>Ga0182013_10002557_pt1 | contig 23727 bp, 22 predicted proteins | sample 612S2MmetaG_FD_120487 | JGI IMG/M metagenome (GOLD analysis project Ga0182013, IMG submission 120487) | Permafrost microbial communities from Stordalen Mire, Sweden - 612S2M metaG | ecosystem: Environmental > Terrestrial > Soil > Wetlands > Permafrost | place: Sweden: Stordalen | collected...
CAGCTGAATCAAAGGCCAGGACATCTTTAAAAAAGATGTGTGCATAGGCAAGCGCCAGCGGGGGACATTCCAGTTTCCGCCTTAGCGGAAACTAGATAAAAGATGTGTCCAAACCGTAGCTGCCGGTAGGCAGGGTTAGGCTGTTTGGCACTCTAAACCAGAAGTATATTTAACCTTGAAAGGCTTACTGGCATTAAGTTTCATCCTGTTTCGACCATGCTTAACTTAACGCCTATGCCCATTCCGCAGAGCCGGAAAGGGGAGACTCGGCTGGGAAGGAAAAAATAAAAGAACGCTATCAAACATCCAACTCACTAAACTTCCTTTTCCCTTTTCCAAAGTACTGCACTAAAAGGTTTATTTCCGAAAGATGAAGCGAAGAAGGATGGGGTATTGCCTGCCTCTTCTTAATCAGTTGGGGCAAAGACATATAAAACGAATAATGCGCTTTAAGGATAGCTCCAAAATCTTTCAGGTTCTTATTTTTCACAACACTATAAATGGCCGCAATTCCGTCTAAAATCATTCTGAAAGGCATTTTCCACATCAATGCAGCAAGCGGCAGGTTCTTAAACATCATCATCAGGTTATTGCGGAAGTTCAGGTAGGTTTTGCGCGCATTTCCCTGTGGCAAACTGCCCCCGCCCACATGATAAATTATCGAGGCCGGAGCACAAATAATTTTGTATCCCATATTTTTTATCCTCCAGCACATATCAATCTCTTCCTGGTGGGCAAAAAAATCCTCATCCAGTCCCCCGGCTTTCCAGTAAATATCAGACCTTATAAACAAACAGGCACCAGTGGCCCAGAAAATTTCTTTTACGTCATCATACTGCCCCTCGTCTTTCTCAACTGTATCAAAAAGCCTCCCCCGGCAAAAAGGGTAGCCAAACCTGTCCACATAACCTCCTGATGCTCCGGCATATTCAAAAAATTCGCGATCATTATAGGCCCTTAGTTTCGGTTGAGCTGCCGCAATTTTATCATCACTTTCCATCATGTCAATAACGGTTTCAACCCAATTGGGCGTCACCTCAACATCCTGGTTCAGCAATACGTAATATTGCGCCGTTACATTTTTAAGTGCATCATTATAGCCACCTGCGTAACCGCCATTTCGCTGGTTTTGAATAATAGAAATCTGCGGATAATTTTTTCTTACAAATTCAACCGAGCCATCGCTTGAAATGTTATCAGCAACAATAATTTCACACAAATCTGTGGAAGTATATTTTACCACCGATGGCAAAAACTGTTCAAGAAATTTAATGCCGTTCCAGCTTAAAATAACTACCGCAACTTTCTTGCCCGTGCTCATCCCCTTTTTAAAGTTTATATGCCTGTTTGTATGATTCAAACATAAGCAAAACATGGGTTAGTAAAACGGATATTAACCTTGTGGCTGCAAACTATTGCCTTGTTTAACGTCAATTAAATATATTTGACCGAACCCTTTAATACCCTTAATGAACTTTTTCTTTACAAATCCTTATAGAACGTTCTTTATCCTGTGGGCGGCGGCTTGCATTATTATACTTCCCATCATGAGCCGTCAGGCTGGTATTACTGAAGATGAGTTACAGCACATGGACCATGGCAAAACCATACTGGCCTGGTACGAAGGGAAAAACGATACGGCCAAAATGTCGCCGTTTAACGATGCTGGTGTTTGGAAGGCTGACCCCGCAGTGGAAGGTGTTGGGAGCAAAACAGCCATTAATATTTACGGCGGCCTTTTCGATTCTTTTTCAGCCCTGGTATACCAAACCGTAACACACAACTTTTTTGATGAATTTGAATCAAAACACATTATGTCTGCCCTCTTTGGGGCCATGCTGCTGATTTTTACCGGGCTCATCTGTCAACGGATTACCGGTAGCTGGGGGGTAGCAATGCTGGGTATTACTATTGCCACTTTTACGCCCCGCCTTATCGGAAACTCATTAAGCAACCCTAAGGATATACCGCAGGCCGCTATGTTTGCATTTAGCTTGTTGCAAATAATAAGCCTTTTAAAAGAACTGCCGGAAGCAAGTATTAAAAGGTGGTTCCTGGTGGGGCTAAGTTTCAGTCTTACACTGGCTATACGTATTCCTACAGTAGTACTCATTTTTTACTTTATTGCCGTAAGCTCCGTGTATTTGGGGGCCTTGTTTGCTTTGGGCGATATTGCCTATGAAAAGGCCGTGGCTACTTTTGGTAAAGTAATGCTTGTTTCTGTGCTGGGTTACCTGGGTTGTTCCTTGTTCTGGCCATGGGCCCTGCAGAATCCTATTTCTAATCCCATTCATGCTCTCCAGGTGTTTAAAAACTTTAACTCGTTTGATTGCTATGAGGTTTTTGAAGGGCGCTGGTTACACCAAAACGAATTACCCTGGTATTTTGTCCCCAAATGGCTGTATATTACTTTACCGGTAACGGTAGTGCTTGGAGTAATTTTATTTTTTGTGCAACTGCCCAGGTTTCTGCAAAAAGGGGGACTTAACCTGCTGATATATCTTTTGCTTATAGGGGCTACTGTAGCTCCTTTGCTGGTCATCATCATCGAAAAATCAAACATCTATAACTCCTGCAGACATGTGATGTTTGTAATACCACCTATCATTGTTATTGCTACCTTGGGCTGGAGCGAACTTTTCAGGCAGGTAAAAAACCTAACCCAGCGGCGCATGGCATATGTAGCCTTTATATGCCTTATTGCCGAACCTATGTGTTTTATTGCTGAAAACAATCCGGTTCAGGCCATGTATTTTTCTCCGTTGATTGGAGGTGAAAAAGGCGCCTTCAAAAATTACGAAATGGATTATTGGGGCTACTCACTAAGGCCTGCTATCGAATGGTTAGATCATACTGATTCTATCCATGTTCCCGGTAAAAAACTGAGGGTAAGGATGTACTACGGCGAGCAACTGAAGCTTACCTATTACGTTGAGAAAAGCAAAAATCTGGCCTATGCCTTATGCCTTGAAAACTCTACTGATTGGGATTATGAACTGATGCTACCTTGTGAAGCCAAGCGCGACCCACAGATTTTATTCACATGGCCACCTGCGGGCACCGTGTATGAAGTAAAGGCTGATGGGGTGCCATTATGTGCCGTAGTCAAAAATCCGAGGACAGCCCCACCTTCTTCCGCTAATTCAGCACCACTGATAACACCCGGTGTACCTGTAGATTCTGGAGGCTACAATCTTGGTTTGGGCATAAATGCTTACAATAGCAAGAACTACAATATGGCCATCGTTTATTTCAAAAAAGCTTTGGCCTTTAAACCCGATAATACCCTTGCACTTAATAACCTGGTAGCCACTTTCAATAACCTTAAAATGTTTGATGATGCCGTTTACTACGGTAAAAAAGGCCTTGCCCTTAACCCGAATTACGAACTGCTTAAAAACAACATGGCCGCGTCTTTAAATGCAATCAAAGAGTTGGTTCCCACCGAAGCCTATTATCAGGAATTGAGTTACAACTATTTTGTGCAGGGAGAATATTTGAAAACCATCGAATCAAGCAAAAAGGCACTGGCCCTTAACCCTAACAGCGGTGCTGCCTGGAATAACATCTGCTCAGCTTACAATGCGCTGCACCAATATCAAAAAGCCATAGATGCCTGTGACAGAGGATTGAAAATTGATGCCAAAAGCGATTTACTAAAAAATAACCGAACCGAAGCAGCCAGACAGTTAGGGCAGCACTAGGGAAGCATCAAAGCGTTGACTACTTAACGAAAAGCGCAAAACCTTTCAGGTCTTAGCCTGGCAATTGGCAATGCACAGACCTGAAAGGTTTAATCCCTCTTTTGTTGGCTAAGTCAATGACAATGGGGTAAGCACATTTACAAGCGCTCAATACTCTCTTTCAAACCCAAGGGTACAATTCCCAACTTTTCAAGGTCAGCGCCGGTATCGGCTGCCCTAAGCTGTTTTAATCCCAGCAGATTCTCTTTTGAAACCGGGAAAGGAAGGTGTAAAAATGTTATTACCCCGATAATCAAACTAACAATCCAATAAGGCACCGGTATAAACAAGGGATTTTTACCTGCTTTGTCAGCAATTGCCAGCGAAAGTTCCCGCAAGGTATAAACCTGGTTACAGGCCAGGGTAAATTTGCCAGTGCGCTTTTCGGCTATAGAACCGGCAATTACCTTTACCACATCGCCAATATAAACAGGCTGTATGGGTTGCTTCCCTCCTGCTACTAAAACAGCAAACGGCATTTTTTTGAACGAATCATAAATGCGCTTAAACAAGCCATCATTACCTATTACCAGGCCAAGTTTAAGTATCAAACACTTGCTGCTATCCAGCCTCTGTTCAAGTTTGTATTTATGCTTGCCATACTCCGATAACGCATTTTCATGCGCCGACATAGAGGATAAAAAAATAAACTGTATACCGCTGTTGATACATTGATTGTAAAGGCGTAAGGTACTTTGAATATTGATGTATGACGCGCTGTTGGTTGTATTAAAAGGCACAAATGCGGTGTGCACAAGCGCATCAACACCCTTCAGGTCAAGAACCTTTTCAGGCCAGCTCAAATCAAAGCGCTGGTAATACGCTCCGTTTTCCAGCCTTTCCGGTTTTTTACGCTGAAGCAATAGTACCTCATGCCCCAACGAGAGCAGGTATTTAACCAATTCGCTACCAATAAAACCATTTGAGCCGGTAATGGCTATGAGCATACGCGTAATCTGTTTTGTTGCAAGTGTACTATTTACCAATGTGTTTGGCGTCCCCGCCAACCACATAATTTCCCTCAGAAGCTGTTTAAAATTAAAGAAAAGAAATACAGATTAACACAAAGCACACAAAGGTCAATACAAACCTGCCTGCCGGTAGGCAGGGAACACCAAAAAATATACTCTTTGTGGCCTTCGTATTGGCATTTTCCTTTGTGCTCCCTGCCTACCGGCAGGCAGGTTTGTGTTAAATTGCATTTGGATTTAATTTTAAACAGCTTCTCAGTGTACTATTTAGACTATTGTTTCACATTGCGAATAAGTAAAAAATAAACGCAAAAAGGGCGAACTACTTTTAAAGATTTTATTTTAGCGAATATAATTACTAATGAGCAGCCCAATAAAAATAGCGGTAGTAATACCGGCCTTTAACGAGCAACAAAGCATCGGTACTGTGGTGGCTGCTGTTAACGGCATATCCACCGCAGAGGTAACTATAATCCCCGTGGTGGTAAATGACTGCTCGAAAGACAACACAAAAAAAATTATTTCCGGGCTTAATTGCGTACCCTTAAACTTACCCATTAACCTGGGCATAGGTGGCGCGGTGCAAACCGGCATTAAATACGCCTTTGATAATGGTTTTGATTATGCGGTACAAATTGATGGCGATGGCCAGCACCCCCCACAACGCATCCCTGAATTAATGCGCGAACTACAAAAGAACAATTGGGACGTGGTTATCGGTTCCCGCTTTATCAACAACGAAGGGTTTCAATCAACCATTATGCGCCGCACAGGCATCCGGTATTTTCAGTTTTTACTAAAGCTGTTAACCGGTGAAACAGTAACTGACCCTACCAGTGGCATGCGAATGATGAACCGCAGGGCCATGGAACTGCTTTACGAATATTACCCGGATGAATACCCTGAACCGGAGGCGCTTATCATATATCACCGGAGCGGTTTAAAATTTGGCGAAACTCCGGTGCATATGATTGAGCGCCAGGGTGGGGTATCTTCCATACAGGGGCTTGGCACTATCTATTATATGTTTAAAGTTACTATAGCAATTATATTCACCTATTTAAGAAAATAAACATGGGCCGTATACAGTTTATATCCATTGCCGTTAGCCTTCTTTTTCTGGGCTATGTATTAGGACAAATAAAAAAAGGCAGGCTACGTGAGGAATATGCCTTTATCTGGATTGTTTCAACCTTTGCCCTCATCCTGTTTTCGTTGTGGCGCAATGGTTTTGAAGTGCTGGCGCAGGCATTCGGGGTTATTGCACCACCCAACCTGATATTTACAGCTGCCATTTTCGCCATACTTGTTTATTTGCTGCATTTATCGCTCAGCGCTTCAAAAATGCATGCTCAAAATAAAACGCTTGCCCAGGAAATTGCCCTGTTAAAAGAGAAATTAGATAAGCTGGATTCGAAATAAAAGAATAATGGACGAGCTTACACTCAGCAGGCAGGAAATGATTGTTTATTGTAAATACCTGACGGGCAAAAGCGCCGATAACCAAAGTTTATCACTTTTTGAAAGGGCCATTCAGCACGAGGAAACAATTTTAAATGATGCTGAAATAAAGCTGCTTCAGTTTATCATCAGCAATACCTGGTGCATAGGGTTTATAGATTCTGCCCTGGGTTTATTTAATCCCAAACACCGGTTGCGTAAAAGAATGATAATAGCATTTGCCATACTGGAAACAAGTCCGCTGTACTTCGATTTTTTCAAACCCAAAACATTTTCACGCTTTCATTTATTAACGCTTATGGCTAAAGGTGTGCAGGAAGGCCTGCAGGGTTTAGCCGGCAGCCTGATTTTACTTTTCTTTTAGTGGCAATTAAAAAGCTGAAATTAAAATAATATCTAACGGAAAAAGTAACACAAAATGAATCATTATAAAGGTATTTCTCTTGTATTCATCTTTGCAAACTTTGCGTCTTTGCGTTAAAAATTGTATTTAGTTGTTTTAAATAGCTTCTTAGTGGCGATAGTTGATTACATAGTAATTGGTTCGGGTTGCACCGGCGCAATGGCAGCACAAACGCTGGTAGAAAAAGGTGTGCAGGTGCTGATGCTTGACGGTGGCGTTACCGACACTGCCTATGATGGACTGATACCTGATAAAGACTACCTCAGTATTAAGCAACAGGAAGCAGACCAATACGAATATTTTATTGGCAAAAATTTCGAAGGCATTCTCTTTGGCAAAGTAAAAACAGGCGAGCACCTGACCCCTCCGCGTAAATTTATGGTGCGCAAGGTGCTGGATTGGATGCCTCTTTTATCCGACACCTTTTTTCCGCTTGAATCACTCTCCCTGGGCGGTTTGGGTAACGGATGGGGCCTTGGTTGCTGCATGTTCTCTGAGTGGGAATTAAAGGCGGCTGGCCTTGATGCTGCAAAGATGAAAGCTGCATATGAAACAGTAGGCAAAAGAATTGGCATTAGCGGTGATAAAGACGACACCTCCAAATATACTTCTGGTAGTCTGTCGCAATTAATGCCTTCTGTTCAAATGGATTCAACCGGTTCTAATCTGTACCAAAATTACCAACGAAAAAAGAGCTCCCTCAATAAAGATGGCTTCTTTATGGGCAGGCCATCATTGGCATTGCTCACAGAAAATAAAAGCAACCGGAAAGCCTATCAATACAAAGACCTTGATTTTTACTGTGACCAGGACAAAAGCGCCTATCGGCCTGCTTTTACTGTGGAAGAATTAAAACAAAAAAATAACTTCAGTTACCAGGGTGGCCTGCTGGTATATAAATTTGAAGAGGGCCCCGATTCAATCAAAGTTGAATGTCGTTCGCTTATTAATAACGAACCTGTATTTTACGAATGTCGCAAATTGGTAATTGCTGCCAGTTGCCTCAGCACCGCACGCATAGTGTTGCGTTCATATAACGCGTACGGTAACCAGTTGCCCATTATATCGAACCCATACAGCTATTTACCCGCCCTGCAACCTTATCTTTTAGGCAGGGATAGCGATAAGCACAAAGTTGGTTTTGCCCAGCTTTCTTTATTCTACGACCCTGGATTCAATAATACCAATATAGCCATGAGCTCCATTTACAGCTACCGCTCATTAATGGCTTTCCATATCCTGAAGGAAACCCCTATGAGCACTAAACATGGTTTTGAGTTTTTGCAATACATGATGCCCGCTTTTACTATTGCCGGCCTGTTCCATCCCGAACAAGGCGGCAGCACCAAATTTCTGCAACTGAAAAAAGATGCCGCACAGGTAACCGGCGATGCCCTAAGTGTAAACTATCAGCTTACCGAAAAAGAAAGCCATAAAGTAGCCCATAACGAACAAAAATTTACCCAGGCACTAAGAAGACTCAATTGCTTTGTTTTAAAGAAAATGAACCCCGGCCATGGCTCAGGCATACACTATGCAGGCACCCTGCCGTTCTCTGATAAAAACGAAAAATTTAAACTTTTGCCCAATGGAAAACTGGGGCAAAGCAACAATGTATTTGTAGCAGATGGCTCAGGCTTTACATACCTGCCGGCAAAGGGCCTTACGTTTTCGTTAATGGCAAATGCACATAATGTGGCGCTAAATGCGTTGGAAGGTTAAAAGGCAAACAGGTATTTGTATTGCCGTTTATACAATGTGTGCTAAATCTTCATAACTCCTTTCATTTCAGTCGTTTTAGTATCTATTTTTATTGCAGCTATTATGGTTCGTTTCAATTTATTTTCTATAACCCGGCGCAGGTTTATTGTACTGGTGTCAACGGCTGTTTTATTCGGCTGTGGCATTTGGTTATTAAACCATATGCCTTCTTTAAGGGGGTACTGGAACCAGTATTACACAGAGGTAGAAATGGGCAAATTCTTCTGCGAGAAAACGGTGATGGACCATTTTGTGAGGCAGCCCATTAATACATTTAGCAATTTCATTTACTGGCTTACTGCCATCGTTGTGTTAAACCGGGGCTGGAAAGACCGCACAAAAAAAACACGCTACAATATAATTTCAGCCAATCCATTTTATAGCTTCCTGCTGGGTGGCATTATGCTGTACATATTTTGTGCCAGCGTGTTCTTTCACTCCTCGTTGATACACGTGGCCAGCGAGCTTGATTTTTCGGCGGTTTATTCGCTTTCGCTTTTCCCTTTCATGTATTTTACCCACCGGCTGGTGTTGTTAAGGTTGGGCATACCCTCTAACCAAAAGCATCGGCAAAGCACCCGGGCAGTAATCGTAATATTTACGGCAGCTTATTTTCTGCTCACTTTTGGTTTGCCCAACGTAAACCGGAACTACGTAGTGCTGGGCATTATCATTGCCGTTATAATATTTGCCACTATAGTTGAAAGATACGACCGGGGAAAAACCAATCACTACTACCTTATAACCTGTATGCTCTCCATCTTGTTTGCAGCCATGTGGTTTGGCTTTGATGTGCACAAAATAATGTGCGACCCTGACAGTATCATTCAGCCGCACTCGCTATGGCATATTTTCAGTGGTATAGCTGCGTTTTACTTTTACATGTATATCCGCAGTGAGCATAATAAGATTTAAAGTGATTTGCGACTGTTCATGAGGTGATGAAATTACAGCGTCGCGGCCATCCTCAAGTCCAAATACTTTATACTAACTACTTAATACGGGTATTCTAAAATCTGAGGTGCTTTACCGTAAGCCCGTTATTCTTCAACTGCTTTAATGAGTCAATCCCAATCTTTAAATGTAACTCAACAAAGTTTTTAGTTACCGAGCCATCGCTTACCTCGGTTTTTACCCCTTCAGGTACCATCGGTTGGTCTGATACCAACAGCAGTGCCCCGGCTGGTATTTCATTTTTAAAGGCAGTAATAAAAATGGTAGCTGTTTCCATATCTATAGCCATTGCCCTTATTTGGCGCAGGTATTCTTTAAAGCTATCATCCCATTCCCAGACGCGGCGGTTAGTAGTGTAAACGGTACCGGTCCAGTAATCCTGCCCGTAATCGCGTATGGTAGTTGAAATTGCTTTTTGCAATGCAAATGCAGGTAACGCGGGTACTTCTTTCGGGAAATAATCATCTGAAGTCCCTTCCCCTCGTATTGCAGCAATGGGCAAAATAAAATCACCAACCTCGCTTTTCTTTTTTAACCCCCCACATTTACCTAATAGCAAAACTGCCTCCGGACCGATAGCCGAAAGAAGGTCAATCATGGTTGCGGCATTGGGGCTACCCATACCAAAGTTAATGATGGTAATACCCTCCGCTGAGGCATTCATCATCGGCTTGTCCTCCCCAAGTATTGGCACCTTATGCCATTCAGCGAACATCTTTACATAATTATCAAAGTTGGTAAGCAATATATAAGGCGTAAAGTCTTTCAACTCGCGGCCTGTGTACCGGGGTAACCAGTTATTTACTATTTCTTCTTTTGTTTTCATGTTTTGATGTTTAATCTCCAATTGTCAAATCCCAACAGCCAGCCCCTTCTGTCCCCTAAAGGGGAAATCAGAGCCGAATACAAAATACAAACTCTGTCGTCAAAGATGCATTTGGCTGTTATGCCTTGGTTTCCCCTTTAGGGGACGGAAGGGGCTGACACACTTGGCAACTGCGATTAAGTAAGCAAATAACGGCCTCCTCTTTTCAAATCCCTTTCTTAATTTTAATCGAATTTACGAAAGATGACGAATGTAGTGTTTAGCAGTTATAATTTTAAAGTTAAGGAACCGGACAACAAAAAAGTCATTTTTGATATTGCCCGAAAAAAGTGGGTGGCGCTTACACCCGAAGAGTGGGTTAGGCAACATATTCTGCACTACCTTATTTACGATAAAAAGTATCCACAAAGCCTGATAGCGGTAGAGCGGGGCATCGAATTAAACGGCCTGCAAAAGCGCTTCGACCTGGTAGTTTTCACCAACACCGGTAAACCCAAAATGATTATTGAGTGCAAGGCACCTGAAGAACCCTTAAACGAAAAAGTGTTTGAACAGATAGCGCGATATAATCTCAGCTTAAAAGTAGACTATCTGTGGGTTACCAACGGCGCGTTAAACTTTGTAAGCCGGCTGACGGGTGGCATACAATTATTGGAGAGCGTACCCGATTGGCCGGATTTCGCCAACCAGATTTGACAACTTTTTAAAAGTTGTCAAATCTCTATACCTCAGGGCAAAAAAAAAGGCTATAGAGCATTACGCCCTATAGCCCGGATTGTCAATTAATAATAGAACTCAATTAAAACTGTTCGCAATAATTGCAACGCACTCGTCAATTTGCTCTTTGGTTATGCAAAGTGGGGGTGCCAATCGGATAATGTAGTGGTGTGTGGGCTTTGCAAGCAACCCGCCCTCCATAAACTTCAGGCATAAATTCCAGGCATAAGTTTCATCGTCGGTGTTCAAAACAATGGCATTTAATAAACCCTTGCCACGTATTTCTTTAATAGCCGGATGCTTTATTTTCGAAAGCTCACTTCTTAAATATTTGCCTAAGTAAAAGGCATTATAAACGAGGTTTTCATCCTTAATAACCTCCAGGGCAGCCATTGCTACCTTACAAGCCAGCGGATTTCCACCATAGGTTGAGCCATGCTCACCGGGCTTAATATTCATCATAACCGGGTCATCGCATAATACCGCAGATACCGGAAGTGTTCCTCCGCTCAACGCCTTTCCTAATATCAAAATATCAGGGCGCACTTCTTCCCAGTCGCAGGCCAGCATTTTTCCGGTTCTTCCCAGGCCGGTTTGAACTTCATCGGCAATAAATAACACGTTGGCCTTTTCGCACAAATACTTGGCTTTAGCCAGGTAATTTTCCTGTGGCACTACCACGCCAGCTTCACCTTGTATTGGTTCAACCAAAAATCCTGCAACATCTTTATCTTCCAAAGCAGTAGCCAGTGCACTCAAATCGTTATAAGGAATTACCACAAAATTAGGCACCAGCGGCCCGAAACCTCCAAAGCTGGAGGGGTCTGTAGAGGCTGAAATGGCCAAAATGGTCCTTCCATGAAAATTTCCTTCCGGAACAATAATCTTGGCCTTGTTGTCTTCTATGCCTTTAACCTCATAAGCCCAGCGGCGGGCAAGTTTAATGGCGGTTTCAACAGCCTCAACCCCGGTATTCATAGGCAATACCTTGTCGTAACCGAAAAGTTCGGTGATATACTTCTCATACTCGCCTAATACGTTGTTATGAAAAGCACGCGAGGTTAAGGTAAGCTTTTCAGCCTGCTTTTTCATCACATCCACTATTAATTGATGGCAATGTCCTTGATTTACAGCCGAATACGCCGAAAGGAAGTCGTAATAACGCTTACCTTCTATGTCCCAGAGATAAACACCTCTGCCCCGCTCCATAACTACGGGTAGCGGGTGATAATTATGGGCGCCATAGCGCTCTTCCAGCTCTATTAAGTACTCTGCTCTTGATACCGTGGTTTCTGCGGTCATTTGGGGTGAATTTTGGGTTTAAAAATAGGCAAAGTTTATTACATAGGCTTTGGGTTGCGTTGTTTTGCATGATAGATGTCTCATAGTTGCAAGTGGTTGCAGAAAAAAACTTTTTTGAAAATAAAGTTCCCGATATATACTAAGATTGTTAAGGATTCGTTTCAGGGGAGATTTGTTAAAACGATTGTATTAATGGTATCTTTTACCATCCATAACTATGAGGTTACTCATTTCAGACTGTTGAAATTATGTATCTTTGTTACAAATAATTGACCATGGATTTACAAGAGCGTAAAATTCATTTTATACAGGATTTTTTGAGGTTGAATGATGAAGAAGTAATAAACGTGCTCGAAAACACCCTCAAATCTGAAAAAAGCAGGATGCTTTCACGTCGCGTTAAACCTTATACCATTGATGAGTTTAATGAAAAAATTGACCGTTCAGAAGAAGATGCAAAAAACAACCGGGTACGAACTATTGATGAATTGAAAGAGGAAATGAAATCATGGCGGTAACTATCGTTTGGACGGACGAAGCCACCGAAGACTTACGGAATATATACGATTACTACAACATAGTAGCCGGCTTTCGTGTTGCAGAAAATATGGTGATAGATATTGTTGAATCCAGTTTTCAGCTAAAAACCCAGCCCTACGGCGGACAGAAAGAACCATTGCTTAAATCGCGAGAATTAGAATACAGATACATCGTAGCAGGAAATTATAAACTTATTTACCAGATTGACAAAACAAACGTTTATATAGCTTCAGTATTTGATTGCAGGCAAAACCCTGAAAAAATACAGAATATATAGTTTTTATGCTTACCAGACAAACTGTAGCCCAACATTTAGGGGATTATCTTAACCATCGCATTAATCTTGCGGTATTGGTTGGTTGGGCAGAAAATGCAATTGTGCAAGGAGAATTAGAAGATGGCTACGAAAAATTAATTATGCAGGCATTAGAGCGAATAGCCGCTGCCGATGTAAAAGAGTTTGGATTACTTTGGGAGGATTGCCTTTCTTATATTTAGCCTTCCACTTACACAACTTACTCCATAAGGAGGGTCGTTACCCGTACATGTATAACCTTCGCTTTGGTACAAATTAATTGAATCGTTGACCATACGCTGAACAACAGATGCCCTACCTGTGATATACACGCTTACTGTGGTTGTGTCCTTCACACATTGATAATAATAAGCGGGAAATCCGCAGCATGACCGTTCAACACAGCCCGGTGTAGAGATCAGCAACAACAAACCAGCAACCGCCACTATACCTGTTTTAAGTATATTTAAATATAATACTTTTACGGCTTTTGCAAAAAAATAAAGCAGAATAGAATTCTTTTAAGCTTGGGACTGTGCGATGAATGGCTTTGGGATTGCCTTTGTCTTACTTATCAACACATGCTCTTTTAAAATGTTACTAAAATAAATAGGCAAATACTAGTTTATTTAGTTTTTGGTTATTATACTTGCACTATATTTCATAAACATACAACAAAACAAATAGTATGAAAAAAGTAATCAAGTATACCCTTTATGCTCTGGGGGCCTTTCTTGCCCTGATGATTGCAGGAGTAATTGTTGAAATACCAAAAGCCGATAAGGAGATTGCCCAACAAGAAAAGACAGAACAGGATTCGCTGGCAAGGGTATATAATATTGATACTTTAATTGCGCGGATTAAGAATGATACCACTTACAAAGTTAAGGACGTTTACTATAACAAGGTCGACAGCAGCCTTAGTATTGCTTATATCTATAACAAAGAAACAGATGTTGCTTACCCCAACGCTTTTGATGATGTTTACCATTTAAGCGATTATAAACAGGTTGACGGAGTTACTCAATATGCCTATGTGCAGGGAAAGTCGCTGGCCAAAGGGGATTACAAGGAATACCTGGCAGCCAATAGCCATAGGTGGGGACGCAAAATGGCTGAGTTTAAGGATAAATTCTTCACGCCCTACGGAAGATGGATGCCTGTTAAAGAATACCTGGAGAAGAACATTGATGACCCAGGTAGCCTTGAAATTGAAGGTAGTTTCGATCCTGAATTGAATAATAACGGAACTTATCGTATAAAAACACTTTTCAGGGCCAGGAACTCATTTGGGGCGCTGATGAAACACGCTATTTATACGGATATTGATTCTGCAGGGCGTGTGGTGGATGCGCAGGTGGATATTTAGCGTTGGGCAACGAATCAGCTAATGAAGCGGCTTCTTAAATTTTATGATAAAAAGCTTTATTTTTACTACATGATTTCTACTTACCACATCAATGAAAAAGAACTGACTGCTGAGTTTTTAAAAAATATCAAAGCACACTTTAAAAACAAAGCGCTTACGCTTACTATCAGCGAAGAAATTGATACTACAAACTATCTTTTAGCATCTGCTGCTAATAAAAAACATCTGAAAAAAGCAAGTTCAGACCTGCAAAAAGGAAAGGGTAAAGAATTTACGGTTGCCGAGCTGAAAAAATTTGCTGATAGCAAATGATTACCTCGTTAAATCATAAATCGCATAAAATATTTCCTTTCCTATACGCTATATTCGCCTTAAATTAAACTCTTAGTTCCTTAACATACGAACCAATGGCACTAGTATTTACTCCTACCTCAGTAGCAATAAACGATTTATTTGGTAACGATATAAAATTCATTATCCCGCCCTACCAAAGACCTTATTCATGGGATTGTATAGGAAAAAGTGATAAGAACAATCAGGTAAACGTAATGTGGGACGATTTAATTGATGCATTTGAGAACCGGCATAAGGATGATTATTTTTTTGGTTCGATGGTTATGATTCAGGATGACCGCGAATATGTAGTAATTGACGGCCAACAACGCCTAACTACAATGGTGCTTTTATTTACAGCCATAAAGTGCTTTTTACAAAAACTTGTTGATAATCAAAGCCTTATTGATGCAAAAGGCGAAGAACTTCTGGAAATTGACAATTTTGCCAAACGGGGCATAGAAACAATCACAGATGTTATTTTTAATAAAGAGACTTTTGGGCTAAAGCAGATAAAAAAATTGAGAATTGAAAAAAACGCAGGTTTTGATTTAGATTTTGATATTATTTTAAGTGAAACGCTGGGATGCGGGCCAATAGACAAGAAAAAGTATGAAGACCTTGACGAGGAAAAAAGCGTAGTTGCTGCAAGGTATTTTAATAACCGTGATTTTTTTATTGAAAGGCTTCTTTCTAAATTTATGGTTAAAGGTAAATTCAATAGGCAATGTGCTGTTAATCTTGATGAATTTACAAATTTTATAAAAAATAAAGTATCTGTTGTTCGCATAAACACTGACCAGTTTAATACAGCCTATAAAATTTTTGAAATTCTTAATAACCGTGGCCTGCCCCTTTCCAATAAGGATCTTTTACGTAATTTGATAATACAGGAATTTGACAGTTTGAAATCTAAGGGCGGTGTTTACAAGGATATTAAACCCGAAGAAAAATGGAATCATCTTGAAAACGACTTTGAATTTCAAGATGATTTTGTTGGCCGATGGGTTGAGAGTACTAACGCAACACAGCAAAAGTACTCCGCTTATAATGACCTTACCGAAATTTATGACAAAAAATATATAGATACACTCAACAATAAAAAAATTGAGCTTTTGTATAATGACCTCGAACGTGATTTGAAATATTTTTCCATGTTTTATGATGATTCTATAACATGGTTACCTTTGAAAGGAAAGATAAATTTTTTATTAAACGCGCCAAACCTTAGATATACATTAAACCTTCTTATAGCCGCGTTTAGGCATTATAAATATGATGGCGGTGAGAACATTAATCTAAAGAAATTTGTCACGGCATACGAAAGGTATGTGATTTATCTTTTATTGCACCCGATGGCTGATAGATTTTCAAGTAAACCAATTTACAAAGCCATACATGAATTAAATAATAATCAGCCTGGAAATGCAATCAAGGTATTCCTACATAGCACAGATGGTATGCAGGCAATTGATGATAAATTGATTGAAGATATTTTGAACCTTTCTATTCACGACAACTACATTGCCAAGTTATTGATTGCAAAATACGTTTGGTACAAGGAAGGCTCATCATCTGAAGATGTGATTAACCAATATTTAGACTTTGATAAATCAACTTTAGAGCACATCTGTCCTCAGGAAATAAAAAGAACGGGATGGGAGCCTCTATTTGGTGATAAAAAAATGCCGGATATTCGTTATAAATTGGGCAATATGACATTACTTACCCAGAGACTCAATTCGTCCGCAAAAAATGCGGATTGGATACAAAAACGTATCCGTTATGAAAAAACAAAGCTATTTATTACCCAAGAGCTAGTAGGAATAGACACAATTACGCCCGAAGTTATCATAAAACGGCAGAAAAAAATTGTTGATGGTATCATGCAAGACCTTAAAATGTGACCGTTATAATATCAAAAACTAAAGCGGCGCTTTAAATTGTTTTTAGCCTCACCAAAAAGTCTTACCGTTAGTTCGTAGTGTATATTCATGCGTTGTTCAGGTGAAAGGCTGCGATAATATGCATAATCGGCTTCAGCCGCTTCTTCAAAAGAATGAAAAACGCTAATCCTGTTTCTGCGGGAAATACCGTAATCAGAAACTCGCTCACTTACCATATTTACAGGTAAATGGGCCTTATTATCGTCATTTTCCATGTTTTAAAGATAATCTGAAATTTACGTAACTACAAATACGGCCATTTTGGGCAGTTTCTTAGCCCCTCAAAATTGTGGATAACGTGTGGATACCTGTTAGTTTCTTTCAGTTTTAAGGGTGTGGCGTTTTTCTATTTTCGCCTTCCCCATAAAGTGGGGGACGTAGCACGACAGCGCAGCACCAGTTGCGCTTTTAAATTGAACAGGATATGCAGTTAACGACGCTTGAAATCAAAGGTTTTAAAAGCTTTGCTGAAAAAACCACCATACATTTTAATAATAAAATTACCGGTGTGGTAGGGCCAAATGGTTGCGGCAAGAGTAATGTTGTTGACTCTATACGCTGGGTGTTGGGCGAGCAAAAAACCTCTATGCTTCGTTTGGAGAAGATGGAGAACCTGATTTTTAACGGCACCAAAACCCGCAAGGCCGCCGGTATGGCCGAGGTTTCGCTTACTTTCGAAAACACCAAAAACCTTGTTTCATCCGATTATAAAACCATTACTGTTACCCGTCGTTTATTTCGCGATGGGGAGAGCGAATACCTGCTGAATGGAGTGCCTTGCCGCCTGAAGGACATAAACACCTTGTTTATGGATACCGGCGTAAGCAGCGATTCATACTCCATAATTGAGTTGGGCATGGTTGATGAAATACTGAACGACCGCGAAAACAGCCGGCGTAAATTATTTGAACAGGCCGCCGGAGTTTCCAAATACAAAAAGCGCAAAAAAGAAACCATTGACAAGCTGAAAGGCACCGATGGCGATTTGGAACGGGTAAAAGATTTGCTGTTTGAAATTGAAGGCCAGTTAAAAACACTCGAAAGCCAGGCTAAAAAAACCAAGCGTTATTACGAACTAAAGGAAGAATACAAGCAACTGAGTTTACTGCTGGCCAAATACAACCTGCAAACCTACAAGGTAACCTACAAAACCCTCGAGGAACAAAAGCAGGTAAACGACGATAAAAAGCTGGAACTTGAAACCCTGGTAAACCAGGCCGAGGCGAAACTTGAAAGGGAAAAACTGGATAACGTTGACAAAGAAAAGGCCCTTTTTGAGGTTCAGAAAAAGCTGAATACCCTGGTAGCCGGTGTGGGTGAAAAAGAAAACGAAAGGAACATCCTCAATTCGCAGATAAAATTTGCGCTTGATAAAAAAGACTCGGCAGCCAAACAGATATTAGAAGCCAACGAACAGGTAGAAAAACTGAGATTCTCCATTGAAAAACTAACACTTGACAAAGGAACCGAAGACACAGTTTTAGAAACCCGCCGCGCCGAACTGGCAGTCCTTGAAACAGAGCTAAATGAAATTCGGAATGTCCATGGCAATCTGAAAAACACCCTGTCAACCGACCAGAAAACATATTCTGAAAAAGAAAAGCAAATATTTGAACTTGATAAAAAACTAGCCGTTAACCGCAGTAGTAACGAAAGTCTTCAACGCGACCTTTTCCAAAGCGAGGAAGACGTACAAAAGAAACGTGTTGAACTGGAGCAGCTGCAACAGGGTTTCGACCAGTTAAAATCAGATAAAGAATCAACTGAACTGAAGTTAAGCTACCTGATTAAAGAAGAAGAAGGCAAAAAGAAAGAGATAGCTGAATTGGAAAGCTCTGTTGAGAAGACCCGGGTTGAACTTACCCAGGAAACACGCACGCTGGATGCCAAGAAGAATGAATATGACTTAACCAAAAGTTTGGTTGAAAACCTGGAGGGCTTTCCGGAGTCTATCAAATTTTTAAAGAAAAATGCTAAATGGAGCAAGGATGCTCCTCTCCTTTCAGATATCATTTATTGCGCTGAAGAATATCGGGTAGCCGTTGAAAATTACCTGGAGCCGTATTTGAATTACTACGTGGTTCAAAACATACAGGAAGCTGCCATGGCCGTAAACCTGCTCAGCGATTCAGCTATGGGCCGGGCTAACTTTTTTATTATTGATGAGTTTGAAAAATACCAGCCACATGCCATGCTGGAAATTGACGGCATAAAATCAGTAAATGCATTGGTTGAAATGGATGCCCAATACAAAAAACTGGGCGCCTTTCTGCTTGACCGCGTTTATATGATTGACGACAGCGGCCCATTCGATATTTCAAAACTCGATACCCAGGACCGCAAAATTGTGCTGCTTTCAAAAAGCGGTAAATACATCCGCAAAGACTTTTCGTTAAGCGGTGGAGCTGTTGGATTATTTGAAGGCAAAAAAATTGGCCGCGCCAAGAACCTTGAAAAATTACAGGAAGAAATAAAGATATTGGAAGTATCTACCTACAAACTGCACCAGCAAGTTGCAAACGCGCAGGTAAAAATCAACCAGCTAAAAGCATCCTCAGTAGTTAAAGAAATTGAAGTACAACGTAACCTGGGGGCGCAGCTAAATGGCAAGTTTTCTGCCGCACAGGCAAGTATTCAAAGCCTGGTAAAATTCCTTGAATCGGCCGATGCTAAAAGCAAGAATATTACTGAAAGGCTGGAAGCCTTAAAGAACGAAGTAGAGAAGATAACTGTTGAGTTGGGCACTTTGCGCGAAGAACAGGCGGGTGCTAAGTCTATCCTCGAAAAAACGGATAAAGACTTTGTTGAGATAACCAATAAACTCAGCGAAGCTTCATCGCGCTACAACCAAAAGAATATTGAGTTCCACCAGCAGCAAAACCGGGTTAATACGCTTACCCAGGAACTCGGTTTTAAGAAAAGCCAGATTGATACATTAACCGGCCAGCTAACCCGCAATAACGAGGTTATCTTAGAAAGCCAGATGCAGATTGAAGAGAGCCAGAAAAAAGCAAAAGAACTGGAAGGCGCTTTATTAAATAACTACGCCGATAAAGAAAGCTACCAGTCGGAGGTTGAAGCTGCCGAAAAGAACTACTACGATTCGAGAGGCGAAATAAATGAGCTGGATGCCAAAGTGCGCGACCTTGCACGCAATAAAGACAACATTGTTACCATCCTGGCTGATATTAATGAGAAATTTAATGAGCTTAAATTATCCCTCACCTCGCTAAAAGAAAGACTGAGCGTTGAATTCAACATTGATATCAATGTGATATTGAATGAAGAGTTTGAAATGGTTCAACCGGTTGAAGAAGTACAGGCCGAAGTAGATAAAATAAAAAAACGCGTAGATAATTTTGGCGAAATAAACCCGATGGCGCTGGAAGCTTTTGAAGAAATGAAAAAGCGTTTTGATTTTATTGTAGCCCAGAAGAAAGACCTGGAAGATGCCAAAGCTTCGCTTTTGCAAACCATTAAAGAAATTGATGATACCGCCAGAGGGCAGTTTCTTGATTCTTTTAATAAGGTAAGGGAAAGTTTCATTAACGTATTCCATACCCTTTTCAGCGCTGATGACCAGTGCGACCTGTTCCTTGAAAACCCGGACGACCCGCTGGAATCAAAAATTGAAATTATAGCCAAACCTAAAGGTAAACGCCCAACGGTTATAGATCAGCTTTCGGGTGGTGAAAAGACGTTAACAGCTACTGCCCTGCTGTTTTCGTTATATCTGCTGAAACCCGCGCCGTTCTGTATTTTCGATGAGGTTGACGCTCCGTTAGATGATAACAACATCTCCAAATTCAACAAAATCATCAGCGAGTTTTCTAAAGATTCTCAATTCATTATTGTAACCCATAACAAAATGACCATGTCATCGGTTGATGCCATTTATGGTGTTACAATGCCTGAGCAGGGGGTATCAAGGGTGGTACCGGTTGACTTCAGAAGTTTAAACTAGGTAAAGACGGGGACGCTGATTTGTTATGATGGTTATGATTAAATGCAATATTTATTTTTAAAATAGATCGCGCAATTTGAAGGATTTACGACAATCTAAAAAAACTATGGCCTACAAACTCACACAAAAATATCCGCAGAAACGCGCATTTATAACCGGTGGTGGAGGCGGCTTAGGCAGGGCACTAAGCCTTAAACTGGCAGCTGATGGCTGGACGGTAGGTATTACTGATATTAAAGCTGAAGGGCTTGCCGAATCTGCGGAGCTTATTACCCAGGCGGGTGGTAAGGCTTATACCTACCAGTTTGATGTTTCGAAAAAAGATGAATTCAAAAAGGCTTTTGATGATTTTATATCTAAAACCAACGGCTTAGACCTGATGATAAACAACGCCGGCGTGGGCGATGGTGGTTTGATTGGCGAGTATAGCCTGGATAACTGGGAATGGATAACCGGTATTAACCAAATGGCCGCCATTTACGGCTCGCACTTTGCAGTGCCGGTAATGAAGAAACAAAAAAGCGGTTACATAATCTCAATAGCCAGTGCGGCAGGCCTTGCCAACATGCCTAATATGGGTATGTATAATGTTACAAAAGCCGCAGTCATTTCGTTGATGGAAACTATTTATGCCGAGGTGAAGGCCTTTAACATTGGCGCAAGCGTGGTTTGCCCAACTTTCTTTCGCAGCAAAATAATGCAATACAACCGGGGCGATAAAGACGCTGCGGCCATTGGCCAGGCAATCATCAATAAAGCCAAATTCAGTCCCGATGAAATTGCTGATTATATCCTTACCCAGGCGGGCAAGGGTAAATTCTACATTCTGCACCCATGGCAGGCTAAAGGGGTTTTCCATTTAAAACGTTTCTTCCCTATGTTCTTCCTTAACCAAAAAGCAAAACGCTTTGCCGGTAAGAAATGGGTGCAGGAGGCTTTGAAACAGAAGTTTTAAAATCTTTTTTTTCGGATGTTCCTTACCAGATTACCCAACTTAATTGGTTGGTATAAACCGGAATCAATTGTTTTATGGAACTTCCGGCGTCATTAAATTGGTTATACTAAAAGCTCAGATCAGTTGATTCACACATTAGTGCATTGTAAATGCCCGGTTGGCATATAGCACAATATTAAAAAAATAAAATTGGTTAGAACAAAAACTATATTGTGTTGATTTACTAATTAATAAAACTATTATTTAATATATAAATTATCAAGGTGCTGACAGGTTTTAAAAAAAAGATACTCGCATTATACAATTGGCCTTATGTTTCAAAAGATGTGGCAGACGCAAGGCAAAAATTTATTAGAAATTACGAGTGGGCCGCTATTAGCAGGTTTATCAGGCCAGGCAGGTTTTTAGATGTTGGGTGTGGCGCAGGTTATGCGATGAAAAGGGCAGAGGAAGATTTTTCAAGCGAAACATCCGGAATTGACCCTGACCCGGGAGCTCATGGCGTAGGCAGATATAATGAAGGATATATACAGCCCGCAAATGTTCTGAAGGGCTTTTCAGAAAACCTCCCCTACGATAACAAGTCATTTGATACCGTATACAGCTCTCATGTTTTAGAACACGTAAATGATGTTTCAATGACTTTAAAAGAAATGAACAGGGTAATGAAAGATGATGGGGTTTTGATTATTGGAATGCCTACTGCAACCATGGCGTTTATGAACGGACTTACCCCTTATTTGCTGACAACCCACCATCGTATTGTCAATTTCTTCTTCTCGCGGATTATTACTACCGGAAAAGGCACATTTAAGGAGATATTTTTCCCTCCTTCCCATAGCCATGCAGGCCATAGTTTTCTATTCGACATGAAATATTACAGGGTATCCAGTTGGAAGAAAATGTTGGAAAAGGAATTTGTGGTTGAGCAGACTTTACTACCCCTTCTTTACTGTTATCCTGAATTCAGGGAATTTTTTAAACCTGTAAAATCTAAAAGATTTGCCAGTAGTGTACTTTTCATTTGTCGGAAAAAACAATAGCCTCTCAGGTTCAGATTAAAGTAATTACTTTAAATATCACCTGCTACATACCAATGCTCTGAAAACAAAAATATTCTATTTTCACCCCCGCATTTAAAAACTGTAAAAACAACTTATGGGCGCTGATAAATACCAACACCACGACTACTACCTGGTAGATGACCTGCTTACCACAGAACAAAAAATGATACGCGAATCTGTTCGCGCGTTTGTAAAAGAAAAGGTTAGTCCCATTATTGAAGATTATGCTCAGCGGGCAGAGTTTCCGCGCCACCTGGTAAAAGAATTGGGCGCTTTGGGTGCGTTTGGCCCTACTATACCAACTCAATATGGCGGCGGTGGTTTAGATGAAATATCCTATGGCATTATCATGCAGGAATTAGAGCGGGGCGATGCGGGTATCCGTTCTACAGCTTCGGTTCAGGGTTCGTTAGTGATGTATCCTATTTACACCTACGGCAGCGAAGAGCAACGCATGAAATATCTGCCAAAGCTTGCTACCGGTGAGTTGTTTGGCTGTTTCGGACTTACGGAGCCAGACCATGGTTCAGACCCCGCCAGCATGAAAACGAATTTTAAAGATAAAGGCGACCACTATCTGCTAAACGGCGCCAAAATGTGGATCAGCAACGCACCGCTTGCTGACATTGCAGTAGTTTGGGCGCGTAACGAAGCCGGAAAAATTCAGGGCCTTATTGTTGAGCGTGGCATGGAAGGTTTTACAACCCCTACCACCCACGGCAAATGGAGTTTAAGAGCCTCATGCACCGGCGAACTGGTGTTTGACCACGTAAAAGTGCCTAAAGAGAATTTATTACCAAACGTGTCAGGCATTAAAGGCCCCCTTGGTTGCCTTTCTACCGCCCGCTTTGGCATTGCATGGGGCGCCATAGGTTCAGCTTTGGATTGCTATGATACGGCATTACGCTACTCGAAAGAGCGGATACAGTTTGGAAAGCCCATTGGGCAGTTTCAGTTACAGCAAAAGAAACTGGCTGAAATGATAACTGAAATTACCAAAGCGCAATTGCTGGTTTGGCGTTTAGGCGTTTTAAAGAACGAGAAACGGGCAACCCCTGCCCAAATATCTATGGCCAAACGCAACAGCGTTGAAATAGCCCTGGATGTAGCCCGCAATGCCCGC
>Ga0182013_10002560_pt1 | contig 23721 bp, 21 predicted proteins | sample 612S2MmetaG_FD_120487 | JGI IMG/M metagenome (GOLD analysis project Ga0182013, IMG submission 120487) | Permafrost microbial communities from Stordalen Mire, Sweden - 612S2M metaG | ecosystem: Environmental > Terrestrial > Soil > Wetlands > Permafrost | place: Sweden: Stordalen | collected...
GACCACCGTGATGCGGAGCGGCTTGGTGATATCGAGGTCGCTGCCATCCTCATCGTCGGCGAAGACGCGGCGCGGCGAAGCCTCTTCGTCCTCCGGCGCGCCGGTCTGCTCCGGAAGCGCGAGACGCAAGGCGTCGAATAGGTCGATCATGCCTTCGCCGTGCTCGGCGGAAAGCGGCACGGGATCGCCAAGGCCCAGCGTATAGGCCTCGAAAAAGCCGGTCTCTCCCGCGCGGCCTTCGGCCTTGTTGGCGGCAAGCACTACTGGTTTTCCAGCCCGGCGCACGAGGTCGGCGAAATATTTGTCGTCCGGCGTCACGCCGGCGCGCGCATCGATCATGAAAAGGATCGCGTCCGCCTGGTCGATGGCGGCCTCGGTCTGGGCGCGCATGCGCCCTTCGAGCGAAGCGTCCGCCCCTTCCTCCAGGCCCGCCGTGTCGATGACCGTGAAGGAGAGGTCGGCGAGGCGCGCCGCGCCCTCGCGGCGGTCGCGCGTCACGCCAGGACGGTCGTCGACCAGAGCCAGCTTTTTACCGACCAACCGGTTGAACAGCGTGGATTTGCCGACATTGGGGCGGCCGATAATGGCGAGCGAAAAGGACATGGCGTAAAGTTACCCCGAAAACCGCTCGAGCCCGAAGGCTCGCAGTCCTTTACTCGGGACCTCGCGCGTCTTCAGGCTCGGAAAACAAGCGCCGAGATTCGGCGGTCGACTACTTCGTTTCTTGCGTCACCGCGGGACCGCCGCCAGCGTCGGCGCCATCCGCCGGCTCGATGATCGGCGTCACGGATTTTATGACGCCGGCGTCAGACTTCTTCACGCCGCGCGCGGCATGTAAAAGACCTTGGTAAGCCTGCGCTCTGGCGCGCATGCCCTGCGGAGCGTCGCGATCATTAAGAAGCAAATTAAAGACGCGCTCGGCTTCATCGTAGTCGTTGTCGAAAAATGCGTCGAGACCGCTCCACTCCTGCGCGCTGAAGCGGAAGGGGCCAGTGGACGTCATCAAGGGCGCCAGCTTCATCATCGTCTTTTCGCGGTCGCCCAACTCTATCGAATAGGCCGCGCTGCGCAATCGCGCCACTTCCTGCGTCATATGGTCGACGCCCTTGTCGTCCGCCAAGGCGTCAAGCATATCCATTGCCTTGGCCTTGTCTGTCTTGCCGATTTCCTCGGCCGCCCGCAGCCGGGCGAGCGCCGCATAACCCTTTGGCGCGTCTTTCGCCATAGCCTCAAAGGCCGCCGCAGCCTCTTCGCCCTTGCCAGAATCGGCCAATGTCACCGCAGCCATGAAGCGCACATTGGCGGCGTCGGCAGCCTTGGTCTTCTCCGACGTGTAATAGCTCCACGCCCCTGTCGCGGCGACGATCAAACCGGCAATTACGTAAACCGGCGTCTGATAGCGCGACCAGAATGTTTCGACCTTTTCCCGCTGGACCTCTTCGTCGACCTCTTGGAAAATATCGGACATGACCGCTCCTTGGACCCTTTTGCGCGCTTGAGCGCGGATTTTTTGCTTGCGCCTGACTTGCGCCTCTCCGGAAGGCTGTTAGCACGCCCCATCGCGCGAGGCCAGACGGGCAAAAAGGAGCAATTGCTAGGCCTTCTTCAGCTCCGCCCTTCGCCGCGCCATTTCTTGCGCGACCGTCCCATCGCCTTGGACGCGCAAGCCCTGGATTACGCCGGCGCGGCCGCCGTCGCTGCGGTTTTGGTTTTGGCTGAGTTTGTGCTTCGCCTGGAAGCCAGTCACGATGATCTCGACGCCGACCACCGCCCGCAGCATCGTCGGTAAATAGTCTGGCGGCGCGTCATTGGCCGCCCAGGGACGCGCACGCTTTGCTTCGTGTTCGCGGGTAAGATCCGCCGCCACCGCGCGCAAAAACCCCATGGCATCGAAGACGCGCGTGCGCCCGCAATCCGTCAGCATCGGCTTCGAAGAGGAAGGGTATGTGGTACGCAACCAGCGCGCCGCCTTGCGCAGCCAAGAGCGCGCCAAGGGGATTAGAGTGGATTATCTCCGCGATTGTCGCCAAATCCTGCTCTCGGAAGTGTTCTGGCGCATACGTTACGTCGTTGAGTCCCCTGCAGATGGGCGGCCCGGCGTAATTCGCGGCTTGTCAGGCCCAACCCGCTTGATCAACCAGCGAGAGACCGGAGCGTTTTTCCGTCGATCCTGCCAGCCCCTTATCGACGCCAGCCGCAAACCCGCTACAGTCGTCTGCGCTGATTCGAGGGGGGACTTCTGGGCGTAAATGGATAATCGGCTTGATCCAGGCGCCGGCACGCCGGCGATGTCGCTCCCGCAGCGCATCATCCTTTCGGAAGGATGGCCGCGACGCGGAATCGCTTTCGTTGCGGGGGCATGCGGAGCACTTGCACTGCAGCCCATCGGGTTCGCGCCCGCCATCGCGGTTACGCTCACGGTCGCGATTTGGTTAATTGACGGATCGGCCGGAGCGCCGGCGCGTAAGCGGTGGCTGTTCGACGGCGCATCGTTGCTATCGGCCGCCGCTGCGGGATGGTGGCTTGGCTTCGGTTATTTTATCGCCGGACTTTGGTGGCTAGGGTCGGCGCTGCTTGTGGAGGCGGACCAATACGCCTGGGCGTTGCCGCTGGCGGTGCTGGGAATTCCCGCGATCCTCGCACTATTCACTAGCCTTGGTTTTGCGCTCTCCAGGCTGCTTTGGTCTCCGGGCTCCTTGCGTGTATTCGCGCTGGCGGCGGGGCTTGGCGGAACCGAGTGGCTCAGAGGCCATGTCCTGACGGGATTCCCCTGGAACGACTTCGGCATGGCGCTCGCCGATGTGCAGATACTCGCGCAAACCGCTTCATTGTCAGGGATTTATGGGCTTGACCTGCTGACAGTGCTTATTTTTGCTGCGCCCGCGACTCTGATTGACAGCGGAAAGCCCCGACGTTTTGGATCTCCAGCCGTCATCTTCGCCTGCATCCTGCTCGCCGGCATGACCGCCTTCGGCGCGCTGCGGTTGTCTAACAGCCAGACTGGCTTCGTTGAAGGCGTGAAGCTGCGTCTGATGCAGCCAAACCTGCCCATGGACGCCAAGTTCCGGCCCGAAAATGGGCAGGAGATTCTTCGCAGATATTTGGCGCTGTCGGACCAGGCCACGGGGCCGACCCATACCGGCATCGCCGACCTCACACATCTGATCTGGCCCGAGTCCGCTTTTCCTTTCGTGCTTTCGCGTGAAACACAAGCGCTCTCGGCGATTGCCCGGGCGGTGCAAGGCAAAATACTGATAACCGGCGCGGCTCGCGTCGAGGAGGGCGGCGGCAAGGCGGGCCGCGGGAAAATCTTCAACGCCATTGAGGTGGTGCAGGGCGACAAGATCATTGCCGCATATGACAAGAAACATCTGGTGCCATTTGGCGAATATTTACCGCTGGAAAACTGGTTGCGTCCGCTCGGCGTGAGCCATCTCGTGCCGGGCACCTGGGATGTCGGGGTCGGCCCCCGCCGCCTGACTGCTCCGGGCTTGCCGCTGGCGTCGCCACTTGTCTGCTACGAGGCGATTTTTTCCGGCGCGGTTGTCGAGTCTGGACCAAACCGTCCTCAGTGGCTGCTCAACGTCACCAGTGACGGATGGTTTGGCAAGACCAGCGGACCCTACCAGCATTTTGCGCAAGCGCGGCTAAGGGCAATCGAAGAGGGCTTGCCGCTGGTTCGCGCCGCCAATACCGGGATCTCGGCCATAGTGGATCCATATGGCCGTGTTCAGGAGCAATTGCCTCTCGGGGTCGAAGGGGTAATAGACGGCGCTTTGCCTAAACCCGCCCCCGAAACCTTTTTCACAAGACATGCATCCCAAGTCTTTCCCGCCCTATGGGCGATAGTTTTATTGTGCGCCGCGATTGGCCGGATGCGCTCCTAAGTCTCTGGCCAAAGGCCCCTCCAATAGAACTGACCATGATCGGCGCCCATTTGATCAACCGGACTTATTGGCCAAACGTTTCCATTGACGCCAGCTTTCCAAGTTTCGCGAACGTGCTGAAATGATTGGGCCGGCAGTCAGGACAACCCGACGGCGCAAACGGACTGCAGCAAACGCGCCGAGACGCTCATTGACGCTTGGTCAGACTCCCGCGGATGAACGCATCTTGGAGAAAGACCGGCAGCGTGCGTGAAGCGGGATCATTTTTGTTATATATAACAAAGTTTTAATCGCGCCGGTATTTCCATTGGCGTTTCTTTAGGCTAAAAGGCGCGTGGAGGTTCTCGCCTGTGAAAAAGACACCCGACCCGATAGACCGCCATGTCGGCAGCCGCGTGAGGATGCAGCGCGTGCTGATGAAGATGAGCCAAGAAAAACTCGGTGACGCGCTGGGGTTAACATTCCAGCAAGTACAAAAGTACGAAAAAGGCACGAATCGTATCGGCGCTAGTCGACTCCAGCAAATTTCCAAGACTCTGAATGTGCCGCCATCTTTCTTTTTCGAGGGAGCGCCGGTTTCGGACGCTGCCCAGTCTGGCTTTGAAGAAGAAGGATCGTCAAAATTCGTCGTCGATTTCCTTGGAACCGCGGAAGGCCTTCATCTAAACAGATCCTTTGCGCGAATCCGAGATCCGAAGGTGCGAAAGCGGATTGTTGAACTCGTCGCTACGCTCGCTGAGCAACAGGCGGAAATGTCTCAGGACTTAGGCGCGGCAGAAAAAGCGTAGCGCTCGGCCAAGCTTTGCATCCCTCTAGCGTCAACATGAAGTTCGTTCGCTATAACGAACGAATAGGCGCTATCGCGCTTGACGTAACGAACGCTTGCTGGCAAAGGGACCATGTTAAAACACTGCATGGAGCCGCCGGGCTTTGGCGCGCTCGGCGTCACCCATCGAAGCGGAGCCTTCAATTGACCCGGAAGAATTATCTTTTCACCAGTGAATCCGTTTCCGAAGGCCATCCAGACAAAGTCTGCGACCGAATCTCGGATGAAATAGTCGACGAGTTTTTCCGAGAAGGCGCCAAGGCTGGCGTTGACCCATATGCAATCCGCGTAGCGGCGGAGACTCTCTGCACCACCAACCGCGTCGTCATCGCTGGCGAAGTGCGGGGGCCCCACCTTGCGTTCGAGCATATCGAGGATATCGCCCGGAAAGCGATCAAGGACATCGGTTACGAGCAGGACGGCTTCCACTGGAAGCACGCCAAGGTCGAAGTGCTGCTGCATGAACAGTCCGCCGACATCGCACAAGGCGTAGACGCAGCCGGCAATAAGGACGAGGGCGCCGGCGATCAGGGCATCATGTTTGGCTACGCGGTGCGGGAAACCCCCGATTTGATGCCGGCGCCGCTATATTATTCCCATAAAATCCTCGAGAAACTCGCGCACGCACGCCACTCCGGCAAGGAAAAAGGCCTCGGCCCCGACGCCAAGAGCCAAGTGACCGTTCGCTATGTGGATGGCAAGCCGGTCGAGGCGACGCAGATCGTGCTGTCACATCAGCATGTCGACGAAAGCCTTTCGCCAGAGGATATCCGTCGTATCTCGGAACCCTACATCCGCGAGGCGCTGCCGCAGGGCTGGATCAGCGACAAGACGGTCTGGCACGTCAATCCAACCGGAAAGTTCTTCATTGGCGGCCCCGATGGCGACGCGGGGCTGACCGGCCGCAAGATCATCGTGGACACCTACGGCGGAGCCGCTCCGCACGGCGGCGGAGCCTTCTCCGGCAAGGATCCGACCAAGGTGGATCGTTCAGCCGCCTATGCGGCGCGCTACCTGGCGAAGAACGTCGTGGCCGCCGGCCTGGCCGACCGCGCCACGATTCAGCTCGCTTACGCCATCGGCGTCGCCGAGCCGCTGTCGATCTACGTTGACTTGCACGGCACAGGCCATGTCGCCGAAGAGAAGCTCGAAGCCGTATTGCCGCAGGTCATGCGACTCTCGCCGCGCGGGATCCGCGAGCATCTCCAGCTGAACAAGCCGATCTACGCGCGCACCTCGGCCTATGGGCACTTTGGCCGCACGCCCGACGCGGATGGCGGCTTCTCATGGGAAAAGACCGACCTTGCGGACAAGCTGAAGGCACACTTCGCCTGAACCAGCGCGAAACTGAAAACACGGAGGACTGTGACGGGGAGAGCGAATGCTCTCCCCGTCGCCTCTACGGGCGTTCCAAGGGAAAAGCGCTCCGGCGACATCAGGCCGAACTCATATCCGGGCTGCTGCCGCAGCTTGCGCTTGATCTGTCGCAGCCCATTATCGACCCCCGGAAGTTATTTTCGCATCCAGTGCGGGAAACAAGGCTGGAAATCGGCTTCGGCGGCGGCGAACACCTGATCGAGGCGGCGACCCGGGAGCCCGAGGTTGGCTTTATTGGCTGCGAACCCTTTATCAATGGGATGGCTCGGCTGTTATCTCAAATTGAGCAGCGCGGACTGAACAACATAAGGCTGCATCGCGGCGACGCCGTGGAAGTGCTGGACCGCTTGCCCGACGCAAGCCTCGATCGCGTCTATCTTTTTTATCCGGACCCATGGCCAAAGCGGCGCCAGCGTAAGCGACGCTTCGTTTCCGCCGACACTCTGGCGCGGCTGGCGCGAACGATGCAAAAGGGCGCGGAGCTGCGCTTCGCCACCGACATAGATGATTACGCTGCATGGACCTTGGCGCGCTTGCGCCTTTCGCCGAATTTCAAGTGGATGGCTTCCGGCGCTGCGGACTGGCTCGTTCCTTGGGAGGGGTGGACCACGACGAAATATGAAAGCAAGGCGATAGCGGCGGGGCGGAAAGCCGTCTATTTGAGTTTTCTAAGACTATAAGCGCCGCGAGGGGACAAAGGCGATGACTACAAATGATTTCGCAATCGGCCCAGGAGGCTCGGCCCCCGACGAAGCCATGATTGAAACGACTGCAAATCAATTTCGCACCGATGTTTTAGAGGCATCGATGCGTCGTTTGGTGCTGGTCGATTTCTGGGCGCCCTGGTGCGACCCTTGCCGCCAGATCGCCCCGATACTGGAGCGGCTCGTCAGGGCGACAAACGGAAAGGCCAAACTCGTCAAGATGAATGTCGACGAGGAGCCTGAGATCGCGGCGCAACTTGGCGTAAAGTCAATTCCAGCAGTCGTGGCCTTTCAGCGCGGACGCCCTAGCGACGGGTTTGTCGGCGCCATGCCCGAGAGCCAGATCAAGGGCTTCCTGGAGCGTCTGGTAGGCCCGATCGAGGCCGACAACGATGTATTCGGCGTCGTGGAGGAGTTGATTGCAAGCGGCGATATCGCGGGGGCGGAGGCGCTTCTGACGCCCCTCGCCAGCAGTGAGCCGCCGCAACCGAGAGCCGTTGCAGAGCTGCTCAGGCTGTGCGTTGCGACAAATCGACTGGACGAAGCCCAGGCTCTGATCGCCCGCGTCCCCGAAGCGCTGCGCCGCGACGGCATGATCTCGGCGGCGGCGGCCGCGCTGGAAAACGCCTTGCGGGCCAGCGCGCTCGACGAAATTGACGATCTCCGCAGGCGCGCCGACGCTGACCATGACAACCATCGGGCGCGCTTCGATCTGGCCCTGGCGCTGAACGCCAAAGGGTTGCGCGAAGAAGCCGCAGCGCAGCTTCTTGAAATAGTTCGGCGCGACCGTAGTTGGAATGAGGACGGCGCGCGCAAGCAGCTCGTCCAGTTTTTCGAGGCATGGGGGCCGGCGGATCAGGCTACCGCGAGTGCGAGGCGGAAGCTTTCATCATTGTTGTTCGCCTGATCAAATCCTCGCATGAGAGACCGGAGCGCTGTTGTGTCATGTGCATGAATAAGCAATACGCCTCCATTGACCAATTGCCCTCGATCTTGCGTGTTTTCCCGTTGAGCGGAGCCCTGCTGCTGCCTCGGGGAGATTTGCCGTTGAACATTTTCGAGCCGCGCTATCTGGCGATGGTGGACAACACCATTGCCTCGGATCGCCTGATCGGAATAATACAACCTTTGCCGGGCACGGGCGTTACAAACCTTCATCAGGTCGGTTGCGCGGGCCGTCTCACGCATTTCAGCGAAACCGGCGATGGGCGCTATTTGATCACGCTCACTGGCGTCTGTCGCTTCAAGGTCGTGGCGGAGCAAGCAGGGGGCTCGCCATACCGCTCCTTTAATGTAGCTTATGAAGACTTTATCCACGACCTTGAGCCGGGAGCGGGAGAAGATGCCGTTGATCGCGAGCGTATGACGGACATGTTGCGCAAGTTTGCCCAATCATCCAAACTCGAGGTGGATTGGGCGAGCATTGACGCCGCTCCGACTGAGACTTTGGTGAACGCGCTCGCGATGATGTGTCCATTCGGCTCGCAGGAAAAGCAGTCTTTGCTCGAAGCGATAGACCTCAAGACGCGCGCGGAAACGCTGATCGGTCTGGCGCAGTTCGATCTGGCGCAGGGCGACTACTCCCCTCAGAGTAACGACCGGGCCCAGTTTCATTGATGTTGGGACGCTTCAGCGCCTATCATTCTGATGGCGGATCTCTCTAACGAGTTGAACGCAATCCCGTCATCGGAGCCCCCGGGGGCCAAAAATGTTCCGCGCAGAAGGAGATGTAATGACCGACACCGCCGAGAAAATGCAGGACGGCGCGCCAGAGGCGACCCGCATTGACCCGCGTCTTCTTGAGATCCTGGTTTGTCCTTTGACGAAATCGCTTCTCGAATATGACTCATCAAGGCAGGAACTGATCTCGCGCTCCGCTCGGCTCGCCTATCCTATCAGGGACGGAATCCCCATTATGTTGCCAGAGGAGGCTAGACGCATCGAGTAAACCGCCATGCTGACCCCCACGGAGCGCCTAGTGGCGCTGCTTGACCTCGAATCGACAGGCGAAGACTCTTTTCGCGGTTTCAGCCCCCCGAACGCAGGCAAGCAGGTATATGGCGGCCAAGCCATCGCGCAGGCGCTCGTGGCTGCGCAACGCACAGTGCCCGCCGACCGACCGGTTCACTCGTTGCACGGCTATTTCGTGCTGGCGGGCGATCCCAGGACGCCAATCGACTTTTTTGTCGAGAGGATACGCGACGGCAAGAGCTTCACGACCCGGCGTTGCACCGCCAGACAGCAAGGCCGAACGATTTTCTCCATGGAGGCGTCTTTCCAGGTTCGAGAGCATGGATTCGACCATGCGTTCGAAGCGCCGCAGGTTCCGCCGCCCGAGGCTCTGGCGCCAACCAGCGCCCTGGCGGAAAGACTCCGTTCCTTTTTGCCGCGCGGAGCGCTCGAGCATATGGAACAGGCTTCAGCGCTCGACATTCGCCTTGTAGACCCGAAATCCATTATCGGCGGCGCGATCGGGACGACGCGCCAGTCTATCTGGTTTCGCATCGTGGACCCGCTTCCGAACGATAGCGCTCTGCATTGCGCCCTCCTCGCCTATCTCTCCGACATGACGCTGCTCAACACCGCCTTGAGCGCGCATGGGCGAACGATATTCGATCCCACGCTGCAGGTTGCCAGCCTTGATCACGCGCTCTGGATTCACCGGCCTTTTCGCGCCGACGAATGGCTTCTCTATGCGCAGGACAGCCCCAACGCCTCAGGCGCCAGGGCTCTTACCCGAGGTCAGTTGTTTACGCGGAATGGAACCCTGATCGCTTCGGTGGCGCAAGAAGGTCTTATCCGTCAGAGGTAAGCCTGCTTTTTAGGCAATCTTGCGCCCGGCATTTGGGCGACTTCGTCGTTTCTCCGGGAAAAGCGTACTTTTTCCGGGCGCCGGGGACCGATGGGCGCTTCAGACCGCCTAAAGGCCCAAACCCGCCAACCCCCACACGCGCAAGGGAACACGACCGATATTCGCTCCCGGGTTTGACTAAAACTAGAAGCCTCCTGTCCGCAGCGGACACGGCCACATCTTTACATAGCTGTTTTCACGCCACTTAGCCTTCGTGGCACACAAATTGATTGCCTGCTCTTGAGCGCGGCGTTTCCGCGCTCGAAACCATCGCCGCGTGCGGCGTCTTGTTCTCCCGACGGGCGCCGCCCGTCTCTTGTTAGAAACACAGGATAGGCAGATGAAAATCGTGACCGCGATCATCAAGCCCTTCAAGCTCGATGAAGTTCGTGACGCGCTGACGGCGATCGGCGTGCACGGACTCACCGTGACGGAAGTCAAAGGCTATGGACGGCAAAAGGGGCATACGGAAATCTATCGCGGCGCGGAATACGCCGTCAGCTTTCTCCCCAAATTGAAAATCGAAGTGGCCATCGCGGCGGAGCTCACCGACAAAACCATTGAGGCGATCACCACCACCGCCCGCACGGGTCAGATCGGCGACGGAAAGATTTTCGTTGCGCCAATCGAACGCGCTGTCCGTATCCGCACCGGCGAAAAAGACGAAGACGCGCTTTGAATATCTCTTCCTCGACCTATCAGGAGTTCCAAATGAGTCTTCGTCTGCCACGACGCATTTCCAACGCTTCAATGCTCGCGGGAGCGTCGATCCTCTTCCTTGGCGCCACTCCAGCGCTCGCAGGAGGCAACGCGCCCGTGCCCAACCCCGGCGATACCGCGTGGCTTCTTATTTCAAGCGCGCTGGTTCTGATGATGTCGATACCGGGCCTGGCTTTGTTTTACGGCGGTCTGGTCCGCACCAAGAACATGCTATCGATCCTCACGCAAACCTTCGCCATCGTGGCGCTGGTTGGAGTATTGTGGACGCTGTATGGCTACTCGCTGGCCTTTGGCGACGGCGGTTCACTCAACGCCTATATCGGCGGGTTGGGCAAAGTGTTTCTCAAAGGCGTCGACGCCGCCGCGACGTCCCCGACCTTCACTCCAGGCCATGTGGTTCCTGAACTCGCCTATTTCGTGTTCCAAATGACCTTCGCGATGATTACCCCGGCGCTGATTATCGGCGCTTTTGCGGAGCGCATGAAATTCTCGGCGGTTTTCGTCTTCATCATCGCCTGGGTGACCCTGATCTATTTCCCGGTCGCTCATTGGGTCTGGGCCGTCGCCGACCCCAACGTGATCGTCGATGCGGCGACGGAACTCGCTGCTGCGGGCAGTGACGAGGCGAAAAAACTCGCGCAGGACAAGATCGACGCAGCCACGGCCTCCGTGGGCTGGATCGCGGGCGGTCTCGCCCCATGGATGAAGGGCGTCGGCGCGCTGGACTTCGCCGGCGGCACCGTCGTTCATATCAACGCCGGCATTGCGGGCCTCGTCGGCGCATTGATCGTCGGCAAGCGCATCGGCTATGGCAAGGAAGCGCTGCCCCCGCATTCGCTCACCCTGTCGATGGTTGGCGCGTCGCTGCTGTGGGTCGGCTGGTTCGGCTTCAACGCCGGTTCAAACCTTGAGGCCAATGGCACGACGGCTCTTGCGTTCGTGAACACGATGGTCGCGACCGCCGCCGCAGCGCTGTCCTGGCTGCTCACCGAGTGGGCCGCGAAAGGCAAGCCCTCTCTTCTGGGTCTGATTTCAGGAGCCGTCGCCGGCCTTGTGGCGGTGACTCCGGCATCTGGCTTCGCGGGACCAATGGGGTCGATGGCGCTCGGCTTCATCGTTTCCCCGCTGTGTCTGTTCTTCGTCTCGAAAGTGAAGAACACTCTTGGCTATGACGACGCGCTCGATGTCTTCGGCGTCCACTGCGTCGGCGGCATCACCGGCGCCCTCGCCACTGGCCTCCTCGTGAGCCCGGACCTGGGCGGCGTCGGCATCACCGACTACAGCAACATCGGTGAGAATTACGCCGGCAAATATGACATGGTGGCGCAAATGATCGCGCAAGCCACCGCCGTCGGTGCGACGCTGCTCTATTCGGGCGTCGGTTCGGCGATACTTTACAAGATTGTCGACTTGACGATCGGTCTGCGTCCGGCGCCTGACCAGGAGCGGGAAGGCCTCGACATCACCGATCACGGCGAGAGGGCTTACAATCTCTGATTGTTCGTAGAAGACGAACCTTCGAAAGCGGCGCCCATGGGCGCCGCTTTTTTTCCTAGCGACCAATACGACGTCTGTAAATTTCGCGAACGAGGATAGGCAAATCGCTTTCCTTCCTGATAGGAAGCACCAGCATTCCTCCACCGCATAGACAGGCTAGATCTGCGCGCGGATGGCCCTTGGCCTTGAGCCAAATAGGCCAGGATGTGCGGGATCCCATGTAATCATCTCTTTTATCCCTCCCCCGATATTTTCGAGTGGACAACGCCCATCTGTGATTTCACGATCATAATCACGGGTTAGCTTGGGCTTTACCGGCTAGTAGCGCCTGCGCCGCCTCGCGGAAGCTGGCGGACTCCGTGCGCCGTTGATACGATGCCAAGCGCGAAATTTCGCAAAGAGAAAACGCCGAAGCAATGCCGCTCCTTTCCGCCCACCTTGTCGGTGTTCGCCATGACGCCAGGGAACCGGCTCATGCATGAGATGGCGTTGACCGCGAGCCTTGTTGAGTTAATTGAGATCGAGAGCCAAAAGCAGAGCTTTTCGCGGGTTCTCGTTGTGCGTCTCGATATTGGCGCCTTGGGCGGCGTCGATCCAGAGGCGATCAGATTCTGTTTCGAGGCGTCAGCCCGGAGGGGCATTCTAGATAGCGCACGCCTCGAAATTCGCATCATTCCCGGCAAGGGATGGTGTGTCGATTGCGCGAAGCCTGTGGAGGTATTCGATAGATTTGACGCCTGCCCGGAATGCGGAGGGTGCAATGTGCGCGCTACGGGCGGCGATGACATACGAATAAGGGACCTGGAGGTCGAGTAATGTGCATTGTTTGCGGCTGCGGAACCTCAAGCGTCGAAGAAAAAAGCGCGCTCGGGATGCAACATGACCACCATCATTCGCATGGGGTTGTCCACGCCCATAATGACGGGCATGCTCAAGGTCACGATCATTTCCACCAAGTGGAACATGGCAACAACGCAAATGTCGCCAGCGTCGCCTCGATTGACTTCGGCACGGGGGCTGCGGGACTAAGCATTTCGGGAGTATCAGAGGCGCGCCTCATTCGAATGGAGCGGGATGTCCGCTCCAGAAATGACGAGCACGCTCGCAGAAATCGTTCGCGCCTGGCTGAGACAGGAACACTCGCGCTGAACCTCCTGTCGAGTCCGGGATCCGGCAAGACGTCTTTGCTCGTCCGCACGATTTACGCGCTCAAGGACCGGTTCTCGATTTCCGTGATCGAGGGCGACCAGCGAACCTCCAATGACGCCGACCGCATTCGCGCGACCGGCGCGCCGGCCGTCCAGATCAATACCGGCAAGGGATGTCATCTCGACGCGCACATGGTGGAACATGGAATATCCAGGCTCAATCTGGAGAACGGCGGGATATTGTTCATCGAGAATGTCGGCAATCTTGTTTGTCCGGCCTCTTTCGACCTTGGCGAAGAAAGCAAGATCGTCGTTCTCTCCGTAACGGAGGGCGAGGACAAGCCGCTAAAATATCCCGAGGCTTTTGCCGCCGCCGAGCTCCTCTTGCTTAATAAGGCCGACCTGTTGCCTCATCTCGACTTTGACGTGGGACTTTGCCTGGCGAATGCGCTCAAGATCAATCCTGACCTGCAAACGCTGGTTGTTTCTGCGAAGACTGGAGAAGGCCTGCCGGCGTTCCATGCGTGGCTGGAAGGACGTTCAGCCCGCGCCGCAAGCGCGCAAAGTAGACCTGCCAAGGCCGAAAAATAATGGCGGAATTCGCGACAGCCGGAGACCCTGGCGGGCTTTCCCGTTTGCGCGTTCGAGTGCGTGGCGCCGTGCAGGGAGTCGGCTTTCGTCCGTTCGCATATAATTTGGCGACCGAGCTATCGCTGAGCGGCTTCGTGCTCAATGACGCGGAAGGCGTCCTGCTGGAGATCGAAGGACAGCGCGTGAACGAATTCGTCGACGCGTTGCGACACGCTCCGCCACCCTTGGCGCGCATCGATCATATCGATTTGGAAAGAACTCCACCTAAATTCGATCGCCAATTTGCGATCCATCCGAGCGAGAGCGGGAAACTGTCGGCGCGCCTCCCAGCCGACGCCGCGATCTGCGAGGCCTGTCTCGTTGATTTGTTCGATCCCTCCAGCCGTTTTTATCATTATCCTTTCGTGAATTGCTCGCATTGCGGACCACGCTACACGATCGCCCGGCGTTTGCCCTATGATCGATCTCAAACGTCAATGGGGCGTTTTGTAATGTGCGCCGAATGCACTGATGATTACAGCGATCCCTCGAACAAGCGCTTTCATGCTCAGTCGATCGCCTGTCCATCTTGCGGGCCCGCTCTCGATTACCCGATTGACGCCGCCGCCGCCGTGATCCGCGACGGCGGAATCGTCGCATTGAAAGGGATCGGCGGCTTTCACCTTTTGTGCGACGCCAGAAATGAAAATGCAATAAAAGAACTAAGAGCGCGCAAACGCCGCGACGCCAAACCTTTCGCCATCATGGTGGCGAATACTTCATCGGCCTCCAGAATCGCGGCGCTGGATGATGAAGCGCTCGAATTGCTGCGATCGGCCGCCCGCCCCATCCTCGTCGCCGAGAGGTTGCAGGAGCTTGCACCTTCTATTGCACCGAGTCTGTCCAGGATCGGAGTCCTGCTTCCTTATTCTCCCGCGCATTACCTGCTGTTTCATTCTCTGATCGGAAAGCCCACGGGACATGTGTGGCGGGAGGAGTCGCAGGAATGCGTCCTAGTCGCGACCAGCGCCAACCTCGCCGGCGAACCCCTGATTGCTGACGACGACGAAGCGAGGGAGAGGCTTCGCGGCGTGGCCGATCTTGTCGTCGGGCATGGTCGGGAAATTGTCGCCCGCGCCGACGATAGCGTCATGACGATGATTGGCGGCGCCCCCGCGTTCTTGCGGCGCGCACGAGGTTTCGTTCCAGACCCGATCGAGCTTGCAGCTGACGGCCCGGACACGCTTGCGCTGGGAGCGCATCTGAAGACGACGATTACGGTCACGCGAGGCCGGGAAGCGTTTCTCTCGCCTCATATCGGCAGCCTGTCCGATCGAGCAACCATCGATTCCTTCGAGAAGACGGTCGCGCGATTTCTGGAGGTTCTCGACGTAAAGCCGCAACAGGTCGCCTGCGATCTCCATCCGGATTTCTTCACCACGCGCTGGGCCGAGGCGTGTGGATTGCCGATATTTCGCGTGCAACATCATGCGGCGCATATCGCGGCGATTGCGGCGGAGCATAAATTGGCGTTCCCTGTGCTGGGCGTCGCGCTCGATGGATATGGATACGGCGACGATGGCGGCGCATGGGGCGGAGAGCTCATGCTGGTCGATAATGGAAGCTGGAGCCGCTTGGGAAATCTGAAGCCTGTACCACTGCCAGGAGGTGATCGCGCCGCGCGCGCGCCTTGGCGCATGGGCGTCGCCATGATGGCGCATCTGGGTAGAAGCGACGAAGCGGCGCGGCGCTTTCCCCGCTTCGCGATGGCGGCGGATGTTGCACATCTTGCCACAGCGCCGGGCGTTCCAAGGACATCGAGCCTGGGCCGCATGTTCGACGCGGCGGCGGCGATCCTTGGAGTCAGATTCGAACAGAATTACGAGGGGCAGGCGGCGATGGAGCTTGAGGCTCTTTGCCGCGCGCCCCGCGCGATTGAGGGAGGCTTCACAATGGCGGGGGGCGCGCTCGACCTTGCGCCGCTGTTTGCCGCGCTGCTTGACCCGGCGTTAGACGCCAACGAAGGTTCCGACCTGCTTCATGGCACGCTGGTTGACGCGCTTGCGGCATGGATCATCGCCGCGGCAGGGCGACAAGGCCGCAACGAGATTGCGCTTGGCGGCGGCTGTTTGATCAATGCTTGGATCGCAAACGGTCTCTGCGACCGCCTGCGCGCGGCGGGTCTGAAACCTTTCCTCGCGCGAAGGGCGCCATGCAATGATGGCGGTCTGTCGCTCGGGCAAGCGACGCTGGCGCGGGCGGCTGCGTCTGCACAAACCATGTAAGTCAGGGGAATTAGTCCATGTGTCTCGCAATACCCGCGCGCGTGATGGAGCTGCTGCCCGATGAGATGGCGCGAGTAAGTCTTGATGGCGTGAGCGTAATTGCGTCTCTATCTTTAGTCGAAGACGTGAGAGTGGATGATTATGTCGTGCTGCATGTTGGTTACGCGCTCGCAAAGATCGACGAAGAGGAGGCAAAAGAAACCCTCGCCTTACTTCGCAGGTCCGCCGATGTGGGCGCTGAAACATGAAGCACGTTGACGAATACCGCGATGGAGAGCTGGCGTTCGGCATAGCGAGACGTATCGCCGCCGAAGCGCGAGACGATCGATCATATCGATTCATGGAATTCTGCGGTGGACACACCCATGCCATTTCAAGGTATGGCATTGAGGATCTGCTGCCGCACAACATTCGCATGATTCATGGCCCGGGCTGCCCGGTCTGCGTTCTGCCGATTGGCCGCATTGACGCCGCGATAGAACTCGCCACGCGGTCCGAGGTGACTTTGTGCGTCTATGGCGATCTTATGCGCGTTCCAGCGTCAAACGGCTCAAACCTGCTCATGGCGAAAGCCGCTGGAGCAGACATCCGCATGATTTATTCGACGCTGGACGCCATCCGGATCGCGGAGCATGAGCCACACAGACAGGTGATCTTCTTCGCCATAGGATTCGAGACGACGACGCCGCCCACCGCGATGGCGGTTCGCCTCGCTCAAAAAAGGGCGCTCACCAATTTTTCGATCTTCTGCAATCATGTAATTACTCCGCCGGCGATTCAGAAAATCCTCGAATCAGGGGAACCCGGGGCTGTCGAGATCGATGGCTTCATAGGCCCGGCGCATGTCTCGACCATCATTGGAACCAAACCCTATAGTCGCTTCGCCAGTGATTTCCATAAATCAATCGTCATCGCCGGATTCGAGCCGCTGGATGTTTTGCAGGCGATTCTGATGTTGATCCGCCAGGTCAATGAGGGACGCGCGGAGGTGGAGAACCAATACATCCGCGCGGTATCCTCAGAGGGCAACCGCAAGGCTCTCGCAGAAATCGAGGATATTTTCGAGATGCGGGAGTCATTCGAGTGGCGGGGATTGGGCGAGATTCCCTTCAGCGCGCTTCGCCTGCGCGAACGCTACGCTGAATTTGACGCCGAACGCCATTTCTCTATCGTCACGAAGCAGGCCCTGGACAATCCGGCATGTGAATGCGGCGCAATCCTGAGAGGCGTCAAGCACCCGCGGGATTGCAAGTTGTTCGGCGTGGGCTGCACTCCTGAACGGCCTTTGGGCGCCTGCATGGTCTCCTCGGAAGGTTCCTGCGCGGCCTATTGGGCTTATGGTCGATTTCGAAGCTCGCCAAAGCCATCGGGGCGAAGGGCCGCCGAATGAAGAGGATTGACCCGCTTGGCTCAAGGCTTGATTTGCGCCACGGTTGCGTGGATCTCTCGCATGGCGCCGGCGGCCGCGCCATGTCGCGTTTGATCGCTGACATTTTCCACGCTTCGTTTGACAATGAGTGGTTGCAGGCCGGAAACGACCAATCCGCTTTCAACGTCGATGGCGGGCGCATGGTCATGACGACGGACGGCTATGTCGTGTCGCCGCTGTTCTTTCCCGGCGGAGACATCGGCTGTCTGGCGGTTCACGGCACGATCAATGATATCGCAATGGCGGGAGCAAAGCCCTTATACATGTCCGCGAGCTTCATTCTTGAGGAGGGGTTTCCGCTCGGGGATCTGCGGCGCATCGCCAAGAGTATGGGCGACGCCTCGCGCGCAGCGAATGTCCCTATCATCACCGGAGACACCAAAGTGGTGGAGCGCGGCAAGGGCGACGGCGTCTTCATCTCCACCGCCTGCGTCGGCCTCGCCCCCGCTCATATCGAGCTTTCTGGAAACATGGCGCGCGCCGGAGACGCCGTTCTCCTCTCTGGTTCGATAGGCGATCACGGGGTCGCCATAATGTCACGGCGCGAGAATCTCTCGTTCGAAACCGAAATTCTCTCCGACACGGCCGCGCTGCATGATCTGGTGGCGAGAATGATGGAAGTCGCCGGGCCATCCATCCGGCTTATGCGGGATCCGACGCGCGGTGGACTCGCCGCGACGCTGAATGAAATCGCGCAGCAATCGCAAGTCGGCGTTCGCATCGAGGAGTCTGCAATCCCGGTGAAGCCTCAAGTTGCCGCCGCATGCGAGTTGCTCGGCCTCGATCCCTTGTTTGTCGCCAACGAAGGCAAGCTTGTAGCCATCGTCGCACCGGATATAGCGCAAGAACTGCTCGCGGTCATGCGCTCGCATCCGCTCGGCCGCGATAGCGCGCGTATCGGAACGGTCATCGACGACGATCACCGCTTCGTGCAAATGGCCACGGCCTTTGGCGGCTCGCGCATCGTCGACTGGCTCTCGGGCGAGCAGCTTCCTCGAATCTGTTGACGATGCGCAAACCGCTCACGCATCTTTTTGTTGGACATCACGCCCCGAGCGGAATTTACGAGCATGGCAGATCTCGGCCGAAGGCGGCGGATCTCAAGCGTCACATTCCCCCAAGGCACACATATTTGATCTCCAGATAATCCTCGATTCCGTATTTCGAGCCCTCACGGCCAAGGCCCGATTGCTTGACGCCGCCGAAGGGCGCGACTTCCGAGGAAATCAGCGTTTCATTGACGCCAACCATTCCGAACTCAAGCGCCTCAGCGACGCGGAAGATGCGAGGCAGATCGCGGCTGTAGAAATATGCGGCAAGCCCAAAGGGCGTGGCGTTTGCAAGGCGGATGGCGTCGGCCTCGTCCCTGAACGAAATCACCGGCGCGACCGGCCCGAAAGTCTCCTCCTGAAAAATTACGGCGTCCTCGGTTACGCCCACCAGCACCGTGGGCTGAAAAAAGGTGCCCCCGAGCGCGTGACGCGCGCCGCCTGTCAGGAGCCTGGCCCCACGCTTCAGGGCGTCGGCGACGTGACGCTCGCATTTTTCGACCGCCGCTTCCTCAATGAGGGGACCGACGACCGCGCCCTCCTCCAGTCCATTGCCAACCTTGAGCGCCCCCGCCGCATCAGCCAGCCGTTGCGCGAAACTTTGCGCGATGCTTTCATGCGCCAGAATCCGATTGGCGGAGACGCAGGTCTGGCCGCAGTTGCGGTATTTCGTGGCGATCGCGCCCTTGATCGCAAGGTCGAGATCGGCGTCCTCAAATATAATCAAGGGCGCATTGCCGCCGAGTTCCATCGAGCATTTCTGAACATTCTCGGCCGCCTGCCGCAGCAGGATTTTGCCTACCTCGGTCGAGCCGGTGAAGGTGATCTTGCGCACGATGGGATTTTGCGTCAGCTCCCGCCCCACCGGCGCGGGGTCGAGCGCGGTCACGACATTGATGACGCCATCCGGGACGCCCGCGCGCTGCGCGAGGTAGACCAGCGCCAGCGCCGAATAGGGGGTTTGCTCAGCGGGCTTTAACACCATGGTGCAGCCTGCGCCGAGCGCCGCCCCGACCTTCCGTGCGAACATCGCCGAGGGGAAATTCCAGGGGGTGATCGCAGCGGTCACGCCAATCGGCTGCTTGAGCGCCAGCTGCCGGCGGTCGGTCAAGGTGATGGGAAGCACGTCCCCATGAATGCGTCTTCCTTCCTCGCCGAACCAGTCGATGAAGGATGCTCCATAAAGAATTTCTCCGCGCGCCTCGGCCAGCGGCTTCCCCTGCTCGGCCGTGATGATATTTGCCAGCGTCTCCTGCTCGTCCAGAATCAGCTGATACCAGAGACGCATGATCTGCGCCCGCTCCTTGGCGGTCTTGCTCCGCCAACCCGGCAACGCTCTTTCCGCAGCTTCAATGGCGCGACGCGTCTCCGCCGCACCCATGTTGGGCGCCGAGCCCAGCTCCTCGCCGGTGGCGGGATTGCGCACGGAGAAAGTCGCGCCGCCATCGGCGTCAACCCATAAACCGTCAATGAAAGCCTTCTGGCGTAGCAGGCTGGATTGGCGCAAGTCCATTTATCAAGTCTCCTCATCACGCCCCTTAACGCCGATCTCGGCATCTGGCCAGAATCTGCGAGAGCCCGTCATATAAGAGAAACCGATATTCGGGAAAGCTGCTTGCGGGGAGTTTTTCGTGGAGGATCGTAAAGCGGCGTTCCCAGTTTAACCTTTACGCACGACTTGTGTGGATTCACCCCGTTCCCTCCTGTCTAATGATTTCGTCAACGAATTATTCAGCAATCACGGCTTGAGGACAGCATGACGGACAGCTACGCAACCGACGGAAGCAGCGAGATGTTCGCGCAGGTTCGGGCTGTCAACAAGCGTCGGAAGGCGCTTTTCGTTCAGACGCAGGCGGAGAACGCTGGCGCGCAGGAAATTGCTCGCCAACTGGCTCTAGGAGCGGAGCGCCAGGGATGGGACACGCGCCAGGTGTTCTTTTTTCGCCGCACAGCGTCCTTCGACAACGACGCCAGCGCGATTTTTTGTGCGCGTGAAAGACCCTCTACCCCAATCGGGGTTGTGAAGCTGTTATTCGAACTCTATCGGCTCATCCGCGAGGAATCCCCCGACGTAGTGGTCAGCTTCCAGCATTACGGCAATGTGATTGCGGCGCCCATCGCCCGATTGCTCGGCGTTCAACTGGTCATCGCCAATCAGATGTCGGAAACGGCCCTCGTGCCGTCGCCCGTCTGCCTTGTCGACTGGATAATCGGGCAAATGGGATTTTATGACCGGATCGTGGTGAACTCGAGCACCATTGAAGAGACCTATAGGTCCTACCCGGCCGCCTACAGACGCCGCCTGAAGCGCATAGACCATGGTTTTGCCGACAAATCTTCGTCACTCGATAAATCCAGCGCACGTCTGGCCCTTGGCCTGCCTCTGGATGTTGAATTGCTCGGTTGCGCGGCGAGATTAAATCCGCTCAAGCAGCTCGATCTTGCAATCCGGCTGCTCCCCCTGGACAAGAACCAGCATTTCGCCGTGGCCGGACAGGGAACCGACATTGAGCGTCTCGAAGCAATCGCGGTCGAGCTTGGCGTACGCGAGCGGGTGCATTTCCTGGGCGAAATCGACTCGCGGATGATGGGCGTCTTTCTGTCGTCGCTCGACTGTTTCGTTTTTCCCAGCGCAACCGAAAGCTTTGGGCTTGCCCCGGTTGAGGCGGCCCAGGCCGGCGTTCCGGTTGTCGCCAATGACCTGCAGGTATTGCGAGAGGTGCTTGCAGTCGATGGAGAGCCTTGCGCGCTGTTCGTCGACGCCCATGAAGCCGCCGCCTTTGCTGCGGCGGTCCGTCGCGTGCTGGACGACTCGAAGCTTCGCGAGGCGCTGACGGCGCGCGGGCGACGCTTGAGGGAACGTTATCCGCTGGAGCGGATGATTGACGAATTTCTTGTTCTCATGGAGCTGCGGAGTCCCTGATCCATGTGGATCGAAATTGTTACAGATCAGCGCGGCGCGAGACGCTGGCATCTGCGACTCCGAGAAAGGCTTCTGGGCCTTGAAGGCGTGAGACGGGTAGCGTTTCGCCAGGCTGATTGCGCCGCAAGCTGGCCTGCGTCCATCTCCCATTTGCTAACTCTGGAGCGGATACTGTCGCGCCAGCACGGTCGCGTAAACCTGCTCGAGGTCGCGCTGCGGGCGGAACTCCCCGAGGAACTGGCGCTGGCGCCGGAAGTTCCCGAACTTGTCATAGATCTTTCCGGAGCCGCTCCGGCCACTCCAGAGAAGGTCCGTCAGCGGACCTTGCGCCCAGTCTATGAAGGAGAACATGGCGAGCTCGCCGCCGTGGCGGCGCTCCTGGCTGGCTCCGCACCCGTTATCGGGCTGGAAAACGAGGACGGCGTTCTGGTTGCGGCGGGACTGCCTTCCCTGGAGGCCGCCATCGGCTTGACCGGCGGCCTGGAGGCGACCGTTTCGCGCGTCGCGGCCTTGATTGAGGGAGCCGTGGTCTCGCCTCGCCAAAAGCTAAACCCGAAATTAGCACCCTCTCCGCAACAACCACTTAGAAGTCCCGCCGCGTTCTTTATGCGCAACCTGGCGCACAATGCACTCCGTGCGATCTATCATCTCTGTTGTCATTCCCCCCATTGGCGGGTCGGCTGGCGCTTCAACGATGGCCCGGGCGTGATGGAGACTGGCGCGCTCGGCGGCGGTCGCTGGGAAATATTGCCGGATCAGTCCTCGGGTTTCTCGGCTGACCCTTTCCCCATCGGTTGGCGGGGGCGAAACTGTATCTTTTATGAATGGTTCGACTACACGGCGAACAAGGGGGTCATCTACGGGCAATCCTTTGACACGCATGGCCCGGTCGGAAAGCCCTTCCTTGCCCTGGAGGAGCCCTGGCATCTCTCATATCCATTCCTGATCGAGGAAGGCGGCGAACTCTACATGATGCCGGAAGCCTCGATTTCGGGTGCGGTCACGCTCTACCGATGCGTCGAGTTCCCTCGAAAATGGGAACGGGTCTCACAGTTGCTGACCGGGATCGAAGCGGCCGACGCCACGATCTTTCGCCACGACGGTCGTTTCTGGATGACCTCGGTTATTCGCGACGGCGTCGGCGGCTATTCTGACACGCTGGCGATCCACCATGCGCAAAATTTGTTCGGACCATGGGAGCCGCACGCGCTGCGCCCCGTCATGATCGACGCGCGCTACGCCCGTCCCGCTGGCGCGGTGGTTGAACGGGCCGGCGCGCTGTGGCGACCCGTTCAACAATGCTCGGCAGGCTATGGCAAAGGGCTGGCGCTGGCTCGCATCGACACGCTTGATCCCGAAAACTTCAGCCAAAGCACAATGCGCATGATTTCACCGGGCCGCTATTGGCCCGGGAATCGGCTCCACACGCTCAACCGTTCCGGTCGGCTGGAATGTATCGACGGCGCAATTCTGACGCCAAAACCGCTTTTATTACGGAAACTTATGCACGATGTGGTTGATCGCGCCCGGCGCGGCGGCGCTGTGGATCCAGAAGCGAACGACTGGAATCCCTCCACTCAAGTCGTCTGACCTTCCTTCAGGCGGGTGGGCCGGCAAGCGATGGATGACCGTCATCCTGCGCGGGATCCGCGGGAGCTCGCCTCAGAAGATTGGCGAGCGAAGTGTCCACTCCGCAAATCGAGCGGCAAACCACCGACAGGAATACGGCGAGAGGCGCATTCACCACCGTCCAGCCGACTGCCGCGCCCACAGTTCCGAAATGTGTCGCCAGGATTACTGTTAGCGCCATCCGCACCGCCGTCGCAACGAGGACCACTCGTGAATAAAGTTGCTCATGTCCAGTGGTCAGCAATATCCCCGGGGCGCCGCCACACATGGCGACGACAAAACTCCCCGCGCTTAACACCGCGAGGGTCGGGTAAACACCGGCAAAGCGCACGCCAAAGATCGTCAGGAGTTGCGAACCGAACAGGAGAACAATCAGCAACGCCGGAAAACATACCGCAGCCGAAACGCTGACAATGGACCGCAGAATATCCTGCAGCTTCTTGTTTTCGCCAGAGAAATGAAGCTTTGCGCTTTGCGCCATCGAATAGGTGTTGAGGCCCGCGTTGACCATGAGAAAGGCGTTGGCGATGCGCGCCGCGACAAAATAATCGCCCGCGACCGCAGGCGAAACAAAGTATCCGATCAGCATCACGTCTGAATATGCGCTCACCGATTCGACGATCGCCGATATCCACATTGCGCGGGCGCGCGTGAACCACGCGGCGCGCGCGGCGGGCTCTGGCTCCCTGATGCGTATTCCGGCATCTCGCGCTTCCAGGTGTTTGCGCCAGACCTTCGCTAGCTGAAAGAAAAGCGAAAGCGTCATCCCCGCAGTGCTCGCGCAAAAAAATTCGGTCAGCGTGAGCCCCTGGTGCAGCACCGACCA
>Ga0182013_10002561_pt1 | contig 23718 bp, 26 predicted proteins | sample 612S2MmetaG_FD_120487 | JGI IMG/M metagenome (GOLD analysis project Ga0182013, IMG submission 120487) | Permafrost microbial communities from Stordalen Mire, Sweden - 612S2M metaG | ecosystem: Environmental > Terrestrial > Soil > Wetlands > Permafrost | place: Sweden: Stordalen | collected...
CACAATATGAAACTCCGTGACCGCCTCGCTGTAGCCCGAAGCCGCCGTCTGGAAGGCTTCTTCGAGCGCCATCGTGTAAGCGCCCGGAGTATCTTTCTTTCGTCCGAACGCGCACAACCGGCAAGCCGCCACGCAAACATTCGTCGGATTGATATGCCGGTTGACGTTGAAGTACGCCTTGTCCCCATGCATCCGCTCGCGAACCCAGTTCGCCAGCCAACCCACCGCGAGAACGTCGCCCGTCCCATAAAGAGCTAGCGCATCCGCCTCGTTCAGGCGTTCGCCCGCAAGAACTTTATCTTTGATCGGGACCAGGCGAGGGTCGTCAGTCTGAAATGCGTGCGCGTTCGGCATCTATTTAATAATAACCCAGCCCGGTGCCCCAGGTTCGCGCCCGCCCTTTGGGCGCTAACCTGGGATGTGCGCCGCCCGGTAGGCGCCGTTCGACTCCGCCTTACGACCCGCGACCGGGCAGCTATACAATTAGAAAAATATCTCTTTGTCCTTCACGCCGTCATGAAAACATATAGTTATCAGACAATCATCAGCGAGTACTTCCATGCTCGATACCCATGCAAGCCACTCCTTGACCGATTCCCTGCGCAACCATAGGACACATCTCAAGCGCCTCAAAAAGACGCAAGCCCCGGAAGTGCTGACCGTGAACGGCAAGGCCGAAGTCGTTGTCCAGGACGCGGCCAGCTACCAGCAAATGCAAAACCGCTTGCGCTACATGGAGACCCTTGCGGCCATTCAGGAAGGAATGGCGAGCGCGGAACGCGGCGAACTGAAGCCCGCCGCTCAGGTCTTTGACGAGATGCGGACCAAGTATGGCCTACCGCGTTAGTCTCGCCGCAACTGCTGAAGCGGATGCGTATGCGGCCTTTGAACGCATACGCGCCGCAGCTCCCAGGCACGCCGAGAAGTGGCTCATACGGTTATTCCAGGCCATTTTCAGCTTGGAAAAACTTCCCGCCCGCTGCCCCGTCATCCCCGAAACGTAGGCGATCCCCGCACCAGCAAATCTCCCGCGACAAACAAAAAGAACACCACCGAAATGACTCCATTCATCGTGAAAAACGCCGCATTCAGTTTGCTAAGATCGTCGTGCCGCACCAGCGTGTGTTCATAGAGCAAAAGCACAGCCACTGCAATCACTCCCACGACAGCCAACTTGCCCAACCCAAAAGTGACCACCAGCGCGACCAGCAGCCCAAGCATCACGATGTGAAACAAACGCGCGATGACCAGCGCGTGCCTGATTCCGAGATAACGCGGAACAGAGTGCAGGTCATGACTCCGGTCGAAGTCGTAATCCTGGCAAGCATAGATCACATCAAATCCACCGACCCAGAACGTCACCGCCGCGGTCAGCAGCAATATCCGCGGATCGAGCGACCCGCGAACCGCGATCCACGCAGCTGCCGGCGCAATCCCAAGCGCAAATCCAAGCACCAGATGCGACCAGCGCGTAAATCGTTTGGTGTAGGAATACAGCAGAATCACCGCCAGCGCCACCGGCGAAAGCATCAGCGTCAAGCGATTCAACTCCGCAGCGGCCAGCACAAATATTCCGCACGAAACCAGCACAAACGCCGTCACAAACGTAGCCGTCAACTGTCCCACCGGCAGCGCGCGAGTTGCTGTCCGAGGATTGGCCGCGTCAATCGAGGCGTCCGCCAGCCGGTTGAACGCCATCGCGGCCGACCGCGCCGAGACCATCGCAACGACGATCCACGCCACTTGCCGCCAGCCCGGCAAGCCTCCCGCCGCCAGCATCGCTCCGCAGAGCGCAAACGGGAGCGCGAAAATCGAATGCTCCCACTTGATCATCTCCAGCGTGATCTTGAGATTTCGAAGGAGGGACACCACAATATTGTAAAGCAGACGTACGTGGAGAATAACTCAACCCGCGATCAACGTACTAGCCACTGTTCTCAGGTCCCTCCACCAGCGGCACAAACCTGCAACCCTCGAGAATCCTCACCTCGGGCCGCCCGTTGATTCTGCGAATCAACTGCAGTTCCTGGTCGGACGAAGGTCCCACCGGCACCATCATCCGTCCGCCCTCCCGCATCTGGCCGAACAGCGCTGGCGGCATCTCACGTGTTGCCGCCGAAACGAGAATGGCATCGAACGGCGCGTACTCCAGCCACCCAAGACGTCCATCGCCAACTCTGATTCTAAAATTGCGATACTCCAATCGATTAAGCGCAGTTTCAGCAAATGCCGCCAGTTGCATATGGCGCTCCACCGAATACACCTCGGCACAAATCAGAGCCAGCAGCGCCGTTACGTATCCCGAACCAGTTCCGATTTCAAGCACGCGATCGGTGCTTTGCAACGCGAGCCGCTCCAGCATCGCCGCCACGATATAAGGCTGTGAGATCGTCTGGCCTTCGCCAATCGGCAGCGGACGATCTTCATAAGCATCCCGCCTCAGAGACTCCGGCACAAATTCGTGCCGCGGCACTCGCACCATGGCCTCGAGCACGCGCCGATCCCAGATTCCCCGCGCCGCAAGCTGCGAACTCACCATGGCTTCGCGCTGCTCCCGGAAACGGTCGTGCTGAGAAGTAAAGTCCATTGGCAGGCAGTCCAGAGCCTTTGCCGCACATGCCTTCCCCCGTGTTGCCCGCGGCGTTTCAGAGCCGCAGATCACCCCCTAATACGGCCCGATGATTCCACCAATACTGCGCGCTGCGAGCGGCCGCGCCTTCTTCTCCTGCGCTTCCATCAGGTCAAGATACTTATAGGCCGTCCCCGTATTGAAGAGCACGACCTTGTCATCGGCGCGGAAGAAGCCACTGGCCCGCAGCTTCTGATATGCCACCAGCGACGCGGCTCCTTCCGGCGCGGCGAACACGCCTTCCACGCTGGCCCAGTGCCGCAAGGCCAGAAGGATTTCCTCGTCGGTAGCCGCAACCGCAGTACCATTGCTTTTCTTCAAGATGTCCAGAATCAGGTAATCGCCATACGCTTTCGGCACGCGCAGGCCGGAGGCAAACGTCGCGGCGCCGGCCCACATTTCCGATGCGCTCTTCCCTTCTTCCCAAGCCTTCACAATCGGCGCGCAACCAGCCGCCTGCACCGTAATCATCTTCGGCCGCTCCGAACCGATCCAGCCCAACTCCTCCATCTCATCAAAGGCCTTCCACATGCCGATCATCCCCACACCACCGCCCGTCGGATAAATGATCCCTTGCGGCAGTTTCCACCCGAACTGTTCCGCAACCTCGTATCCCATCGTCTTCTTGCCCTCGACCCGGAACGGCTCCTTAAGCGTCGAGACATCAAACCATTCTTCTTCGTCCTTGCGTTCTGCCACCATGCGCCCGCAGTCGCTGATCAACCCGTCAACCAGCGTGACATGCGCGCCGTAGTAGTCGCACTCCATGCGGTTCGCCAGTGGCACATCTTTCGGCATAAAAATGTAGGCCTCGATGCCCGCCGCCGCCGCGTAAGCCGCCAGCGCGCCCCCGGCATTCCCAGCGGAAGGAGCGGCCAGCTTCTTCAATCCATAATGTCGAGCCATTGTCACAGCCGCCGACATGCCGCGCGCCTTGAACGATCCAGTCGGATTCAGCCCTTCATCCTTAATGAAAACGCCCGCCTGCTCGCGGCTGGCAAGCAAAGGCGTGAATCCCTCGCCGAGCGTGACCGGCAGAGCGTCGGGTAGAACCTCCGCGTAACGCCACATGCTGGCCACGCGCCCCGACAGAATTTCCGGACGCAACTTCCCTTTCAGGCCCCCCAGTTCGTAGCGCACGTAAAGCACGCCGCCATCTTTAGGACAGACATTCTGCGGACGGTCAGCCGAGAGATGCTCTCCGCAACGAGTGCATTCAAGGTAAGAAATTCGCATCGAGGGAAGGATAGCACTTTGGCGGTTGGCACCGACGTGGGTACCAGCCTTAGCCCGTGAGTTTGAGCTCATCGCCCGCATCAACTAAGCTAGAAATGCACGAGCTTCATTGGGCAGATGAATACCCTATCAGACAATGCGGAGATCGTTGGTTGCTTCGCCGTAGTCGCGAACCGATTTTGTTCGATGGTAGATTCTGCATCGAGCATGGAGAGATCTGACCTACTCCTGCAGATTTACCAGATACTCCCGAAACTGATCGACAAAGCTATCAGCCTACCCGATGTCAAACTAAGCAACAGCGACGATCCGATCGAAGAAAGTGGCCAGCCCGCAGTCCGGGCAAACGTCAGACAGAGCGTGCAAGAATGGGGTCAACTCTACAACTTGCTGAAAGAGAAACTAGGGGACTGGGATCGCTATTGGCAGGTGTTCGATCCAACTGAGGACGACGAAGCAATCTTCGGAACTCTAGCCGACGATATTGCCGATGTCTACCGTGACTTGAAAGAAGGACTCGTCCTGATCGAAGAGCATGAAGCCCCTCCAGAAAAGATCATTTGGAATTGGCGACTTTTGTTCTACTCGCATTGGGGCAAGCACGCGATGGATGCGTTGCTAGCAATTCACTTTCGACTGCAGAGCACACTCTCCTTGCCGGTTCTGCCGGAATTCGCGGATAGTCTTTTAAGCATCTCCTTTGCTCGCCGGAACCGCGACTCCGAGTTCAGGCACGTCGCTCCCACCGCTGTGGATCGCGGCTTCCGTGAAAACACGCGATCACTACCAGGGCGCCAATTTCGACGCGGAAGAAAAGTCCGTAAGGAAATTTACGCAGGCGCGCGCGATGAACATCTCGAAAAACTATCGGGAACTGGTGGGGATTTTCCTGCAAACGGAGGACGGTAGCTTCAACTTCTTCGCGAAAACGCATTCCAAGGCCGGGATGCCTGGCTTCGTACCAATCCTGAGCGTCCAAGAGTTCAGCACGCGCAGGTGGTGTAATGATCACTTGCATCGCTACGGACGGCGGCGATCCAGCTCAGCGCGCATCTGTTCCCACGGGATGGCTTGGGCTCGATCTTGATCGAGACTTGACAGCCGTCGGGCCAGTTCGGATTGTTGTGCTTCCGGCAGCGGAACATCGGTATCGCGCAAACTGTCCCAAAGCTGGCCAATTAGCACAAGCCGTTCTTCGGGGCTAAGCCGCGCGAGTTCGTCAGAACTAAGACTTCCCATGCCCTTTAAAGTACCTCTTTCCGATGCGTCAAACAACCACTAAGCCGACACCCGCTTCAGCATCTCATTCGCCCGCCGAAACCATGGCCGCTCGCGCCGCCGCAAGTAACCCGGCATGGTCGGCTTCTTATCCAGCACCTTCTGCGCCCACTCGCGAGCTTCGGCGTTGCGTCCCTCGGACGCCAGCAACTCCGCGAAATTCAAGTAAGTCTCCGACAACGTCGACGTGATCGTCACCTGCCGGAAGAGCGCCTCCGCCTTCTCCTTTTGTCCCGTCTGCGCATACCCGTGGGCGAGCAATCCGGCGCCGCGCTGGAAATCGTATTCCGGCTCTTTCCCAACCACCCGCTCCAGATCGGGCAATGCGGCCGCGGCATCGCCTGAAAGGATGGCGCAAACCCCGCGCCGGTAAAAGGGGTCCAGCGTATCGGCGCGCGCGGCAATCGCTTTGTCGAACGCGGCTCGCGCCAAATCAAACTTGCCGTCGTCCATGTAAAGGTCGCCAAGCTCTTCATAGTTCCCCGCCGACGGATTATCGCGAATCGCTGCTTCCAGTTCGCCAATGCGCTTGCGCCGCGGAAACACCTTGAAAGACTGGCCCACCAGTCCAATGTCGGGAAGCGCCTCCACGAAAAGATACACAATCGCACCCAGCGGCCCAAGAAACAGGATGACAAAAATCCAATACGTATCCGGCCGCCGCCGGATAAAGTGGACAATCGCCAGTCCCTGCAGGATGATGCCCCAGGGATATAGAACGTAGCTCAGGAATCCCATGCCCGTCTTTTCTCGAGTTTCAGCCCGAACTTGGCCTAGCGTGAGATTACACATTTGTGCAAGATGGAGAAAGTGGCCCGCGAGTAGCGGCGTGACTCAAAAGCGTCAGAAGGCATCATGACGGAGAACATCATGACAAACGATGGCAGCAATCGCGACGACGAAGGGCAGATCCTGGCTCTGCACGAGGCTGGAGACAAAGCCCTGATGAACGCGGATCTCAATGTGCTCGCGCGCATCTTCGCCGACGACTACGTGCAATACAACGAATCCGGCCAGGCCTTCACGAAACAGGACGTGCTGCGCAATTTCCAGACGGGAGCGATTCGTTATCCCTCAATTGTTTCCACCGGACGCAAGATTCGCCTCTTCGGCGATACTGCGGTCGTCCACGGCTCGGAATCCGACGAAGTAGAAGCCGACGGAAAGCGCTTCAGCGTGCGCTATGTTTATCTCGATGTGCTAATGAAGCGCGCTGGGGAGTGGAAGCTGGTCGCGTCCCAGTTGGCCCGTCCGATGGAAACTTGAAATCGACGTTCCGATTTTCCCTGTGGCCCTCTCTGTCCTAGTTCTCGTCGACCCGCAACCGGTTCTGCCAGTGTGACCATAGAAACCACCCCGCCCCGGCCACCAGCAAAACCCCGATGATCGCATCAAACTGGTGGAAGTATTTTCCCAACGAGCGCCAGTTCTCGCCAAGCTTCATGCCGAAATAAGCCAGCCCGAAACACCAGGGCCACGATCCCAGAAACGTGTAGATGTGGAATTTGCCGCGCGGCATCCGCGCGATCCCGGCCGGCAACGCGATGAATGTACGGATCACCGGCAGCAACCGCGCAATAAACACGGCCATGTCTCCCCAGCGCACAAAGAAACGGTCGGCCCAATCCAGTTCGCGTCGTCCCATCAAAATCCAGCGCCCGTAGCGCTCCACCAGCGGACGCCCGCCGTAGCACCCGATTTCATAGGCGACCAGTGAACCCAGATTGCATCCGATCGCGCCCGCCGTCGCTGCCCATACCAACTTCATCGCCCCGGTCGAGACGAGGTATCCCGCAAACGGCATGATCAATTCGGACGGCAGCGGAATGCACGCCGATTCGATCGCCATGAGCAAAGTGATCCCCGCGTACCCGGTCGCGGCCACCAGGGAATTGATGAATACAAAAAGTATGGTGAGAATTTTTTCGGTCATTCGAAAATCAGGCTATCATCGGATCATCCGACCCTCTCTAGAACGCCCCTTCCTGCGTGAAGCTGAAGCCGGGCAAGCTCACCCCCTCTGCCGACTTCGCGACCTTCACCTTCACGGAAGGCACGTTGGGAGCGTTGACTTCGGCCGGCCGCAGCACCGCATATTGGGTGAACACTTCGCTGTATACCTTGGTGACAAGATGATCCTTGCCGGTTGCATCCTGGCGCCACACCTGCCCGAGTTTAATGCTCTTCACCGCCACAAATTTTCCTTTAGTTCTCAGAGTACTAACCGACCGCCAACCCGTCAATCGCAGCCGCGTTACTTTTCGGGATGCTCGCTCTGACGCGCGCCAGCAGCTTTGTTACCATGAATCCCTGCTCCGGAGGAGACCGATGCCCCGCGGAAATACGCCGCGTCAACCCAGTCGCAGCGGACGGCACGAAGGCGCGCGCCCAATGAATCGTGCGCTACTGCAGACTGGATCGACCAGGCGCACACCAGCCAGGAATGCCGGCGCATATTCCGCCCCCGCCAAGTCGAAGGCCAAGCTTGCAGGAGCAAAGCTTGCAGGAGCCCAGCCTGCAGGAGCCAAGATTGCAGGAGCCCAGTCTCCATCTCGCCCGGCCAACGCCGCCAGCCGCTCCTCGAAGCGCGTCTCGAAGTATGATCCTTTGGCCCCAGAGCGCGTTCGCCAGATCATCGCCGGTCTCGACCAGCTCTATCCCGACGCGACCTGTGCGCTCACTCACCACAGCGCCTGGGAACTCCTGGTCGCGACGATCCTCTCCGCCCAATGCACCGACGTCCGCGTCAACATGGTCACGCCCCTGCTCTTTGAAAAGTATCCCACCGTGCAGGATTTCGCGGCCCTCGAGCCTGCGGATCTGGAACCAGACATTCGCTCCACCGGCTTCTTTCGCAACAAGTCGAAGTCCGTGGTGGGCGCGGCCCGCAAGGTGGTTGCGGATTTTGACGGCCACGTTCCTCAAACCATGCAGCAATTACTGACCCTCCCCGGCGTCGCGCGCAAAACCGCCAACGTCGTGCTCGGCACCTGGTTCAAAAAGAACGAAGGCGTAGTCGTGGATACCCACGTGACCCGCATTTCACGGCGTCTGGAACTGACGAAACAGGAAGACCCGCGAAAAATCGAAGAAGATCTGATGCGGATTATTCCCCGCGAGCGCTGGACCGATTTTTCTCACGAAGTGATCTGGCACGGCCGAAAGCTCTGCGTGGCCCGCAATCCAAAGTGTGCCGATTGCCCGCTCGAATCGCTATGTCACGCAGCGGATAAGACTTGGTCCACGGTCGAGATCCACAAGCACGCGCAACCTTAGGTTTCGTTCGTAGGGAGGTTTGGTTGGTTTAGGAAGGTTTGGTTGGTTTAGGAAGGTCTGGTTCGTGCAGGAACCGGCTCCTCGCCCGTCCAAGCCGAGGTCGGCTCGCCTTCCCTTAGCTGCCCGTGTACGCCAGTTCGACCACCGTGCAATCGTCGTTCAGCGGAGTGCCTCCGCAGAAATCGGCCACCGCCGTGAAAACATCCTCCATCGAAGCGCTCTTCCCGGCGACCAACTCGAGGCGTTCGCTATCGAACATGTCGCCGCGGGCGTTCTCCGCTTCCGTGACCCCATCGGTCACCAGAATCAACCGATCCCCCGGCCTCATCTGGCAACGGTCGCTCGAATAGGTCGCGTCCGCCAGCAAGCCAACCGGCAGGTTCCCATGGGCCGGCCGCAGTACTTCTTTACCGCAGATCCACACCGGCGGAACATGCCCGCAATTGACGTATTCCAGATCGCCGTCGCTGCGCAATCGCGTGATGATCATGGTCGCGTATTTTTCGCCAATATGTTTGTAGGTGAAGAACCGGTTCACCGCCGCCACAATCTCCACCAGCGGCATCCCCGAAATCAGTTGCGAATAAACCATGCCTTGAAGAATCGAAGCCAGCAGCGCCGCCGAGACTCCCTTGCCGCTGACGTCGGCCAGAACCACGGCCAGCCCATCCGGCGTATTCACCGCCTCGAAGAAATCGCCGCCGATTTCTTTACACGACATATTCCGGCCATTCACGCGCGCAAACGGAACCTCGGGCAGCGTCACCGCCAGCAGGCGCTGTTGAATCGAAGCCGCGATCCCCAGTTCCTGCTGGTAACGCCGCCCCGCTTCTTCGGCCTGCACCAGGCGCGCGTTCTCCACCAGTTGCGCCGCTTCTGTCGCGATCGCCCGCAGAATGTCGTGGCTCACACTGGTGATATCGCGCGACGCAAAGCGCGAATCGACATAGAGCGCCCCCATCACTTCTCCACCCGCCGGTTGATCGCCGCGGGTCGTTTGCACGATCGGCTTGCGCAACGGCATGCAGATCACCGTGCGCAGATCGAAGGCCACGATGCTTTGCCGCTCCTTCACATCCAGCATCTGGCTGGTGTCGGTCACCAGGTATTCGGAGTTCGAAGTCAACGCGCCGTCCAGCACCGACCGCGAAATTGTCGTGTCGTCAAGCAGCGGTTCGCCTTTTGAGTTACGCCCCGCCGCCAGCGTCAAAGTCCCATCGCTGTCGCGCAGAAAAATATATCCGCGTTCGGCCCGGGTCAGCTTGAGCGTCGCATCCAGCAGCGTCACCAGAATCTCGTCCAGCACCCCGATCGTGTTCAGCTTGCGCGCCGCTTCCATGAACAGCGTCAGTTTTTCCAGATCGCTGGCCTCCGGCGCAATCTGAATGCCCGAAATCTGGCTCAGAAATTCGCGCGCCGTGTTCGAGGTCGTATGCAGCGGGTGGAAAATCAGATAAGCCACATCGCGCGCGCCAAATTCCAGCCGGTCGTTGCGTTGCAGCTTGTGCCGGTCTACCTTCTCGCCATTGACGAACGTGCCATGCTTGCTGCCCAGATCGACCACAAAAAATTCGCCGTTCTCTGAAACAATCGATGCGTGCTCGCGCGACACCCGCGGATCGGCGATCACCAGGTCGCGATCCACTTTCCGCCCCACCGTATACGGCGTGTGGTTCAGCGACAGCGTCTGTTGATCGTTCCCCTGCACAAAGATCGCGATGGGAAAGATGCTGGATATACCCGAATGCGACGAAGCCGACATTTACGCTGCGCTCTCCTGCGGCCCTTCATGCCAGCCACCCGGCGCGGGCCCCCTCAGCATTCTACGACGAGCCCGCCATTGCTGGCGCTGTAAAAGTCCTCCGGTAATTATGAATCAGCATCAGGGCAGCCACTCCCACTGGAATCTGTGGGACCGTCCATAGAGGTAATGCCCAGTATCGTTCGACCGTTTCCTGCCGCAAAATGAAAGAAAAACCTGCCAGCACCACGCTCGCAAACCACGGCCACACCAGTAACAACGTGACCACCATCAGCAGGCTGCGGCTGATGAAATTCCGCGCCCACATCGTCCGCCAATCCCGCGCAATCAACAGAACTGCTGGCAGCAGCAGCACTTGATTGTAGAGAGCAAACTTAGGTACCGTGAGTACGCTTAGCGACAGTACAAGACAAGTCAGCCCTTGGAATACTGCCGCATCTTCCGCCGCCTTCAACTGCTTAAAGCAAATGAACCCGACCATCACCGCGAACCCCACCTCCACCACTCTGCCCCAGGGGTCCGGGAGCATGGCCTCCAGCATCGGGATCGCTTGCGCGTATTGCCGGTAAGCCACCGCCGCGTGCCAAAAGCGCTCCATCCAGTGCCGCAGAAGCCACTCCGAAGCGCCACCGAGAACAGCCGTGGTGACTGCGAATGCAGCACCCCAGCGGTAGCGCCGCTTCAGATCGCCCAGGCTCCACCAGACAAGCCACAACAGCAGCGGAAGCACGAGTTGAGGCTTGATCGTCGCCAGCGAAAGCAGAATACCGCCTGCAATCGGACGGCCTCCCACCAGCAACGCCAGCGCCGCCGCGCCCAGCGCCGCCACCACCAAAGTCAGTTGCTGGAGTTTCAAAGCCTGTAGCACCGGCAAACTGCCCAGCGTCAAGACCACCACGGCGAACTGAACCGGAACCGCCGCCGTCCAGCCCAGGAAGCGAAGCCAGAGAAAAATGCTGGCCGCCGTGATGCCTGCCAGAATCCAGAAAAATGCAGCTTGCACCATGCCAAAACTAAGATGCACCGTAGGCGCCAGATAAAAAACGACGTACAGTGGATAAGCGAATGCTTGCTGGTCGATCGGATCCCCCGCCCGCGAAGCATCCAGCGCGCGCCCATAATATCCGGCTTGAATTTCCCGCGTTACTCCGGCGCTATACGGATCCCGCCCACGCAGCAGCAGTTCCCGCGCCCCCAGCCAGCGCGGATAGAGATCGGAAAGATTTCCGCGCGGAGTGCCGCGCACCCCTGCATCGGAAATCTGGTGCGGAATCAACACACGATGGGCATAGGTCCAGGTGCCAACCGCGCATACAATTGCCAGCCCCGGCAAAATCAACGTCACTCGCAGGATTCGAAACTGGAGCCAGGGCGCAGCCCGCGCGGTCTTCATCGTCGCCCGGGTCCTCTCATCGCCGGCCTGCTTCTCTCCCCCCCTGCCTCTGCCCCGGCTTGGCGCAACCGGCGTGCTATGGCGATACCAACCGCCAACACCGGCACCGTCATCAGGCACTCCGCCTTGAGTTGAATTCGAGCAAACCAGTACAAAGGAGTGAGCAGCAACAACAGGAATCCCACTGTCTCGAGAAGCCGATCCGTCCGATCTGCGTCCGGAGTCTCCGCACTGCTGCGTATCGCAAGCAACGGAACCAGAAGCGAGAGCAGATCATATTCATAAGCGTAATAACTGGTGACAATAGCCGCCATCAGCCCCAGCCCAAAACCCTCCGCCAGAAAGCGATCTCCCGCTTTTCGCCACAAAACTCCCGCATACCCGATGGCTGCGAGCGCCACTGGCGCCAGCGCCCAATGGATGCGTCCAGGATAAGGAATGCGTCCCACCACAAAGATGAGCAGCCCCCGCAGATTCATCTGATTTTCCGGCGTGATCAATCCCACGCCCGTTGCCTGGTTCAAAGCCAGCAAATCGCGGGGATACTCCAACAATCCCCTCCACCCCACGATCCCAGCCGAAACCAGCACCACCGCGATCGCGGACATCGCGAAACCAGGCAACACCCTCCGGCGCCCTGCAATCCACAGCACCATCGCGAAAGGGATCACCAACTGGAACTTGAACAACGCCAGCCCTAGAGTCAAACCCGCGCCCACATCCCGGTCGGTGGCCAGTTGCCAGTAACAAATCGCGAACAGAAAGGCCAGCAGCGGTGCGTCCTGCCCCAGAAGCAGATCCATAAATTCGGGAAATGTCCCTAGAGTAAGCAGACCCACTGCCCACAGTGGAATGGTTTCTTTCCATGATCCGCTCCGCACCACCACGAACGGAATCGCCATCAGAAGCGCTAGCTTGAAGACAGTCCAGACCAACAGTGCCTTAACGTACGGCCACCGCGCGAACTCGGTAAAGAGCATGGCTTCGAAAGGAGGCCGTATGTATGGCAGCGGGCCTTGGCGAATTTCCACTTCCGAGGCGAATTCCTGCTGTACCTTCCACTGCGCCTTGTGATCGTAGAGTTTCGGCCCCAGTCCTCTGCCAACCAGCGTCCCCGCCGTGTAGAACGACGCGAAATCGCTGTAGCCACGCCGTATCTCGCTGCGCGTGTTCCACAGAATTACGCCGTTCACAATCGCCATCCAGACAAGCGCGGTGGCCAGCAGCCAACTCCGCAGTCTGGGTGTGCCAGGCATGATCGATTGGAATGCTTATTCTATCCACATTCGCGAGTTTTCCCAGCTCCAACAATTGCCCGCCCGACCGGCACGCGCATTCTATATTCGCCACCCACCGTCGTCACCATCAACCGGGTGCTGTACATATTAGCTGTACTTATCAGCTGTCCAGTATTAAAAGATACACACGAGCGTCATCGCCCCACATGCAAGCAATACTCCAAGCGCTGCGCAACCCTCGGAACACGTTCGCCGCCGTCCTCTTCTTCGGCCTGCTGGCGCTCACCGCGCGCAACGCCACCGATCCCGATCTCTGGTGGCATCTGCGCACCGGGCAGTGGATCGTCGAAACCGGACACGTCCCTCACTTCGACCCGTTTTCCTTCACTCGCGCCGGACACGCCTGGGTCTCCCATGAATGGCTGTCGGAGATCGTCTTTTACCAACTCTGGAAATACGGCGGCGCCGCCGCTCTGATCGTATTCTCCGCCATGGTTACGACGGCCGGCTTCATGTTCCTCTATCTCCGCTGTACTTACGCCGGAGCAAAGCTACCTTGGGCCGCCGCCATCACCGCCTGCGGCGCTTTCGCTGCCGCTCCTTCATGGGGCGTCCGGCCCCAGATGTTCACCATCACGCTCGCCAGCCTGCTGCTATGGCTGATCGCCGTCGGCGAGCATCGCCCCAGGATCCTGTTCTGGATACCGCCTCTGTTTCTTCTCTGGCTCAACCTCCACGCCGGATTCGCCCTCGGCCCCGCGCTCCTCCTGGCCTATGGCGGCGGCCTCCTGTTGGAAACCGCCTTGGGCAATACGCCGTGGCACCAGGCTCGTCCCAACCTTCTGCGCGTGCTGCTGCTTCTCATCGTTTGTCTGGCGCTCGTACCCCTCAACCCCAGCGGCACTCAACTCTATCGTTATCCCTTCGACACCGTGCGATCGCAAGGCATGCGGTCTTTGATCAGCGAGTGGCGCTCACCCGACTTTCACGGATGGCTCTATCGCCCTCTGTTACTGACATGGCTCCTGCTCCTAACCGCCCTCGCAACTGGATTGTCTCGAAGCGCCGCCCTACTCCCCTTCTACAGACCAAGCCCCTTCCCCCATCGCAACGATCACTCCCGGCCCATAGGCCGCGTGATCGTGCCCTTGCTCCTTACCGCTTTCGCCGCCCTCGACGCAGCTCGACACATTCCAATCTTCCTGCTCACCGCCGTACCGGTCATCGCGACCGCTCTCCCCAGCGCCTCTCCGTCCATGGCGTTCTTACCACGCCGCTCAACCTCGTCCTTTCGGCCGCTTTTCCATGCTGCCATTCTCCTCTTGATGGCTGCGTTTGCGCTCACACGGTGGGTCAGTCTCGCGCGCACCCAGGATGTCCGCGTGGCTCAGAAATTTCCCGAACCCGCCGTCGCCTTCCTGCGCGCCGGACATTATCCCCAGAGGATCTTCGTCTATTACGACTGGGGAGGCTATGCCATCTGGAAGCTTTATCCCGCCTATAAAGTGTTTGCCGACGGTCGCGCCGACCTCTATGGGGACGAACTTCTCCGCCAGTCGATCAAAACCGTTTTGCAGCTCCAACCCGGCTGGCAAGCCGTCCTCGACCGCTGGCAGGTCGAGTCTGTTCTCGTCCCCTCCACCTGCGCCCTCGCTCAGGCCCTCGCCCTCGACCCCAATTGGCATGTTGCATTTACCGACTCCCAGGCGATTATCCTCTTTCGAACCCATTCCCCCCGCCAAAATGCTGCCTTTTTCAGCTATCCACCGGAAGCGCCGCAAGTCATTGCCAAGATACCCCAAAAAATGTTTCCCAGAGCCGTCCCGAATCTGCGAAACTAGGCGCATCGGGACTCGTCCCATTGCTGGTGCCAGGCTGAGTGTCCAGCTCAAAATCTCGAAGGAGTTCGTATGACTGATTTGGCTAAACTATTGTGGCGCAATGACGAAGGGCAGGATATCGCAGAATACGCCGTTATGCTGGCCGTAATACTCGTGATCGTGATCGGCACCGTCCGTCTGATCGGCTCCAACGCGAACAACGTGTTCTCGTCGGTCGCCAGCCAGATCGGTACGCAGTAGCCGCGGCAGAATTACCTCGTGCGTGCCTGCTTCATAATAGTAGACACGAGATCGTAGACACGAGATCGTAGACACGAGATCGTAGACACGAGATCGTAGATCGCAGATACAGGTTCATCGCGGCGAACAAAGCAGCGCGGAACTCACGCCGGAAGGAGCGGAATGAACCGAAGCCGTTTGTTGATGATCGGAGGCTTGGCCCTGGCCGTCGGCCTGCTCGTCAGCTTTACCGTCTATAACTACCTGCGGAACTCGGCAGGATCCAGGGGCAATGAGCCCGGAGTGCCCGTCGTCGTTGCTGCCGACGATATTCAGGTCGGAACCAAGTTGGATACTCACGACGTCCGCGTCGTCACTCTGCCCCAGTCCGCTGTACCCCCAGGAGCCTATTCGGCGCCCTCCAAGGTGCTCGGCCGCGGAGCTGTCATGCCCATGAGCGCTGGCGAGTTTATTCTGCCCTCGAAACTCGCCGCGCTCAACGCCGGCGCTGGCCTCCCCTCCATGATCCCCCAGGGTATGCGCGCCGTCTCGGTGCGGGTCAACGACGTGGTCTCGGTCGCCGGCTTTGTCCAACCCGGCACCCGCGTGGATGTCCTGGCCACGGGCGGTCAAGGCGCCAACGACCGTCAGACCACTACCGTCCTCGAAAATGTCGCCGTCATCGCCGTGGGCAAGAGCCTCGACCGGAACGCCACCGCCGACGCCCAGACCGCCCCTGTCATCACGCTCCTCGTATCTCCGGACGATGCCCAGAAGCTCGCCCTGGTTTCCCAGGAAGGGCGAATTCAGTTGTCTTTACGGAATCCGCTGGATACAAAAAAAGGAGGCATTGGCGCCACCCGGACCAGTTCGCTCTATCTGGGTGAGACGCCCGTCGCGACCGAGAGCAAACCCAAGCCTCACAAAGTCATAGCAAAAGCTGCGCCGCCGCCACCTGCAGCTCCTTACCAGGTTGAAATGATTCGTGGCAGCAAACGGGATGAGACCAAGTTTTGAGCCCTCGATACCGCATCCAATCGCGTCCGCGCACTTCGATGGATCTGTATTCGATGGACCTGTCTTCGATGAATTTACTCGTGCAACCTCATAGAGGTCCGAATTCATGAAAGCTCTTACATGGGTCGCAGCCGCTCTGCTTCTCGGTGCGACAACGACAACGATGTTCGCCCATGCCTTGGTCCTCGACGAAAAGCCGAATCCGGCCGCTGCTTCGGCTTCTTCCCCGACCCCGACTCCCCAGACTCCTGCCAATGCGCCTGCCGACCAATCCTCGACCACAGCCACCATGTCATCCGGCCAGGGAGTTACCGCTGGGGCAGCTCCTCTGCGGGTCATGGTCGGGAAGTCCCTCCTCATTAACACTACCGAGAGACTGAAACGCGTTTCCGTCACCGACCCCACCGTTGCCGATGCCTTGGTCGTCACCCCGACCCAGGTCCTGGTCAATGGCCTCGCCCCGGGCGAAGTTTCTCTCCTCATCTGGGATGAACTCGAGCGCTCTCGCAGCTTCGATCTCCGCGTCGACGTCGATATCACCGCCGCTTCCGAAGAGATGCATCGCCTCTTTCCCGACGAGCAGATCAGCGTCACTCCGTCGCGCAACGCCATCGTCATCTCCGGTCACGTAACCACCGAAGACGTCTCCAAGCATGCCGGCTTGCTCGCCTCGGCTTATTCCAAAAACGTCGTGAACGTGCTCACCTTCGGCCCCGTTGGCACCGACGAAGTGCTTCTGGAAGTCAAGTTTGCCGAAGTCGATCGCACCGCCCTCACCCAGCTCGGCATCAATGCCTTTTCCACCGGCTCCGGAAACACCATTGCCAGCACCACCACCGGCCAGTTCGGCGGAATCACCACCGGCGGCATCACCAATTCAACCAACAGTAACGGCACCGGAACCGCCTCCACCACCACCACCATCTCCAACTTACTCAACATGTTTTTCTTTAACCCCCAGGTTCACCTCGGGGCGGTGATCCAGGCTCTGCAGTCGCGAAACTTGTTGCAGATCCTCGCCGAACCCAACCTCGTCGCCCTCAATGGCAAGGAAGCCAGTTTCCTGGCCGGCGGCGAGTTTCCTTTCCCCGTGGCCCAGCAAAACGCCAGCGGCATCGCCACCGTCACCATTCAGTTTCGCGAGTTCGGCGTGCATCTGAAGTTCACCCCCGTAATCCAGCCCAACGGCAACATCCACCTGCACGTGGCTCCCGAAGTCAGTACCCTCGACTTCGCCAACGCCGTCACCGTCGCCGGAACCACCATTCCCGCCATCAGCACCCGCAAAGCCGATACGGAATTCGAACTGCAGGATGGCCAGAGCTTTGTCATCGCCGGCCTCATCGATAACCGGGTTACCGACATCGCGAACAAAATTCCCGGGCTGGGCGATATCCCCATCCTGGGCAATTTCTTTAAGAGCAAGAGCGCACAAAAAACAAACTCGGAATTAATGGTTCTGTGCACCGTGCGCCGGGTTTCCCCCAGTACTCAAGCACCCAAAGGTCCTCAGAACCCGGAACCCTATCTCGATCAGGGCAAGTTCGACAAGAAGCCCGGAATTATTAAGTGATCATCGTGCTCCAGACCGGATCGAAAGTTGAAGGCTCCCGTTGGAGCCTCTAGAAAGGGGGTTGAGAAAACGTCATGCCGGAATTATCAGTAGCCGTATTCGCCACCGATCAGGACCAGCGCGCCGTGCTTCAGGTTCTCGTGGACGGCACCAGCGTGGCCCAAACCGTTTGCAGCAGCCCCACCATGCCCCTCGCCGCCACCGATCCGGTCATCCGCCGAACCCGAGGCTTTGCCCCCGACGTTATTCTGATCGATATCGCCTCCGATGGCGTCACTGCGGCCCTGCGCGCCGTCGAGTTGCTTCACCAGGAACTTCCCGATGCCGCCCTCTTCGCCATTGGCCCCATGACTCAGCCTCAGTTGATCGTCAGCGCCATGCGCGCCGGTGTGCGCGAATACATCGAACGCCCCACCACCACGACCGATCTCCTCGAAGCCTTTGTTCGACTCACCGCCACCCGCCGCAAGCCCGGGCGCGAGAGTTCCCGCGGAAAAGTGTTCACCATCGTGAACGCCAAGGGCGGCAGCGGCGCCACCACCGTCGCCGTCAATCTTGCCCTCGCCTTGCAGTCCATCCATCACGCCACCGCGCTGGTCGACTTGGCTCCCCTCGGACACTGCGCCTTGCATCTCAATCTCAAGCCCGCTTTCACCATCTCCGATGCCCTCACCAACCTGCACCGCCTCGATTCTTCCCTGCTTGACAGCTTCATGGCCCACCACGATCGTGGCTTGCAGGTCCTCGCGGGACCGTCGATTCCCACCGCCATCGAGCCTTCCGCTTCCGACTTTGCCCGGCTCTTTGACACCATGGTGGGCCACTTTCATTACATCGTCGTCGACGCCTCATCCCGGCTCGACAGCGCCACTCGCCTGGTCAGCAATCTGTCCGAGAAAATTCTCCTCATCGCTCACGCCGATGTCGCTTCCCTCTGGAGCGCCGGACGAGTCGCCCAATATCTCGGGGACAGCGGCTCGCGCGACCGTTTCGCCCTGGTCTTGAACCGTTATCGCAAAGTGGCCGGCTTCAACGAAGCCGAGACCGAAGCCGCCATCGGAGCCCCCGTCCTCTGGCGAATTCCCAATCAGTATTTCGCCGTCTCGGCCGCCATTGATCGCGGCGTTCCCGTCATGCAGCAGGGGGCTTCCGATATTTCCCGCTCCATCTCCGGGCTCGCCGAATACTTGACCAAGGACGACCTGGAAGTGAAACGCACCGCCTGGTCATTGTTTAAGACCGTGTAGAACGGATGAGCGTTAATTCGCAGCTCTTGGAGATTTGTTAATTGTGCAATTTGGTAGGTTGATTACAAAATTATCAGATTACAAAATCCTTCGAGTCGAAACTAAGAACACCCTGGAATTATGGCCAATCTGCAAGCTTTCGAACGCGGCGACTACCAGCAGGTCAAGGCTGACCTCCATCGCAAGATCCTCGATCGCCTCGATTTGGAAAAACTCGGCCGCTCGACCGGAAACTCCGCCCGCGAGGAAGTCCTCATCCTCATCCGCAGTTCCGTCAACAGCGAGGCTGTGCCCCTCAGTTTCGCCGAACGCGAGCAGTTGTCCCGCGAAATCCTCGACGAGATTTTCGGCTTGGGTCCGCTCGAACCCCTGCTCAAGGATCCCACCATTTCCGATATTCTCGTCAACCGGTTCGATCGAGTCTATGTCGAGCGCGCCGGCAAACTGGAAATCACCGGCTTGTCGTTCAAAGACAACCAGCACCTGATGCAGATCATCGACCGCATCGTTTCCCGTATCGGACGCCGCGTCGATGAATCGTCCCCCATGGTCGACGCCCGCCTCCAGGACGGCTCCCGCGTCAACGCCATCATTCCCCCGCTGGCGCTCGACGGCGCTTGCCTCTCGATTCGCCGTTTTGGCCGCGATCCGCTCACGGCGCGCAACATGATCGACAACATGACCTTGACCGAGCCTATGCTCGAACTCCTCTCCGCCATGGTCAAGGGCCGCCTCAACCTCATCATTTCCGGCGGAACCGGCGCCGGCAAAACCACCGTCCTCAACGTCCTTTCCGGCTACATCCCGAACTCCGAACGCATCGTAACCATCGAAGACGCCGCCGAATTGCAACTCAAGCAGGAACACGTCGTCCGCCTCGAAACCCGTCCTCCCAACATCGAGGGCAAAGGCTCCGTCCGCATGCGTCAACTCGTCATCAACAGCCTCCGTATGCGCCCCGACCGCATCGTCGTCGGCGAGGTGCGCGGCGAGGAAGCCTTTGACATGCTGCAGGCCATGAATACCGGCCACGAAGGTTCGCTTACCACCGTCCACGCCAACTCCCCGCGCGACGCCCTCTCCCGCATCGAAAATATGGTGTCCATGGCCAACCTCAATATTCCCGAGCGCGCCATTCGCCATCAGATCGCCAACGCCGTTCACGCCGTCGTCCAGGTCGCCCGCCTCTCCGACGGCTCGCGCAAAATCATCACCATCTCCGAGGTCACCGGAATGGACGGCGAAATGATCACCTTGCAGGACGTCTTCATGTTTGACCGCAGCGGCATTGACGAGAGCGGTAAGGTCCGCGGCGTCTTCCATTCCACCGGACACCCGCCCCATTTCGCCGAACGCCTCGCCACCGCCGGCTGCCGCCTCAGTCCTGCCATCTTCGAGTCCCGGATGGAGGTCTAGCGCATGACGTTCTTGATCGCCTTGCTCGTATTTATCGTGGTCACGCTGGCCGTCTTTGCCGGAGTCTCCCTGTACGACCAGCGCAAGGCCCAGGCCCGCGTCCTTCGCGACCGCCTCTCCGCTACTCAGAAACCAGCCGAACAAGCCACCCCCGACCTGGCTCTTCTGCGCGACGAAGTCCTCAGCCGCATTCCAGCTTTCGACACCATTCTCCGCCGCTCCGACCGCGTCTCCCAACTGCAAAAAATTCTGGCTCAGGGCAGCGTCGATGTGCGCGCTGGAAACTTCCTCATCCTTTGCGGCCTCTCCGCTCTGGCCTTGGCCGCCATCGCGTTCTTCGCCGGGGGCAACCTCCTCTTTGGATGGGCCGGCGCTCTGCTTGGGTTTTTCCTCCCCTACGCCTATGCCTCCCATATGCGCACCAAGCGCTTTGCCAGATTTGAGGAGAAGTTTCCCGAAGCCATCGACACCCTCGCTCGCGCCGTTCGCGCCGGACATGCTTTCACCACCGCCCTCGAAATGATCGCCAACGAAGTCGCCGAACCCGTCGCCGGAGAATTTCGCCAGCTCTACGAAGAACAGAAATTCGGCCTGCCCGTTCGCGACGCCCTGCTCAACCTCGCCGACCGCGTCCCCCTCGTCGACGTCAAGTTCTTCGTGACCGCCGTCATGTTGCAGCGCGAAACCGGCGGGAATCTCGCCGAAATTCTCGACAACCTCTCTTACGTCATTCGCGAACGCTTTAAAATCCTGCGCCAGGTCCGCGTCCACACCGCTCAGGGACGCCTCACCATGGTCCTCCTCATGGCCTTGCCCCCCACCATTGTCGTCCTCATGCTTTTCCTGAATCCCGGCTTCATTCGTCCGCTGTTTACCGACCCCATCGGCCACGCCCTGATCGTCGGAGGCATCACGCTGCAAACCATGGGCTACTTCGTGATTCGCAGAATTATCAGAATTCAGGTGTAGAAGATTGAGGTGTACAAACTGAGAACCGCGAACCGAGAACTGAGAACCGAGAACTGATTCATGACGCTGGCCCTTGCACTCTCCATCTTCGTTTTTCTCACCATCGTGGTGATCGTCTTCGCCTTCGGAGCCGCCACCGTCGCGCCCTCCTCCGTCCTCGGATCCCGCCTGCGCGAAATCGGCTGGCAGCGCCCCAAGTCCGAGGCCAAACCCGCCATCCGCGAACGCATGCAGCAGGCGCTCGATCCCCTCAGCCGCGCCTTGCCCCTTTCCTCCGCCGACGTCTCCCAGACCCGTCTCTGGCTCATTCAGGCCGGCTATCGCAGCCCGCAACACGTCACCATCTATCGCGGTTTGCGCGTCCTCTTCGCCGCCCTCGGCTTCGTCTCCGTCTTTGCCTTCACCGGATTCAGTTCTCCCCTGCTCCTCCTGGGCGTAACCGCCTTCGGCTTTTTCATTCCCCGCTTCCTGCTAAAAAAGAAGCTGCAGGAAAGGCAGCGCCGCATTCGCCTCGGCCTTCCCGATGGCCTCGATTTAACCGTGATCTGCGTCGAAGCCGGCCTGTCTCTCGATCAGGCCATGATGCGCGTCGGCGAAGACCTGCAAACCGCCCATCCCGAACTGAGCGCTGAATTCCATCTCTTCGACCTCGAAACTCGCGCCGGAAAGCCCCGCGTCGAGGCTCTCCGCAACCTCGCCGAACGCACCGGCGTCGACGACATTCGCTCCCTCGTCGGAACCCTCATTCAAACCGACCGCTTCGGAACCAGCGTCGCCCAGGCCCTCCGCGTCCATTCCGACTCGCTGCGCACCGAACGCCGCCAGCGCGCCGAAGAACAGGCCGCCAAGACCACCGTTAAAATGATCATCCCCCTCGTCCTGTTCGTCATGCCCTCCCTCATTTTCGTCACCGTCGGCCCCGCCGTAATTCAGTTGCTCCATATATTCATGCCGGCCAAACGCTGAGCAGATCTGTTATGGGTGATTTGTAATTTGTAATTCTATTTAAGAGCGGCACCGCCGCTCTCCCGGTTTTCAAATTGCAAATCACAAATCGCCAATTACAAATTGAGGCTCGTCCATGCCACCGCGCCAGCCTAAGGGATACGCTTTCAACCGTACTCGCACCACCTATCTCGCGACCAATCTCATCGTCGCCCGTACCCACTGGTCCCGTTTCCGCGGCCTCATGGCCACCGATGCCTCCCAGTTCTCCCCCGGCCAGGGCCTCTGGATCAGCCCTTCCCGGGGAATCCACACCTTCGCCATGCGTTTTCCCATCGACGCCGTTTACCTTGACCGCGAACGTATCGTGATTCATATTGAAGAGGACCTCAAACCCTGGCGTCTGGCCGCCATTCGCGTCCACGCCGCTTCCGTGCTTGAGATTCCAGCCGGCACCGTCCGTGAATCCCTGACCGCTCTCGGCGACCAGGTCGACATCTCTTTCGAAGAACGCCCAATCCACACCGAAGCCGCCTGAAGCAAGTGAAGAAGTGACAAGAGATTGAAAGGCCGCAAAAGTGGAAGGCGAAACGTTGAAGGTGCCCCAGGTTCGCGCCCGTCCTTTGGGCGCTAACCTGGGAGCCGGAGCCAAGGCGCGCTCACCGTGGACGAAGTTACTTGGGCCGCAAAAACACCCTCTCACCTCCGCCGTACGCCTTTCGTTCCCGATCTCCAGCTGTCCACTCCGATTCGATCTCCACCGCCCCAATCTCGCGCAGCGCATAATGCCGGAAGCTGCTCCACTTCCACTCCTCAGGCCTTAGAACCAGCCCCCGCTTCACCGGATTGCGGTGAACGTATCGCAGCTTAACCGTAAACTCCTCGTAGTCGCGTACATTTCGATCATAGTAGCGTTTCTCCCAAAAGGATCCCGATGTTGGGTGCCCCAGGTTCGCGCCCGTCCTTTGGGCGCTAACCTGGGAGCCCGAGGATCGAAAGCGTCGAACCCGTTTAGCGAAAGACAATTTCAGATAGTGCATTGCCTCGGCCAACGTAGCCGAGTCGGAAAGGTGCCCCAGGTTCGCGCCCGTCCTCTGCGCGCTAACCTGGGAGCCCCGGGAGGAGCAATCGCGGGCGAAGGCGGCAGGCTCACTCAACAGCAGATGAACATGCTCCGGCATGACAACGTACCCATAAACGCTGACATCGAAACGGAGGCGCATATCCTCCAGGCATCGAACGAACAGATCGAACACCTCGACGGTTGCGAAATAGGGACAACGGCGGTAACAACTAAAAGTTACAAAATGGCATTGCCCGGATTCGTGAAAGCGCCGGAGACCGCTGGGCATGAGCCAAACTTACGCTGCGCAGTAACTCTGGGAAAGTACACGATCGTGGGTATGACTGAACCGGCGGGTGGGCACGACGCACGGTGCACGGTGCCCCAGGTTCGCGCCCGTCCTTTGGGCGCTAACCTGGGCGCTGTCGGGCACACTACCTGCGTGTGAGCAAGACATCGACTATTATCCTTACGGCGGCGTTGAGTAGGACTACTGTCCGGTCGTGTCTCAAAACTACAGATTCACCGGCAAAGAGCACGACGCGGAGAGCGGACTGGAGAATTTCGAAGCCCGCTATGATGCCTCGAGCATCGGCAGGTTCATGACGCCGGACGA
>Ga0182013_10002562_pt1 | contig 23705 bp, 25 predicted proteins | sample 612S2MmetaG_FD_120487 | JGI IMG/M metagenome (GOLD analysis project Ga0182013, IMG submission 120487) | Permafrost microbial communities from Stordalen Mire, Sweden - 612S2M metaG | ecosystem: Environmental > Terrestrial > Soil > Wetlands > Permafrost | place: Sweden: Stordalen | collected...
GTGACTTTTAATCATGGGGTCGTGGGTTCGAATCCCGCCGGGCTCACCATCAAATCAACGGCTTACAGCCGTTCGCTTATCGGAAACTTACGCTTTTCGAATAGTTGCGCCTTTCGGAAATGTGCTCATGGCGAACAATAACAAGCCAGACAACAGCCGGCGCGGTCCGGTGATTGCGCTGGGCGTCGTCGTCGTCCTTTTCGTGGTCGGGTGGCTGTTGGCCCAGGCGCTCTATTCCAATGGCAAATTGCAGGATTGCCTGTTGTCCGGCCGGACCAATTGCGCGCCGATCGACACGCAATCCCGTTGACCCATCGGCGCCTCGGTTCGGTACTGTCCTAAACGCCACGAGAGTTTCACGCGGCCGTCGCGCTGGCGCCACAGATTGTGCGCAGAATTGGCAGCATGGGTGCGGTGAGGCGCGTCGAGGAGGATCGACGATGGTTTTCGAATCCGCATGCCATGCGTCCGCAAGGGTCGTTGCGACCGAGAATCTCAGCCGGCCAAAATGCCCGTGCTGCGGAGGCGTGATGCTCGTCGCCGAAGAATCCCGGTTCAATGCTAAGGGCCGTATCGACCATGACTGGTCGTGCGACGGTTGCGGCCACAAATTTGCGACCTCCGTGAGGTTGTGGCGGCGCTAGACGAAAACATCAGCATGGCGATGCAGGCCATTGTGTTTGTTAAATAAAATACAGCGTATTGTTTTCTGGTAGGGGCCACGCGCGCGAACCGGCACGGCTGGTTCGAGCTGCCGGAATGGGCAATAACCGTGGCCGGTCCGGTGTTGTTGTTATTGCGGAGCCGTCAACCAGGAGGATCACATGCGTCAAACGCATATCCATCAGTCATTCAACCGTCGATCGATATTGGGCTACTGCGTCAGTGGCGCCGCCAGCGCGGTGCTGTTGGCTTCGGCCTCGCCGAGCTTCGCGGCCACCACGTCGTTTAAGGCAGATCTCAAAGGCTCGACCGAAGTGCCGCCGAATACGACTGCCGGGACCGGCACAGTGACCGCAATCTACGATCCCGCGACCAAACTGTTGACCTGGGAAGGCAGCTACTCCGGTCTCACCGGCCCGGTCACGGCGGCCCACTTTCACGGGCCTGCGGAAGCCGGCAAGAACGCCGGCGTCGCGATCTGGATCTCGGAGAAGGGCTCCCCGTTCGCAAGCCCCTTCAAGGGTTCGGCGACACTGACCGACGCGCAGGCCGCCGATCTGGCGGCGGGACTGTGGTACGCCAACGTGCACACGGCGGCGAACCCGGGCGGTGAGTTGCGCGGCCAGCTTACGAAATCGTAGTCGCACCGGGTCGTTGCGTCAGTGCCAAGTGCGAGGCCTCGACCCGCCGGCTCCTGCGCGAGGGGCCGGCGGTTTTTTTACAGCATGATTCCGAAAAGTGGTCTCACGGCAGTCCGGCGACTGAGCGCGCGTCCCCGGTCAGTTCGAGTATGTCCAAACCGGTGCCGGCGCGATCGACGATATAGACGTAGCCGCGATCGTCGGTCTCCACGTTGTTGGTCTGAATCGCGATCTTGCAGCGATCCTCGCCATTGACCTTGATGCAGCGTTTGTCGGTCGCCGGCATGACCGACGGAATGAAATAGCCGATCTCCTTGGGGTGATACGGATCGCGGATATCGACGGCACGCACGCCGGCGTTGAAATAGGCGAGAAACGCGATCTTCTTATAAAACACCGGCGCCATGCTCTCGTTCGACGAATGGGTGCCGAAGCGGCCACCGCGGGCGCAAAAATTGCCGCTCGCTTCCGGCACCTGGAAGTTGGAAATCACCATCGGGTGGCTCTCGATCGTGACGTCGACGAACCAGGCCATCTGCTGCGGCTCCTGGCACTCGTCGCGGATTTCCTCGTCGACGATCATGACGATGTCGCGCACTGCCCCTTGCGCGTCCTTGGCGAATTCGGGGATCGGCATTTTCGGCATCGGGAAAGCGGTATGGGCGCCGTTGAACGGAGTCATTTCCAGTCGCCCGACTTCCGGATAGCGCAGATTGTCCGGCGTCGGCTCCTTCGGCCCGTTGAGCAGCTTGTCGCGATCGACGATCTGCATCAAGCCGCCTTTATTGGTGCCGTAGCCGAAATAGATGCGGTTCGCTTGCGGGCCCAGCGAGATCATGCCGTGCAGTTCGGTCGGGATCGGGCCGGTTGCGCCGGGCTCCTGACCGGGCAACCCGAAATCGCGGATCTTCACCGGATGCACCGGGTCACTCATATCCCAGATTTCGGTCATGCGATTGACGCGCCATCCCGGCACGCCGGAGACGAGGTAGGCGATGCCGGTCTCGCATTCCCAAAAGCTCTTGTGGGTATCGTTGAGCGGCCCCGGCCGCTGCCAAATGCGGACTGGCTTTGCCGGGTCGGTCACGTCGTAGATTTCATGGCTTTGGCCGCCGAACACCCGCAACAAATAAAACTTGTTGGGATCGCCCTTGGGCAGCAACTTGCCATCGCACACGCGCGTCATTTGCGAGCCGCCCTGCTCGTAAAAGCCTTCGGTGCCAGGGATGTGGGCGAGGTATTGCGGATGCGCCGGATCGGTGACGTCGACGATCGACGTGCCGTTGAACTCGTTCTGGCCGGTCAGCGTATTGAGCGGTTTGGGCACATCGGGCGTGCCGCCATGGTGACCGATATAGGCAATGTATCGGTCGCCCTGACGGTGGATGGTCGGCTGATAGGCGGCGCGGTGCTGCAGATCGTTGTAGCCGACGAGCCGCATATTGCTCGCTTCCGGCGGATCGCCGAGCTTGGGCGCGCCGGGCACCGTGACGACGACCGCATTCGTCACTGGGGTGGTTTGCGCAAGCGCCGGCAACGCAAAGCCAGCGAGACCCGCGGCGATCACGATGCCTATTATCCGATGAGAGTCACCCGGCATGTCCTATCCTCCTTGTGCTGCCGTTATTGTTTAGGAATTTGGCCGATTTCGACGAGCTTCGCCCGCTTATCCATCGCGGCTATCTATCGCGGCGCGCATCTGCGCGCCCATTGGCGCAGGCGTCGAAGCCGGCGCAATCTTGAACATTCCCTGCCCTCTGCCCTCGGCTTGTCCATCGTCCGAACCCCGGGCGCTCACGAGCTTTTCACATCGCGTTTGGCGGCCCATTGGTCCTTGGTCCCGGCGACATAGTCGGCATAGCGGCCCGCCGCGATGGCCGAGCGCGCGCCCGCCATCAGGTCTTGGTAGTAGAAGAGATTCACGACAGAGAGAAGCGTGCCGCCGAGCGCTTCACCAGCCTTAAAAAGGTGGTGCAGGTATGCGCGCGAAAAGTCGCGCGCGGCCGGACAGCGGCTCTCGGGATCGAGCGGCCGCGGGTCCTCGGCATGCTGCGCGTTCTTGATGTTAATCGGGCCGAAGCGGGTAAAGGCGAGGCCGTGGCGGCCGTTGCGCGTCGGCAACACGCAATCGAACATATCGATGCCGCGCGCAATCGCTTCGAGCAGATCGTCCGGTGTGCCGACGCCCATCAGGTAGCGCGGCTGCTCCACCGGCAGAGCCGGCGTGGTTTCGCCGACGATTTTGAGCATGACCTCCTGCGGTTCGCCGACGGCGAGCCCGCCGATGGCATAGCCGTGAAAGCCGATATCGACGAGCGCCAGCGCGCTTGCCTCGCGCAACTCTTGATCGTCGCCGCCTTGCACGATGCCGAACAAGGCACGGCCTGGCGCTGCGCTTTCGAACGCGCGCTTGCAGCGCTCGGCCCAGCGCAGCGACAGCCGCATGGCGCGCTCGATATCATTGCGTTCGGACGGCAGGCGCACGCATTCGTCGAGCTGCATGGCGATATCGGAGCCGAGCAGGATTTGCACCGCGACGGCGCGCTCTGGCGTTAGCTCGACCATGGCGCCATCGATATGCGAACGGAAAGTGACGCCCGCCTCCGCGACTTTGCGCAACGGCGTAAGCGACATCACCTGGTAGCCGCCGGAGTCGGTGAGGATCGGCAGCGGCCAATTCATGAATTGATGCAAGCCGCCCAAGCCCGCGATGCGCTCGGCACCCGGCCGCAACATCAAGTGATAGGTGTTGCCGAGCATGATATCAGCGCCTGAAGCGCGGACGTCGTCATGATGCACACCCTTGATCGCGCCTTGCGTGCCGACCGGCATGAAAGCGGGCGTGCGCACCACGCCATGCGCGGTGGCGATTTCGCCGCTGCGCGCTGCGCCGTCGGTTGCAATGCGGTGGAACGAGAAGGGATTCGACATTGGCGGCTTCATTTAGCCCGTCTATCGATAAATGTCGCCTGGGGGCGTGCGATCGTCGCCATAGTCGCGCTTCGCTTAGGGTCGCGAACGACCTATTGGCGCTGTTTCGACGAGAATTTTCGCGATCTGTTTAACGGCTCGTTCCATCGGCATCCGTAGGTTTACGGACGAGCGCCCTACGCACGCGCTTCGCCGCTTCTGACACGTCACGCCTTTCCGTTGCGGATTGAGAGGCACTGATGAGGGTGGATACCGCGCTTGTCTGCATTGCCGTTCTCTACGGCGTTGACGCCCTCATGTTTGACGGCCGGTACCTGGCTGCGATTAACAGCGTGATATCCGAAATTTACGCTCACTGGTGACTCTGGTTATGACCTTCCAATTGCGCCAGGACCTTCGCAATATCATCAATCGGCCGGCCTGGATTAGCGTCGGTGACGGTCTGCCGCTCCTCAAATGCACGCTGATCGACATGTCCGGCAGCGGCGCCAAGCTTGTCCTCGAAAGCGCCGATGAAATCCCCAACCGATTCAGCCTGTGGCTGTCGCGCGACGGGCGTCGCAGCCACGCGTGCCGGATAGTTTGGAGCGAACAAACGACGGTCGGCGTTCAGTTCTCATCGGCCGCCGACAAGCAAAGCGATCCGCCGTAGAGCAATGCGGCTGGCCGCGATTAACGTGACGTCGGCGCAGCAAACCGCGACCTGCCGGGCCGTTCATAGGTTTGCGCCATCGCGCCACAGCAAACACGCGTCGCCGTAGGAATAGAAGCGATAGCCAGTCTCGATCGCATGCGCATAGGCACGGCGCATCACGTCGAGGCCGCTGAAGGCGGAGACCAGCATGAACAGCGTCGAGCGCGGCAGATGGAAGTTGGACAGCATCACATCGACCGCGCGGAACCGGTAGCCGGGCGTAATGAAGAGCGCCGTTTCGGCGGCAAAAGGTGCCAGCGTGCCGTCTTCGGCCGCCGCGCTTTCGATCAGCCGCAGCGACGTCGAGCCGACGGCAACGATACGTCCGCCGGCGCGGCGCGCGGCAGTCAAACCGGCCGCGGTTTCGGCGCTGACGCTGCCCCATTCCGGGTGCATTTTGTGTGCGGACGTGTCGTCGGCCTTGACCGGGAGGAAGGTTCCGGGCCCGACATGCAGTGTCACCCGGTAAAGCGCGATGTCGCGTTGCTGCAAAGCCGCAGCGACGGCATCGGTGAAATGCAGCCCCGCTGTCGGCGCCGCCACCGACCCCTCGGCGCGGGCGAACATGGTCTGATAGTCGCTGCGGTCCTGCGCATCGACGGCGCGACGGCTGGCGATATAGGGCGGCAACGGCATGTCGCCGCGCTCCGCCAGCGCCTGATCGAGCGCGACGCCGCTGAATGAAAAGGCAAGCGTCACCTCGCCGCCCTGGTCGCCTTGGCCTTTCTGCTCCACCGTGGCGTCTAGCTCTTCGAGCAGGCAGACCCGGCCTTCGGCTCCGAAGCGCACCACGTCGCCGACCGCAAGCCGCTTGGCCGGCTTGACCAAAGCTCGCCAGCGCGAGCCGTCGAGCCGCTTGATCAGGGTGGCCGCGATCGCCGGCTCATGGTCGCCGCGGCCGAGCCTGCGACCACGCAGATTGGCGGCAAACACCTTGGTGTCGTTGACCACCACGGCATCGCCCGGCCGCAGCAGCGCCGGCAAATCGCAAAGGGTGCGGTCCTCGAATGCCAAACCGGGACGCACCACCAGAAGCCTGGCGGCATCGCGCGGCGAGGCCGGCCGCAAGGCGATGCGGTCCTCCGGCAGCTCGAAGTCGAATAGATCGGTTCGCATTGGTCCTTAAGCGGATGGGCGGCGATAGATCTGTCTAACCCACGATCCCATTCGTTTAAATCGGAACATGCCGCAGCGGCTGGCGTTAAAGACCTGCGGCGGTCGGGCCTCCGGATTGGGCTTCGACATTAGGAGTAGACGATGAAGCGATTGGCCTTTGCGGTAAGCGTGTTGGCACTCGGTTTGGCCGCTTCAACCCCGGCGCGCGCCGATTATGCCGTGGTGCAGCTGGACGATGGCTGGTGCAAGATCTGGTGGGACAGCGGCGCAACGCCGTGGGGCACCGGATGGACCAAAATTGCGGTCGGTCTTCCCGATTGGCTGGCGGCGTCCGCAGCGCTCGATACCGCGCGTTCGCAAGGGGCCTGCCACTAGCCGGGGCTCGCCGGCCATCACGGTGGCCTAGCGCACGAACTTATAGCGAAAGCGTTCGCCGTCCGCCTCGATCAGACCCGTGGTCGGATGGGGAAAATGGATCGGCAGCACAAACTTTCCGGTGCCTGCGGTCTCGCCTAGAAATTTCCGCCGCGAGCGTGCGGCCTCTTCGGCGTCCCAATCGAACACCGTCGACCAGTCCGGTTCGCGGCACTGCAAGGCGTGATGCATGAGGTCGCCGATGACGACCGCCTCAAGTCCGCGCGAACGGATGTTGACGCAGCAATGGCATGGCGAGTGCCCGGGCGTCGGCGTCAGCCAAAGCGTATCGTCGAGCTCAAAATCATCGTCGACCAAAAGCGCCTGACCGGCCGCGACCACCGGCTCGCAATTATAGCGCCACACGTTGCCGGGCGGCGTAGCGCCCCGTTTGGTCGCCTCCTCCCATGCGGCGTATTCGCGTTTGTGGAAGATGTATTTGGCCTTCGGGAATGTCGGCACCCAGCGGCCGTTGCGCAGCACCGTGTTCCAGCCGCAATGATCGATATGCAGATGCGTGCAGAACACGTAGTCGATGTCCTCGAACCGCAAGCCCGCGGCGGCAAAGCCATCTAGCCAAGGCTGTTTCGGATAATCCATCGGCGCGGCATAGCCTTTGTCCTCGCCGGTGCAGGTGTCGATCAGGATCGTGTGCTTGGGCGTGCGCACCACATAGGTCTGATAGGTGATGACCATGCGCCCGGACGCGGCATCGAAAACTTCGGCATCGAGTTCCGCGATATGGCGTTTGCCGATCCCGGGATCGTAAGCCGGAAACATATCTTCCGGCTTCCGCCACGGCCCGTCCCGCTCAATGATGCTGGTGATGGTGACATCGCCGATCGTCAATTCTTTCATGCTGCCCTATCCATGCGAGGCCAAGCGGCCTCTTTCCGGAATCCAGTTTCCACTTTGCGGCACCATGCTCTAAAAGCGCAAGGAGCAAACCTTTACGCGGCAATCAACGTGACCAATGCGGCCGGTCCCAATGCAGTCGACGTTGCGGTCATCCAGGTCAAACCCGGCATCGGCGACGTGATCTGGCATTTGCCGTTTATCCGCGCGATCGCGGCGATGGCGCCTGGCGGCAGGGTTGCTTTTCTGGCTCCGCCCACGAGCCATGCGCGCGAATTGCTGACCGCCGAACCGGGCGTCGCCGAAACCATCTATTTCGAGCATGCCGGCTCCGAACTGCAGCGCGGCATCAATCTTCTCCGGTTGGCGGCGCTGTTGCGGCGGCGCCGTTTCCGCGTGACCTGGATTCTCGACCGCACCACCCGGCCGGCGATCGCAGCCATGCTCGCGGCCATACCGGATCGCATCGGCTTAGGGCTCGGCCCGCAAAAGCTTTTCATCACCAATCGCGGCATCGACCGCAGCCATTTTCACGACGAGCCTATCGAATGGCTGTGCGCACTGATGGCGGCGATGAACGTGCCGTTGCCCTCGACCGAACCGGCATTGCGTCTGGAGGACGCGACGATCACCGCTGTCGCCGAAAAATTCGCGCGCTGTCCGCGGCCGTGGCTCGTGCTCGGTATCGGCGCGTCGCATCCCGACAAGGACTGGCCCGATGAAAATTGGGCGGAGTTCCTCGCCGAATTGCGCAGCCGCGCGCCTGGCACCGTGTTTCTGATCGGCGGCGGCGCCAATAGCGCGCGGACAAAAACTTTTATCGCGCAGAGCGAAGGCACCGCGGCCGTCAATGCGTGCGGCCTCGCGCTGACCGAAGCCGCCGCGCTGTTACGCCAAGCCGACCTCTTCGTCGGCCCGAGTTCCGGCCCGCTGAACCTCGCCGCCGCCGGCGCGACCGAATCCTTTGGACTGTTCGGCTCGACGCCTGTCCTGACCTATTCGAAATTCATCCACGCCATCGTGCCGGAGGGCGGTCCAGTGCCTGGCGGCATGCCGCTGATTTCACCGCAGCAGGCAATCGCGGCGATCGAGCCTTATCTCGGCCTTGAGAAGGCGCGGCGATGAGCGCTAAGACCTTACTGCAAAGACTTTACTGCAGCGATTTCTCGATCGAACGGTCGTCGACGAAGCGGATCGCGATCGGACGCCCGGCCACCGCGCCGCTCATGCCCTTGCTGAAATGCAGCGGCCTGCAGCGACTAAGCGCCGCGTTCACGGCATCGCGATAGACATCGCGGACTTCTGCCGGCGCATCATGGCTGGAATAGGTGACGCGCGGCGGCGCGATAATCTCGCCGTCGCGTTTGAAGGCAAAGCGTATGGTGTATTGCATGCCATGGCGCCCGGCATCTTTCGGCGGCGGCACCCAGCAGGCGCGCAGTGCCGCGTACATTTCACCGATCGAGTTGAGCGGCTTTTCCTCCGCCGCGTTGTCGGCGTCGTCAGCGCTCTTGTCCGGATCGGGAGCGCGACGGCTTGCCGGATCATTGTCGTCGGTGGAAACGATGGTCAGCTGCAAATCCTCGCCAAGCGGCGGGAGATATTGCGGAAAGCACGGGCCGCCGTCGAAAACCCCGCAGAACGAGGGATGGCAGGGATAGCCGCTCAGCACGCTGCACGGCGCCCGCGCCGGCGGCAGCCTGTCGAGTTGTGCCCAACTATGATTTGTTGCTCCGACCGCGGCCAGACCGATCGCGCCGGTCACGACCGCAAGCGCACGCCGGAACAGACGCATCCACCCTCCGTTACTTCACGTCGGCGGCCACCTGCATCTTGACGATCTTGTCGGGATTGCGCGGCGGCTCGCCCCGCTTGAGCTTGTCGACGACCTCCATCCCGCTCACCACTTCGCCGATCACGGTATATTGGCCGTTGAGGAAGGAGCCTTCGTCGAACATGATGAAGAACTGGCTGTTGGCGGAATGCGGATTGCTGCTGCGCGCCATGCCGACGGTGCCGCGCTTAAACGGCACGTCGGAAAACTCGGCCTTCAGGTTCGGATGCTCCGAGCCGCCGGTCCCGTTGCCGAATTCGCCGTCGCCGGTCTGCGCCATGAAGCCCTCGATGACACGGTGAAACGGCACGTCGTCATAATATTGCTCGCGCGCCAGAAGCTTCATCCGCTCCGCGTGCCCAGGCGCGATGTCGGTATGCAATTTGATGACGATGCGGCCCGGCGTGGTATCGAGAACCAGCACATTCTCGGGATCGACGCCCGCCGGCAGTTCTGCGGCTTCAGCCATAACTCTCACTCCTCCGTACTCGTTTTCGTTTGCGGATGATCGCGGCACAAAGCCGCTACTTTATGTCGGCGGCCACCTGGGCGCGGACGATCTTGTCGGGACTGGCCGGCGGCTCGCCCTTATGCAGCTTGTCAACCACATCCATGCCTTGCACAACCTCGCCCACCACGGTGTATTTACCGTTCAACGACGCGCCCTCGGCGAACATGATGAAGAACTGGCTATTCGCCGAATTGGGATCGCTGGTGCGGGCCATGCCGACGATGCCGCGTTGATATGGCACGCTGGAGAATTCGGCTTTCAGATTCGGATATTTCGAGCCGCCGGTGCCATTGCCGTATTGGCCGTCGCCGGTCTGCGCCATGAAACCGTCGATGACGCGGTGGAACGGCACGTTGTTGTAAAAGCCGTCGCGCGCGAGCTGTTCCAGGCGCGCGGCATGAAGCGGCGCGACGTCATTGCGCAGTTTGATGACGATGCGGCCTTCGGTGGTGTCGAGGATGAGCGTGTTGTGGGGATCGAGACCGGCGGGAAGCGGCGGGGCGGCATTGGCCGGTGCCGCGCAGAGTAGCGCAACGAATACGACAAGGACGCGGATCATTTTATCTCCCGGGTGAATTTTAGCTTTTGGCGAATTTGGTTTTCAGCCGCGCCGCGACCGGCGCCGGCACGAAGGCCGAGACGTCGCCGCCCATGCCGGCAATTTGGCGGACCAAAGTGGCGGTGATCGGGCGAACCGCCGGCGCGGCAGGCAGGAATATGGTTTGCACTTCCGGCGCCATGGTGGCGTTCATGCCGGCCATCTGCATCTCGTAATCGAAGTCGCCACCGTCGCGCAGCCCGCGGATCAAGAGCGTCGCGCCGGCACGCCGCGCCGCCGTGATGACGAGATCGGCGAAGGTCGTGCTGGTGATCTCGCATCCGGCGGTGCGCCCCAGTGGGCCGCAGATCTCGTCGAGCATCGCGAGCCTTTCGTCGGGCGAAAACAGCGGCGTTTTGCCGGAGTGGACGCCGATCGCCAGCACCAGCCGGTCGGCAAGCCGGACGGCTTTGCCAATGACGTCGAGGTGGCCGTTGGTAATGGGATCGAACGATCCGGCAAAGAGCGCAATCCGCTGCATGGCGGCGGTCTAGCCCGCGCCGAGATCAACCGCAAGCTGGCCGCGCCAAGGTGCATCCAAGCCGCGCCCAAGCTTTCGTTGGCGCGCGCACTGCCAAAACCAATCCCTGCCCGCATTTTGCCGGGTCGGTCATTGGCCTTGCCGCCCGGCCCGAAGAAAGGCCGGCGACTGCTCCCAAAATCATTAGATTATCATTTTAGATCAATTAGATACTGTAATCGGCCCAAATGTGACGACCATCACGGCAGGTTTCGGCGGTCTACGGCATAGTCGACAACAGATGAAAAGCAACCACACAGCCGGCTCGAACGTTGAAGTCGGTAAGGTTGCAACAGGGGACAGGTGTCATGATGAAAACCTTTTCCGCCATCGCCGTTGCAGCGATCGTTGCGGGTTGGTTTGTTGCGTTCCCGAGTTTGTCGCCGCAAGTCGAGGCGAGTTCACCGGTACCGGGCGCCAAAGGCGACCGCGCGGACGTAAGGCCGCTCGGGACCGCGTGCGGGCAAAAAGCCTGGCCGTATTTCGACGCCGCTTGTACGCGCGATGCGCGCAACCCGCTCATCGAGCCGCGCGACGTCAGGGTGATTGCCATGAATCGTTTGGCGACCGCCAGCGTGCGTTAAGGTCCCGCGATCCGTCGGCATCGTTGTAACGAGAGTTTGCCGTTCCTCCGCGGCGGAAGGTGGTGCCGCACCTTCCGCCGCAGTTTCTTTTCGCGCAGGATCGCTCCAATGCGTGGTCCGCTGCAGGTCTGACCACCGCCGCTGTTGCGGAGGAGATCATGAGGACGAGCCCCCTGCTCCGCCGCTACGCGTCGGCGCTGGCGATCACAGTCACGTGCGCCCAGCTAACCGTTCCCACTGGGGCCGTCGCGCAAGACGCCATAAGAGGCGCTTTCCCGGATCGGCCGATCCGACTGATCGTACCGTACCCACCGGGAGGACCTTCCGACGTGATGGGCCGGCTGATCAGCCAGTCGCTGTCGGGCACGCTCGGCCAACAAGTTTATGTCGACAACCGTCCCGGCGCGGGATCGACGCTCGGCGGCAAACTCGCGGCGGCTGCTGATCCGGACGGCTACACGCTGCTTCTCGCCACCGCCGCGACGCTTGCCATCGGACCGGCGCTTTATCCGGACGCCGGTTTGGATCCAAGCGTTTTTGTTCCTGTCGCAATGTTTTCCAGCGCGCCTTTCGTCATGATCGCGGGGCCCAAGACCGCATTGAACAGCGTCGCGGAGGTGATCGCCTTTGCCAAAGCGCAGCCGGGCAAGCTCACGCTTGGCGTCCCGAGCGGCGCGCCGCCGCATATGCTCGCCGGCTGGTTCAAGAGCCTGACTGCGACCGACATCCTGGTGGTGCCTTACAAAGGTGCCGCGAGCGGGATCACCGAAATCATCGGTGGCCAGATCGATCTCGGCATCGAGCCGACGTCCGTCGTGCTCTCGCATCTTGGCGACGGCACGATGCGTCCGCTCGCTACCACGACGCCGGAGCGGATCGCTGAAATTCCACAGGTGCCGACCATGATGGAAAGCGGCATTCCCGGCTTTATCGCCAGTTCGTGGACCGGCATTATGGCGCCGCCCGGCACGGCCCAGGCGATCATCGATAAGATCAACGGCGCGCTCAATGCCGGATTACGAACGACGGAGCTGCAGACCAAGCTCAAAGCTCTTGGTGCCGAGGGCGCGCCCGGCACAACCGCGGAATTTGCGAGTTTCATCGCCACGGAGGTTCCGAAATGGACCGCCATGGCCAAATTATCCGGCGCTGATCCCCAATAGCCCTTACGTTTTGTCCTTCGCCTCGTGCTTCAGCATGGGATCGGCTAATCTATCAGCCTCGTCCCGTCCGGGCGAAAACAGGCCGCCTTGACCCTACCCTGACCCGCGTCTAAGAGCCGCGCAGATAAGGCGTTTTTAGTGCCATGATCGTACTGATCGACAATTACGACAGCTTCACCTTCAACCTGGTGCACTATCTCGGTGAACTGGGGGCGGATGTTGTTGTGCATCGCAATGACAAAGTGACAAGCGCCGAGGTGATCGCTACCGATCCCGACGCCATCGTCCTGTCGCCGGGTCCCTGCACGCCCAGGCAGGCCGGTATTTGCCTCGACCTGATCGAAAAGGGCGCTTCGCGTATCCCCATCCTCGGCGTTTGCCTCGGCCACCAGGCGATCGGCGACGCTTTCGGCGGCAAGGTGGTGCGGGCGCCGCTGCCGGTACACGGCAAACTGTCCGAAATCCACCACCAAGGCGGCGGGATTTTTCGCGGCATCAATGCGCCGTTCAAGGCGACGCGGTATCACTCGCTGGTGGTTGAGCGCGCTAGCCTGCCGGGCGAATTGGCCGTGACGGCGGATACCGACGACGGCCTCGTCATGGGGCTTGCACATACGCAACTGCCGGTGCACGGCGTGCAATTCCATCCCGAAAGCATAGCGTCCGAACACGGCCACCTGATGCTGAAAAACTTTCTCGACATTGCCGCTAAGTGGAACGCGTCGACCGGACGGCGCGAGGCTGTGCAACCGCCGCCGCACCGCGCGCGAGCGCGGGTCAATTGAGGACCGCACCGTGACAGCAGAGTTCAAAGCCCTGATCGGCAAGGTCGCAACCGGCGCGAGCTTGAGCCGCGACGAGGCGGCCAGCGCCTTCGAGCAGATGATGTCCGGCGAGGCGACGCCGTCGCAGATGGGCGCGCTGCTGATGGGCTTGCGCGTGCGCGGCGAGACCGTGGACGAGATCACTGGTGCGGTCACCACGATGCGCGCCAAGATGCTGCGCGTGAACGCGCCGCCCGACGCCATCGACGTGGTCGGCACCGGCGGCGACGCCTCCGGCTCATTCAATATTTCGACCTGCGCCGCGTTGATCGTCGCCGGCGCCGGCGTTCCGGTCGCCAAGCACGGCAACCGCGCTTTGTCGTCGCGCTCGGGTGCAGCCGACGTGCTGGCGGCGTTGGGCGTCAATATTGATCTCAACCCGGAGCAGATCGGTCGTTGCATCGCCGAGGCCGGAATCGGATTCATGTTCGCGCCGGCGCATCATCCGGCGATGAAGAATGTCGGCGCCACCCGGGCCGAGCTCGGCACCCGCACGATCTTCAATCTGCTCGGTCCGCTGTCCAATCCGGCTGGCGTCCGCCGCCAGATGGTCGGCGTGTTTTCAAAGCATTGGACCGAGCCGTTGACTCAAGTTCTTAAAAATCTCGGTACCGTGAGCGCCTGGGTGGTACACGGCTCCGACGGCCTCGATGAAATCACGACGTCCGGGCCCACCACCGTGACATCGCTCGAAGCTGGCGTGGTGCACACATTCGAAATTTCGCCGGAGGACGTCGGCCTCGGCAAGGTCAAGCCTGAGGCGTTGCGTGGCGGCGACGCTGAGGCCAACGCCAAGGCGGTCGAGGAGGTGCTCGAAGGGAAGAAAAACGCGTTCCGCGACGTCGCGCTGTTCAATGCTGCGGCCGCGCTTGTGGTCGCGGGCAAGGCGAAAGATATCAAGGCAGGCGTCGATCTCGCCACCCGTTCGCTCGACTCCGGAGAAGCCGAAGGCCGGCTCGATCGCCTGATCGTGGTGTCGAACGATGGCTGACATTTTGCAAAAGATCGCGGCCTATAAGCGCGACGAGATCGCCGCCGCCAAGCGCCGCCGGCCGCTTGCCGAAATCGAAGCCGAGGCAAAAACGGCAAGCCCGCCGCGCGGTTTTCTGCGCGCCATCGAGGATCGGCTCGCGGGCCGGGATTACGCGCTGATCGCCGAGATCAAAAAGGCGAGCCCGTCGAAGGGCCTGATCCGCGCCGACTTTGATCCTTCAGCGCTCGCTGTGGCTTATCAGACGGGCGGCGCGACCTGCCTTTCGGTATTGACCGACGCGCCGTCATTTCAGGGCAATCCCGATCATCTCCTCGAAGCGCGCGCGGCGGTTACGCTTCCGGTCCTGCGCAAGGATTTTATGTACGAACCGTATCAGGTGGTGGAAGCCCGCGGTTACGGCGCCGATTGCATCCTCATTATCATGGCCGCGGTCGACGATGTCTGCGCCGGCGAGCTCGAGGCAGCGGCGTTTTCTCTCGGTATGGATGCGCTCATCGAAGTCCACGACGAGCAGGAGTTGGAACGGGCGCTTCGCCTGCGATCGAAACTCATCGGCATCAACAACCGGGATTTAAAAACGTTCGCGACCACGCTTGCCACCTGCGAGCGGCTCGCGCGCCAGGTCCCAGCCGGGCGCATCGTCGTCGGCGAGAGCGGCATTTTCGCGCCGGTGGATCTGGCGCGGCTCGGCAAAGCCGGAATTTCAACATTCCTCGTCGGCGAAAGTCTGATGCGGCAGAGCGACGTCGCGGCCGCAACGCGCGCGTTGCTGACGCGTCAGACCGCGCTCGCCGCGGCCCGGTAAACGTCGTGGCGCAGCGGGCGAAAAAGCTCACTCATCTCGGCGGACGCGGCGAAGCCCGCATGGTGGACGTTGCCAAAAAGCCCACGACCGAGCGGGTGGCGGTCGCCGAGGGCCGCGTGGTGATGCAAGCCAAAACGCTGGACATCGTGCGCAAAGGCAACGCGAAAAAGGGCGACGTTCTCGGCACCGCCCGCATCGCCGGCATCCAGGCGGCCAAGCGTACTCATGAACTGATCCCGCTTTGCCATCCCCTCCTCATCTCCCGGATCGAAGTCGATCTCGCGCCCGACGCCAAACTGCCGGGCGTCGTCGTCACGGCGCGGGTCAAAGTCGCGGGCAAAACCGGCGTCGAGATGGAGGCGCTCACTGCCGTAGCGGTCGCCTGCCTGACGATCTATGACATGGTCAAAGCGGTCGAACGCGGCATGCGCATCGAGGGCATTCGCCTGATTGAGAAGCGCGGCGGACGATCCGGCCGTTACCGCGTACGGGAGTAAGCCCTTTGATGACGGTCGCGGAAGCGCTCGACCAAGTGCTCGCGCATGCCGCGGCGCTGCCGGCCGAAATGGTGCCCCTCGCTAAGGCTAACGGCCGGGTGCTCGCGAGCGATCTCAAAGCGCTGCGTACCCAACCGCCCGCCGACGTCTCAGCCATGGACGGCTATGCCGTGCGCTCAGACGACGTTGCGCATGCGCCGGTGCGCTTGAAAGTCATCGGCGAAATCGCTGCGGGCCGGCCGTTCAACGCCGTTATCGGCCGCGGCGAGGCGGCGCGCATTTTCACCGGCGGGGTGGTGCCCGACGGCGCCGATACGGTCGTCGTTCAAGAACTGACCACACGTGACGGCGATAGCGTCGAAGTGCAAAAGGCTGCGCGCAAAGGCCGCAACGTGCGCCGGCAGGGCTTGGATTTTCGCCTCAACGATCCGCTCCTCACCGCAGGGCATCGCCTTACCGCACGCGATCTGGCGCTCGCCGCCGGGATGAACCACCCGACCGTACCGGTGCATCGCCGGCCCAAACTCGCTTTGTTCGCGACCGGCGACGAGCTGGTGCCGCCGGGAGTCGAACCCGGGCCCGGACAGATCGTCTATTCAAACGGCTTTGCGCTGGCCGCGCTGGCGCGTCAGGAAGGCGCCGTCGTCGCCGATCTCGGCGTTGTCGGCGACAGGCTTGAGGAAACCATCGCGGCGGTTCGGCGGGCGCGGGAACTCGAAGCCGACATCCTGGTGACAACAGGCGGAGCGTCGGTCGGCGACTACGATCTGGTGCAAAAGGCCTTTGCCGAGGAAGGCATGGCGCTGTCGTTCTGGAAAATCGCGATGCGGCCCGGCCGCCCGCTGATGCACGGCCGGCTCGGCGCCATGCAAGTGCTCGGCCTGCCCGGTAATCCGGTATCGTGCTATGTCTGCGCCGTGCTGTTCTTAGGCCCGCTGATCCGCCGCATGAGCGGGCGCACCGACGTCATCGTTGCCACCGATTCGGCTGTACTCGGCTGCGACCTTCCCGCCAACGACGAACGCGCCGATTACCTTCGCGCCACCCTTGCGGCGGGTGCGGAGGGTCCGATAGCGGCGCCTTTCGCGGTCCAGGACAGTTCCATGATGGCGACGTTGTCCCAGGCGGATTGCCTCTTAATCCGAGAGCCTTACGCGCCGCCGGCAAAAGCCGGCAGCCCCTGCCGCATCGTTAAATTCGAGCGTTAAGGGGCCGTTGGCGCCGACGCTTGTTTTGTTCACCTCAAATTAAGTGGTTGCAGAACACATATGGAACGGATAGTGTCCGTTCATGATTTGTTTCGATAACGCGCTGTTCTCGCCGGGGCATTTTACGGGACGTCGGCGGAACTTTGCTGTGTAGGAGGGGAAGCGCCGATGCTCACTCGAAAGCAAGCCGAACTCTTGCGGTTCATCCATGAGCGGCTCAAGGAGGCTGGGGTTCCGCCCTCCTTTGATGAGATGAAGGATGCGCTCGACTTGCGCTCCAAGTCGGGGATTCATCGGCTCATTACGGCATTGGAGGAGCGCGGCTTCATTCGCCGCCTGCCCAATCGGGCGCGCGCCATCGAAGTGATCAAGCTGCCGGAATCGGTCGCCAACGGCATTGTGTCGGGGCGTTCCCGCGGTTTCACGCCAAGCGTCATCGAAGGCAATCTCGGCCGCGTGCGCACCGCCTCGGAGGACGATGGCGGCCGCCCGATCGCCGTACCGGTGATGGGCCGCATCGCAGCCGGCACCCCCATCGAAGCGATCCAGACCCGCAGCCACACCATCAACATGCCGCCCGACCTTCTGACTACGGGGGAGCACTTTGCGCTTGAAGTGCGCGGCGATTCGATGATCGAGGCCGGCATTCTCGACGGCGATATGGCGCTGCTCAAGCGCACCGAGGCCGCCGACACCGGCGACATTGTCGTCGCTTTGATCGACGACGAGGAGGCAACGCTCAAGCGCTTCCGCCGCCGCGGCGCCTCGATCGCGCTCGAGCCGGCCAATACCGCCTATGAGGTGCGCATTCTGCCGCCCAACCGCGTGCGCATTCAAGGCAAATTGGTCGGGTTGTTCCGCCGCTATTGAGCGCGCCATCAATCAGACCGGCGCAACGTCTTAGACCCTCAACGGCGATGCTTTGCCGCGCGATCGCGAGGCTGCCGCATCGGGCGCACCACTAAGCGGCCTCGGCGGCTCCCAACCCTTGGTCGTCATCGCCGCCGATGCGGAAGAAGCCGAGCTGATCGGCCATGGCGGCCGCCTGGGACTCCAATGTTTTGGCGGCCGCCGCGCTTTCCTCGACCAGCGCCGCGTTTTGCTGATTGACCTCGTCCATTTGCGACAGGGCGACGTTGATCTGTTGCAATCCGCTGGCTTGTTCGATGCTCGCCTCGGCGATATCGGCGACAACGTCGGCTGCCCTCTTGATCGAGGCGACGACCTCGTCGAGCGCTGAGCCGGCCTGATTGACGAGTTCGACGCCCTCCTGCACTTGGCCGAAGCTTTTCGTGATCAGTCCTTTGATGTCCTTGGCCGCTTGCGAGGAGCGTTGCGCCAGGCTGCGCACCTCCGACGCCACGACGGCAAATCCGCGTCCCACTTCGCCGGCGCGCGCCGCTTCGACGGCGGCGTTGAGCGCCAGGAGATTGGTCTGGCGCGCGATTTCGTCGATCACGCCGATAATGTCGGCGATTTTGCGCGAGGAGTCCTCGATGTTGGACATCGAGGCGATGGTCTTGGTCACCATCGCGTTGCCGCGGCTGGCGACATCGCGCGTTTGCGCCGTGATCTGGTTGGCGTTTTGGGCGTTATCGGCGTTCTGCTTGACCGTCGAGGCCAGTTCTTCCATCGAGGCCGAAGTCTTCTCCAGCGCGGCGGATTGCGCCTCCGTGCGCTGCGACAAGTCGGTCGTGCCGCCGGAGATTTCGGTCGATGCGCCGGTGACTTCGCGCGCCGCATTGGCGATCGTCTGAATGGTTTCCTGCAGGCGCTGCGCGGCCACGTTGAAATCGAGCTTGATCTCTTCATAGGCGCCGCCGAAGCTTTCGGTGATGCGGATGGTGAGATCGCCTTCGGCGAAGGATTTGAGCCCAGCGGCGATGACTGCGACGATGTGGGCCTGTTCGCTGGCGATTTTGGCCCGTTCCTCGGCCGCCTTCGCCTGCACTGCAGCTTCCCTGCGCTGCTGCTCCTCCTCTTGCTGACGCTGCATCCGCGCCTGCTGCTGCTGTTCGATACGGCCTTTTTCCAGCGCCGCGTCCCGCAGCGCCATGACGGCCTGGGCAATTTCGCCGATCTCGTCGTGGCGCTCGGCGCCCGGCACTTTGAGATCGAGGCTGCCGCCGGCGATCCGCGCTAAGCAATCATGAAGACCGTAGAGCGGACGGATCAGACCCCAGATGACGTAGAAGAAGCCGGCAACCAAGGCGAGTGCGGCGAGGCTGGCAAGGCCGATGAGGACAGCAAGGTTGAGCGCCTCAAGCCGTTTCACCTCGCGCTCGCCGTCGGCGGTATGCTCCTTATAGGCATTGTTGAGCTCGACGAGCTTGGCGTTAAGGGTCGAGCGGACCTTGCGGTTGGCGTCGTTATCGCCGAAGGCGCGTGCGTTCGCCGCGGTATCGAACTGCGCAAGCCTGACCAGTTCCTTGCGGAAGGTGATGAACTGATCGATGTCGCGCGCCAGATCATCGATCTTGGCGCGTTCGGATTCGATGACGAGGCCTTTCCACTGGTTTGCCGCCGCTTGGATCTCATCGATGTCTTGCAACAAATTCTTGGCGTAGGGTCCGGCCGTTTTCCAGTCGGGCGACATGTAGATACCGCGCGACTCCATCACGACCGCGTAGACAAGGCCATTGATGCGCCCGAGATAGCCCGAGCCCTTCCACGCGGCATCCATCTGCGCGCTGGCCTGTTTGCTCAATCCGAGATTATACGTATTAAGCCCTACGCCGAGGATCGGAACCGCCCCGAGCAATCCGATCACCAGAAGCAGTTTCGTTTTCAGCGAAAGTTTCATGTGGAATTAGTCTCGACAAAAAACCCGACTATCTCATCATTCTGGGGGTTGCGCTTTATTTGCGGTTAAACTTTTCGTTTTGCGACGACTGGATGCGTTGATCCAGATTAAGGGCCTCACTGGTCCGCCTCGACGTCCTCGAGCCGCGGCGTGGCATCGCGCGACGCCGCGGGCGCTCTCTGGGCACTCGGATCCGCGGCGTTGTCCAGGGGTACCCGCCGCGGCGGCAGGGCCGGCGACCAAGGTCGGTCGAAATTTTCCGGCCGCGCGGAATCGACGATAAAACCCGAACCGGCGCGGCGCAGCGCCAGCGCGCCCCGCTGCCGCCACTCGTCGCGCCCGACGATCATTGCGGCGCAGTCGGGAGGCGCGGTGCGCAGAGCGATGACGAGGGCGGCGCGGCGGCAGTCGTCCTCGAAGGCATCAGGTTCGAGCGCATAGGCGATCAGCGCGCCATCGGCGAGCTTGCCGATACAACCGGACCCATCGCAGGTCATCCCCTGCCCCAGGCCGCGATCATGCAGGTCGCGGCCGTCGGCATCCGCCGCCAGCCATTCGCGGATCGCAAACGTATCGCCGCCGCTGTGATGGAATGCGAGCCGGCCGTCGGCGCCGCGCACCGCAAACGTGCGCCCGTCGGCAGCGACCAGCACGTCCGGCAGCGGACTGCGCACCGCCCAGATGATGGCCAAAACTGCGAGCAGCGCGCCGCTCCAGCGCAGCGGCGTCTTCAATAGGCCGATCACCAGAAGTGCGGCCGTGGCGACCAAGAGCGGGCCAGTGCCGAACGCGGCAACCCGTCCGAAGGCCCCAGGCAGGCTCGCCACCCACTGCGCGACGGCGTCCATCCACTCGATGCCGTAACCCATTTGCCGCCAGCATTCGGTGTCGAAGCCGAACGGGATGGCGACGACGCCGAGAATGCCCATCGGCATCACCCAGGCGGAGACGACGGGCATGGCGAGAAGATTGGCGAGCACGCCATAGGGTGCGACGCGGTGAAAGTGATAGGCCGCATAGGGCGTGGTGGCCAAGCCCGCCAAGAGCGACGCTGTGGTCAATCCGACCACCTCGTTGACGCCCCACAGCGCGGCGCGGGCGCCGAGCGAACTGTCGGCGCCCGCCCGAACTTTAATCGCGCCCCGTTCGTAACCGGCGATCAGCGCCAGCGTCGCTGCAAACGACATCTGAAAGCTCGGATGCACGACCGCCTCCGGTGCAAAGAACAGTACGAGCAGTGCCGCAACCGTCACTGTGCGCATGGTCAGGGTCGGGCGATCAAACAACACACCGAACAGCACGACCGCGATCATGATAAACGAGCGCTGCGTCGCCACCTGGTTGCCGGATAAGACGAGATAGAACGCGGTCACGACGAGTGCGGCAGCGGCGGCCCATTTCTTGATCGGCGCCCGATCGGCGAGCCCGGGGATCAAGGCCAGCACGGCGCGGAAAAGAAAGAAAATGACGCCGGCGACGACCGCCATGTGATAGCCCGAGATCGACAGCACGTGACCGATGCCGGAGACGAACATCGCGTCGTAGAGATGACTGTCGATGGCGTCGCGCCGGCCATTGATCAGCATCGCGGCGATGGCGCCGGAGTCGCCGGGCAACACGGCACGGATGCGCGCATCGATCGCGTCGCGCAGCCGCTGAACGAAGGCATCAGCCCGCTGCAGCGGCCCCTGCAGTGTCGGCGGCGTAATGATCTTGATCGCACCGCGCACAAAGCCCGACGCACCGATGCCCTGGAAAAACAGATCGCGGGAAAAATCGTAACTGCCGGGCTCAAGCGGCTGCAGCGGCGATTCAAGGAACGCCTTGACCTCGACGCAGGCGCCCGCGGGCGGCGCCGTGCCACGTTTCACCGAGAGCCGCACGCGCGCGGGCTTCTCGTCCATGCGGCCGCCTTCGATGCGCTCGACGCGCAGCACGAAACGGTCGGTGTGCTGGCTCTCCTCGCGCAGTTCGACAAAACCGGCGACGGTCACGCCCGAAGTCGAAAACCGCAGCACCGGATGATCGATGCGCGCGGTTTTCAGCGCGGCAACGGCAAAACCCGCGGCGATGGCAAAGACGCCGAGCGCCACGACGAAAGCGACGACCTGGCGGCGCAGCAGTACGGCGAATATTGCACAGACTACCGCCAGCGCCGTCGCGGCCCACCAGGCGGGTTCGCGCTCGGCGGTGAAATACAGGACGATGCCGAAGCCGAAGGCGACCGCAAACCACGGCAGCAGTCGCCCGGTCGCGACCTCCTGGGCGGCCCATTCGCGGACGCGCGCGGGAACAACAAAGCCGAAGCGCGGCCGAGCGTCGCCCCACGCCGCGCCGGCTTTGCCAATAGGCCAAGGGATTGACCAAGGGATTGGCCAAGGTACTGGCCAAGTCCCCGTCCGCGTTCGCGGCCGGCTCTGCGGCTGGTCGTCCGGTGCCACTGCGCGTTCCCCGCGCGCTGAAAACTTAGACTTATGCTACACGAGGCGGTTTGGTTGTGCGATAGACTCACACAACCTGTTTGCGGGAAAGCCGCGTTCACGAGGACCGTCAGCCGCCGCCGGACATCTTGGCCCAGGTATCCCGCAATCCGACGGTGCGATTGAACACCAGCCGCTCCGGCGTCGAATCCGGATCCGGGCAGAAATAGCCCTGGCGCTCGAACTGAACGGCAGTACCGGATGCTGTTCCAGCCAAGGCCGGTTCGACGCGTGCATCGGCGAGTACTTCGAGCGAATTCGGATTGATCTCAGATGCAAAATCGCCGGCGTTGGGATCGGGCCTTGTGAACAGCGGATTGTACAGGCGCACCTCGGCCGGCACTGAATCCTGCGCCGACACCCAATGCATGGTCGCCTTGACCTTGCGGCCATCCGGGGAATTGCCGCCCTTGGTGGCCGGATCGTAGGTGCAGCGCAGTTCGACCACTTCGCCGGCCGCGTTCTTCTTCACTTCGTGACACTTGATGAAATAAGCGTAGCGCAACCTGACCTCGGTGCCCGGCGACAGTCGGAAGAATTTCTTCGGCGGGATCTCCATGAAATCGTCATGCTCGATGAAAAGCTCGCGGCCAAAGCGGATGCGGCGGGTGCCCGCGGCCGGGTCTTCCGGATGATTGACCGCCTCCAAATCCTCGACCGTGCCTTCCGGATAATTCTCGATCACGACTTTGAGCGGCCGCAGCACGGCCATGCGCCGAAGCGCCGTTTTGTTGAGATGTTCGCGGATCGAGAATTCCAGCATGCCGACGTCGACGACGCTGTTGGCCTTGGCGACGCCGATGCGCTTGACGAAATCGCGCAGCGCCGCGGCCGGCACGCCGCGCCGCCGCAAGCCCGCCAGCGTCGGCATGCGCGGATCGTCCCAAGCCTTCACATGGCCGCCGCGCACCAGTTCGGTAAGCACGCGTTTCGACAGCACCGTATAAGTGAGATTGAGTCTGGCGAATTCGTACTGATGCGGCTGCGACGGCACTGGCAGATTTTGCAGGAACCAGTCGTAGAGCGGCCGGTGGTCCTCGAATTCAAGCGTGCAGATGGAGTGGGTAATGCCCTCGATCGCATCCGACTGGCCGTGCGCGAAATCGTAGCTCGGATAGATGCTCCATGTGGTGCCGGTGCGCGGATGCTCGGCATGCAAGATGCGGTACAAGACGGGGTCTCGTAAATTGATGTTCCCTGAAGACATGTCGATCTTGGCGCGGAGCACGCGCGCGCCGTTGGCAAATTCGCCGGCGCGCATGCGGCGGAACAGATCGAGGTTGTCCTCGACGCTCCGCTCGCGAAACGGGCTGTTCTTACCCGGCTCGGTGAGCGTGCCGCGCGCTGAGCGCATTTCGTCCTGGCTTTGATCGTCGACATAGGCCTTGCCGGCGCGGATCAGATCTTCGGCCCAGCCATAAAGCCGCTCGAAATAGTCCGACGCATAAAAAAGATTTTTGCCCCAATCGAAGCCGAGCCAGCGCACGTCGGCCTCGATGGCGTCGATATATTCCTGCTCTTCCTTGGTCGGATTGGTGTCGTCGAAGCGCAGATTGCACCGCCCGCCGAA
>Ga0182013_10002563_pt1 | contig 23702 bp, 25 predicted proteins | sample 612S2MmetaG_FD_120487 | JGI IMG/M metagenome (GOLD analysis project Ga0182013, IMG submission 120487) | Permafrost microbial communities from Stordalen Mire, Sweden - 612S2M metaG | ecosystem: Environmental > Terrestrial > Soil > Wetlands > Permafrost | place: Sweden: Stordalen | collected...
CATGGGAAAGGTATAGTCGCTCACCAACACCGTCGGAGTGCCGCCGCCGGCTGGTTGAAAGAGTATGCGGCCGTTGCCGGTGTCGCCGATGTAGAGGTTGCCTGCCCCATCAACCGCTACGCCTTGAGGACCGCTCAGCCCTCCGACCACTGTAATCGGGGTCGCGGCTCCCCCCACAAACTCCCGAATGCTGCCACTGCTGCTGTCGGCCACATACACATTGCCAGCGCCATCGACGGCTAACTGGCTCGCGCCGCTAAGCCCGGTTCCCGGAGTGGTTGCAAACGGGCCACCTGGTGTGCTGTAAATCTCCTCACCATTTACTAACGAGTAATAGACATTGCCTGCCGCGTCAGTTGCTACACCAGCAGGAGTGCTTCCGCCGCCCGCAAAACTCAGAGCAGATGGCGTGCCAGGATCGATGGCCACCACCGGCCCGTTGCCGACGCCATATACGTAGGCCGTGGAGAGGACATTTCCACCGGTGCCGATCAGCTCGACCGCGCCAAGCCTCATACCGGCAGAGGCGGGCTTCAGGGTTACATCCACCGAGCAGGTGGCGCCCAAGGCATACGGTTGGTTTGTCCCGTGAACCTGGGTGCAGTCTCCCGTGGTGGCGTCAGCAAAGTCCTTGCCGGTTGCGCCCTGGGTCAAAACCACTGGGGCGTTGATCGTCGTTCCGTCTGTATCAAAGGTAAAGTTCAGCGTGTAGGTGGAGCTCTTGGTGTTCACAGGGACCGCGCCGAAGTTCACTGCGCTGACAAAGTCCTCAGTGATGGTGCTGCTGTTCGGAATGGCGAGATAGATGTTGCCGCTGGCGCTGATCGCCAGAGCCTGAAGATAGTTGTAGGTGGTGGTCACCATTTTAACGGTGCTGCTGCTGGAAACGGCGCCGCCGCTGGCGACAATCTCGTATACCGCCTGGCCTGTATGGGTGGAAACAAAGAGGTCGCCGCTGGCGTCCAGAGCTACACCGGTGGGACCGCCCCAGCCGCCGCTCGGCGCGGGCAGATAGTTCGATGAACCGATGGTAACCGGATAAGTGGAGCCGGCAGGAATCTCCTCCACGGCATTGTGGTAGTAATCGGAGACATAAATGTTGCCGCTGCCGTCCACCGCCACGCCGGAGGGATCGCTGAATCCTGTGGCGAGAAGAACAGGCGTGCTGTTGTTGGGAACAACACCGCCAGTCGCCTGCAGCATATACAGATCTTGACCGCTGGAGCGGACGGTATAGACGTTCCCGGTGGCATCCAGCGCAACCGAAGAAAATGCCGTCGAATCGATGCTCGCCAGTGTATTTACTGTACTGCTGCTGGAAACATTGCCGTTGCTGTCGGCAACGACCTCGTAGATGTGCGAGTCGCCACCGTTAAATCCGTCGGCGACAAAGACGTCTCCTTTACTGTCCACGGCCACGCCCAATGGATAGCTGAAGCCGCTGCCCACCTTAATCACCGAGCTGCTGGTCGAAACCAGCCCATTGGCAGCGACGATCTCGTATACCGCCCCGCCGAAACCGCTGTTGGCGACGAAGACGTCCCCTTTGCTGTCCACGGCCACGCTCTGTGGGGCAGTGAAACCGCTGCCGGCCGTGATCAGAGCGCCGCTGAAGTGAGCCGCCTCCGGCGCCGCGTTCGCGCTTGGCGTGAGCGCCAGCAAGACTGCCACTGTAAATGTTAGGGTTGCGGCCCAGGAAGACCGGGCATTGCCGGTTCCAACTTTAGAGAAAAAGGAGCGAAGGAATCCACGAAGCATCGTACGCCTCCCGCCGAAGATCATCGCGGGAGGCTCAGGGATGATGGCATTGCGCCGCATCCACAAACCGCGCCAGGATTCCCCGGACAGCATAGTTACATCTTGCCGCCGCCTAACTCAACGTAACCAGCAAGACTGTTGTCGTTCTACAAGGAATCCAAGCGTGACCCCTTGCACGTTCATGAAACCACTTTGTGACATAGCTCACGCCAAGTTAGTCACAGTTATTTCAACTAAGTTGCTCTTGTGGGAAGAGGGCGGAGGTGAGACGCAAAAATGCGTGAAATTCAGCACGGTCTCACCTGTACCAGTTTGACTGCAAGGATAATAGCACAGGCAGAAGGCTTGTCAAATAACTCAAAAAACTAACTGTGAAAACCATTTAGCAGCGCAATTCTGAATACCCTCGATTTCCGAAACGACGAGTTAGCCAGTGACCTAACTTCAACGAAATCGTGCTCGCAATGTAATTCAGCTTATGACGGCGGAGCAGTGCCGCCGCGATGTGCCATCCAGCGTCAGGGATTTTCCGCCCCATCCGTCACGGTCCTTGTTCCGCTTCAATTTGCGGGAAGGACTCGCCTGAGGCAAGCGCATGTTACTGCTGGCGCCATCAAGGCCGACGAAAGCGGACGGACCTGGTGGCACGACTTGCGCCACAGTCTCGCGACTTTCTTTGACTCAAAGGAAATCCTGGTGCAGGCCATCCGGAGGGTGTTGAGACACAAAAAGCCTGATCGGTGACCAGACTGTGCTGCATGTCCGGCCGCATCGGCCAGCCCGCCACTTTACGAAGGTAGGTGGCTATTGGAATGCGAGCGGCTTCCACGCGCCATTATCTTTCAGAGCCAACTGAAGCGGCCGGGGCGGGCCCTTCGGCGGCACCGTCACTTCAATCCAAAGCTCCTGACCCTGCTTGAGAGCGGTCGGGTCGGCAGCGTGCTCGGCGATATAAAAGTCCACCGGCTCGTCGATATACAAGTCATTGCAGGCCGATCCCGACAGCGCCGTCACATCGACTCCCTTCGAGCGCAAATCGGCCTCTGGAATCCGTATGGCCAGCAGCTTCATCTTTTCCGCCTTGAGATTGGCGCGAAAGGTAATGGGGACTTCTACATCGTTGACGGTGAAGCCGGTCGGCTTCGTCGTGCCGTCGGCGTTGCGCGGAAAGGTTGCGCGCAGAGCGGAGGGAAGCGTGCTCTGGCAGCCGTCCACGGTGAGCCGCAGGCTCAAATAGCGGCCGCGCGTCACCATGTTCGGGTCATAGGCCGTCGCTCTTGTCCAGGCCCGGGGGCACGTCGAGCGCTGATAGAAGTATTTGGCTGCAATGGAGGAGACCAGCGCCAACTGAATTACCAGCAAAACGATGGAGGTTTTTGAGATTTTCATTTCGCCTCCCGAGAATTCATGGCGGAAATTTCCGCTTTTTCCATGCCGGCCACAAGATTGCGTCGGGTCTTCTCCAGCGCCCATCCTCCGGCCAGAAAGAGAATCCCCAGCCCGATCAGCCCCAGCGAACGGCCTAGTTTATCCCAGATGTCGCTGAAGTAGAACCAGCCGACGGCGATGGCAAAGCCCAGTATGCCCAGGTTGACTAGAGCCTGCGAGACCCGCCGCACGCCCCACCAGATGATGAAGACAGCAAACGCTGCAACCAGCGCATGCGCGGCGAGATTCGGCTCGTTGCTCACATAGGAGGTGTGGTTGCCGTCTTCGCCGATGTGATTCAATGTTCCGATTTTCTGGCACCATGGCAGCGCAATCGAGAAGCCAATCGCCACCAGCACGGGGATCGCGCTCTTGCGGAATCTGGAGACCGCAAAGAGCAGCGGAATCACGGCAATATCCACCCAGCCCCATGTCCGAAGCCCGAGCGGCAAATAGGTCTGGCTGCCCCACGAGCGCCAACCGTCGAGCAAAATAACAATTCCCACGACGGCAGCAATCGCCGCAACAGCAAAGAGAATTCCCTGGACAATTCTGCGCTTCGACCCGAGGAAAAACGTCAGGTAGAGAACCGCCCAGACAATCAGGATTCGGCCCACATAAACACTTCCGCCGATATGTCCATCGGCGGCATACGAAAACTCCGAAAGAATCCACGCCGGAACGAGTAGCAGCGCCAGCGTCTGTTGCGCCTCATCGTGGAGCAGCGCCCATCCGGCCAGCGCGGCCAAGGCCCACATGAGCACCGCCGCCGGCCAATGCTCCTCGATGTTGAAAATCTGCCCAACCAGCGCGATGGCAGCGCCTGTCGAGATGGTCCCCACGGCGTGCAGAGCCGTCGAAAGCCCGTGAAAACGCTCTCGCGCCCAGCCGCCGCCAAGGTGAAAGACGCTCACCATCGCCAGCACCACGGCCAGCCGTGTGAAGGGGCCGATCTGGTCCCAGTGTGCCGAGACAAACAGCGCCACCCCGCAGGCCAGCAGAATGGCTCCCAGAATCAGCACGACGATCACCTGCCAGCGCAAACCTGCCGGTTTCTTTTGCGCAGTTTCATGGGCGCGAATGCGGCCAGCCGTCTCCGCATCCAGGACGCCGGCCGTTTGCCAGCGATTTAGCAACGATTCAATGTCTGCCATAACAGTTGGCAAAAGTAGAACACACCGGAACGCCGCGAGCGCGGAAATCTTTACGTATATCATCAAAGAGTATGCGCTTCGATATCGTCACCATCTTTCCCGGCTTCTTCGCCGGCATCTTCGAAAACGGGATTCTACGCCGCGCGCTGGCTGAGGAACTGGTGACCGCGAGGGTGCACGATCTGCGCGCCTTCACTCACGACCGTCACCGCACCGTGGACGACCGCCCCTTTGGCGGCGGCGAGGGGATGGTTCTGAAGGCTGGGCCATTGGCCGAGGCGATGGCTTCGTTGGGGATTCAGACCAAGGCGGAGCGCCATGGGTCGAATGCCGCGCAAGCGGCGTCTGCCCCACCGCAGGTGGTTCTGCTTTCCGCGCAAGGCCGGCCATTTACCCAGGCTCTTGCGCGGGAACTGGCCGCCGAAGAGCGCGTGGTGCTGGTTTGCGGCCGCTATGAGGGCGTGGACGAGCGTATCAACCAGCTTTATTGCGACATGGAACTTTCCATCGGCGATTATGTGCTGAGCGGAGGCGAACTAGCCGCAGCGGTGGTGATTGACGCGACCATGCGCTTGCTGCCTGGCGTACTGGGCAACGAGGCCTCAGGCGAATTTGAGAGCTTTGGCGTGGCCGATGCGGAGATTGCCGTCGCCGAAGACGGCGTCCCGCGCTCGCAACACGGCGCAGGCGGCCTGCTCGACTATCCGCACTACACCCGCCCAGCCGAGTTCGGCGGCCTGCGCGTCCCCGAGACGCTGCTCAATGGCGACCACAGCGAGATTCGCCGCTGGCGCCGCGAGCAGCAATTGCGCAAGACACTTGCCAACCGCCCGGATTTGTTAGAAGGCGCTACGCTCAGCAAGGAGGATCGCAAGCTACTGGACGCGATCCGATCGGAAGCAGAATAGGAAGCTAAAGCGCTTTTCCCGGCGCATTCAGGTCAACCAGCCCTTCGGGCAGCGCCATTTCCACGCGCCTGGCCTTCAAATCGATGTTTTTTAAATAGCTCTTGGCAAAAGGGATGAGTACCTCGCCCGCCGCGCCGCGCACTACCAGAAGCGTCACCGGTCCCGCCGTCCGGTCCACGCCCTCGATTTCGCCGACGGTTATCGGTCCAGCTCCGGCCACGTCCACCAGAACGCAGCCGATCAGATCGCCTGTATAAACCTCATCCTCTCTCAGAGCCGCCCGCTCGGATTGCGGAATCGCGACGATCAGCCCTTTGAGCGTCTCGGCTGCCGAAATCGAGTCAACTCCTGCAAAGTGCAGCACGATGCCGCCCTTGTGCAGCCAATGGGCGATCAATTCAACTTCTCGAGGGGCGGCGCTCGTCACCTGCCGCGCAGACGCGTCGGCGTCAACCAGCAGCCAAAGCCGCTTTCTGTCTGCAAATTTTTCAGGGAAATCAGTAAGGATATCGGCGAGGACCTCGCCTTTGCGGCCCTGCGGATGGCGAATCCGCGCCAGCCAGACCCAGTCTTCAGCGTCTTTCGGCGCGGTCATCTCTGCCTCCCGAAGGGGGCCGGATGCCTCGGCAGCGGCCATCTCAGGCTTCGTCTTCTTCCAGAATGTCGAGCGTATAGCGGTGATGTACCTTCATGCTGACAGCGCCTAGAATGGTGCGCATCGAGCGAGCGGTGCGGCCCTGTTTGCCGATCACCTTGCCCACATCCGTCGGCGCCACGCGGAGTTTGAGAACCGTGTTTTCGTCGCGGCCCACGCTCTCCACTTCAACGGCTGACGGCTCATCCACCAAGGCCCGCGCAATTTCGCGGACCAGCTCTTCCACTTCGACCATATCGTTTTGGGTCATGATCTTGCCCCTGACCGATTCGTTCAAGAATTGGCGATAACAAATTGGGGGCCCCAAACCTGAGACTCTTATCGGTGCGCGCATCTTAGCAGCACACACCCATCGCCGTCAGCAATTGTATGCGCGCCAGCCCAAAAAAGCCCGCGCGCAGTCAGGAATGGAGAAAAAATCAGGCGGCTGCGGTTTCGGCGGCCGGCGCCGGGTACTTGGCCAAAAGCTTCGCGACCCTGGGCGACAGCTGCGCGCCCACGCCGCGCCAGTAGGTGACGCGCTCGAGCTTCAGGTCGACCGTAGCCGGGTTGGTGCGGGGGTTATAGGTGCCGACGACCTCAATCGAACGGCCATTGCGAGCGCGGTCCTTTTCGATGACCACGATACGATAGTAGGGCTGTTTGCGGGCGCCAAAACGCGCCAAACGAATCATCACCACGGCGATACGGTTCCTTTCGGCTTCCAGTGCTCTGTTGCGATTCACCACCCCACGGACGAAGACCTGTCCGAGGGGACCCTGGTTCTTGGGGGTCTTTCCGGGCCGGCACGGACGCGCCAGCCAACGATGAGCCAGGCAAATTCACCCAGCCGCAAGACACAACACCTAAGTATCGCCGATAGTGCCCATTTGAGGCAAATTGCCTCCCTTCCGCCACGAGCACTGGCCCTTGTTATGATGGGCGCAGTTGAATCCCCATGGAGGTAATTTCCATGAGTTCTCTCAATCCCTACGAAAAATATCTGGACAACAGGCCGATGGATGCCATCCTCGCCTCGACCGCTGAGCAGCTCAGTGCGCTCATCGCCGCCATTGGGCCGGAAAAGTCCGCCGCCCGGCCCGCTCCCGGCAAGTGGAGTCCGGCGGAGATCCTTTGCCACCTAGCCGACTGCGAACTGGTCTTCGGCTTCCGTCTGCGCCAGACGCTGGCCGAGGATGCGCCAACCGTTCAGCCATTCGACCAGGAAAAGTGGGCTGCGACCTATCCCGCCATCGGCGCTGAGCAGGCTCTGGCGACTTTTTCCGCATTCCGCAGGTGGAATCTGTTGCTGATTGCCGCCGCGCTTCCCGCCGCGGCCAACAGGCCGGTCACCCATCCCGAGCGCGGCCCAATGACCTTTCAGACCATCGTCGAAACCATGGCAGGACACGACCTGAACCACCTGGCCCAGCTGCAGACTCTTGCGGCTTCCGCGGCCAACTAGATCATTTGGCGGGAGAGTGCGAAAGTTATGGGTGCCCCACCCATACAACATGAATTTTAACCTCATGTTGTGTGGGTTGGCACCCAGACTACAGAATCCATTGATCGCGCTTCGATCAGGTCAGTTTCACTAATTCGGTCCCATCTACCGGGATTCCTGAATGAGATTTTCAGGTTTCCCGCACCGATGGGAGACCGACAATGCCTCACAAATTCACCTTCAAAGAATGGGTCCAGGCGTTCGGAATCAACGCCACGGCAACGCTTTGCGGCGTTTCTGAACGGACTGTATACAACTGGTTAACAGGGCACACCCGGCCCTCTCATGCCAATTGCCTCCTCATCCTTGAGCGGGCAAAGCGCCTCTCTTACGCCGACATCGTGGGGGGTGCGCAATGAGCGCAGCCACCCTCGAACTTCCCACCCCTCAGCAAATCGACGATGAACGCAAAGCCGCCTGGCTTGCCGAGCGCCGGACCTGCATCACCGGCACCGACATTGCAGCCATCTTCGGCCTCAACAAGTGGACCAGCCCGATTGAAGTCTGGCTCAGCAAAAAGAGCCAGATCGAGAAGCCGGACAACGACGCCATGTTCTTCGGGCGCAAGTTCGAGCGGCCCATCCTCGAAGCCTATTCCGAGCGCCTCGGGGTTCCAATCGAGTTCGCGCAGCCTTGGACGCTCATCCGGGTTCCCGGCTGCCCGCTCCTCGGGGCATCGCTTGACGCCCGCTGGCTGAATGGCGACCGTCGCCCGGTGGATGCCAAGAATACCCGGTTCAAGTCTCCCCTGTGGGGCGACAACGGCTCGGACGTGTTCCCGGTCTACTACCAACTGCAGCTTGCCGTCCAGATGATGGCCACCGAGACTCAGGCCGCTGATCTGGCCGTCTGTTTCTCCGGTTCCGAGTTTGGCCGGTACTCCATGGTCAGCGACCCCGAAGTGGAGGATTCCATCCGGGAGCGGGCCTTGGACTGGTGGAACAAGCACGTCGTAGCCGACGTTCCCCCCGAGCCCGACGGCTCCGAATCCTACGGAAACTACCTCAAGGCAAAGTTCAAACGGTCATCCGAGATCACCCGGCCCGTCACCGCTCAGGTTCGCGAGTGGGCTGAAGCCTTGCGCGTGGCAACCGAGCGCATGAAGGAAGCTGAGGCCGAAAAGCTGAAGGCTGAAAACCTGCTCAAGAGCTACATGGGCGATGCGTCGGCAATCCCCGGAATCGCTACCTGGAAGAACAACAAGGACAGCGAAACGACCGACTGGCGCGCCGTGGTCTCCGAACTGGCAACCCTCATCGACGGTGCAAAGGTGGCTTGCATCATCGAGGCCAACACATCCACCAAACCCGGCGCCCGCGTGTTCCGGCCCTCCAAGTAGAAAGCGAGACTCGCAATGGCAGATGAAAAAGCATTGACGTACACCCCCAAGGAAACGGCTCTCGCGAAGGTCGTCGAGACAGCCTCAACCGCCCTGGCCGCGCAAGCCAAGGCCACCATCGAAGCCCGGTACATCATGGCCGAGCGCAACCCGCGTGACTTCGACGTGGTCCGCGAAAAGCTCCTCAAGGATTGCAACCGGCCGAGTTTCGCGGCGGTGGCCATCTACCACAAGCCCATCGGGAACGGCATCGAAGGACCGAGCATCCGCTTTGCCGAGGCCGCTCTCCGGGCCATGGGAAACGTGGACGTATCGACCCAGACGGTCTATGACGACGATGACCGCCGCATCGTGCGCGTGAGTGTCACGGATCTGGAAGCCAACCTTCCCTACTCCCAAGACGTGACCATCACCAAGACGGTCGAGCGCCGCAAGCTGGCCAAGGGTGACACGCCGCTCCGTACTCGCCTCAACAGTTACGGCGACATGCTCTACATTCTTCCGGGCACTGACGACGACATCCTCAACAAGCAAGGCGCGCTCATCTCGAAGGCCGTCCGCACCCTGGGCCTCCGCATCGTTCCGGGCGACCTAATCGATGAGGCCATGGCCGAGGTCCGCAACACACAGCGCCGCAAGGACGCCGAAGACCCCGACGCCGCAAAGCGCAACCTCTTCGACTCCTTCGCTGACCAGGGCGTGACGGCGGAACAACTCAAGGAATACCTGGGCCACGCGGGCGCCACTTTGAACCCCAAAGAGATGAAGGAACTTCGGGGTTTGTATGCGGCGCTCAGGGATGGTGAGACGAGTTGGCGGGAGATCATGGACGCCCGACAGCCCGCGCCGGCCACCGATGCGCCCCCGCCCGCTGCCAGCGGCAAAGGCGGTGCCTCAAGGCTGAAGGATGCGATTAAAAGCGCCCCAGCAGCCGCACCAGCCGCCCAGCCCGCAACCCAAGCCGCCACCAGCACCGCGAAGCCGAACGGTCACGACGATAGTGATTTCTTCGCAAACTAACCGCAAGCCGAACTGAGACCCGAAAAGAGGTTTGACATGGCAGCACTCGCGAACAACCTGACCATCTTCGAGGGGCGGATAGACGCCGCCCCCGATCTGGTCCTCGTGGACGATGGTGAGAAGTACGCCATCACGACAAGCAACCTGCGCGACCTGTTCACCGCCGATGGTGGCCTGGCCCTGATCGTCAACGCAATCGAAGACAAGGTGCAGGGCTACGAACTGGACGTGACCACCGTCAAGGGACGCGCCGAAATCCGCGCCTTGGCTCACAAGGTTACCCGGTCGAAGACGTATCTCGATGCCATCGGCAAAGAGATGGTCGCCGAACTCAAGGACTTGCCCCGCCGCATCGATGCCAACCGCAAGATGATGCGCGATAGCCTTGACGCCTTGGCCGAGCGCACACGCGCCGATCTGACTGCCTACGAGGAACGCACGAAGGCTATCAGCAACCGGCTGAACAGCATCGACTCCATGCCGGTCATGTACGCGCCTTCGACCAGCGCGGAAATCGCCGCACAGATTGAAATCCTCGCCAACATGCCCCTGACGGCCGAGGCCTGGGAAGGTCTCCTCGATGAGGCGCTGACCATCACGCACCGCACCCTCGCCGCTCTCAGGCAGATGCACACGGAAAAGGTCAAGGCTGAGACCGACGCCGCCGAACTCGCCAAACTTCGGGAGCAAGCAGCCGAGCGTGAGCGCAAGGACGCTGAGGCGCAACGCCTGGCCGACGCGCAAGAGAGGGGCCGTCGTGAGGCCGAACAGCGCACAGAGTCCGAACGGCAAGCGGCGCTGGGGCGTGAGGCTGAAGCCAACCGGCAAGCAACGCTGGCACAGCAGCAAGCCGAAGAGTCTGAGCGCCGCCGCGTGGAATCCGAAGCGCGGGCCGCACAGGCTGCCATCGACGCCAGAGTGCGCGCTGAGGAAGCTGCCGAACGGGCCGCAATCCAAGCCGTTGAAGCCGAGCAGGAACGTCTGGCAGAGGCGGCGCGCAAGGAAGCCGAAGCGAAGGCAGCGCGGGAAGCCAACAAAGAGCACTCCCGGAAGATCAACTCCGAAGCGCTCGAAGGTATCGTCCAGGCCATCGTGGGCGCAAACACCAACCTCGACGCTGACCAGGTAACGGCCGTCGCCCGCGCCGTGACCGTGGCAATCATCAAGGGCGAAGTTCGCCACATCTCCATCACCTACTAACCCAGAAAGAAGGCCGACAAATGGCAGAAGCAACCGCAAAGGTCAAAGAGTATCTCCGCTACCCGTTCACGGAAGAGGAGACGAGGGAGATCGCCAAGAATCTGGCGCTTTCCGTAACCAGCAAGACCCGCGCCGAAGAGGAACAGAAATCCGCACAGGCGCAGTTCAAGCAGCGAATCGAGATCGAAATCACTCAGATTCAGCGCCTCTCGAACAACATCAACATGGGCTGGGAGATGCGCGAGATTGAGTGCATCGTTGAGTTCCACAAGCCCAAGCAGGGCGTGAAGCGCATCATTCGCCTCGACACTGGCGAGATCGTCCGCGAACAGCAGATGTCCGGCGGCGAACTGCAAGAGAAGCTCTTTCCGGCAAACGCAACAGCCTGACAACCGCCTAACCGGGGCGGTCAACCAGCCGCCCCCTTCACCCGCAAGAGGAGGAACGGTGGGAACAACGATCACATTACGCGAACACGCCGCCCGGATGAACAGCGTTTTGCACCTGACCGCGAAGGCCGCGGCGATACCTCAGGCGGTCACTGTCCTGTCTTATGCGTCGATGCGCCTCCGCTACCCTGGCAGCGCACCGACAAAGCCCGCTGAGCTTGCCGCCTGTATCCGCCTCCTGAGAGAGCACCCATGGATGCGTGAGCCAGCTTTCGAGTTCCTGTTGACCGTCAAGAACACCGCATGGCCGCTGCTGATTGCCGAGTGGTCTGAGCTTGAGCGCATTGCCGAGGAAGAGATCGGCATCCCGCGCCAGATCGACCCCGACTTGTACGCGCCGCGCACCTTCCGCCTCATGCGTGAAATCGTCGCCTGTCAGTGCGACAAGGCCTATTGCGGCCACCACATCAAACAGCACGCCCGCACTGAGACGGGCAAACCGGGCCGCTGCACCGTTGAAGGATGCAAATGCGGCTACTTCCTGGAAGGAGACCGCTGATGCTGAATGCCCAACTGTCCGCGTTCTATCGCGACGAAGGCATTGAGAAGGTCATCGCAACCGCCGAATTTAGCCGTTGCTACATTGCCATCGCTACCGCCGCCGCGCAACAGCCTGAGATTACTTCCGATGAGGTCTGGACCATCCTTGAGGCCGTCGCCGTCACCAACTTTCTCCACCCGAACGCCGTAGGGGCTGCGTTCCGCCGCGCCGCCGGGAACGGGCTCATCACCCAAACGAGCCGCTTTCGCAAGTCGAGCAGAGTATCTGCGCGCCGGCGCAACGTGCAGGTTTGGCGATCGCTGCTCTACGTGGGAGCCATCAATGCCTGACGCCTTCGCGGACAGCTATAACGAATTCCTCGCAACCAAGTTTCGCTTCACCAAAAACACCGGCTTTGATGTCGACGAATCCGCGCTGAGCAGCATCCTCAAGCCTCACCAGCGTGACCTCGTGAGATGGGCCATCAAGGGCGGCAACCGCGCCATCTTCGCAGCCTTCGGACTCGGCAAGACCTTCATGCAAGTCGAAATCGAGCGCCACATTCAACCGCACTCCGGAGGCCCCGCGCTTGTGGTTTGCCCGCTCGGTTGCCGTCAGGAGTTCATGAAGACGGCGCCAGCGCTCGGGGTCAACTACAGCTTCATTCGCAGCTCTACCGAAATGACGGCCGCGCAAGAGTTCTATGTCACCAATTACGAGTCCATCCGCGACGGCAAGCTGGATCCGAACCTCTTCTCAGTTGTCAGCCTGGATGAAGCATCGGTCCTGCGGAGTTACGGCTCGAAGACCTATCAGGAGTTCCTGCCACTTTTTAGCGATGTGCCCTATAAGTTCGTCGCGACTGCCACGCCGTCACCCAACCGCTATAAGGAACTGATTCACTACGCGGGCTTCCTTGGCATCATGGACACCGGGCAGGCCTTGACCCGGTTCTTCCAGCGCGATTCAACGCAAGCCAACAACCTCACGCTCTATCCGCACATGGAGAAGGAGTTTTACACCTGGCTGCACTCGTGGGCCATCTTCCTCCAGAAGCCCTCAGACCTCGGCTACTCAGACGAAGGCTACGACCTCCCCCCGCTGGACGTGCGGTACCACGAAGTGAAGATGCACAACCTTGGCGGCAAGGTGGACCGGGACGGCCAGATTCAACTTATCAACGATGCGGCCATCGGCCTAAAAGACGCGGCCTCCGAGAAGCGGGACAGCATCGACCTCCGGGTTGCGACCGCCAAGCAGATCGTGGACGCGGCGCCGGATGAGCATTTCATCCTCTGGCATGACCTTGAGTCCGAGCGGGACGCTATCCGCGACACCATCGATTCGGTTGAGGTCTACGGTTCGCAGGACCTGGACGAACGCGAACAGGCCATCATCGACTTCGGAAACGGGCTATTCCGGATCCTGAGCACGAAGCCCCGCATCGCCGGGAGCGGCTGTAACTTCCAGCGCCATTGTCATCGGGCCATCTTCGTCGGCATCGGGTACAAGTTCAACGACTTCATTCAAGCCATCCATCGCATTTATCGCTTCCTCCAGGCTGAACAGGTGACCATCGACATCATCTACACGGAGACGGAGCGCCAGATTCTTGCCGAACTGAAACGAAAGTGGGCAGAGGACATGAAACTCCGGGAAGAGATGAGCGCCTTGATTCGGAAGCACGGGCTTTCGACGACAGGCCTCGAAGATGAGTTGCGCCGGTCCATCGGCGTCGAACGCAAGGTGGAAGCGGGCGCGCACTTCGATGTGGCCTTGAATGACTGTGTAAGTGAGACGCACCAAATGGAAGAGAACTCGGTCGACCTCATCCACACCAGCATCCCTTTCGGCAATCACTACGAGTACAGCGCGAGCTACAACGACTTCGGGCATAACGAAGACAACGGCAAGTTCTTCGACCAGATGGACTACCTGACGCCGGAACTGCTCAGGATTCTGCGGCCCGGCCGGGTTGCAGCCATCCACGTCAAGGACAGGATCCGGTTCGGCAATGTGACCGGCGACGGGATGCCCACCGTTGACCCCTTCCACTGCGATTGCATCGTTCACTACCGCAAGCACGGCTTCCGGTACATGGGCATGATCACCGTCGTGACGGACGTGGTCAGGGAAAACAACCAAACTTACCGCCTTGGCTGGTCAGAGCAGTGCAAGGACGGAACGAAGATGGGCGTGGGAAGCCCTGAATACATCCTCCTGTTCCGCAAACTCCCGACGGACACGCAAAAGGCCTATGCCGACGTCAGAGTCGAAAAGGCCAAGTCTGACTACACGCGGGCACGGTGGCAGGTCGATGCTCATGCTTTCTGGCGTTCAAGCGGTGATCGGATGCTTTCGCCGGCAGAGCTCGAGCAACTCGGACCCGAAGCGATCGGTCGCGTGTACCAGAAGCACAGCCTTGAGACCGTCTACGACCACGAGCAGCACATCGCCCTGGGTGAAACTCTCGACGCCCGCGGCGCTCTCCCGGCGACGTTCATGACCTTGGCGCCCGGTTCGCACCATGACGACGTGTGGCACGACGTCAACCGGATGCTGACCCTGAATGGCGCGCAGACCCAGCGCGGGCTCACAAACCACATCTGCCCGCTGCAATTTGACATCGTCGACCGCATCATCCGTCGCTACACCAACGAAGGCGAGATTGTCTTTGACCCTTTCGGCGGCTTGTTCACCGTGCCTTACCGGGCCATCAAGCTCGGGCGCTACGGGAAGGCCTGCGAGTTGAATGCCGACTACTTCAAGGATGGGGTGAAGTACCTCCGTGAAGCCGAACTGGAGAAAGACATGCCATCGCTGTTCGACGCTTTACAGGAAGGTGCAGCATGAGAAAGACAATTATGGGGGCAGACCTCTTCTGTGGCGCGGGCGGAACTTCGCAGGGCATGCTGATGGCCGCGAATCACCTTCACGCCGATCTGCGGCTACTTGCAATCAATCACTGGCAGGTTGCCATTGACACGCACTCGCTCAACCATCCCGAGGCTCAGAACCTCTGCACCGGCGTCGATGTAGTGGACCCGCTGAAGCTGGTACCTGGCGGCCGGCTGGATGTTCTCGCGGCCTCTCCGGAATGCACTCACCATTCGGTAGCTCGGGGCGGTAGACCGATGAATGACCAGAGCAGGTCGAGCGCGTGGATGATTCTCCGCTGGGCTCAAGTGCTCTACATCGACAACCTCATCATCGAGAACGTGCCCGAGTTCGTCTCGTGGGGACCGCTTGGAGCCAACGGACGCCCGATGGTGTCGAAGCGCGGCGAACTCTTCCAGCAGTTCGTTGCCAGCCTCAAGGCTCTCGGCTACCGTGCCGAGTACCGCGTCCTGAACTGTGCTGACTATGGCGCTCCCACGACGCGGCGGCGGCTGTTCCTGATTGCGCGCCGTGGCAATAAGAAGATCGTCTGGCCAGAGCCGACGCACGTTCGCCCGGCTGCCAAAGACTCATCTCTGCCGATGTTCCCAGAGACTCGACCGAACTGGAAGACGGCCCGCGAAATCATCGACTGGAACCTGCCCAGCAAGGACATCTTCGACCGAAAGAAGCCGCTGGCGCCGAACACGCTGAGGCGCATCCAGGCTGGCATGAAGGAATTCAACGGCATCCACCTGAACCTTGCGAAGTGCTTCGAGGAGGGCCTTCGCCCGTACCTGGTGGTGATGCGCGGAACCGGAACGGTTGCCAGCGTTGACGATCCACTTCAGACCGTGACAGGCGGCGGGAATAACTACGCGCTGGTGCAGCCGTTCCTTTTGCCTCACCGGACCAAAGACCCGAACGTCAGTGTCGACATCCCATTCCACACCGTCACAGCCACAAGCAACGACTTCGCACTCTGCGAACCGTTCATGATGCAGATCGATCACACCAGCGCCAGTGGCACAGTGCGCGGTGTCGATGAGCCGGTCCCAACCGTGGTGACGAAGGCGAATGCTTGCATAGTTGAACCCTTCCCGGTTTTGCTTCGCAAGGGTCAAGGTGCGCGGCCAGTTGATGCGCCGTTGGCAACTCTCACCACCAAGGGGGCCAATTACGGAGTAGCTGAACCGTTCATCGTTCCACAGTTCGGCGGTGCAGAGCCGCGCAGTGTGGACCGGCCAGCCGGGACGGTCACCACGACGAGCCGTGGAGTCGGGCTTGCTGAACCTTTCCTCACAACCGCAGGCGGGACGGAGGGGCAGGGCCGCAACCCGCACAGTCTCGAAGATCCACTCGGGGCAGTCCTGACCAACGACCGTCGCGCTCTCGTACAGCTTGAGCCGAGCATGGTCACTGTTACGCACTCCGGAGGCGAACGGCACCGCTCGGTAAACCGGCCGATGCCAACTGTCACACGGTCGATGGGCGAAGGAGTCACCGAGCCTTACCTGGTCGAGTACTTCGGCACCGGGACAACCGCCTCGGTAGATGACCCGCTCGAAGCCGTGACCACGAAGCCGCGCAGTGGTCTGGTGATTCCGCAACTCATCGCTGAGGGCCATCTGGTCTACAGGCTCGAGATTCGCTTCCGGATGCTGCAACCCCGCGAACTGGCGCGGGCTCAGGGCTTCCCCGACAGCTATGAATTCACCGGCAACCGTGAGGCCGTGGTCAAGCAGATCGGCAATGCGGTTCCGCCGCCGATGGCCGCGGCGCTCTTTGAGGCGGTGCTTGCATGAGGCTCTACTACGACAGCTTCGACCGCTCCCGCTACAACGACGCCTATCTCCTCGGCTGCGTATCCGAGGCCACCGTCCAAAAGAACGCACTGGCCACCCTCAACCTGCATCGCATTCCCGCCCTGGCCGTTGACGCCGGCGGCGCAAAGCTCCGCGGAAGGGCTTGCAGGGTGCTGAGGGGTGCGGGAGTGCGCAACGCCGCCGCGATTATGAAGGGCGGCACACAGGGCGCTTGCTCTGCTGGCCTGTCCGATATCCTGGGCACTCTCCCCGGTGGGCGGGCGCTCTACATCGAAGTCAAAGCGCCTGAGTGGCTGACCAGATCCCCGAAGACAGGGCGACTGATCCAAAAGGCCGCGCCGGGTAAACCATCCGATGAGCAGCTTGCCTTCCTCGACACGATGGCTGAGGCCGGGGCGCTGGTGGGCATCATCTGGTCACCGGATGACCTGAACGAATTACTGACAGGAGCGCGCTGAGTGAAACGCAAGGAAGATGATCCGTTTTTTTGGTTCAAGGTTGACCCGAAAGAGTTCCTTTCTGATGGCCTGATAAGCGCCATGAACGCTATCGAGTTCGGGTGCGCTACGCGGCTCCTGATGCACCAGTGGATCGAGGGCCACATCACCGACGACCTGGCTATTCTCGCCCGGGTCTGCCGCCTGACGCTCCCAGAGATGCAGGAAGCCTGGCCTATCGTAGGTCAGTTCTTCCCGGAGATCGAACCCGGCAAGCGGGCGAACCGCTTCATGTATTCCCAGCGTCAAGTGCTGAACGCTGAGCGCGAACACAAACGGGAAGTCGGACGGGATTCGATCAACAAGCGCTGGGGTAAGAAACCGGCCCCCAAGGATACCCCCAAGCCCGATAACGATAGGTCACCTATAGGCCACCTATCAGAATCGGACACCAACGGCATACAAGAGTCAGAGACAGAGTCAGATAAAGAACAAGAACAAAAGCCTCTGTCGATTCCATCGACCGCCCCCGCCGTGAAGTCTGCCGACGTCGTCGCGATCTGGAACGAAGCCACCCAAGGCAAGCTCCCCCAGGCCAAGAGCACACCCAAGCGCCAGACGGTGATTCAAACCCGGCTCAAGGAACCCGGCTGGTTGCCCGACTTTCGCGCCGCGTGTGCCTTCCTGGCCGCGACGGCATGGTACGCCGGGGCGAATGACCGGGGGTGGGTAGCAACGCTGGATTACGCGCTACAGGCGGGCAAAGCAACGGAACTGGCCGAAAAGGCCACACAAACCCCACGGGAGAACGGCAGTGGAACGACTAAGCCAAGTGTCACTAGCCAGCGTGTTGCAAATAACCGAGCAGCCCTCGCAAAGGCTGCTGAGCGCTTCGGATGGGCAAACCCTGACGGCCCTGATTCTGCAAATGGCAGATCGCTACTCGACGGCCTCGATTCCGAACTGGGCCAAAGACTCGCTCTCGAACTGGCGGAAGGTTGTCGGATGAGCGTCCCGTTCATTGTTGGCCAGATCGTCGGTTCAGAGCTTGTCGTCGCCAAGCTTGCACAGATCAGCGTGGCAAAGCGTAAGCGCGTCCGTATGACCGTTGACGCTCTGGGAATTTCCACACAGGGAGTGGTGATTTCCAAATACCTCAACGGACCACGCCCTGGCCATTTAGGTATTGGAAGGACCGGAAATCTAATCGGGTCCATCAATGTCAAGCCGGGCGGTGACGGCGTGAGCACCTTTAGCAGCAGCGTGGGCGTAGGCCCGAACGCTCCCTACGGCGCTTACTGGGAAAAAGGCTTTGACCGCAAGATAGGCGCTGGTGCGCGGGGAGGTCCAAAGAAGCCTATGACCAGCCTTGCCGCCATGAAGTACGCCGCCAAGCATCCACCCGGCACGAAGCATGAAGAGGCTCGGCCGTTCCTGCAACCGGCCCTGGCTGACATGAAGGACGAAATCCGCGCACGGCTGGCAAGTGCGATAGGGGGCAACTGATGGCCTTAAACCGTGAAGCGATCTTCGTTGCACTCAATGCGCGCCTGTCCACTGTTGCCGGGTTCACAACCGGCTGCTCTCGCCTGTGGACAGGCTATGCCGACACACCGCCTGAGACACAGCCCGCGCTCTTCCTTGCGGCTGGTGATGAGACGGCCAGCGGTGACCGGCGCCAGCCTACCGTGTGGACCTTGCGCCCCAAGCTGGTGATCTACACGCGCAACGACGCTGACCCGATGGCCGCGCCGAGCACGCTGCAGAACACTCTCATCACCGCGCTTGAGGCTGCCTTGGAACTGACGGCGGGTGAAGCTGCGCAGATGGGACCGTTCGCCAATGACGGGCAAGCGCCACACACCACGCTCGGAGGCCTTGTGTCCTCATGCAGGATCTTCGGGACCGTGGTCAAGGATGAGGGGCTTTTCCAAACCCAGGGCATCGTAGAGGTTCCCCTGGAGATCGTAACGACCGCCTAAAAGGAGGCGCTTGATGGATGCAGAGACCGCAACGCCCGCAGCCGAACCGGCCAAGTGGGTTACCGAAATCGAGACGTGGTTCAACGACCTACGCCAGAACCTGAACAGCGTCTTGGACACCGAAGCACACAACAAGCTGTACGCAGCCAAGGAAGCCCTCAAGGTTCGCCTGGCAGCCATTCTCTAACCGACCATCAACCGGGGTGTCCGCAGAGGCCGACTGAGGACCACGCCAGAAAGCGAGTATCACCGTGGCTCAATACAACTTTGGCGTCGGCCAGCTTTTCATTATCCCGCCCGGCACCAATCCCACTCCCGTCAACGTAGGCACGCTGAAGGATGTTTCGATTGACATCTCTCGCGATGTGAAGGAACTCATCGGCGCTAAGGCGTTCCCCGAAGACGTCGCGCTCGGCAAAGGCAAGATCAGCGGAAAGGCGAAGTCAGGCCGCATTCAGGCAGGGCTCATCGCCGCCATCCTGGCTGGATCGACGACCGCAACGGGGCAGACCGCCGCGGCAAACAACGAAATCGCCAACGTCCCAACCACCCCATACCAAATCACCGCTCTCAATGGAGCAACCTTCGTAGCGGACGGCGGCGTGTATGACTACACCGCCGGAATCTGGATGAAGTGTGTTGCCAGCGCCCCGGCCACCGGCCAGTACAGCGTCACGGCGTTGGGCGTCTACACCTTCGCCGCTGCCGACACCACGCACCAGGTGGGCTTGTACTACACCTACACCATGGTCACCGGCAACAACATCGACCTCAACAACCCCCTCATGGGCTCGGCCACCATCTTCAAGCTGAATTGCTTCAACACCTACGGCGGCAAGCAGTTCGGATACACACTCGCTGCCGTCATTTTTCCGAAGCTCTCTCTGGCGTCCAAGCAGGACGATCACACCGAAGTCGATCTGGAGTTCCAGGCCTTCGCTGATTCGCTCGACAACGTCATCAACGTCTACACCAACTCCTAACCCGGATGCGCCGCCTGAGAGGGCGGCGCGTTCCCATCTCAGCCATGGAGGCCGAAAGCATGAGCACCGTCACGATTCAAGGAGCCGAGTACGATCTTCAACCCTTTACCGCTGGGCAGTTGCGTCACCAGGCGTCTGCCAAGCTTGCAGCCATCGACGAAATCAACGGCCAGCTTCAGGCCGGCACCATCTCACCCATGAAGGCCATGCCTGAGATGGTTGGTCACTGCTGCGATCTGGTGCACCTGTCTCTGTCGAACAAGTACCCCGATCTGACCCTCGAAGCGGTCGAGACGATGCCTTTTGCGGAGATTCAGCGCGCCGTCGAAGGCGTTGCGGAGGTCACCGGCCTCAAGGGGGAAGCGGGGCCTCAGAAGGTGAAGCGGAGCCGCTGAACTGGGGCGAACTGTACGGGCTCATCATCACCGCAACCACCTGGACGGCGCGCATTGTCGATGCAACTCCATGGCCGGACGTTCTGGACCTTCTGGGTTATTGGAAGGTCTGCCCGCCGCTTCACATCATGGTCAAGGCGTACCTGGGCGGCGGCAAAGACGAAAAAGCAACCAGCACGATGACCGAGGATGACGCTTTAGCCACACTTGAGGCTGGCATCGTCGGATTCTAGGAGGCGGCATGGCAGACGACGGCGGCGAGATCAGTGTACAAATCACAGCCCAGATTCAAGGGCTGATGGATGGGCTCAACACTGCCACCAGTGGCGTTAAGGACTCCACGGCGAAGATGGCCGCGTCCTTTGCTCCCCTGACCGCCGCCTCTGCCTCCTCGTTCGACAGCATGGCTGGGCAGTCAAAGGAAGCCGCCGAAAGCATGGAGGGTGACTTCAGTAAGACCGAGGCCCGCCACGCTGCCCACATGCTCGGCATGAACCGCGCTGTCGGTGGCTTCGTCGCCACGCTCCCCGGCGTCGGTCAGGCTCTGTCGATGGCCTTCGCTCCCTTGGCCATCATGGAGATGATCGAATGGATTGCCAAGGGCGTCGAAAAACTGATGGAGTTCCGCGAGGAATCCGGCAAGCTCGCCGCAACCGAAAAAGAAGCGGGAATCGAGAGCAATCGCTCGTTCAACTCCCTAAACGACAAGCTCCTGGAGGCACAGGAAAAGACGGCGGAGCTTGCCGGGAACCAGATGGAGGCGCTCCGTATCAAGCTGGAGCTAATTGACCACGCCTCCATGAATGAGCTTTTCGAGCAGTTTGAATCCCTTTCCAAAATCGCCAACTCGGTTTTTGATGGCATGGCGGTACATTGGTTTCAGTTTGGTAGTGGCGCGGCGGGGCAGAAAGCGTCTCTTGAATCCTTCCGACTTGAATATGAGGAGCTTCAGACAGACGTAAATAAGCAGGGCGAGGCGCACGATTTGCTGACCGCGAAGCTCAGCCGTGAGTCGGAAATTTTCGCAAACCTTCAAAAAGCGCAGGACGCTTTTTCTGGCGCGGGGTCGAAAAGCGCGGGGGCTTATAACGAGTTTGAGCAGGCAAAAACGGCACTTTTAGCCAAGAATGTAACACTCGAAAATGGCTCTGTTGAATCGCTGAATCGGCAGGTAAACGCACAGCGCGAGCTTCTCAACATCCTCCAGAAATATGCCGCCGACACGAAAACTGTAAAAACTGAGCACGATGCGCGCTCCGGCAACGCAAGAACCGAGGCGGCAAAGAAAGACAGCAAGGAAGACAAAGACCCGTCGTCCGAGCAGATGGCCGCGCTCAAGGAAAACCTCGATGCGCAGAAGGCCTTAAAGGAGAACTGGTTTACGTGGAGCACCCAGCGCGAAATCGAATATTGGCAGACGATGGCCACCATCGGCGGCTTGGGGGCGAAAGCCCTCGCCGATATTCAAAACGAGATCGACAAACTCACCCGCAAGGGAGCCGAGGAAGGCGAGAAGGCCTCCGAGCAAGGCTTTGAGCGCAAATACAGTGCAGCCGCAAAGGGTAGTGCGGAGCGCGTCCAATTGGCTACCAATGAGGTTGCTCGTCTCAGGGCCGTCTACAACGGCATGGGGCCGGAGTATGCAGCCGCACAGGCCAAGATGACCGAGGCAACCAAAGAGCAGGGGGCGCAGCGGCGCGCAGACGGGGCGCGAGCTATCGACGAAAGCCTGGCTCTCCAGAATGCGGCGGCGGCAAAGACGGTCCAACTGGCGCGGGATGATGCGGCGGCGGGAATCATCACCAAACAACAGCTTTTACAGGCGGAACATGCCTATATTGCCGCTGTTCTGAGCGATGAAGAGCGGGCAATCCAGATCAAGAAAATTCTCTACGCGGGCGATGCTGAGGAGTTTGCGAAGCTGATGAAGCTCAAAACCGCCGAAGAAACAAGGGCGGCGGCGGAATCGGCCGTGATTGACAAAAAGGAGGCGGCAGACCATCTGAAAACCGCTCAGACTTGGGTCAACGGCCTGACCTCCGGTTTCAGTTCTGGGATCTCCGGGATGATTAAGGGAACCCAGAGTTTCGGGCAAGCCTTCAAGTCCATCATGGGGTCAGCCATGGACTTCGTTATTCAGCAGATGGTCAAAATGCTGGCAAGGCACCTCTCTGTCGAAGTCGCCAAGACCACCGCAACAACGGCGCAGACCGGGGTTCGCACGGGCGTACAGACGGCGGCTGATGCAAAGACGATGGCCAGCGACACAGTGACAGGGGCGCACCATGTAGCCGTCGAGGGCGCGAAGACCGGGTCTACCCTTGCCGGGTCTGCCACTCGTGTTGCAACCGAAATATGGGCATCCCTGAAAACCATGGCTCTCAAGCTCGCTGAGGGCATCAAGTGGATTGCCATTGAGGGCTGGAAGGCGGCGGCATCAGCCTGGGCATCTATCAGCGCCATTCCCGTCGTGGGTCCGTTCCTTGCGCCCGCTGTTGCGGCTGGCGTTGTGGCTTCTGTAATCGCTCTCGGGATGCACATGTCCTCAGCGGCCGGCGGCTGGGATAACGTCCCGTCTGACCAGATTGCACAGATCCACAAAAGCGAGATGATCCTACCGGCCAGCATCGCCAACCCGTTGCGTAGCGCCATAGCGGGCGGGGGGATCGGAGGGAATGGCGGCGGGGGCGACACGCACCTCCATATCCACGGTGGAGTTGATTCAAAGGCATTCTTCCAGCAGAACCAAGGGAACATCATGGCGGCTATCAAAGAGGCGGCGAAGAACCGGCGGGGCTAGACGAGCAGCTATTTTAAGGCTAGTCGCTTCCCGCTCAACCGCGCCAGTATTGTGGGCGGCAAGTTCCACACCCGCAGTGTGTCAGTGTCAGGTATTTTCTCGTATGGGGAGTATTCGATGACGACGTATCCCCCGTTATCCCGAACGGCACGAAGGAACTCTATAGGCTGAGTAAAGAATAGAGAGTCCGACCCCTCTCCCCTTGAAACCGAAAAGCGTTTCGGCGTTGAAGAGTTGAACTTTACTCGGACTGAAGTCTGATCCTCAAAGATGTTGCCTTTTAATTTCAAATACACTTCGCACCTGGTTTTGCAGCGGACCACAAGGGTTGTATTTCCGCCGTACGTCATTGCAAACTCGGTACTTCTGTTGGTTTCCATCGCGTTCTTATCAACACTGTATTCCCAAGCACTGTTCTGGGCAAACGTCAAACTAGCAGAAAAAATCAGCAACACAACAGCAGCGAACGCTTTCATGGTCGTACTCCTTACACCCCTACTTCACAGCACAACCCGCCAGCGCGTCAA
>Ga0182013_10002564_pt1 | contig 23700 bp, 16 predicted proteins | sample 612S2MmetaG_FD_120487 | JGI IMG/M metagenome (GOLD analysis project Ga0182013, IMG submission 120487) | Permafrost microbial communities from Stordalen Mire, Sweden - 612S2M metaG | ecosystem: Environmental > Terrestrial > Soil > Wetlands > Permafrost | place: Sweden: Stordalen | collected...
ACTACCGCGATTTTGTGAATGAATTTGAAACGGTCGTGCATCACCGCATCGACGCCTGAGCCTATTTCAGAAGTCGTGGTGGTCGTCCACGAGAGTTGCGATGGTCTGGGTGGTTCGTCCCGGCACTGAAGAATCGGCCGCCGGCAGGTTCGCGGCTTCGGTTTGCGCGCGCAATTTGGCTACAGCGAGCCAGTTGTCCTTGTGCGGCGCATCGGCGATCCACGGCGGCAGGGGCATGCAAAGAAAATTACCCAGGGCCTCGGCGTAGCCTTCGTAGAGAGCGCGCATGTTGTTGAGCCGCTCATACGAATGTCCATCGCGGCATACGCTGACGCCGCTCTGGCAGAGCAGATCGTACAGCTGGTTATAGCGCGCTTCGGGGAGCCGGTCGGGAACATTGCGTACAGGTTCGAGCGAGAAAATCTGCGACAGGTCGACCATGGCGTGACGCGCCATGGCGAACGTCAACTGCGCTTGCCGCGCTTCGTGACCCTGAACGCCGGCAATCAACAGGGCCGAGGTATCCAGCACCGCCGTCAAGGCGCTGATCCAACTTTGATTCGTGTGCTGCGATCGGAAATAACAAAGCAGCGGATACGAGATGTGACTCTCCAGCAGTTCCGCGGACCATCGTTCCCACTCAACCAGGAGCAGCGACAGAGCGCTGTTTCCACCCTCGTATGCGTGACGCCGCAGCAACTCCGCCGCGGTGGGCGGCGATCCAGCGCGTGCGTCCAGCATGGAGATACTGACTTCGCGCCGTGAAAATGCGGCGTAGAGAACAGGGAAGTACCCCATGACGACGGCGAGAAGCCCGAGCCCTGTTCCCGATTCCAGAATGATGACGGCCCGCACCCAGCCGCTGTGCGGTGTGACGTCGCCCAGGCCCAACGTGAAAATGGTCGTTCCGCTCACGTAGAGGTCCGACCAGAGGCCCGCGCCCTGCACGGCATCGTTGAACGGGCTGCCGAGCGCGTAGTAAATGAGCGCGAAGCCGACCACCATGACGCCGGCCCATACCGCGAGCAACAGAATGAGCGAGAGCGGCCCATAGAAGCTAAAGGCCGCCTCGCGCTGCCGCAGTTGGCGCATGCGCGTGGTGAAGAAGACCCATGGTCTCCAGGTAACGATATAAAAGATGCGCGTCAGACGGAATCGCCCGGTGGCGCGCCGGGGAAGAATGATGGTCTGGAATGCGTCGAGCAACACGGCGAAGAGGAACAGAATGCCCACAATCATTGTCAGAAGTCGCATTCTTCCTCCTTGAGCGGGGCAGGGAGTTGCTTCATCTCGCCGCCCTCGCATGTTCTTTGTATCCTAGCCGACATCGACGGTCTTCAGTAGATGCGTGGGCCTGACAAAGCGCTTCGGGCGCAGCGCGAACCTGCCCGCAGGAAGCGAAGTTTTTCTGCCGGCAGGTGCGCTCAGACTGAAGGTCAGGCAAGGTTGCGTAGCTCGGGGTACCGCGCAAAGATCAGGCGCTGGTCGTCGCGCGGCAACTTGCTCAGGCGAACCGGCTTGTCCTGCGGGCGGTTGCCCTTTTGATTCAGCACATTCATCAGGCTCCACTCCCGTTGCGGATGGTCGGGTTCATGGACGGGCAGGTCGTAGCGCGTAAGGTCAATCGCCATGGGCGGGCTGCCCGTCTTCCAGTTGCGCAAAAGCGCCATTCGGAATTCCTTGTTCATGAACCACTGGATCTCCAGGTCTTTTTCAGAGCCGGGCGCGCCCGTGCCCTTGGCATCAAAGCGGTAATTCAGCGCATCGTTATTCGGCGTGTGTTTACGCCACTCAAGCCCGAAGGCGCCCTCGGTGATCACCTGCGTATCCGGCCAGCGTTGGCGCACCGCCTGGAGCCACCACGCCAGATCCTCATCGTGACCGACAGAAACCTCCCAGATACCGGTCACCCATCCGAATCCATTGAGCGCGTATCCGGTGTCGAAGTGCATCGCCGTTGTGGCCATCATCTCCATGTGACCTACGTCTGTCCCCAGGTTTCCGACGGACTCGATGGGACCGACGCCCAGCCGGCTGTTGAATCCACCCTGAAAGCCTTCACGGCGGGCGGTGAGGAAGTCGCAGGTCCAGCCGTCGAGGCATACGCAGTCAATAAAGTCTGCCGGACCCTGCGCCGGTTTGAGGTAGTGCTGGCGGCTGGGGTAATACGGATAGCAGATGCCGCCATCACCGTCGCCATTGTCAATGCCGTGCTGGCTCCAGATCTGTCCCTGGCAGACGTGAATGCCCTCGTCCGCGGCTAGAAAGCGCTGGTTCTCCGCATCCATGAATCCAGCCACCAGGCACTGGGGGCGATACCCGTTCCCCACCATCTCGGTGATCATGGCCAAGGCTTTGTGAATGGTTTCGCGGTTGTGCTCGCGCGTGTCGAACATTGGCGCAAAGTAGCCGCCGGGAATGAATGTGATCTCGTCGCCATACTTGTCGTGATAATCCACCAGAAGGCGGCGGGCATCCTTGTACTGCTGACGCTCGTCCTTCAACGCGAGCCAACTGATTGCCCAGGTCATCTTTCCGTCGGGGCAGCCGCGCGCGAATGCCTCGCGCCGCGAGCGAATGTGCGCCGGACTGTTGTCGGGGACCTCGTCTTCTCCAAGGTTTTTGGTGGGGGTTACTTCGATCTGATTTACCCGCACAACAGACACGTGGGTTACAAACCTGCCGCTCAAGGGCGGGATTCCGTGCGCTCCTGCCGGTTTATTCTGCCCGTAGCTTCCCGTTGCCATGCCTGCCGCCGCTCCGGCCGCGCTGGCCAAGAAGCTCCTTCTGGTCAATGAGTTCCCCATAAACTCCCGTCCTCGTTTCGGATTGCGATGCGCATACGCATGCAAGATTACTGGCAAGCGCTCTCATTTTGGAGAATATGGCACGTGGCCGGATCGGAACTCCGCGAAGCCGGTTAAAGAGTTGGCGGCAAACGAAAGTTTGGCGGCGTCTGCCACTTTTTTCCCAGGCAGGTTACGAATCAGCCAATACTGGCATCTAATGAAACGTCACCTCTCCTCCGCGCAGTACAGGATCGAGAAGAGCGCCCTGTCTCTGACCCCCCCTCCCAGGCCAGGCTCTCCTTCATTTGAGCTGATTTTTAAGTAACCTGGCTACCCCCCTAAGGCCAAGGCTATACCCGAGGCCTATTCATGAAGCTTGCTGTCCGTGCTCTGCTTGCAGCATTCGTGCTGTTTTCGTTGCCTGCTTTTGCCACAGTAACTGTTACGACTCCAACCGCAGGTTCAACCGTTCTGTCGCCTGTGCATTACATTGCCTCTGCGACAACGACCACGTGCGCCAAGGGCGTCGCGTCGATGGGCATTTATGTCAACAACAAGAAAATCTACGTCGTAGATGGCACGACGTTGAATACCACGATCAGCCTGGCTCTCGGGGCGCAGCACACCGTGGTTGAGGAGTGGGATAAATGCGGCGGAGCGTCGGTGAATACGATCAACCTGACGGTCGTGGGTGCAAAACCCACCGTCAGTGTTTCCGCCAGCCCGACGTCGGTCCCCGCGGGCTCGTCGTCGGTTGTGAAGGTGACGGCAACGAACGCGGCGACGGTGACATTGACTGGATCAGACGGCAGTTCCTATACGCTCAAAGCCACCGGCGGCTCAGAGACGGTCAAGCCGACGGCGACCACAACTTATACGGCCACGGCTGTCGGGGTCACTTCAACCGTTACGGCCATGACCACGGTCACGGTCACGATTCCCGCGCCAACGGTTTCGATCAAGGCCAATCCCACGTCCATTCCGGCGGGCTCCTCGTCCACTTTGACGGTGGCTGCGACGAATGCCACAACGGTGACGATCACCGGCAGCGATAAGAGCTCATACACTCTTGCGGCCACGGGCGGAACGCAATCGGTGAGCCCCACTTCGACCACGACCTATACGGTGAGCGCGGTGGGTCCACATTCAACTGTCACCGCAAAAACTACGGTGACCGTTACGGCACCGGCTACCTCGGTCACCATCTCGGCCAATCCAACTTCCGTTCCCGCCGGAACTGCGTCGCTGCTGACCGTAACTGCCGCGAGCGCGACCAAGGTCACAGTCGCGGGGAGCGACGGCAGCTCGTACACACTTTCAACCACGGGTGGAACGCAGTCGGTGAGCCCAGCCAAGACAACCACCTATACCGCTACGGCCGTCGGCGCTAAATCTACGGTCACAGCAAAAACTACCGTCACAGTAACGGCGGCACAGAACCCCACGGTAACCGTGCAAACGACCAAGACTTCTATCGTTGCGGGGACCTCGACAACATTGACGGTGGTTGCCACCAACGCCACGAGTGTAACTCTTACGGGAAGCGATCAGAGTTCTTATCCCATGAGCGCGACGGGCGGAACGGCACAGGTCAGTCCCACAGTAACGACCACCTACACAGCAACAGCTTCGAGCGCAGCGGGCACGGTGCAGACGACCGTGACGGTGAATGTTGGAGCCAAGGCGATCACTTCAATTTCTGTCGGCCCCAACGCCGCAAGCTTTGCCCTGGGGACAACCCAGCAGTTCGCTGCAACGGCTACCTACAACGACAATTCAACCGCCGATGTTTCAGCAACCGCAACCTGGACCATTGCCAACCTGGCTGTGGCGACGATCGATTCTTCGGGGCTGGCAACCTCTGTGGCCTCCGGCGCGACGAGCGTGTCTGCCTCGCAAAGCGGCGTAAGTGGAAGTGCGCCGTTTACCGTGACCATTGCATCGGGTACCGCTGTGAACGTGCCGACCTGGCATGGCGATTCATTCCGCAGCGGTCTCAATTCCAATGAACTTTCATTGACCACGACCAATGTGAGCTCGCAAACCTTCGGCAAGCTTTTCACGTATCTGGTGAATGGTTTTGCCTATGCGCAGCCGGTGCTGGCATCCAATGTGACCATCAACGGAAGCACGCACAATGTCGTCTACGTCGCCACCGAGTCCAATGACGTGTACGCGTTCGATGCGGACAATTACGGAACCGGCGCTCCCTTGTGGCACGTCAACGTGATGCAATCGGGCGAGACGGCGGACAATCCCGGCTCCAGTTCTACGCTTCAGCCGACCATCGGCGTCACTTCAACCCCGGTGATCGACTTGAATACGAACACACTGTATGTTGTGTCAAAGCAGACGCCAAAGAGCGGCAACAGCTTTTGGCGGCTGAACGCACTCGATATCACCACCGGCGCACAAATATTGGGTGGGCCGGTCGTGATCAGCGCATCTGTACCGGCAACGAACTCCGCCTCTTCGGGCGGCGTTCAAACCCTGACTTCGTCCTGCATCCAGCGTTCGGCCTTGCTTGAGGCCTACGGCAATATCTATTTCGGCTTCGGCAGTTGCCACACGGGCTGGCTTCTCTCGTACAACGCGACGACGCTTACCCAGACGGGGGTCTTCAACGCCAGTCCGAATTTGGACGGCGAAGGAACCTACGCAAGTGCCGGCGGCGTTTGGATGGGCGGCGGTGGCGCTGCTTCCAATGGCGATGGCTATGTCTACATAACCACAGGAAACGGGCCGTATGACGGAAAGACGGCGTGGTCCGATTCGATTTTGCAATTGGACCCAAACACCCTGGCGGTGGACAGTAACTTCACGCCGCAGTATTACCAGTACATGGATTGCGCGGATGGTGACCTGGCTTCAGGCGGGTTGCTTTTGATTCCCGGAAGTTCACCGCCCATGGCGCTTGCCGGAGCAAAAACCGGATGGATGTACCTGGCCAACACTGCCAATCTGGGCGGCGAACAAGCCAATGACGCCGGAGCGCTGGATACCCTGATGTTTGAGCCGGATTTGGTCGCACCCAAATCGAAGACTTGCACCGATGCGACCGCAAACACGATTCAGTGGAGTCCTTACGAAGTGTATGGGACTGCCGCATACTTCAATGGATCGGTTTACCTTGGAGTCACCGGGTACGATCAATCGGTTCCCGCCGGAGTGAGACAATTCACGCTCTCCGGAACGACGTTAACGCCCAGCACCTACACGGCCTACGCCACGGAACAGAACATTCGCGGAACCACTCCATTTGTCTCGGCGAATGGGAACTCGGACGGCGTTCTCTGGATCATCGATCAAGGCCAGCCGCTGGGTACAAGCTCGCCGTCAGGCGCGACCCTTCGCGCATTCGATGCAACGAACCTGAATACCGAGTTGTACGACAGCAACATGAACTCGGGCGACGCGCCGGGCTATGGCATCAAGTTCACCTCGCCCATCGTGGCCAACGGAAAGGTGTATATCGCAACTGGGCATACCCTGACGTCGGCATCGAATCCTCAAAGCGAGATTGACGTATACGGCCTGAATTAGGGAAAAAGAATATTCATCGTCCCGAAGGCCTGCGGCTCAACCGTTCAAATGGCGGCGCAGGTCTTCGGGATGATTGCAATGCGCCAGAGCCGTCTCGCGCGAGACGCGGCGCGCGAACACCAACTCAGCAAGCGACTGTTCCATGGTGAGCATGCCGTCGGCGCGGCCTGTTTCAATATTGGCGCGTAGCTGGTGATCGTCTCCGCGGCGAATCAGGTTGCGCATGGCGCTGGTGGCAACCAGGATCTCCACGGCAGGAAAGCGTCCAACACCGGTGGCCGCCGGCAGCAGTTGCTGCGAAATGATAGCCAGCAGAGCCAGAGAAAGCTGCTGCCGGATCTGGGACTGGTAGCCCGAGGGAAACGTGTCGAGAATCCGTGACACGGTTTGCGCGGCATCGTTTGTGTGCAGGGAAGTGAGCACAAGGTGCCCGGTCTCGGCTGCAGTCAGCGCGGCGGCCATGGTCTCGCTGTCGCGCATTTCTCCAACCAGAATCACGTCGGGATCCTGCCGTAATACGGCACGCACGGCCTGTGCAAAGCTCGGCGTGTCGCTGCCCAGCTCAATCTGCTCCACGAGAGATTTACGGTTGATGTGCTGGTATTCGACCGGATCTTCGATGGTGATGATGTGGTCGTGCCGGCTGGCATTGATGCGGTCAATCATGGCCGCCATGGTCGACGTCTTTCCGGAACCGGTTGCACCCGTCAGGAGAATCAACCCCTGGGGCCGCTCCGTAAGAAGCGCCAGCGACATGGGCAGATGCAGCGTCTCGAGGGTTGGAATCTGCGCCGGCAGTAGCCGGATTGAGGCTGCCAGCGTTCCACGCTGAAAATGGAAGTTGGCGCGAAACCGACCCACCGATCCGCGCACAAAGCAGAAGTCCACGCACTTGCGCTCCTGTATTTCCTGCATCTGGGCCGCGGTCATCAGGGGATGGAGCATGCCGCGTATGCTTTCGGCAGAGAGCGCAGGTCCTGTGTCGGAAGCCAGGGCGCCGTTGATGCGCAAGGTCACCGGAGAGCCTGCGACCAGGATGATGTCAGAAGCGCTGCGATGCAGTGCGTCGGCAAGAACTTGATCGATCGATCGCTTTTCGCCCGCACGCGCGCCACTTGCCGAACGGTTGAGCTGATCCACAAGCCTCGACAATTCGTTTTCGTGTTCCACCATCCGACGATCATATGGTTTTGGCCGATTTCGCGCAAAAGTTAAGCGGAAGCACACGCAGAGTCCGCGTACCTGCCGTTTTCATAGGATGAATGTTGGCGATTTGCTGCTTTGCGGAGTACCCCAACTGTGGGTACTATCGATTTCGCCAAAGACCCCACTGTGGGGTGGCACACCGTGATGAAAGCGCTGTAGAGTGAAGGCTGGCAGATTGTTTCCTGCCGCGGTATTTTCTGGAAGATTGGGGTTCTTCCAGCCAAGCAACAATCGAGATCAAACGCTGATTTCAAGGAACGAGAAGAAAGCGTCAGGCAAAGGGGACTCGAAGCTCTTTGCCGCCGCGATTTGTAACTGCACATAACAGCTTGCATAGCTCGCAAAAAGAAGGAAACTTGCCGATGAAGGCGCGTGAATATCCTGTTTTTCCTGGCTGTATTATGAAGTTTGCCCTGGTTTTAGCGGTTCCGGTCCTGCTGGGACTATCCGGATGCGGCGGTTCGGGTAGTGCTTCCAGCACACCCCCTCCCGCCGAGAAACCTGCGGTGACTGTCTCCGCGAGCCCGGCTTCGATCAATGCGGGCGGTTCCACCACCCTGACCGTGTCTGCGACCAACGCCACCTCGGTCACCGTCACAGGTTCCGACGGCAGTAGCTATCCCATGGCGGCAGCAGGTGGAACAAAGTCGATGACTCCTTCGGCCACCACCACATACACGGCCACGGCATCCGGGACCGGGGGCAGCGCAACTGCGACAGCGATCGTCACGGTTGCCGCAGCAACGCCGCCGCCTCCTGCCGCGACGGCCACTCTTGTAGCCAACCCGACCTCGATCAATGCCGGGAGTTCGTCCACACTGACCGTCTCGGCCACGAATGCGACCAGCGTGACGATCACCGGAACGGACAATAGCAGTTACACGCTCCCAGGCACGGGCGGGACGCAGGCAGTAAGTCCGACTACTACCACTACCTACACAGCCACAGCCACCGGGGCAGGCGCCAGTGCGAGCGCCACCGCGGTCGTTACGGTATCGGCCGTTCCCCTCACGACGGTGACCATCGCGGCGAATCCAGCCAATGTGCAGGCTGGAACTTCTTCGACTCTTACCGTCGTCGCCGTCAATGCCACCGCAGTCACAGTCACTGGGACAGACAACAGTAGTTACAGTCTGTCGGCGACCGGAGGCACGCAGAGTGTAACTCCCGCCACGACGACTACCTATACGGCGACAGCCGCGGGCGCTTCGGGCAATGTCACGGCCACTGCTACGTTGACCGTAAAGCCGCAGGGAAGCGTTCAGCTTATCAATCACGTGGTTTTCATGCTCCAGGAAAATCACACCTTCGACAATTACTTCGGCATGCTGAATCCCTACCGCGAGGCCAATGGCTTTTCGGTTGGCGATGACGGCAATACCTATACGGTCGACGGCATTGACGACAAGCTGGCGACAATCAGCAATGAGACCGATGCGGGACAATCCATTCCGCTCTACAAATTCACGAGCTCCTGCATTGACGATGCCAGTTCCGCGTGGATCTCGAGCTATGGCGATGCCAACCGTTGGGATTTCTCGACGACGCGCAAGATCAAGATGGACGGATTTGTCCACACGATGGAGGGCTTTACCAACAATTGCATCGAGACTGGCTCGTGCTCGGGGAACTACACCGATACCGTGGGCTATCGCGCGATGGGATATTACGATCAGGGATTCCTGAACTACTACTACTACATGGCGTCGCAGTTTGCGGTTTCGGATCGCTGGTTCTCGCCCATTGCGAGTAAGAGCACTCCCAATCGCATCGCAACGTACACGGGCGGAACGACGCAGGGCCTGGTGTATGACCCGGGCTACAACGATCACGTGGGCGGTGTGGCGGCCAAGTCGATCTTCCAGGAACTGGATGCAGCGGGAGTTTCATGGAAGGTGTACTACAGCCTGACAGATGGCCAGTGTGACGATCCGGAAGATTGCACGGGTGGAATTTCGAGCTATCCGGCAACGGATCTCGGCTACGTGTACTACGACGACAAATACATTTACAAGAATCCCACCGGTGCTGCCTGCACTGCGCCAACGCAGCCTTCCAGCGTTGTCGGCGATACAGAGAATTCATTCTGCATCGATCCGAATCACGTGGCGCCCTTGAAGCAGTATTACGTCGACGTGGCCAACAGCGCGCTGCCAAGTTTCGCCTTTATCGAACCTGGGTACGGCCTCAACGATGAGCACCCCGGCTCTTTCCAGCCAATCTGGCTTGGGCAAATCGCGGTGTCGAATGTGATCAATGCGCTTATGGCGAGTCCGTCATGGAACGACTCGGTGTTCTTCTTCAGCTATGACGAAGGCGGTGGTCCTTATGACCATGTGCCGCCGATTCCCGGTCACTCCAACGACTACACGGATACTTCAATGGGGGCGCTTCCGGACATTTCGTCGATATCCGTCAGCCCCGACTCGTACGGTCCGTGCCTGCCGCCGGGTGATTCCTCAACCACGCCCGAACTGCCCACGAATCACTGCGATCTGCGGCTTTCCGATCCGGGTGCGGTTTCGACCGACGTAGCTGCCGTGGATGGTTTCGGGGCCCAAATCGGATTCCGCGTGCCGAATATTATTGTGTCGCCCTTCACGCGGCGTCACTATGTCTCGCACATTCCCATGGACCATACGGCGGTCATCAAATTTGTTGAGAACCGCTTCATTGGTCCGACGACCCATCTGACGGCTCGCGACGCGGTGCAGCCGAGCCTGCTGGACTTTTTCGACTTCAACAATGTCCCCTGGTCCACGCCTCCCACTCCGCCGGTTCCGTACTCGGATCCGCATGGGACCAACTCCTGCAACCCGGTGACAACGGGGAATTACTAGGCGGGGCTCAAACTCGAGGTTCCAGGCTTGCCATTCAGCCTGGAGCCTCGACGTTTCCGTTTACGGGCGGCTTGTAGCTTCTAACTCACCTGCTATTTTTTCGACGAAGGCGCTCTCACCCTGAATCGCCTGCGCCACGCGTGCGATCTGCTCGTCTGCATCGCTGTACCGGCGCTCTTCAATGGCTTCGCGCGGACCCGGAAGCGTTTTTGCATCGTAGCCCGTGTACCATCCCGGCGCGTAAATCAGATGTTGCATCCACGGCCTTCGGGGCAATCCCTGCGGGCTGGTGAGCTTGCGCTCGGCCTGCGCGAGCTCTTCGTTCAACGCTTTCAGGCGTGCGGCCGGCACGTCCTTACCGATTGCTTCTGCACGGGCCTGGCTAAAATGCGCCGCAGCTTTGTCCAATGCGGTGAGCGCATTTTCGAGGGGCGCAAAATTCAGGTAGGGCGGAGTCTCCAACGCAGCCGGAGGGACCAGCGGATGCCTGGGGTCACTCGTAAGCGCGTACGCGTTGGCATTCAGAGCCGCTTTGCGCTGCTCAGCTTCGGTGCGCCGCGTTTCGAGCAGCGCCTTCAATTCGCTTGTGTACGTGTGCAGCGTATCTGCCAGTGCGGCAAAATCGTAGGGAAGCAAGTCGGCCTGGGCCATCCGCAACACCAGCGTCCCATTTGTCTGGGCAAGCGCGCGCCCATAAACGAAACTGGTGTCGGCAAAGTGCGTGTACCAGTAAAAGTCATCGTAGATGGAGTGGTAAATGCCGTCATTGTCTTCGCCTCCATAGGACACATCGAGCGAAGCAATTCCCAGGCGGTCGAGGAAAGCTGAAAAATCCGATCCAGATCCCAGTGCGCCGATGCGCAGGTCGCCCCGGCTTGTCGCTTCCTTTTGTGCTTGCACTGTTCCAGAAACCAGCGCACCCGCCTGCCATCGACTCCAGACGGTTGCGTGTGTCTCAGGGTCATCGATCGCCCGCGCTACCTGATTGACGAGCGGCTCAAGAGAGTGAGAGCCGGCAGCGGCAAGATAGCCGCGGTCATTTCCGTCGCTATTGATATAGATAGCGGCGTGCGCCTTCAATTCTTCGGCATGTTCCTCAGCCCATTCTGTTGAGCCCAGCAGCATCGGCTCTTCGCCATCCCACGAGCAATAGATGATGGTGCGCTTCGGCTTCCAGCCGGATTGGGCCAACTGCCCTAATGCACGCGCTTCTTCGAGCAAGGCAACCTGCCCGGAGATTGGATCGGCAGCGCCGTTCACCCATCCGTCGTGATGATTGGCGCGAAGAATCCAAACGTCGGGTTCCTCTGACCCGCGCATCGTCGCGATGACATCGTTCACCGGCTTCAAATCCCAGTTGAACGCGAGCTGCAGGTGAACCTTTGTAGTCGAGGGCCCAATGCGATAGGTCAAAGGCAGCGCTCCGCGCCAGCTTTCCGGCGCCACGGGTCCCGCCAATGCCGCCAACAGAGGCTGCGCATCGCCATAAGAAATGGGAAGAGTGGGAATCTTCGCCAGCGAAGCGGCATCCTCGCGTTTCAAGCGCTTCGCATCGGCTGTTGCGCCGACTCCCGGTGTTAAAGGATCGCCCGGGTAGAGCGGCGCATCGAGCACGCTGCCGCGCTGCACGCCTTGGGACGGACGCATGGGTCCATCGGGAAAAACCGCGTCTTCTCGAAATCCATCGTCAGCCGGATCGGAAAAAATAAGGCATCCCACGGCTCCGTGCTCCGCCGCCAGCTTGGGCTTGATGCCGCGCCACGAGTGGCCATAACGCGCCAGCACGATGGCTCCCTTGACGTCGATTCCTTGCCGCGCCAACTGCTCATAGTCGTCCACCAATCCGTAATTCACATAGATCAACGGAGCGGTCACATCGCCATCGGGGGAATAGGCGTTGTACGTGGGCAGTTGCTCATTTTTTTGTCCGCTCGTCGGATCGATGGCAAGCGTTGGCTCCTCAAGCTTCGCGCGCCATGCGCCCATCTCAAGGAGGCGCGACTTCGGGGTTGGGAACAGTACCTGAAACGTTTCAATGTGCGCATCCCAGCCCCACTTCTTGTATTGCTCGAGAATCCACTCCGCATTCTGTTTGTCGTAGGGCGACCCAACGTGGTGGGGCCGCGCGCTGAGCAACTGCATGGCGGCGCGCATTCGGTCTGGATCGGGAATCGCCCGGAAGCGCTTCTCAAGGTCGAGCTCAGTTGCGGCGCTGGACGCTGTGAAGCCGAGCAGGGCAGGCTTTCCGGTTTCCTGGGCTGAAAGGGCGGCGAAAACGCAGAATGATGCGAAGCAAATCGTAACGTGGCGCAAGGCAGGCTCCTCTGTCATTTGGGGGTGAATGCAGGTTCCCGATGTGCTTGAAGCGATGGCGGTATACACGAGACTATACCGGCGCAACCGGCTATTCCGGCGCGAAAAATGCTGATTCGTCTGCTGGCGCCTTGCTCCCATTTGTTTTTTCAGGACCCCTCCGCTAAGATCGAGCTATGAATTGTTCGCGTCAGATCCTCTGTTGTCCGCGCCCTTTTGCCGCTTTGCGCGCGGGGTTAGCCTGGGCCTGATCGCCTGAACGAGTTCCAAGGTTTTTTCAAGCCCGCAATGCAGCCATCCGCTGCCGCGGGCTTTTCATTTTCACGGAATGCAGGAGAGATATGGCCGAGAATACGGCAGCGAAAGAAACCAAAGCCCAACGCGCCGAGCGCCTGAAGCGCGAAAAGAATCCATGGGAGGCATTTGACGAGGTGCGTGCGTTTGCGCGCGAGGGCCGTGCCAGCGTGCTTCCCGAGTGGGCCGGGCTCTACTTCAAGTGGTGGGGAATTTATACGCAAGGCGACGGCGCCGGCGCCACCGGGGGCAAGGGTGGCGAAGGGCTCGCCTCAGAGTTCTTCATGATGCGCATCGGTATTCCCAATGGCGTCCTCTCTTCGAAACAGCTTCGCGTGATTGCTTCGATTGCCAAGGCGCACGCTCGCAATCTCGCTGACATCACGGTACGCCAGGCCATTCAGCTCCACTGGCTCACCATCGAGTCGCTTCCTGAAACCGTGGATGCACTTGACGCTGTCGGCCTCTCGCCCAAAGGAGCTTGCGGCGACGTTGTGCGCAATGTGACTGGCTGTCCGCTGGCCGGTGTTGCCGCCGATGAATTGATTGATGCCGCACCGCTCGCGCAGGAAATCGCAAACGAGCTTCGAGGCAATCCCACCTTCTACAATCTACCGCGCAAATTTAAAATCTCCGTTACCGGGTGTCCCGCCTGGTGCAGTCTTCCCGAGATTAACGACATTGGATTGACCGCGGCCGTGCGCGACGGTGTTGTCGGGTATTCCGTTCGCGTTGGCGGAGGGCTCTCGCGCGAGCCGCATATTGCCGTCCGCCTCGACGCCTTCGTTCTTCCCGAGCAGGCAATCCCAGTCGTCCGCGCCATCGCGGAGATTTTTCGCGATCAGGAGATCTTGCGCGAAAGCCGTGAGCGCGCTCGTCTCAAATATCTTTTTCTGAAGCAAGGCTGGACTGCGGCAACTTTCCTTGAAGAGTTGCAGTCACGCCTCGACTTCAAGTTGCTCCCCGGAGCGCCCGAGCAGGTTCCGGATGATATCTTCCGCGACCACGTTGGGATTGCAAAGCAACGTCAACCGGGACTGAGTTCCGTTGGCACATCCGTAGTGCGCGGGCGTGTCAGCGGAGATCAACTTGAAGCGGCTGCGAATCTGGCCGATCGATTCGGTTCCGGCTCTTTGCGCACCACGGTTTCGCAAAACCTACTCTTCATTGACATTCCCAACAGCAAAACCGCGGAGCTTGTCAATGAACTAGGAACCATTGGACTGCACGTCGAAGGCTCGTCATTTTGGCGCGGAACCGTCGCTTGCACAGGCACTGAATTCTGCAAACTGGCCATCACCGAGACAAAGGGTTTCGCGCGATGGATCGTTGACGAGCTCGAAGAGCGGACCCCCGGCTTCGATCAGCAGCTCAAGCTCAATGTTACTGGCTGTCCGAATGGCTGCGGCCAGCATTGGGTTGCTGATATTGGCATTGAAGGCAAGAAGATCAAGCACGACGGCCAGCTAACTGACGCTTACTACTTTTGTCTCGGCGGTGCAGTCGGCGAGCACGCGCGAATCGCGCGCCCGGTCGGCTATCGATGCCCCGCTCCGCTCGTTCCCGAAGCGATTGAGCGCCTGCTTCGGAAATACCTGGCTGGGCGCGCACTCAACGAAAACCTGCGCGCGTGGTTCAGCCGCCACAGCGACGACGAACTTCGCGCTTGTCTTGCCGGAGAGGTGCTCGCCCCGGTAGAACGCGATCTCCCTGCCGGCCCGGTCCCACACAGCGTCGACAATTGAGGAGGACCCCATGAACCTTCTGCCCATCTTTCTCAACCTTGCGGACCGGAATTGCCTGATTGTAGGCGCGGGCAACATTGCGCTCGATAAGATCGAAACTCTCCTGCCCACTGGCCTGAAGCTTCGCGTCGTCGCCCCGACCGCCCGCGCCGAAGTTCGCGAGTTAGCAGACGCTCACCGGCTTGAATGGCTCGAGCGGGCATTCACTTTGGAGGATCTCGGCGGGCAGTTCCTGGTGATCGCCGCAACCGACCGTCCCGAGATCAACGCTGCCGTTTATCGGGCCTGCACAGAACGAAACATTCCCTGCAACAGCGTTGACGATATTCCCAACTGCGACTTCTTTTTCGGTTCGGTTGTACGCCGTGGGCCGCTACAGATCGCCATCTCCACTTCAGGCGAGAGTCCCGCCGTTGCGCAACGTCTGCGGCGTGAAATCGAAGAGCAACTCCCGGGAGATATTGGTCCATGGCTCGAAAGCCTCGGCGATCTTCGCCGGGAAGTTCTTGCCATGCAACCTCGCGGGGAAGGGCGCAAGCTGCTGCTTCACAGGCTTGCGCAGCGCCAAATTTGCGAATCAACGTGTTGCCCTTCTCGTCAATTGGCGAGTGCGTCGGCTCTTGAGTCTCGTGGGACCGTTTTCCTTGTCGGCGCCGGACCGGGAGATCCCGACCTGCTCACCATTAAGGCGCTGCGCCTTCTCCAAACCGGAGATGTGGTTCTCCACGACGACCTCGTGCCGCAAGCGATTTTGAATCTCGCCTCGTCGCACGCTGAGATCGTGAACGTGGGCAAGCGCTGCGGCGCCAAGAGCATTTCGCAGCAGGAAATCAATGCGCTCATGATCGCGCATGCTCGCGAACATCGCAACGTAATCCGCCTCAAGAGCGGCGACCCGCTCGTCTTCGGCCGCGCTACGGAAGAGATTGCCGCACTCGTCAACGCAGGTGTGGCATTTGAGGTGGTGCCAGGAATCACGGCCGCATTTGCCGCGGCAGCACAGTTGGGCTGTTCACTCACTGACCGCGAAGGCGCATCGAATGTGACCTTCTCGACCGGCCATCATGCAGACGCGCACAATCGCTCATCCCTGCCGGCCATTGAAGCGTCAACCCGGGTTGTCTATATGCCAGGTCGCGATCTGGGTCTACTTGCCGCTGAGTGGCTTCAACAGGGCTTGCCTTCCGACTTCCCGTGCGCAGTCATCAGCCGGGCTGGGCAGGCCGGAGAGCAAGTGCAATGTACGACTCTGGGCGCTCTCGGCGCGCTCGCTTCCGTACCCGCGCCCAGTCTGCTCATCGGCGGTTGGACGCTTCGCAATGCGCGGGCATTCCTGGGGTCGCTTGCTGAAGACGTTCCGGTTCAGGTGTGAAGGCGGGTCGTTACGCGTGCAACCTCACGCGCTGAACGGCGCCTGACCGCGCACGCGGCGGAGCAAGCGGCTTGTCCATCAATTGATCTGCGCAGATGAACTCCGTTCCACCGCCTGTCGTCGCAGCTGCAACGGCAAAGCTTGCCGGTGGCCGCGATGCGCAGAGGAACGTTAGGTCGCGGGCCGTCACGCCGCGCTCGATAAAGTTGGGGCCGCATAGGTCAAGATGTTTTATATCGACCTGGGACCCGCCCTCAAGAACGCGAATGACTTCGAAGACTCCGAAGAAACCATTGCGCCGAACGCGATCGCCGAGACAGAGTTTTCTTTTTGATGAATCCATGCCCTGATGATGCGGTTCGCAGGCTTTCACACGCCATACTTCAAACGTCCTAGCAGAACTCCACGAAGGTGCCATCAGCCGGCTGCTTGCCTCCTAGCGGTTTGGCAACTATCTCTCAAAAAAGGGGTTACACCGGGCGGATTCAACCTAAATTGACTATTACCAAAAGCCCACAATGAGCAGAACCGCGAAGAGCGAACTCAGCGCCAACGCGCGCTGGCCGACCTGTTTCAACGGGGGCTGGAGGTTAACAGGTGGAGTCCGGTGAGTGCCTCACCTGGTTCGAGCGTGCTGAACCGCAATTCTCCGCAACCGACCCTGACATTCAGGCAATCGTTAAGAATCGACTCCGATGGCTGTTCCGGATTCGTTACGAATCTTTACATCGTTTGACAAAATGTGACGGCGTACAAACCCGGGAAGGCGTCTTCTTACGTAGTGGCAAGTCTTTGTGTAACTGCCCGGAAAAGTCGAGGTAGCGGAATGAATTTGAAAGTCCGTTCAAGGCGCGGGATGCTCTCAATGAGAGCAATGATGTGCGTGACCGTTCTAATTCTCGAAGTGAGCGCGACTGGGTCCGCTTTTCCCGGAAAGGTGCATGGCAACGCAGAGCGCCAGATAAAGACGGGCGACCGTCGACCTTTCCGCTGTGGGCCAGAAATTGGAATAAAGCTGCTGCGGCATGACAATCCACTGATTCATGTTCTGATGACGTCCGCAATCTCAATCGCCGGACGCCTATAGGCCAACTTTGAAAACCCCTGCGACAGACGCGACTTCCTGGTGCGCGGGGAACGAAAGCCGCTTCAAGCATCGCTCCATGGTTTTCCAGGGTCGCGCGTCCCCGCAAAAGAAACCGCTTTCGATTCCGCAAGGCGCTGAAGTGCTCGCACCTCTGCAAGCTCTTTTCGCTCCAGGTGCGAGTCAAAGCGCAGGACGGTGGGCTGAACATGACACGGAACTCCTCGCTTCGCTCCGCAGACCGGACAAACCACCTGAGCAGCCGGATTGTTCAGAATCTCGATTCTCTTCGCAGAATGCCCGCCTTGCAGTAATGTCATTGCTCCACCTTCCGAAAAACAATCTCGCCCTGCGAGAGCTCTTTCAGCTTCGGTGCCTCACAACGTTCGAAGCGCTTCAATCCCGAAGGGATGCCCGGAGCTCAAGGCTACATTGGCCAACTCGATCATCACTCAACTGGTTAGCTGAAGGTTTTCTGCAATCGACACGGAGGTAGAGACCGATACCTTCGTCTGATAGCTCGATTTGAAGAGCCCACCTGACACTCGCACAGGGGGTCGATTCATAGCGGGGGGCGCGGCCAAGGGACGGAGAGCGGCAAGGATCCGTATTGCGGACCATTGGCCAAGCATACGTGCAGTCGAATCGTGACTCCGATGTGCATGATTTGCTGAACTTAGCAGCGCAGCGAGGTGAGGACCACGAGCACCGGCCGCAACGCAAGGCGTTGGAATCTCACCTCCGGCCAGGGAGTTTAGATGCGGTTTCGAACCGGGGGTTAGATCGGTGTTGCCGGCTGGCTCGGCGTAATGCGCACTGATCGCTTCTGCGCAGTCCAGCCCGCCCGCCACGCCCGTGCCCTACAATCCGATCGCTTTAGCTGAAGTCACGGGATCAGCACGAACAGCTGTTCAGGCCGGCCAGGCCAATTTTAAGACGCAGACGCGAAATCCTTATTGTGGTGGAATTCCTTCGACAAAACTCAACGCCGCGACGGTAGACCTGACTCTCACACTCGATGAGTTCGAACAGCTTAAAGCCGGCATGCTTCCTCCAGTTGCCCATCGCTTTCTGGGCTGGCGTAACGACCAGATGCAACAAATGTCTTCAGAGGATCTACGGGAACCGATCTCGTGCGTTGAGATAAGCAACACCGAAGCCAGTCTGAACCCTTCGATCTCTTTCATCTCAGCAATTGTGAGTCCTGCTGTAAGAGGCGAACTGTGATAAACATCGCAGGGATCAGGAACACCAGGGAACCGACAACCCACATAATCACGGCTCCGGTGACCTGGTCAGCCATGAGCGAGACGTGAAATGGATTCGGCTGTTCAGCATAATATCCATAGACTGGACGGCCGCAGAAGGCAAGAAAAGCCGAGAGCGCTGTATTGGCAATGTCGGCGCTTACAAGATAGAGAATCATAATCCATCCTGGATAACGCGCGCTGGTGGGCCAGGGACGAATGAGCAGCCACCAAAACAAAATGGATGCAGCGAGGAAGCAGATGTGCTCGAAGTCGTGCCACAATTCGTGTTCGAGTGCGAAATCGTAGGCTGCCGGAACGTGCCATCCAAGAAAGACGGTATTCATCAATAACCACGCGACGACCGGAGACGTCAGGAAACGCCCCAGCGATCGCAGGGTTTTCAATCGAAAGAGTGGCCCGAGCAAGCGCACGGTAACGACCCGGGGAAGGCCGCGTAAAAGCGGAACCTGCGGGTTGCCTAGAAGCAGGAGCGGAGGAACAAACGACATTAGGAGCAGATGCTCCACCATGTGGGCGCTGAGAAGGGCATCGGCAAAACCATCCATCGGCGAACCGATTGCGAGCCAGAGCGTGGTCAGGCCCAGGAGAAATGCGGCCAGGCGTCCCGCGGAAAACTGCGCGCTCCTGGTCCTTCGAATAACAAACCATCCGCGGATGTAGACAATGGCGCATAACAGCACCATCGTCGTAAGGAAGATCGGCGGTGACCACTCTGCGAAGATAGCTTGAGATTCGGGAGACATTGGCAAGGTTCGAGCCGCTCGGTCAATGCCTGGCAGGGGTTGGCCGCGACGGTGGCACCGCGCCGGTTCCAACCAGTGTTTGCGAAGCGTCGATGGCCGGCGCAAGGTTGCCGCCGCGAAGGGTGAGGAGGAAATGCACGAGCGCGGTTGTTTCCGCAGGGTTCAGAGCATTGCCATAGGCCGGCATGTTGCCGCCGCCCTGCAAGACCTGGCGGATGATTTGACCCTCGGTCATGTGCGAAGCCACGGAGTCGAGGGCCGGCCCGCGCATTCCACCGGCGCCGCCAATTGAGTGACAATTGCGACATTGCTTGTTTTGCAGCACAAGCGCGCCTTGGCGTTCAAGTGGAGTTCGACCGTGTAGATCGGCGGTGGGAATTGGATCGCCGGTCCAAGCGTTCATGATCGGACTCCAGGGCGTATACATTGCGAGGCTTGTGAAGGCGCCCAGAGTAACAGCGATGACTGCAACCATGAGGACGGCCACCGGGCGGCGCGACCAATGTTTTTCGCCTTCGCCTGAGACAAGCGGCAGCAGCAACATGACGCCGATGATCACAACGGGCGCGATGAAAAGCACAGGGGTCTCGAGGCTGGGCGGCAAATAGGCGAGGACCGCATAGATCCAGAGGAAAGCGAAATCCGGTTTTGGCGCGGTTTGAATAATGGTTGGATCCGGCTGGCCCGTGGGGCCGAAAGGCCCGAAGTAGAATGCGCAACCCATAACGGCAAGCATGATGAACGCCGCGAAGATGGCGTCTTTCCATGCTCCGTCAGGCGCGAAAGGAATGCCCGTCTCTTGCGTGAGCTTGTGATATTCCTGCACGTACGTGCGCTTGTTCACCAGCCGGCCCGGCATGGGCCAATCGTTAATGCCGAGCCGCACCACCATGAGCAGATGCAAGCCGACAAGCCCGAGCAGAAGCCCCGGAATCACGAAGACATGCAATGTAAAGAAGCGCGAGAGCGTTGGGCCCGCAATGATTGGACCGCCGAGCATGAGGTCGACGAGCGCACCCCCCACAATCGGAACACGGCTCACGATGGAAGCGCCGATTCCCAGGCCCCAGTACGCATCCTGATCGAAGCGAAGAACCTGACCTGTGAACGCCATGCCGAGTGTAAGCAACAGCAAAAAAACTCCCACGATCCAGGTCAATTCGCGCGGGAACTTGTAGGCGCCGAAAATGAAGACCTGCATCATATGGATCAGCACGATGGCAATCATGAAGTCCGAGCCCCAGCCGTGCATGGCGCGCAAAAACCAGCCCAACCGGACGTTGTGATCGAGAAACTCGAGGCTCGTCCAGGCATGGCTCGCGCTGGGTGAATATACCAGGGCCAGCAGAATCCCGGTGATCACTTGAAGAACGAGAATCACCGTCGCGGCGCTGCCAAATACGTACCACCAGCTCGATGTGTTCGATGGAATCTCATGCTCTGCCGCTTCGAGAGCAGGAGTGACAAGTCCGAGCCGCTGCTCAAACCAGTCGTAGACATCGATTGCGCGTGTTTTCAGGCTGGCCATGAGCTGTTCCTTGACCGAGCATCCTCATGCGTGGCATCTGTGATGGACGCCGTCGCAGTCGTAGAGCTTTGCTGAATGTGCGTAAGCTCAGGCCGCTTGCAATCGCGCGCTGCCAGCGTGGGCATCTTGCCGGCGCTTATCATCAGGTTGCCCGCGACGATCTTATGGTCATATTCGAAGAGGCCCCGCTCGGGCGGTCCCGACGCGCGCGATCCATCTTCGTAGTAAGCACCTCCGTGACAGGGGCAAAGGTAGAGTCGTGATTGCGCAAACCAGCGAACCGGGCATCCAAGATGAGCGCAGTTAATCGCGAAGACCTGGAATTTATTCCCGGAAATGTGGCGAACCCAGCAGGGAATGTCGCCTGTCTGCCCATCCCACGGCGTCGTCACGGGATTACGGAAGTTGACGAGACGCGTCTCGCCTTCAGGAAAGTCGCCAAGTGAGCCGAGCTTGATCCACGAGTCCTCGCTTGAACTCTTCTTCAAAGCCGGACCCAGAAGATACCCGACAATCGGCACTGCCAAAATTGCACCAACAGCTCCGTTCAAGAAGAGGGAGAGCTTGAAAAGAAACACGCGTCGCGAGTGGCCTGCGCTCTTGGCAGTTGCTAAAGAGTTCGTCGCTGTGGCCGGGTCGGCTGGCGGAAGAGCGTCATTCGTGTTCATCGCGTCTCGCTCCGTGGGGTAGTTTTCGCTTTGATGGGCATCGGTTCAAGTTGCATCAGTCGTTCCGTTTCTACGGATGGTTCGAATAAGGCTGCCCTGGATTTGCAACGCGCTTTGTGGCCAGCCATGCGAGGATATCGGTCACCTGCTGATCCGTCATTGGGAGTTCTCCATCGCCGCGCCAGTCTGGCATCGCCACATCGGGCCGGCCCGCAATGGTAATGCTTCGCAAGTTCTGGTCGCTGATGACTGCAAGGTACGATGGGTCAACGATCGATCCGATCTTGCCCTTGGTCGAGTTTGGCTTTCCGTCGGCAGGGCCACCTTCCCCCGCGGTTCCATGGCATCGTGCGCAGAACACGCCATATGTCTCAAGTCCGTGCTGCGCATTGCCCGGCAAGGTCGCCAAATAGGGCGGAGGAGTTTTGCCTGCGAGAATGCCCGGATTGCCCCATTGCTTTTGAATACCCTGCGCCAGCGTTTCAACCTGCTTGTCAGTCAACATTCCGCCAGCGCTCTTTGCGAAAGGTGGCATCAATTTGCCGGGAACGCCATTGGCGATAATTCCCCGCAGATGGGTTTCGCCTGCAAGCTGAATGTACACGGGATTGGAGAGCGAGATCGCCGGGCCGTCCCTGCCATTCTCTCCATGGCATCCTGAGCAGTTCTGTTTGTAGAGTCCAGCGAAATCGAGCACTTCTTCAGGACGCACCACTTCGGGCCCCGGCCCAGGACGGCCAGGAGCGTTGCCACACCCGATGAAACCTAGGCATCCGACAGCCAGCGTGAGTGCAGAACAGAACGACCGGGTTTTCGGCACACAACTCATTTGTCTTCGTCTCTCGTGGTGGAAGTGTCGCCATGAGGCTGGTCGCTGTGTACGCCGGCGCGGACGGCAAACGGAAGCGCGCGAAACTGGGGTGTACGCACCTTGACCTGTAGGTTCACCACAAAGCCGCAGACCAACCCGAACGCAATTTGCGATAGTACGAACCAGAGCCAGTCGATGCGGGCATTCAGAATTGGGCTGATGACTCCCAACGCTGAGTAAAGTATTCCCGTCCAGAGGAAAGGCGCGATGAAACCCGCAGTCAGAATGGGTTTCCTTGGAAACATCGGCAGCATCGCTCCATAAAGAAGTCCGACCAGCAACGATGTAAGCGCGTGAATGCCAAACGCCGCCAGCAAACCCATCAAATGAAACTGGCCCAGGAATGCATTGCTTTCGCTCGCCCAGCCTACGAAACCTCCAGCGGCGAGCAGATTCGCGGCATACCACAGGCTGTGATATTTGAGCAGACTGAATGCAGTTGCTGGAACGACCATTGCAATCCCGCCGGCAATACCGCCCTTGATGCCGGCCGCCAAGCTGAACGTCTCCACAGGAAGTAGTTTTCGATGTTGAGGGTCAGTCCATAACTGCTCATGCCGTTTTCGCGTGGTCGATATCAAGATATGATCCGCATGAACTTCGACCGCGGCGTGATGTTCGCGGGGCAGCACTTCGAAGAACCATCCAATCGTGGAGCAAAGCGCAAGCACGGCTCCCAGCAAACTGACCACCCAGTGCGTAACCATGCCTGCAATCATTAATGAGACCCCCAGTGCGAGCACCATAGGCCACGCGGTCGGCACCGGAAGGACAACTTCGTCTTCATGCTGCATCATGCACCTCCTTCCGCAACCTACCTGCCAAGCACATAGACGACCGTAAACACCACAACCCACACCGCATCGACAAAATGCCAATAGAGTGACAGCGTCTCAAGCTTCTCCGAGTGTTCCAGTCTCACGAGTCCGAACAATGAGAATCCAAAGGCGAGGGAAAGCATGATCAGGCCGACCACAACGTGCGTCGCGTGTAAACCAACCAGGGAATAGTAAGTGGTTCCAAAGAGATTGGTCTTGATTGTCAGTCCTTCGTCGTGGATGAGGTGATACCACTCGCGGGCCGTCGTAAGAAGAAAAATCGATCCCAACAGAACGGTACCGCCAAGCCAGCCCGTGCAGGCCTTCGTGCTTCCTTTGTGCAACGCGGCAACCGCGAGATGCACAGTGATGCTGCTCGACAGCAGGCAAACAGTGCCGAAGATCGGTAGTTCTAACACCTGCGCCGGAGTGGGGCCGGTAAGACTTTTGCCGATGTAGAAGATGTAGGCGACAACAAAAATCAGAAAGATCGCGGACTCCGCCACAATGAGGCAGACCATGCCCACCGTTCCGCGATAGGGAAGCGTCCAGGACGCATCCTGCGGCGAGGCCATCGAAATGTTTGCAGCGTCGTTCATTTTTCTTCGTGCCTCA
>Ga0182013_10002565_pt1 | contig 23699 bp, 21 predicted proteins | sample 612S2MmetaG_FD_120487 | JGI IMG/M metagenome (GOLD analysis project Ga0182013, IMG submission 120487) | Permafrost microbial communities from Stordalen Mire, Sweden - 612S2M metaG | ecosystem: Environmental > Terrestrial > Soil > Wetlands > Permafrost | place: Sweden: Stordalen | collected...
CATCTACCATGACTGCACCATCCGCAGATCGGAGATCGAGCATTCGATCGTCCTCGAGGGGAGCGTGATCGACAACGTCGACGGCAAGATCGAGTCCTCGCTGATCGGCAAGGGATGCACCGTCTGCTCCTGTCCGGAGCGACCGCGTGCCTACCGGCTGATGCTCGGTGACCATTCCCGCGTGGAGCTGCGCTGATGGCCTGGATGACCGTCACCGAATCTATGGAGCGCGTGCTGAGCAGCATCAGCTCGGTCCCGGAGTCCCAGCGTCTGGGCCCGATCGACGGCGTCATGGTCAAGACGTTCCGCAAGCACGCCGACCAGCGTGGCTACTTCATCGAGCAGCTCAAGCGAGGAGACCTCGATGACGAGGGACGACCGTTCATCCCCGCCGATCCCTTCGCCCAGATGTCGCGCAGCCTCGCCTACGCGCGCGGAGGAAACCCGCCCGAGCTGATCAAGGCCTTCCACTGGCATAAGCGCCAGTGGGACTACTGGGACATCGTGCAGGGCAACGCACGGGTGGTGCTCGTGGACCTCCGCGAGGGCTCTCCCACCGCGGGTCGCATTCAGACCGTGATCCTGGGGGAGCACGCGCCCAAGATGGTGGCCATCCCCCCCTTCGTCGGTCACGGCTATCAAGTGCTGGACCTCCGCGACGTCATCCTCAACTACTACGTGACCGAACCCTATGACCCGGCCGACCCCGACGAGGGAAGGATCGCCTGGAACGACCCTCGCATCGGATTCGACTGGAGCATCGAGAACATCTGAGATGCGGCTGCTTGTGACCGGAGGCGCGGGCTTCATCGGCAGCGAGTTTGTCCGGATGACGCTGCGCGAGCATCCGGACGACTCGGTGATCGTCCTTGACAAGCTCACCTACGCCGGCAACGAGCGCAACCTCGATCCGGTGCGGGACGATCCGCGCTTCCGCTTCGTCAAAGGGGACATCGCCGACGAGGCCGCCGTGGGCCCGCTGGCGAGCGAGTGCGACGTGATCGTTAACTTCGCCGCTGAATCCCACGTCGACCGCTCGCTCGAGGCACCCGGCCAGTTCATCATGACTGACGTCTACGGCACCTATGTGCTGCTGGAGGCGGCACGTTCGGCCGGTCACGAGCGTTTCCTCCAGGTGAGCACCGACGAGGTCTACGGAGACGTCACCGAGGGCCGCTCACGCGAGGGCGATCCCCTCCGGCCGCGCAGCCCGTACAGCGCCAGCAAGGCGGGCGGCGAGCTGCTGGTGCAGGCGTACCGCGCGTCTCACGGGCTGCCCGCCATCGTCACCCGCGGCTCGAACACGTACGGCTGGTATCAGTACCCGGAGAAGATCATCCCCCTCTTCATCACCAACGCTCTCGAGGATCGGCCGCTGCCCATCTACGGGGACGGGAGCGCGGTGAGGGATTACATCTTTGTCGAGGACCACTGCCGGGGCATCGACCTGGCGCTGCGCCGGGGCGTGCCCGGCGAGGAGTACAACATCGGCGCGGGGCAGGAGATCAGCGGGATCACGGTGGCCGAAACGGTGCTCCGCCTCCTCGACAAGCCTGCCACCCTCCAGCAGTTCGTGAGCGATCGCCCCGGCCACGACCGCCGCTACGCTCTGGACTCCTCAAAGCTCCGCGCCCTGGGGTGGAAGCCTCGGGTCGATTTCGGCAAGGGGATGGAGACGACAGTGGCCTGGTACGTCGAGCACCGGGAGTGGTGGAGCCCCCTCAAGAGCGGCGAGTTCTGGGAGTTCTACCAGCGCAATTACAAGCCGGTGGGGCCCGGCGCCTCCTGAGCCTCGCATGAGGATCGAGGTCGTCGGTTCCCGTGGGCAGCTCGGCCGCGAGCTGCTGACGACGCTCGCCGCGACGTCGCATCAGGCTTCCGGTCACGACGTCGAGAGCGTCGACATCCGCGAGCCCGGATCGGTCGCCGCCCTGCTCGACGAGGTGCGGCCGGAGGCGATCATCAACTGTGCCGCATGGACAAAGGTGGACGCCGCGGAGGCCGATGAGGCGGCGGCAAGCCGTGTCAACGCCGACGGCCCCCGGGTTCTCGCCGAGGCGTGTAGGGCGAGGGGCATCCTGCTCTGTCACCTGAGCACTGACTACGTCTTCGACGGGACCGCGACCGCCCCCATCGCCGAGACGGCGTCGCCGAATCCCCAGAGCGCGTATGGTCGGGGCAAGCTCGCCGGAGAGGAGGGGGTCAGGGCGAACCTGGCCTCCCATCAGATCGTGCGCACCGCATGGCTCTACGGGCAGGAAGGTCCCAACTTCGTCCTCACCATGCTGAGGCTGGCTCGCGAACGGCCCGCGCTGCGGGTGGTCGCCGACCAGTGGGGCTCGCCCACGTGGACCGGTCATCTGGCCCCTGCGCTGATCCGCCTCGTCGAGCGCGGCGTGCCCGGCACCTACCACCTCACCAACTCCGGCAGCACGACCTGGCGAGACTTCGCCCAGGCGATCGTCGAGGAGGCCGGGCTCCGCGTTCCCGTCGAGTCCATCACCACCGCGCAGTTCCCGACCCCTGCCGCGCGCCCGTCGTACTCGGTGCTGGCCAACCGTGCCTGGGAGCGACTCGGAGAGACGCCGCTTCCCGACTGGCGGGAGGGGCTGCGCGCCTACCTGGCACAGCGCACGGCGGCATCCCCCGAGGCGACCGCGACGTGACTGACGTCCTCGTGCTCGCCAACGAGCACGTCAATCGCCGGATGGCGGGACCCTCGATCCGCTCCTTCGAGTTCGCCCGGGTGCTGAGCGCGGACGGTCACCGAGTCACCCTGGCCTCACCGTTCCCCAGCGATCTCCCGCCCCAGCCCTTCGCTGTGACCACCTACGACGCGTCGAGCCTGCCGGACCTGGTGGCGCAGCACCGCGTCGTCGTGCTCCAGGGGTGGGTGATGGAGCGCTTTCCGCTGCTCCGGGAGGCGGACGCCCGTCTGGTCATCGATCTCTACGACCCCTTCCCCCTGGAGGTGCTCATCCTCTTCGGGAAGGAGGCCATGGAGAAGCGGCTGGAAGCCCAGCGGGACTCCATCCGCGCGGTCACCGACCAGATCCGGGACGGCGATCTCTTCCTCTGTGCCAGCGAGAAGCAGCGCGACTACTGGTTGGGCTGGCTGACGGCGGCGAGCCGGGTCAACCCGCTCACCCATCAGCAGGACCCGACCCTGCGCGCGCTCATCGATGTCGTCCCCTTCGGCGTCCCGGCGGAACCGCCACGGCGTCAGCGTCCCGCGATGCGCGGGATCATCGACGGAGTCGGTGAGGGCGACCTGGTGGTGCTCTGGGGTGGCGGCATCTACAACTGGTTTGATCCGGTCACCCTGATCCGCGGGGTGGGGATCGCGGCCCAGAGCCTCCCGCGGCTCCGGCTGGTCTTCATGTCCACCGGTCACCCCAACCCCGAGATCCAGACCATGTGGACCCAGGTGGAGGCGCGGCGGGTGGCCACGGAGCTGGGGCTCACCGGAACCCATGTCTTCTTCAACGAGAGCTGGGTTGCGTACGAGGACCGCGCGGGTTGGCTGCTCGAGGCCGACATGGGTGTCTCCACCCATTTCGACCACGTGGAGACGCGCTTCTCCTTCCGGACCCGGATCCTCGACTACTTCTGGGCCGGACTGCCGGTGATCTGCACCGCTGGCGACACCCTTGCCGATGACATCCAGCGTTTGGGCATCGGCACCACCGTCGCGCCCGAGAGCCCCGAGGCCGTGGCCCGGGCGCTGGTGGAGCTGGGGGAGGATGCGGCAAGGCGCCGGGACTGTGGTGCACGGTCGGCGGCTCACGCGGCGTCGCTCACGTGGCCCGCTGTAGCGGCGCCCCTCCGCCGCTTCTGCGCCGATCCGCGCCCGGCGGCGGACCGGGCGGCGGGGCTGGTCCGCATGCCGATCCCCTTCACGCCGATCCGCGACGACGTCGCCACGGTTCCCGGCGCCATCCCAGGCGGCGGCGCGCGGCCGCCGCATCCCGGTTTCCTCTACCGGGTCCTCCGCTCCCTGTACCGGGCAGCCCCGCCGGTGATCACCCACTCGAGCTGGGTTGGAAGCGTACGGGCACGGTTCATGCGCGCCCTCGGTGGGAAGCGGACCTCTTACTGATCCTCGACTGGTTGCAGCGGCTGATCACCAGTTCTCTCCCGAGCATAGGACCTTGTCACAGGCTGCCTGCAGTTGCTGGGGCGACTCGCTCATGTAGACGTGCCATCCGGCAGGATCGATGGGGACGATGCACACCTGTCCCGTGTTGAGGCAGGCAACCGAGCGGTTCCAGTCGACGCTCTGGAGCGTGGGCAGTGGTCCACCGAGAAGGCATCCGAGAAGGATTAGGAACACTGGGGTGGCACTTAGCATCGACCGCAGGCGGCTCGTGTCGTAGAGCTGCTTGCCCAGCGAGATGCCCGCGACCACGATGACAATCTCCACCGGCAGCGCGTAGTAGCGGTTGCCCAGGTTCGCGCCGCCCAGGTTTGCCCATCCGCCGGGCTCCTGCCGGTAGATGACGGACACGATCGACCCGGCCATGGCGATCCCCAACCCCAGGGCCACTGTCCACGGCAGGTCCCTGCATGCGGCGGCCACCAGCGCCAGCAGGACCAGGCAGGCCATCCAGATCTCGATGTGGAGCGTGGGATCAGACCACAGGCTCACCAGGATGGTGCGGCCGAACACGAGGCTTCCGAAGGTTCCGAGCACCGCGTTGTGCACCGTCACCCACCAGTTGGCGTGGAGGATGCCGAAGAGCGCGCCGGAATTCGAGTTGCCCACAGCGACGATCGCAGCGCACCCGGTGACAATGCCGGCCATGATCAGGCTGTAGCGGCTGCGGTTGCGCCAGGCTCGAAGCCAGAAGGCGGGTGCGAGCACGGCCGCGAACGGGCCGGTGAGACCCATGACCGCAACGGCGGGGAGGAGCAGGATGCGGGGCCCGCGCCGTTCGGGGTCTCGCGAGAGGGCGAGGAAGAGCAGCCCCGTCGCCAGGTACTCCTCGATGCCGGTGAGAGTGCCGCTGACCTCAGAACCGGCTCCGGGGAGGATGACGAGGGCGAAGAAGAGCGCGACGCGAACCGGGTATGAGGGGATCAGCCATTCCATCTCGCGGCGCAGCACCAGCGAGCAGGAGAGCGCGGTGACCGCGATGGCCAGCGCCGCGAACAGGATCGGGGTGAGCCCGATCGGGAAGAGAGCGGTGAACGCCGAGAGGATACGGGGAACGACGTGGAGGTAGCCATCGTACGGGTGGAAGATCGTGGTCCACAGGGGAAAGCGTCGGCTGTCCGTCCAGAAGATGACCCCATCCTCCGCCCACAGCTTGGGGTCGGTGAAAAGGCCGCCACGGCGGACCGCCATCAGCAGCATGCCCAGGACGATCACGAGCGGCGTGACAGCGGCCCGGGGGATGACGAGCCACGAAGGATAAACGCGGCGGGCGGGTGCAGAGGACTCACTCATGACAACGCACCGGTCTAGAACCCTCCGTGCGGGATGAGGTACTGGGCAAAGACGTAGGCGTCCAAGCCGGCGAAGAGGACGCACGGCAATGCCACACCGACAGCGATCCGGCCGCGCTGGCGCCTTCCCCCTCCGGATTTTGGCTTACTTCCATGGGCGTGCCCGTCGTCACCGCGAACACCCGATGGTCAGGCTGCCTGAGTGATCCGGCTCCGCGGCAGAGCCCATGCCCGTGGGTTGGAGCCGTCGCACCCGCAAGCCCTCACCCGAGCTGTCGAGATGCCGACCGGGCCTATACACGAGTGGTGGCTCCAGCGATCAGCTGCCGCCGAGGCCGCAGATCATGGTCACCCCGACAGGGAGGGTCAGCAGGGTGGTGACGCCACTCGCCGTCACCTCGAGATAGGTCGGCGGTGCTGGGCTCAGTCCAAAGGTGCTCGTTGCCACCGAGGCGACGCCGGGCTGTCCCAGAAGGGCCAACTGAACAGTCAGGTTGCCGCCGCCCTCCGGCGATAGGACCACCTCTCCCGGGCCTGCAAAGTCGAGTTGCACCTGGACGGTGCCGGTCGCCGATCCCACCGAGACGCAGCCGTGGCCGATGTCCGTGACCAGGGCGAGGGAGGCGGGATCGACGCTGGGCGTGTTGGTGCCGGTCACCTGCGGGCTCGCGCTGATGCCCACCTGCAGGAAGAGCTCGGCGTCCAGCATGTCGGTCGGAGACACGGCGGCGTGGGTCGAGATGCTACCCGTGCTGATCATCGAGCGCAGCATGTCGACGGTCAGGTCGCCAGAGTGCACCGGCTCCACCCCGGTCCCTCCGTTCGCGGTTAGGGGTGCGCCGCTCTGGAGGATCTGTACCGCCGCCAGAACCTGACCCTCCGTGGTCGTGGTGATCGGATTCCAGGTCTGGAGAAAGCTGACCCAGCTGCCGACACTTGCCACCACCGCCAATGCGCAGGCGGCGAGGGCCACCACTCGGCCGGTCACACTGCTCTGGGCCAGGCGTGTCAGCGCCACCGCGGTGGCGGGCAGGAGCAAGGCGATGCCGATGTAGCCATAGCGCGTCAGGGTCGAGTTCGACAGTCCCGCGGTGGCGGGGCCGATGCCGAGCAGGAGGAAGTAGACCACGCCGGTCGCTCCCGCGGCGAAGACGAAGGCGGTCTGCGTGCGGATCAGCCGGCGCTCGAGGAACAGCCAGACGAGGAGAGCCACCAAGAGAATGGGGCCGAAGCCACCCCACCCCACCGTGGCGCCGACGGCGCTGGTCAGTCCCGTCCACGCGTAATCGAAGACGGAGAAGAGCTGCCCGATGGGCTCGGGCTGGAGGGAGCTGTAGTTCCGGCCGATCACGGCGAACCAGGCGAGATAGACGGCGGCGGGCAGGGCGGCGACCCGGAAGGCGGCGAGCCAGCCCCGGCGGAGCAGGGCCAGGAGGGCGCAGAGGAAGACCATGATCACGCCGACCCCCGAGCACATGACCGCCGCGACGCCGAGAGGCCAGGAGAGGAGGTCGCGGCGTGAGCCGGGCTCGGTGTGGTCGACGAGCAGGGCCGCGGCCAGACCGAGGGCGACCGGCAGGACGAAGCTGACCTGGAACCAGGACCAGACGTTCTCGACCCCACCCCCCAGCACGACGAAGACGGCGGCCAGACCGGTGGCCACCCATGGGTCGGCTCCGAGGCGACGCATCCAGCGCCACAGCAGGTGGACGAGTACGAGGTGGGCGGCGATGTCCATTAGCGCGTAGGGGAGGAAGGAGCGCAGCCCGTAGATCTTGTCGAGAGCCAGGGTGAGCAGGATCGGCACCGTGGACCAGTGGCCGTTGTGGGGCACCAGGAGGCTCAGGGAGCTCCCCGGCTGCATCCTCCCGAAGAACTCGAACTCGTCGCCGAGGAACCAGTTGCTCCGGTCGAGGTAGAGGATGACCGCGAGGCCCACGAGCAGCGAAAGGTAGTGCGCCGGCATCGCGGCGCCCCCCACGCGAGCTCCCCATGCCCTCCAGCGCGGCGATCGGGTGGCAGGGATAGAGGGCGGACCCGCTGGTGGCGAATCGGCGGCCGGGGCGCCGATCTCAGCCTGCGACACTGCAGACCGTGCTCACGCCAGCGGGCAGGGAGACAAGTGGGGCGGTACCGGCGGCCGTGACGTTCAGGTAGACGGTCGTCCCCGCAGTAACCGGGAAGCTGTTGGTCTCGGTCAGGTCGAGGGGAATCGCCTGGGGTGCCAGCTGGACGCCGATGTCGCCGCTCTCACTCGGGGTGATCTCGACCGAGCCGGCCGAAGAGAAGACGAGGCGGATCGGTGCCGGGGAGACGCCGTTGGCGATCGACACGCAGTCGCCGCCGGCGGCTTCGGGAATCGGCCACACGTCGTCGCCGACGGTCGGTTCATAACCCGTCTGCAGGGGAGTGCCCGTGACGCTCACCTGGAGATAGAGCGAGGCGTTGAGGGTGTCGGTCGCCGTGACGGGCGTCCCCAGGGGAATCTTCCCAGCGGCTAGCATGGAGCGCAGATCGCTGAGCGTGAGGTTGGGAGAATTCACCGGGGCAATCGCTGCGTCACCATTGACCGCAAGCGGCGCTCCGCCCGTGATCAGGTGGGCGGCGGCCAAGATCTGGCCCTCGGTCCCAACCTGGACCGGGTTGTTGGCCGACAGCCAGGTGTCGATGCCCGCGACCCCGTTGACCGCGACCACCGCGGTGAGCCCGAGAGCCACGAACCGTCCGGTCATGGAGCGGCGGGTCAGCTGGGTGAGCGCCAGAGCGGTGGCCGGGAGCAGCAGGACCGCCCATTCGTAGGCGTAGTGGGTGAAGGTGGACTCGTCCACTCCGAGCGAGATCCGGCCGACGCCGACGGTGGCGAAGAAGATCAGGGCAACCGGGGGCCCGGCGAAGGCGAGGGCCTGCGGACCCCGAGCCTGGCGCCGGTTCACGTAGAGCCACACCCCGAGACCGAGGGCGAGCACTCCGCCGAGGCCGGTCCAGCCAGTGGTCCCCTCGATGGCGCTCGTGAGCCCCGTCCAGACGTACTGCACCACCAGGGGCAGCTCCGACTTGGGGGCGGGTGTGGTCGAGATCGCCGCGTGACCGATCAGCGCGAGCCAGACGAGGTAGACGGCGGCCGGCACCGACGCGACCCGAAGTGCGGCCAGCCAGCCGCGGCGGAGAAGGGCCAGGGCGGCGCCGAGCAGCACCACGCAGACGCCGATTCCCGAGCACATGATGGCCGCCACTCCGAACAGCCAGAAGCCGACGTCACGGTTCCACCGACCGGGGCCGGAGTAGTCGAGGAGAAAGGCTCCGAGCAGGCCCAAAACGATGGGCAGCACGAACCCGATCTGGAAGGACGAGGTGAGGTTCTCGACCCCTCCTCCGAGCACCATGAATGCTGCGGCGAGCCCGGTGGCGAGCCAGGGATCGACGTCGAGGCGATGCATCCAACGCCAGAGCAGGTGGGCCACGGCCAGGTGAGCGACCAGGTCGAGGGCGATGTAGGGGACGTACGTGCGCAGCCCGAAGAGGTTGTACAGACCCAGGTTCAGGAGGATGGGGATGGTCGACCAGTGCTCGTTGTGAGGGAAGAAGAGATTGAGTGATTGGCCCGGCTGCATCCGGTTGAAGAACTCGAAGATGTCGCCGATGAACCAGAGGTATCGGTCCATGTAGAGGAGGAAGGCGAGTCCGACCACGAGTGAGAGGTAGTGGGCGGGCGCCGCCAGCTCCTCCAGCCGCTCACCGAGTGGGCGCATGGCAGGACGCGCCGACGGCGGGCAATGTGCCTCCTCCGCCGGCGGGGTGCCGCCCGGAGGCTCAGCCGCGGCGGTCGTCAGATGCTCCCCACAGCGATCGCCTGCTCGATCCAGGGGACGACCTCGTCGAGCATGGCTTCCAGTGAGGTGTCGGCGGTGAAGCCGAGGACACGCCGCGCCTTCTCGACCGACGGGACGCGTCGTTGAACGTCGTGCTCGTAGGGGGGGTCGCAGACGTAGCGGAAGGGCACACTGTCGCCCCGGATTCGCTTCCAGATCGTCTCGGCGAGCTCGAGCACGGTGGTGGAGTCCGATGTCGAGAGGTTAAAGTCCTCGTTCAGGGCGGCGGGGCTCTCCATGGCGGTTACGATGCCGCGGGCCAGGTCCCCCCCGTACGTGTAGTGGCGCACCTGGCTGCCGTCGCCGAGGATGTGGAGGGGGTCCTGGCCGCGGAGCACTTTCTGGACCAGGTCGGGGACGACGTGGCTCATGGCCAGCTTGACGTTGCCGCTTGGCACCTCAACGTCTCCGAGGGCCCGGCCCTCGCCGACGCCGACGCAGTTGAAGGGCCGCACGATGGTGTACGGCAGACCGTGCTGCTCCCAGGCGGCCCGGGCGAAGTATTCGACGGCCAGCTTCTGGAACCCGTAGGAGGAGAGTGGCGGGGGGACCTGGCGCTCCTGCCCCTCGAAGGACGGCCACGAGTCCGTCGCCTCGAATACCATCGAGGAGCTCATGTAGGTGACCTTCTGGAGACCGTGGTCGTGGTGCGCCTGGATCGCGGCGTCGCAGGTCGCCGCCATGATCCTTTCGTTGGTGGCCAGGAGGTCGTACGCGTAGGCGTGGAAGTACGAGATCCCGCCGATCATGGCCGCCCCGGCGATCAGGTGGTCACAGTCGGCGAGCACCTTGGCGACCAGATCCACGTCCCGCGCATCGCCCTCGACGAGGTGATACCGGGGGTCGCTGTCGTACGACTTGGCCACTTTGCCGTACTTGGACAGGTTGTCGAGTCCCACCACCTCGTGGCCGCGGCTCAGCAGCTCCTCGATGACGTAGCCGCCGATGAATCCGGCGGCGCCGGTGACCAGGACTCTGCCCATCTGCCTCCCCTCAGTGCGGCCGGCTCCTCTCAGGCTGGAGATCTAGGGTCCAACGGCCCCTGGGCCGAACGCGCCGCGATCGGCGGCATGCTACCAGACGCGGACCACCTCCAAGCGCCGCCTGTCCCGACCGTCGAGCAGGCCCGTGGCTCTCACGGCGCAGAACTGATGGTCGTGCCCGTCATCGACACTCCGCACAGGCGTTCCGAGCCGGTCGGAAGGGTCAGCATGGCGATGGTGCCGGCCGCGGTGACGTTCAGGTAGGAGGAGCCGGCCGGGAGCGCCTCCGGCTGGGCGGCCGTGAGTGCGCCAGGGGCGGTGGCCCAGGCGAGCTGGACGCTGGCTTCCCCCGACTGCGCGGCGACGATCTCCACCCAACCCGAGGAGGCGAAGCTCAGTCCGACCTCCGGCTGTCCACCCAGTGAGGCCAGCGATAGGCACCCGCCTCCGTCGGAGGAGACCAGAGGTCGGAACTCGGGAAGGACGGACGGCGGTGTCCCCGATGGAGTCAGCGGCGTGGGGGTGACGCTCACCTGCAGGTACGCGGCGGCGTCCAGCAGGTCCTGGTCGGTCACGGGAAGGTTGGTGGGCCAGGCGCCCGCCTGGATGATCGAACGCAGCGCGCTCACCGTGAGGCCCGGGGCCCATGGCGCGACGCTCGCCCCGTTGCCTACCGCAAGCGGTGCACTCTCGGCGAGGAGTCGCGCGGCGCCGAGGGTCGTGCTCTGCGCGGCCCCGCTGAGCGGCGACAGGAACTGAAGGACGCCGACCAAGCTCGCCACGCCGTTGACCACCCAGATTGCCGAGGCGCCGGCCACCAGCGCACGGCCAGCCACCGGGGCACGCTGGCAGATCCGGCTGAGGGCGAGAGCAGCGGCCGGCAGCAGCAGGGCGATGCACACGTAGCCGTAACGGGTGGAGCTCGCCTGGCTGGTGCCCGCGGCGACACGCGCCACTCCCGCTCCGACGAAGAAGATCGGCGCGGTCATCACTCCGGCGAACGCCAGCGCCTGGGGTCCCCGTGCCTCTCGCCGCAGAAGGAAGAGCCATCCCGCTAGGGCCAGCGCGAGGGCGCCGCCCGCGCCCGTCCACCCCGTCGTGTTGTCGATGGCTGAGCTGATCCCCACCCACGCGTACTGGGGGAGCAGGGGCAGGTCGCTTGCGGCGATGGGGGTGCTCGAGGCCACGCCGTGCGCGATGAGCGCCAGCCAGACGAGGAAGACCAGAGCGGGGACGGAAACGACGCGCAGCCCGGCCCTCGGCCCGCGGCGCAGCAGCGCAACCAAGCCGACCAGCACGACCATGAAGACGCCAATGTCGGAACACATGAGACCGGCAACTGCGATCGGCCAGAACGCGATGTCCCGCCCCGCGCCACCGCCGTCGTGGTCGACAAGCAGGGCGCCGAGCAGGCCCAGAGCCACCGGCATGGCGAAGCTGACCTCGGCCCAGATGGAGAGATCCTCAACCCCCCCTCCGACCACGAGGAACACGGCGGCCAGGGCAGTGGCAACCCATGGGTCGGCACCGACGCGGCGCATCCAGCGCCAGAGCAGGTGAGCAACCCCCAGCTGGACCCCGACCATCCAGAGGGTGTAGGGGAGGACGGAGTGTAACCCCACCAGCCTGTACAAACCCAGGGTGATCAGGAGGGGCAGCGTTGACCATTGCTCCTGATAGGGGACGAGAAGGCCGAGAGATTGTCCAGGCTGGATCCGCGCGAAGAAGGCAAACTCGTCGTTGAAGAACCAGGTGTGGCGGTCGAGGTAGAGGAGTACGGCGAGACCCACGGCCAGCGACAGGTAGTGGGCCGGCCCTGAGAGCGCGGTAAGACGCGCCGCCATCCCGCCTGACGGTGGGGGAGGGTTCGCCGGCGCGGGTTCTGCGGTGTTCGCCAGCATCCGCGGCATCCTATCAATCGCCGCCCGTGGGGGTGCCGTCCCCCGATCGATCCGTCGATCCGGATAGCCCCGCCGACCGTGCCGGTATACTCCCGCCACGTACCCGTTTGCCCTGGGGGAATCGGAGGCTGCCCGTGTTTGAGCGGAACATCGCCATCATCGGCGGCTGTGGGCACGTGGGGCTGCCACTCGGGATCGCCTTTGCCGACCGAGGCCAGTCCGTGGTGCTGTACGACAGCAACGCCCGGGCGGTCGAGACGGTCAACGGGGGTCGTATGCCCTTCCGCGAAGAGGGCGCCGACGAGCTGCTGCCCCGTGTGCTGGCGAGCGGCAAGCTCACTGCCACCACCGATGGCCGGGCGGTCAGCACCGCCGAGGCAGTGGTGGTCGTCATCGGCACGCCCGTCGACCGCTTTCTCAACCCGGAGATAGGGGCGGTGCTGCAGGCCGTCGAGGCCGAGGTCGAGAACCTGGTGGACGGGCAGCTCCTGGTACTCCGGAGCACCGTCTATCCGGGTGTGACCGCGATGGTTGCGAAGCGGATGAAGGAGCTCGACAAGGCGGTCGACGTCGTCTTCTGCCCGGAGCGCATCGCCGAGGGGTACGCGCTGCGGGAGCTGAGCTCGCTGCCCCAGATCGTCTCCGGCCGCGATCCCCGGGCCCTGGAACGCGCCGGCGCCCTCTTCCGGCTGCTCACCCCGGAGATCGTGGAACTGATCCCCGAGGAGGCCGAGCTGGCCAAGCTCTACACCAATGCCTGGCGGTACATCAAGTTCGCGGCCGCCAACCAGTTCTTCATGATCGCCAATGACTTCGGCCTCGACTTCGAGCGCATCCGGCACGCGGTCACCTATGACTACCCGCGAGCGGCCGACATGCCCGGGCCGGGCTTCGCCGCCGGCCCCTGTCTCTTCAAGGACACCATGCAGATCACCGCGTTCAACGAAAACCGCTTCACCCTCGGGCACGCTAGCGTCATGATCAACGAGGGGCTGCCGCTCTATGTGGTCAGCCAGATGGAGCGGAGATTCGACCTGGCGGAGATGACGGTGGGGATCCTGGGGATGGCCTTCAAAGGGGGATCCGACGACACGCGGTCGAGCCTCAGCTACAAGCTGAAACGCCTGCTCGCCATCAAGGCCCGCGAGGTGCTCTGCACCGACCCCCAGGTGACCACGGACCCAGGTCTGGTGCCGTTGCAGGAGGTGATCGACCGGGCCGGGATCCTGATCGTGGCCACCCCGCACCCCGAGTACCACGACCTGCACGTCCAGGTGCCCGTCGTCGACCTCTTCAACGTCCTTGGCGACGGCGTTCGGATCTGACCCACCGATGCCGCGCGTCTCCGTCGTGGTGCCCGTCTACAACGAGGGGTCGGCGATCGTCGACTTCCTGGATCGTATCCTCGAGGCGGTGACCCTACCGTGCGAGGTGCTAGTCGTCTACGACACCCCGAGCGACACCACCTTGCCGCACCTCCGCGAGTACGCGCAACGGGAGGAGCGAGTGCGCCCGCTCCACAACACGTACGGCCAGGGCCCCGCGGCGGCACTCCGCTTCGGCGTCGACCACGTCCTGAGCGAGGTGGTGGTGGTCACCATGGCCGATGGGAGCGACGACCCCCACCAGATCGACCAGCTCACGCGTCTGGTGGAGCGCGGGGTGGTGGTCGCCTGTGCCTCCCGCTACATGCGTGGCGGACAGCAGGTGGGTGGGCCGTGGACCAAGGGGATGATCTCGCGGCTGGCGGGGTGGTCGCTCCACCTGATCGGCAGGGTGGGGACGCACGACCCGACCAATTCGTTCAAGGCCTACTCGCGGGAGTTCCTGCGGGAGGTGGGGATCGAGTCAGACGCTGGCTTCACGCTGGGCATCGAGATGGTCGCCAAGGCCAAGAGGCGGGGTCTGCCGGTCGCCGAGATTCCTACGATCTGGCTCGATCGGGCGGACGGGACGTCGAACTTCAAGGTGTCGAAGTGGCTGGCCCACTATCTTCACTGGTGGTTCTACGCCGCGAAGCCGGGCGGAAGCCGTCCCCGACCGCGATCGCGCGGGTCCGGCACCGAGGGTGTTGGGACCACCGATGACGGGCCTGACTGACCCGGTCGCGGCGCCGATGCCCGGCGCCGCCGGAGCTGAGGCCAGGACCCGCGCATGGCTGCGACCCACCCTCCTCATGTTCGTGGGGGCGCTGATCGCCTCGGGGGTGGTCATCAGCCGCCGCCCCGACGCCTTCACCAACGCCCAGTTCTACGCCGAGGACGGGACCCGGTGGTTCTCCGACGCCTACAACCTCGGCGCCTGGCAGGCGATGGGGGTCTCGCTCAGCGGCTACTTCCAGACGCTGTCGCGCCTTGGCGCCGTGATCGAGGCCCCCTTCGGGGTCGGAAATGCCCCGCTCGTGTACAACGTGCTCGGTCTGCTGGTGCAGATCGCACCGGTGCTCTTCTTCCTGAGCCCTCGCTTCCGCCCACTGGTGCCGTCGGTCTGGGTGCGGATCGCGCTCAGCGCCGTCTACCTGCTGATGCCGACCACCGAGCTGAACGTCACCCTGACCAACGCTCCGTTTCACCTGGCGGTCCTGGCGACGCTGGTGATCATCGCTCCCGGGGCGCGCGGCTGGGGGTGGCGGGGGTTTGACGTCGCGGTCATCGGCCTGACGGCCGTCACCGGCCCGTTCGTCTACGTGCTGCTGCCGGTTGCCGTGCTCTGGTGGCTGCTGCGCCGTCGGCGCGAAACGCTCGTGCTCATCGTCGTGCTGACACTCGGCCTCGGCGCCCAACTCTATGCCGAAACCCTGACACCGCGGGCCGCCTATCCGCTGGGAGCGAACGTGCGCGACCTGGTACTGATCCTCTGCGACCGCGTCGTCCTCGCCGGTCTCTTCGCCGAGGAGGGCCACACCCACGTCTACGTGACGGGACTCCCTCACGCAACGATCTGGGCGGGGCTCATCCTCCTGCTCGCCGCGCCGGTGGTCGTCGTCGCCGCCCTCCGAGCGCCGTGGGAGCTGCGGATCTTCGACCTCGTGGCTGTCCTCTTCCTGGCCGCCGGGCTGGCGGTTCCCGCGGTATCGGCCGCTGGCAACCAGTGGCAGATCATGACCGTGGGGCGCGCCGGGGACAGGTACTTCTTCATGGCCCAGGTGGCCTGGGTGGTGACCGTCCTCTGGGCGGCCTCGCGCCTCCGCCTGCCGCGGCTCCGGCAGGGGGCGTGGGCGCTCGTCGCGTTGGCCTTCGCCTCCGGGCTGGTCGTTGCTTGGTCGTACCCTGCGTTCATCGACGATCACTGGCCGCAGGAGGCGCGGCAGATCGGAACGGCCCGGGTGGGCACGCACCTGACCCTGCCCATACCCCCGGGCGGCCCCTGGACGTTCACGGTCACGGTGAGGTCAGGGGGGTTGTCCTGAGCCGCCGCCGGCTCTGGAGCAGGCCAGCCGGGTTCGCCGACTGCAGTCGGGGGCGCGAGCGGCAGTGCCGCTGAGGAAGACCGCCGTCCCTGATCCGGCGTCATGCCCTGCCCTCGGCGAGATCCGGTGACTGCTGAAGCCGCCGGGCCCGGCAGCATGCAAACTAGCGGTGAGGTGGGACGAGGCGGAGCTGACCGGCTATCCGACGGATCAGGTGGACAGTCGCCACGTTTCCGGGGTCTCGCACCGGATCACGAACTGATAGCCGAAGAGCGCGGGCCAGGCGCTCACCGCGAGCCGGTCGGCCAAACCCACCCCGCGCCACGCCAAACTCTTGCTGGCGTAGAGGACCTCGAGCGGCAGCCCGCTGGCCTCCAGGCGGGTGACCGCGAACCCTGAACGCCGGACGAGGTCCAGGAGGCCACGTCGAGTGAAGAAGCGCACATGGCCGCGATCAAGGATGCCCCGCTGGTCGTAATCGAAGAGGCCGACCGACGTCCGCCCGCGGGGGTACCAATGTCCGAAGTTGGGAACCGAGGCGATCAGCGTGCCCCCCGGGATCAGCACCGAACGGACTTGCTTGAGCAGGCTCTCCGGGTCTCGCACGTGCTCGAGGACATCGGCGGCGACCACCAGGTCGAAGGGCGCCTCCTCGTGGAGGATGAGAGGGAGGCCGCGGTCGAGGTCGGCTTCCAGAAAACGTTCCACCCGTTCGGTTACTCCCGGCAGGGCGAACATGTCGAGGCCGGTGACGCTGTGGCCGAGCTCGCGGATACGCTCGTCGAGCAGACCGCTGGAGCAGCCAAGGTCGAGGACGCGGCCGGGGGGCATCTTCTCGAGCCAGCGCAGCACGATCGCGTGCGAACTGTTCTCAGCGTGCTTGAGGCCGTATTCCTCCCCGATCCTGCCCAGGTGCCCGGAGAGGTAGCCCTTGGCGCTGAGACGGAGCCTCAGCGCGTCGAGCGATATGTCACGGGCCCGGCGCAGCGCGTCGGCGGGGCGCAGCTCCTCTTCCCGCACCGCCGGCAGGGGCACCTCGGCGATCCGCTTTCCCGCCCCGATGAGTTGGAGAACCACCTGGGTGTCAAAGTGGCTGTCACCGGCGTTGCCCTCGAAGGGGATCGCACAGAGGGCCTGCACCCTGTAGGCGCGCCAACCGGAGTGGAGATCCCTGAGCCGTGTGCCCAGCTTGCGGTCGAGCTGCGCCAGGATGCGGCTGCTGACCCGCCCCACGACGGGTGTCCCACCGGCGCGGTCCGTCGACGGTGCCCGCACGCCGATGACGGCGTCGGGCCCCTCCCCGTCGAGAGGGGCGACCAGCGCCTCGACGAGGCCAGGAGCGTACGGTCCGCGGCCGCGGAGGACTACGAGGATGTCGAGATCGCCCTCAATTGCTAGCCGGCACGCCGCCCTCTGGAGGTCGCCAGCGCCGCGCCCCCGGGCGAGGTGGATGACGCGCGGCAAGTCATCGGAAGGGGCCGCCCCACGCTCCGCCGACCCAGTTGCGGGGCGGTCGCTGCCACTGCTGAGGAAGACACCGGCAACCTGCGGGCGCAGTCGCTCGGGTACGCTAGCGAGAACCGCGGCGGCGCTGGCGGGAGCATCTCCCGCGATGACGAGGATGCCGATCCTTGCCGAATGGGTGTCACGGCCGGCCTTGCCGGCGTGCCCGTGAACCTTGGACGTCTGGGCCATGAGGATGTCGAGGATACCTCAGCGGTGCCGGGCCGCCAGTGCCGGCCCGGCTGGTATGCTGCGCGAGGCTATGACCGTCCCCCGCGCGCCGTCAGCCCGCAAGGCAGCGCGCCCCCCTGAGCCTTTGGCGACACGGGCAAGCTCCGCCCCCGGCGACCGCGCCACCCCGACCTTCTCCGCTGGGTCCCACCCGCGCCGGCGCGCCGAGGACCATTTCACGGTCATCACCCTACCCGCTTACAAGGCGCAGGACACCCTGGAGCGGACGATCGGCGCTCTGCCGGCGGGGAGTGCCGACCACCTCCTTCTGGTCGATGACGCCTCCCCCGACGGCACCGTGGACGTCGCTCGACGGCTGGGCATCGACGTCCGGGTTCACGACGTCAACCGTGGTTACGGAGCCAACCAGAAGACCTGCTACCGCGAGGCACTCGACCTCGGTGCCACCGTGATCGTCCTGCTCCACCCCGACTACCAGTACGACCCCTCCGCCGTGCCGGCCCTGGTCGCCCCCATCGTGGCCGGGGTGGCGGACTTCACCTTCGGATCTCGTTTCGCCTGCACCGGCAATCCGCGAGCTGGCGGGATGCCGCTCTACCGCTACTGGGGAAACCGCTTCAGCACGGTGGCGGAAAACCTCCTGCTCGGCTCCCACTTCACCGAGATGCACTCGGGGATGAAGGCGTACAGCCGGCGGTTTCTCGAGTCGGTCCCGTTCGACTCGTACTCCGACGACTTCATCTTCGACACCGAGATCCTGGTCGCTGCGATCGTGGGGGGCTTTCGGATCCAAGAGGTGGCGATCCCCACTCGGTACACCAAGGAGTCGTCCTCCATCAACGTGCAGCGGTCCCTGGAGTACATCGCGCGGAGCATCGAGGTCTGCTGGCGGGCCTCGGGGATGCGGCGGCGCCAGCGCCGCCGGCAGGGCACCGCGCGTCCGAGCTGATCGCAGTCGCCGGCACCCGGGGATGGCGGGTCGTCAGTGTCAGCTCAGAGGATTGAGGTGGGGGTCCGAGCTCCCTAACTGAGTAGCTCCGATTCGAACCAGCCGGCGACGTCGACGACGGCGTTGATGCTGTCGAGGTCGTTGAAGAGGTCGTTGAAGAGGTCGACGGCCCCCTCGTCGTCGCCCGTGATGGCCAGCTGGACGATCACCAGGTTGGGGGTGTTCTGGTTGGCGTTGACGTTGAGGTCACTGGCGTTGGGCAGCGAGACATCGGCCGGGTAGAGGGTGAAGTAGGTCTCGGAGCTCCCCGACACCGCCGTGACATTGGCAATCATCGCCACGAGTGGGTGTCGCCTCCCGCTGCGGGAATACCGTCGACACCGCCCGCCGGGATAGTGAGGACTGCGCGGGCGCTAAAGGCTGTAGCCCGAGCACTCGGTCGTGTAGCCGACGGAGGCGCCACTGCGGGTGTCGCAGATGCGGGTGGGTGCGACCGCGTAGAAGTGCGCGCCGGGGGCGCTCTCACTGCCGTTTCTGAACCAGCCGTTGATATCCAGGATGAAGTTGATGGAGCCCAGCGAGTTGTAGACGCAGACGTCCTGGTCGGGGCGGAGGGGGACGATCACACGGTTGGGCAGGTTGGGCTGGGCGTTGACGTTGAGATTGGAGAAGGCGGGGGTACCGCTGGGGCAGGCGTCGCTGCCGTTCGGCGGGACCACCGAGAGGTAGGTGAGCGAAGTGCCGGAGACGGCGGACAGGTTGAGGGCGACAGCCGCGGCGTCAGTGGTGGGCGCCGACTCGGTGCAGGAGGGGTTGCCGGTGGGGCAGCCGCAGACCACCACCTTGGTCCACAGGCCCTGGCCGAGCTCGCTCCCCGAGCACGCGGTGCCCGAGCCGGAGCGGGTGTAGCAGATGCGTAGCGGGGCGATGGAGTGGAAGAGGCCGGCCGGGGACGAGCCCGAGGCGGCGGCGAAGTACCCCTGCACGTCGACCGCCAGTTGATGGAGCCGAGCGAGTTGTAGATGGAGACCTGGCCCCCCGAACCCAGGGGGACGACCACCAGGTTGGCCTGGTTGGTCCGGGCGGGCGGGTTGAGGCTGGAGGCGGTGGGCACGGCATCGCCGGCCGGAAGACGGTGAGGAAGGTGCTGGCCGTACCGCTGATGCCGGTGCCGTTGAGGACCACGGCCTGGGCGTCGGAGGGCACTGACTCACTATCCACGACGACCCCGCCGCCCGGGAAGGCCATGGTGTCGCCGCGGCCCAGGGTGCCATCTGACGAGCACTCGGTGCAGGTGCCCGCGCGGGTGTCACAGATGCGGAACGGTTGCAGCGCCCTGTAGACGCCAGGAGCCTGGTAGCTGTAGGAGATGGCGGAGGAGAAGAAGATCTGCGGGTGGTTCTGCGCCGTGATGGTGTCCACTCCAACCGTGGACGACAGAGCCGGAGTCGCTGGCGGAGCCGGCATGATCCGAGCTGCTCGCCTTTAGAGGAACCCGACCAGCTCCTCGATCAGTACCAGCAGGGGGGCTTCCTCCACCGGCTTGTTGACCACCGCAACGGCCCCGAGCTGATGGGCGCGATCACGGGAGGCGGTGTCCCCGGATTCGGCGAGCACCACCACCCCGGCCGGTGGGCAGTCGGCCGTGAAGCGGATGGCCTGCAGGAACTCGAGGCCATCGGTGTCGAGGGTGACGTCGAGGAGGAGCACCGTCGGCCGGAAGGACGGCAGCTCCGCGCGCAACTCCCGCACGGCGCGTACCCAGCGCACCTCATGGCCCCTCTCGCGGAGGGCGAGGATCAGGGATCGAGCCACCACCACCTCGTCCTCGGCCAGCAGGATGCGTGTGCCCGCCATGCGGTGGATCGTAGCCGCATGGCGCAGTCTCATGCCACAGAGCGCCCGCAGCGGCTATGCTGACGGCGGAATGGGCTGGGCGCGGCCGAACCTCCCTGTCGTAAGACGCCGCCGTGGCGGCGATGAGCGCGCCCCCCATCTCACCGTAGCGTGGGCGGCCGAGCCCAAGGCCCGATCCGCGAGCCGGGTCCTCGTTGATGCCGCCACCCGCACCTTCTGGTCGCGGGGCGCCGAGGACCCGGTGACGCTCGTCGAGTCCGACACCGCCGTCGCGCCGCGCCCGCTGCGCGACCGGGTCCGGGCCATGGTGGCGGCTCACGACGGGGGCCAGAAGCGTGGCAGCGTCCGCCCCTCGGGCAATCCCGCCTTTAGTGAGGCGCTCTTCGTGGAGTTGATCCGCGGCGGCCAGCATGCCCGGGCCTTCGCTCTCCTCGCTCCGGATTGCCAGCACCGGTGGGGCAGCGCCGAGCAATTCGCCGCAGCCCATGGCGAGTCATCGCTCCGGCGCCTTGAGGGCGTGAACGTCGTCGCCGTCCGCCACCTGGAGCAGTGGATCGATCCCGACCACGGTGACCTTCACCGCCAGGTCGCCGAGCTTGACGTCGAATACAGCTTCGACGCCGGGCATCGCCGGGCGAAGCTGTCCCGGACCGTGCACCTGGTGGCGGTGGAGGGTCGCTGGCGCTCTCTCTCTTACCCCGTGGAGGCGGCGGCCGCCTCCTAGCGGCGGTTCGGACGGTGCGGGCTGCTCCATGAGAGACGGACCGGGGAGTGCTGATCGGTATCCGTAATACCATTGCGTGGTGAGTGGTCAACGCGTGACCCGTGGTCGCCGTGCCTTTGAACCGCCCGCTCCCCACCGGCGGGGAGCCGGGCTGTCGTCCGCCGCCTCCTCTTGTCGAACCGACTCGCCACCGGAGGCCCTGCGCCAAACTGGGCGTGCGTTGATCGTCATGCGCGATGCCCACCGGGGTTAGTCGGCTCGTCCCTCGCCGGCTTCGAGTTGCCGTGAGGGCGGGCATTGAGAGGTCTGTCCATTCCGCACTCGACCAGCATCTGGATAACCAGTTCCAGGCTATCTCCGGCCTCCAGGCCGCTTCGGGGCAGGTGCATGACTTGCTAGTGTCCCTTCAGACTGAGACCGCCGAGTTGCGGAATGACGTGACCTGGCTTCGCGACAGGATGGCGGACTCACGTGACGATATAACGCGGCTCCTCGGGACCCAGCATGAGACGCGCCGCATCGCGGGGGGACTGCTCGACCGGGTCGCCGAGTTGCGGGAGCGGCTGGTGACCGTCCGTACGCTTCCCGGTTACTCCGCCGCCTTTGACGAGAAGGAACCCCTGATAACGGTCCGGATCGCCACTTACAATCGAGCCGACCTCCTCCTCGATCGTTCCCTCCCATCCGTGCTAGCTCAGACGTACGAGAACTTTGAGATCGTCGTCGTGGGGGATGGATGCACCGACGACACGGCGGAGAGGATCGCTGGGCTGGGGGACCCACGCATCCGCTTTGTGAACCTGCCCTACCACGCTGTATATCCCCGTGATCCCACCACTCAGTGGATGGTGGCCGGGGGGCCGGCAATGAACGTGGGCGCGGAGCTGGCACGCGGACGCTGGATAGCTCTTCTCGACGATGACGACGAGTTCTTTCCCGAGCACCTTGCGGTCCTCCTTGAAGCGGCCCGCGCGGGTCGCTACGAGATGGTGTGCAGCAAGTTCGTCACGACCGCCCCGTACGATGACCCTGTCCTCGGGCGATATCCCCCAACACTGGGCCAATTCAGCTTCGTGGGGGGCTTATGCATGGCAGAACTGCGCTTTTTCGAGTTCGACGCGCGCTCGTGGATGCTGGGGGAGCCACACGACTGGAACCTCTGCCGTCGGATGATGGAGGCTGGCGTACGGATCGGATGGGTTGACCAGGTGCTGGCGAAGGTCTATCCCAGCGGGCCACGCGAGGACGTCCGATCGGTGTGAGATGCACGTCCGGCCTGTGCCGGCTGGTAGCCCTGCGGCGCCGGGGCGGCGATCGGGGCGCGAATGCCAGCGGGATGGCCCCGCCAGGGCCGGATCGTCACCTGGCCCGCACGGTCCGGAAAGGTCCGGCTCCGTAGAATGCATGGATGATTTCCGCCGCGGTGCTCCGCAGTCGACCCGGCCCGCTCGCGGCCACCCGCGTCGAGCTGTTCGACATCGAGATGCGCGCGCGGTTCCGGCGGGAGCGGCTCTTCCGGTCGCGGTTGCGCCTGCGCGAATCCGACACCCTCCTCGACCTGGTGGAGGAATGCCGCATCCGCGGCATCCGGCCCCTCCCCCCCGCTCTCTGGAGCGCGGTGGTGCGGCTGGTGGGGGCCGTGGAGCCGGAGCTCCGCGACGAGCTGGGGATCGACCGCGGCGCCGACCACGTGAGCGACGTCCTCTTCGCGGCCCAGGAGATCCTCCAGGAGCAGGCGCGGCAGGAGCGGCGGCCGCAGCTCGCGCCGATCATCCCCCTCTTCCCCGCCGGCTAGACGGCGCGGAATCGGCCGACGATCCCATGCCCTGGGAGATCACGGTCGCGGGCACGGTGCACCTCGACGACATCACGACCCCCCACGGGCGTCGACACCGGCAGATCGGCGGCTCAGCCCTCTACTTCGCCCTCGCCGCGGCGCCCCACGCCCGGGTCCACCTCAACGCCATCGTCGGAGAGGACGCCGAGGTGGAGCTGCGCCAGATCCTGGACGGCCTCCCGGTCGACCTCAGGGGGCTCACCGTGAGCTACGACCCCACCTTCCGCTGGCACGCCGTTCAGGACTTCCGGCGCTGGGTGGCCGAGACCGTCGCCGAGGAGCCCGGCTGCGAGTCGGAGTGGCGCCCTCGGCTCAGCCCCGAGGCGGCCCGTGCCGAAGTGCTCTTCCTGGGCAGCATGAGCCCTGGCCTCCAGCGGGAGATCCTGGCCCAGTCGTCCGCCCGCCTGATCGGGCTGGACAGCATGACCTGCTTCACCGGCCCGGAGCGCGACGCAGTCCTGGAGGTGGTGAGCGGCTGCGATATCGTCTTCCTCAACCGGGCCGAGCTGAGCAGCCTCGTCCCCGAGGTGCCGGACTGGCAGGTCGCGGCAGCGAGCCTCCGGGGCCGGGGGCGGCTGCGCGCCGTAGTGGTCAAGGGCGGCCCCAGGGGGGCGATCCTGGTCACCTCATCGAGCACCCTGGTGAGGCCGCCAGCGTCGGTCGACGCCGTCATCGATCCCACGGGCGCGGGGGACGCCGTCGCCGGAGGCTTCCTCGGCCTCTGCGCTGCAGCCGAGCGGGGCGACGACGGGTTCTTCCCGGCGGCCCTCGAGGAGGGTCTCAGCCGCGCGGCCACGGCGATCAGCACCTTCGGGACAGACGGCCTTCGCCGGCTCGCGGTCGAGACCACCTGACCGCGTCGCTCTCGTCACCTCCTCGAAAGATGGCCGGGGTAGAGTGAAATCATGTTCATTCGCTACGGCTACGGCGGTTTCGGCTTCCCCCTCTGGTTCAGCATCATCGGGCTGATCCTCTTTGCCTTGATGATCGGGTCGATCATCTGGCTGGTCATTTCCCTCAGCCGTCC
>Ga0182013_10002566_pt1 | contig 23697 bp, 24 predicted proteins | sample 612S2MmetaG_FD_120487 | JGI IMG/M metagenome (GOLD analysis project Ga0182013, IMG submission 120487) | Permafrost microbial communities from Stordalen Mire, Sweden - 612S2M metaG | ecosystem: Environmental > Terrestrial > Soil > Wetlands > Permafrost | place: Sweden: Stordalen | collected...
CTTCTTTTCTAGCCGCTCGAACAGGGTCAGGGCGTCGGCGGTCGAACCGGCGAAGCCGGCGACGACCTCGCCTTTGGCTAGACGGCGCACCTTGCGCGCGTTGCCCTTCATGATCGTTTCGCCGACGCTGACCTGGCCGTCGCCGCCGATGACGGCCTTGCCGCCCTTGCGCACCATCAGGATGGTGGTCGCATGCCAGCCGGGCAGGACCGCCGAATTCGGATCGGACATCGATGCTTTTTTCCTCGCGCCTCGTCGGCCAGGCCCCCGATTTATGAGCCCGCGGCCGCCGGCGCAAGGAGCGGGATCGTCTGCGACCGGCGACGCCGCTCAATCGGCGAGCCCAATGACAAGCGAGAGCATGTGATTGAGAGCGATCAGCTCGTTGTCATTGATCCGGCCAATGACAACGCCGCATTTCTCGCGCGGCACGGCGATGATCTTGTCGATCATGACCTGTGACGGCGTTTTGAGGCCGCCAGCTTCGCTCGGCTCGATCTGAAGGCGGTACAGCGGCGCCTCGACGAGGACGCTGGTGAGAAGGCTGAGGAGCACACTGTCCGTCGCCTTGAGCCAGTCGGATTGGATGACGATCGCCGGCCGCGGCTTGCCGTAGTCGCCTGACGGTGAGACGATGACGAGATCGCCTCGCCTCAAGGTTCGGGCCAGGGGAAGGCGGCTTCAATAAAGGCCAGCGCTTCCTTCTCTTCCAGACGTCCCCGCAACAGCTTCGCCTGCCGCTCGGCTTCCTTTGCGAATTCCGGCCGGCGCGGATCGGGAACCCACACCCGCAGGAGCTTCATTCCCTTGTCGAGCTGAGTTCTGCGGTATCGTTGAAACTTGCTCAGCCCGTCGCCGGTCGCTCGCTTTGCGCGCGGCATGACGTCTCCTATCGGTTGCGCGCTACTCTAGCATGAAAAGTTGCGCGCTACCAACTCACTTCTATCGGCCGGATTTCGCTCAGCCGAGCGCGTCGAGCCAGATCGGGTTGGTCCAGGCGCGACGGCCGGCGGCGTCGATCGCGACGATGCGGAACCAGGCGTCGGGGCCCGGGTCAGTCCACGCTTTCTTCGCGGCGCTGGCGAGGTCGAAGACGGCGCGGGTGATCTGGACGCCGGCGACGTGCAGCGCGCGCGACGTTCCGGTCAGCAGCGCGACCGCGTCGACCGGCGACGTCTCGACCGCGATCTCGTCGCGGCTGACGCGCACATCGTGCAAGCGCGGGCCCTGGCTGGCGTAGAACTGCCCCGCCTTCAGCGCGGCGAGCAGCGCCTCCGGTTCGAGGCTCTCGGCCTTGACCTCGACGAAGCCGCCGAAAGCGTCGCGCTCGCCGTGATTGAAATGCGCGTCGTCGGTGGCGATCGCCGTCAGCCGCTGGCCGAGGTTGGAGAGTCGGTCGAGCAGGTAGAAGCCGTCGCCGCGGTCGGTCTCGACCGCGCAGCCGTGATTGTAGACCTCGACCGCATGCGCGGCGTCGAGCGCGACGCCGTCGGCCTCGGCAAGCTGCGACCACGCGGGATGGGCGATGGCGACGAAGGCGCCGGCGGCCCGGGCGCGGCGCGCGAGCTGTGGGCCGGTCTCGCTCTCGCCCGGCGGGGCAAAGTCGAGCGGCAGGCCGACGGCGAGGATGTGCCACAGTTCGCCGACGCTGGTCGCCATCGCGTGCAGTTCGGCTCCGATCAGCGTCGTGAAGGCGTTGGAGCGGAAAGCGCGGGTGTCGGCGATCGGCCAGCCGAAGCGGTCGAGGAAATGCTCGGAGAGCTGGAGGAAATCGTAGCCGTTGCGCTTGTAGGCGGCGATCGCCGCCTCCGGCGCGAGCCCGCCGTCGGAGAGGTTCGAATGGGTGTGGAGATTGCCGCGCCAAAAATTTCCGGGGGTCGAGAACGGGGCGATCGAAGGCATGGGCGCGCGGCTCCAGTCTGTAGCGGCGGGGCCGCGAATCTTGGCCGGCGATCATGACAGGCGCGCGTCGGCGGGTCACCCCAGCGCGGCGAGACGCGCCAGCAGGAAATCACGCGTCGCGGGATCGAATTCGAGGCCGATCGCATGGCGATAGGCCTCGCGCGCCTCGTCCCTGCGCGCCGCGCGCGACAGCAGCTCGGCGCGCGCCGCCCAATAGGACTGGAAGCCGTCGAGCCCGCCTGCGGCCCCTGCCGCGTCGAGCAAAGCGAGTCCCTCCGCCGCGCCGTGCGCCTCGGCAGTCGCCACCGCGCGGTTGACCGCGACGACCGGCGAGCCGGTCAGCGCATAGAGGGCGTCGTAAAGCGCGGCGATCGCTGGCCAGTCGGTCGCGCCGCCATAGAGCCGGGCGGCGTGGGCGGACTGGATCGCGGCTTCGAGCTGGAAACGGCCGGGCGTCCGCCTGGCGCCGGCGGCGGTCAGCAACCGCTCGGCTTCGGCGATCGTAGACGCGTTCCATCGACTTACGTCCTGCTCCGCGAGCGGGACGTAACGGCCGGCGGCGTCGCGGCGCGCCGCGCGGCGCGAATCGGCGTAGAGCATCAGCGCCAGCAGGCCGAGCGCCTCCGGTTCGTCGAGCGCCAGCGACGCCGCCAGCCGGCCGAGCCAGATTGCTTCTTCCGCCAGATTGCGCCCGCGCGGATCATCGGCGAAGGCCTGCTCCCAACCGTAGGCGAAGGCGGCGTAGATCGCCTCCAGCACGGCGCCGAGCCGCTCCGGCAGCTCGTCGCGATCGGGGACGCGGAACGGCGCGCCGGCGAGGCGGATCTTCGCCTTGGCGCGCGACAGGCGCTGGCCCATCGCCGTCGGCGAGACGAGGAACGCCGAGGCGATCGCCGCTGCGTCGAGACCGAGGATCGTCTGCAGCATCAGCGGCGCGCGCACGCCTTCGTCGATCGCGGGATGAGCGCAGACGAACATCAGCGCCAAGCGCCGGTCGGGGATCGGCCCGGCGTCTTGCGCCGCCTGCAGTTCCTCGGCGACGAGACGCAGCGTTGCGCTCGCTTCGCTGGCGATGCGGCCCCGCCGCGCCGCGTCGATCCTGCGCCGTCGCGCCGTCACGACCAGCCAGCCTTCGGGGTTGGCGGGCACGCCGCGGCGCGGCCAATCGGCCAACGCCGCGGCGAGCGCGTCGGAAAGCGCATCCTCGGCCGCGGCGATGTCGCGGTCGCGCGCTGCGAGAAAGGCGACGAGCTTGCCGTAGCTCTCGCGCGCGACGCGCGTCGCCGCCGCGTGGGCGGCGTCCTCGGCTTCGGGCGTCACATCGGCCAAATCGGCCGCACTTCGATCGCGCCGTCCGCGGCGCCGGGGCAACGCGCCGCCCAGCCGATCGCAGCGTCGAGATCCGCCGCCTCGATGACGTAATAGCCGGCGAGCTGTTCCTTGACCTCGGCGTAGGGGCCGTTGAGCACCGAGCTCTTGCCGTTCTTCGTCCGAACCACCGTCGCCGTCGTCGTCGGCTGCAGCCGTTCGCCGCCGCGCAAGACGCCGGCGTCCTTCAGCGCCTGGGTGTAGGCGCCGTAGGCGCCGTGCATCTTCTCCGCCTCCGCCTTCGGCATCTTGGCGACGCGGCCTTCTTCGTCGTGGATCATCAGCAGGTATTGCATCGGCATGACTCCCATTCGGCGCGGCCCTTGCGCCGCGCTCATGACAAAGACGACCGACCCCGCCGCGTTTCGACAGGCGCGACGAAAATTCTTACTCCGCGAGTTCGATCGCCATCGCCGCGCCCTCGCCGCCGCCGATGCAGAGAGCCGCGACGCCGCGCTCCAGGCCGCGCGCCCTCAGCGCGGCAATCAGCGTGACGAGGATGCGCGCGCCCGAAGCGCCGATCGGATGGCCGAGCGCGCAGGCGCCGCCGTTGACGTTGACCTTGTCGGCCGGCAGGCCGAGGTCGCGCATCGCCGCCATCGCCACCACCGCGAAGGCCTCGTTGATCTCGTAGAGATCGACCGCGCCGGCTTTCCACCCGGTCTTGTCGAACAGCCGGCGGATCGCGCCGATCGGCGCGGTGGGGAAGTCCTTCGGCTGGGCGGCGTAGGTCGCGTGGCCGACGACGCGGGCGAGCGGCGCGATCCCACGGCTCGCCGCCTCGCTTTCGCGCGTCAGCACCAGCGCCGCGGCGCCGTCGGAGATCGAGCTCGAATTGGCCGCGGTCACCGTGCCGCCGTCGCGGAACGCCGGCTTCAGCGTCGGGATCTTGTCGGGCCTCGCCTTCGGCGGCTGTTCGTCGACGGCGACGATCGCCTCGTTCTTGCCCGCTTTGACCGCGACTGACGCGATCTCGGCGGCGAAGGCCCCCTCGCGCATCGCGGCCAGCGCACGATCGAGCGAGCGCAGCGCGTAGGCGTCCTGCGCCTCGCGGGTGAACTGATAGGCCTCGGCGCAATCCTCGGCGAAGCTCCCCATCAGGCGGCCCTTGTCGTAGGCGTCCTCGAGCCCGTCGAGAAACATATGATCGACGACGCGGCCGTGGCCCATGCGGTAGCCCGAGCGCGCGCGTTCGAGCAGATAGGGCGCGTTGCTCATGCTCTCCATGCCGCCGGCCACGACGAACCTTGCCGAGCCGGCGGCGATCAGATCATGGGCGAGCATCGCCGCCTTCATGCCCGAACCGCACACCTTGCTCACGGTGGTCGCGCCGACGCTGACCGGCAGACCGGCGGCGAGCGCCGCCTGACGCGCCGGCGCCTGGCCGAGCCCCGCCGGCAGCACGCAGCCCATCAGCGCCTCGTCGATCCTCCCGCCGTCGAGGCCGGCGCGTTCGAGCGCGGCGCGGATCGCGACGGCGCCGAGCGCCGGCGCCGAAATGTCCTTCAATTCGCCGAGAAAGCCGCCGAGCGGCGTGCGCGCCGCGCCGACGACGACGATCGGGTCGGATGCTGGCAAGGGGGGGCTCCGGGGCTGGGGGCCGAAGAAGCTTGCCCGCGCGCCGCGGCAGGATCAAGGGCGAGCCGCCTCAGGCGATCAGCGAAGCGAGCAGCGCCGGCAGTTCCGGCCACGGACCGAAGCCGGCGGCGGAATTGATGTGGCCGGCCGGCCCGATGTCGCGGAACCCCGCGCCCCAGGCGGCGGCGAAGGCGCGGGCCCGGTCGATCGCGCAATAGGGATCGTTCTCGCTGGCGACGACCAGCGTCTTCCATGGCAACTTGACCCGTGGGATCGGCGCCCACCCCGCGAGGCGCACAATCCAGGCCGGCGGAAAGCCCGGTAGCGACACTTCCATGTCGGGCGGCGCGACCAGCAGCGCGCCGACGACATGCGGCGGCGAAGGGTAGCGCGCCGCCCATTGAACGATGGTTGAAACGCCGGCGCTGTGGCCGACGAGAATCGTCGGCGCCGCGACGCTTCTCACCGTGCGGTCGAGCGCGGCGGTCCACAAGCGGCGGGTCGGCGCCTTCCATATCTTCTGCTCGACGCGCACGGATTTCGGGTGGGCGCGCTCGAGTAAAGTCTGCCAGTGCCGGGGACCGGAATTGCCCTGACCCGGCGCAATCAGCAGAACATGATCGTCGAGGCCCATGCCGCTCCTCGTCGCGCAAATGGCGGCGGCACGTTATCAACGGCGGCGGCGGTCCGCCACAGACCGGAAAGGCTCGAACGGAGGAACGGGAGGGTGAGCGAAGCCTATGAGTTGCGTCGCGCGACTGCGGCTGACGCGGCGGCGGTTCGCGCGCTGACGTGCGAGGCCTATTCCAAGTGGGTTCCCGTCATCGGCCGCAAGCCGAAGCCGATGACGGCCGACTTCGACGCCGCCATCCGCGACCATCGCGTCGACCTTCTGTGCGCGGGCGAGCGAATCGTCGCGCTGATCGAGACGATCGCCGAGCCCGAGGCGCTGCTGATCGAAAACGTCGCGGTGTCCCCGGCTTGTCAGGGCCGCGGCCTCGGCCGACGGCTGATGGCGCACGCCGAGCGGCTCGCGACGGCGATGGGCTATGGCGAAATCCGGCTGTACACCAACGCCCGCTTCGTCGACAACGTCGCGCTCTACCAGCGGCTCGGCTACGCGATCGCGCGCGAAGAATCGTTCCTCGGCGGTCGGGTCGCCCATATGAGCAAGCGGTTGCCGCCGGCGTGAAGCGCCCGCATTTGCCCAGCCGTCCCGTCGACGGGTAAACTCGCTTGATGAAGCTCAGCAAGGAAGAAATCGCGCGCTATGCGCGGCAGATCGTGCTGCGCGGCGTCGGCGGGCCGGGACAGAACAAGCTCAAGGCGGCGCGCGTTCTGGCGATTGGCGCGGGCGGGCTCGGCTCGCCGGCGCTGCAATATCTCGCCGGCGCCGGCGTCGGGACGCTGGGCGTGGTCGACGACGACGTCGTCTCGCTGTCCAACCTGCATCGCCAGGTGCTGCACGCGACCGCCAATGTCGGCCGCAAGAAGGTCGACAGCGCCGCCGAGGCGATCGCGCGCATCAACCCGCATGTCGAGGTGGTCAGGATCGAGCGGCGGCTCGACGCGTCGATCGCCCGCGGACTGGTCGCCGACTGGGATCTCGCGCTCGACGGCAGCGACAATTTCGCCACCCGCTACGCCGTCTCCGACGCCTGCTTCCACGAACATAAGCCGCTGGTCACCGCGGCGATCGGCGAATACGACGGCACGCTGACGACTTTGAAGCCATACGAAAACGGCCCCGACGGCAAGCCCAACCCGACCTATCGCTGCCTGTTTCCCGAGGCGCCGCCGCCGGGGACCGTGCCGAGCTGTTCGCAGGTCGGCGTGCTCGGCGCGCTCGCCGGCGCGCTCGGCTCGCTGATGGCGCTGGAGGCGATTCGCGAGATCGTCGGCGGCTTCGGCGACGACGACCGCGGTCTGGTTGGGCGACTGCTGATGATCGATACGCGGTCGATGCGGTTCGAGACGCTGACCTACGGCTGGGACGAAGCCAATCCGCTCAACGGGTTCGCGGCGCAAGGCGCGGTCGATTCCCGTTAAGCACGTTTGGTTGCATTCCCCTAACCACGACGCGAGCCCGACGCGGCGCCCGAGCGGAAACGCGCTTACATTAACCGTGTTCGGCGACTCGCCCGCGCGTGGAGTTGGTCATGCGTCGCGTCCCTGCGTTGCTCGGTTTCGCCTGCCTCGCTCTTTGCGCCGCTGCGCTCGGCGCCGGCGACGCCGCCGCGGCCAACGGCGAGCTCGGCGGCGGCTTCATCGAGCTGTTGCTGACCGGTTCGACCGGCCCGACCCAGTTCGGCGCGCGTCCGGCGACCTCGTCGCCGATCGCGCCGGCGCAGGCCCCCGATCCGGCTGCTGCGGCCTCCGAGCCCGCAGCGCGGGTCGCAGCTCTCGCGCCCGGCGAGCCGGAGGCCGCGCCCGCCGAAGAGTTCCGCCGCCAGGAGGTCGATTATTCCGGCCGCGAGGCGCCAGGCACGATCATCATCGACACCCAGCAGAAGTTCCTCTTCCTGATCGAGCCGGGCGGCAAGGCGCTGCGCTACGGCGTCGGCGTCGGCCGGCCGGGGTTCGAATGGGCGGGAGTGAAGTCGATCACGCGCAAGGCCGAATGGCCGGGCTGGACGCCGCCGCCGCAGATGATGCTGCGCCGCCCCGACCTGCCCGTCCACATGGACGGCGGGCCGGACAACCCGCTCGGCGCGCGCGCGCTCTACCTCGGCTCGTCGCTCTATCGCATCCACGGCACCAACGAGCCGGAGACGATCGGCCGCGACGTCTCTTCCGGCTGCATCCGGATGATGAACGACGACGTCATCGACCTTTATGATCGCGTGCGGGTCGGCGCGAAGGTGATCGTCCTCTAAGCCGCGCCGGCGGCGCGCCGACGCCTCAGACGTCGAAGCCGCCGCCCGAGCTTCCGCCGTCGAAGCCGCCGCCATTGTCGAAGCCGCCGCCGTTGAAGTCGGCGGCGTCCTGGAAGCCGGGATCGACGCCCGAGTCGGGCGATCCGGTGTCGAGGCCGTTGACGCCCGCGTCCGGCGGCGCTTCGTAGATGTTGTTGACGATCGTCTCGCCGCCGCCAAAGCCCGCGCCGCCCAGGCCCACGCCGCCCAAGCCGCCGCCCAAGCCGCCGAACAGGCCGCCGCGGCCGCCGCCCAGCAGGCTCTCGATCGCATTCGCCGCCAACAGGCCGCCGGCGACGCCGGTCGCCGCCGTCAAGGCGCCCGAAAGGAACCCGCCGCCGTGCGGCGCGGCGGCTGGCGCACTCCAGGGGCCTGCCGGAGGCGGCGCATAGGCCGGAGCGGCGGGCGGGGGCGCGGCGGCGCGCTGATAGGCGCTCGCGTCATAGCCGGGACGTGGCGCCGGTTGGCCGCCGCCGAACAGCGACCGACCGAGATTGCCGAGGAAGTCCGTGTCCTGGGCGGGCTGGGCGACTTTGGCCTCGAGTTCCTGGATGCGCTGGGCGGCCGCGTCGAGGGCATGCTGCTGCACCAATGCGGTCTGCGCCAGCAGATAGGGCGCATAGGGCTGCGCGCGCGCCTCATCGGCGATGAAGGCTTCCGCCTCCGCGTCGCGCGGATTGGCCGCCGCCGCGCGGATGCGCTCGAACAGATCGGCGAGCACTTGGCGTTCTTGGGGGGTCATGGCGTTCTCCGTGTCGAGCCTCGCGGCTCGCGCGGTCGATATGGGGACGTCGCCGAAGGTTCCAAGTGGGGACGACCGCGCCGTCGCGCTTTACTCAGCGGTTGCAATCGCGTAGTCCATGCGCGCAATGAGCCCCGGTCCAGCCCATTGTCGCTGGCCGGGGTTTTGCGTTTTGGCGCTGGAGGAATCGCTCGGCGATGGCGAACGTGGTGGTGGTCGGCGCCCAATGGGGCGACGAAGGCAAGGGCAAGATCGTCGACTGGCTGTCGGTCGCCGCCGATGTGGTGGTGCGGTTTCAGGGCGGGCACAACGCCGGCCATACGCTGGTGGTCGACGGCAAGACTTACAAGCTCGCGCTGCTGCCGTCGGGGATCGTCCGGCCTGGCAAACTGTCGGTGATCGGCAACGGGGTCGTGCTCGATCCGCACCATCTGATCGACGAAATCGAGAAAATTCGCGCCCTTGGCGTGGAAGTGACGCCAAATAACCTCAAGATCGCCGAAAACGTGCCGCTCATTCTCGCGCTTCACCGGGAGCTCGACGCGTTTCGCGAATCGGCGGACTTCGGAGGCGTGAAAATCGGCACCACCAAGCGCGGCATCGGCCCGGCCTACGAGGACAAGGTCGGCCGGCGCGCGATTCGGCTGATGGACCTCGCCGAGCCCGAATCGCTCGACGGCAAGATTGCGCGGCTGCTGGCCCACCATGAGCCGCTCCGGCGCGGCATGGGCCTGCCGGCGCCGACGGCGGCGGCGGTCAAGGACGAGCTGATGGCGGCGGCGCCGAAAGTGCTGCCCTATATGGCGCCGACCTTCGAGCTCCTGGACCGACTGCGCCGCGCGGGCAAACGCATTCTGTTCGAAGGCGCGCAGGGCGCTCTGCTCGATGTCGACCACGGCACCTACCCTTACGTCACTTCGTCGAACACCGTCGCCGCGGCTGCGGCGACCGGCTCGGGTCTGGGACCGCGCGCGATCGGCTATGTGCTCGGCATCGCCAAGGCCTATACGACGCGCGTCGGGGGCGGGCCGTTTCCGACCGAGCTCGACAACGAGGTCGGCCGGCGGATCGGCCAACGCGGCGCGGAGTTCGGCACCAACACTGGCCGGCCGCGGCGCTGCGGCTGGTTCGACGCGGTGCTGACGCGGCAGACCGTCAAGACCTCAGGCATCGACGGCGTCGCGCTGACCAAGCTCGACATTCTCGACGGCTTCGAGACGCTCGAGGTCTGCTCGCGTTACCGACTCGACGGCGAGGAGATCGACTATCTTCCCGCCTCGCAGGCCGCGCAGGCCCGCGTCGAGCCGATTTATGAAACGATCGAAGGCTGGTCGGCCGTGACCAGCGGCGCGCGCTCATGGGCCGACCTGCCCGCGCAGGCGGTCAAATACGTGCGGCGAATCGAGGAACTGATCGGCGCGCCGGTCGCGTTGCTCTCGACGAGCCCCAAGCGGGAAGATACGATTCTCGTGCACGATCCATTCCAAGACTAACCCTTCTCGACGCGCGCGGCGGGGCGCGCCGAAGACCGGACCGAAGGATGGCAGACTACTATTCTCTGTTGGCGAAGGCCGTGTCCAACCTGCCCAAGGCTGGGCCGGAAGCGGCGCGCAAGGCGATCTACGATCGCGCTCGCAAGGCGCTGGTGCGCCAGTTGAGATCGCTTGGGCCTTCCCTTTCGGAAGCCGACATCGCGCGCGAGGAAGCTGCGCTCGAGGCGGCGATCGGCAAGCTCGAAGGCCAGTTCTCGCCGAACCCTCCGCCGCCCGCCGCTGCGGCGGCGCGGCCTGCGCCCGCGCCGCCTAAACCCGCCGCGCCGCGCCCCCTGGGCGACGCGCCGCCGCGGATGCCGAGCTTCATCCCCCCGCCGCGCCCCGCGCCGGCCGCCGGCGGCGCACGCATCCCGGTTCCCGACACGCCGCTCGCCCGTCCGGCGCCGCCGCAGCGTCCGATTTCCGCGCCGCTGTCCGAACGCCTGGCGGCTTCCGCGCCGCCGCCGCGGCCGGCGTACATGCCGTCGTCGGCCGGCGCGCGTCCGCTGCCGGCCGCGCCGGCGCCGGCGCCGCCCCTCGGCCTGAAGCCGCCGGCGGCGCGTTATGCGCCGCCGCTGGCCGCTCGCCGCCCCGAACCGCGCTACGAGAACGAGCCGCCGCTCGGCGGGGCCGACGAATATGTCGAAGACGGCTATGCGCCGTCGGTCGATGCAAGCGATCCCGAACGCGCCGAAGCGATCGGCGCCGCCGACGCCGGGCTGCGCCCGAGCGCGCCGACCCGGCTCGATCGGGCGCCGCGCAGCGCCGCGGCGTGGATCATCGTCGCGCTGGTGGTCGGCGTGGTGGTGTTCATCGCCGGCGTCGCCTTCCTGTGGCGCCAGAACCCGCAAGACCTGGCGATCAAGGAGCCGGTCGCAACGCCGACGGCCGAAGCGACGACCAATCCGGCAAAGATCATCGAGCGGGTCGGCGGCGCAGCCGCGACGCCGGCCGCGACGCCGGCAGCGGCGCCGGGGCCAGTCGCATCGCCGGCTGCGACCGCGACCGCGACCGAGACCCCCGCCGCCTCCGCCAGTCCGGCCACGACGGCCGTCGCCTCGCCTGCGGCTGGCGCGACGCCGGCGCCGACTACGGCCGCCTCGACGGCGCCGGCGGCGGCCGCCCCGGGCATCCCGGTCGCCGCGCGCGCGGCGATGCTGGTGGCGGTCGCCTCCGATCCGCAGAAACCCGCGGTCAGTCTCGGCTCGGTGGTGTGGAGCACGATTCCGCCCGCCGCCGGACAGCCGGCGTCGGCGGTCGCGGTCAAGGCCGAGGCCGATATTCCCGACCTCAAGATGCATGCGGTGATGACGCTGAGGAAGAACACCGACCCGAGTCTGCCCGCTTCACATACGATCGATCTGCGCGTCACCTTCGCCGACGGCTCGGAGATCAAGGGGATCAAGGATATGCGGGTGCCGATGATGCGCCGCGACGATCCGCCGGCGCAGGATTCGCTCTCGGGCGTGCGGGTGAAGATCTCCGACAGCTACTTCCTCGTCGGACTCAACCGCGGCGACGCCGAACTCGCGCACAACATCGATCTGATCGCCAATCGCGGCTGGTTCGACTTCCCGATGTTGCTCGACGACGATCGAATCGCCAAGCTGACCTTCGAGAAGGGGGCCGATGGCGAGCGCATCGTCAACGACGCGCTGGCGGCCTGGAAGTAGGCGCCGTCAAAGCGGTAGGTTGAAGACTCGCGTCGAGACGAAATAGCCGTCCTCGATCACGCCGAAGGCGACCGGCGCGCCAAAGCAGCTCGCGTAGGCGGGCCCGTCGCCCGGGTAGGCGTCGCCGCGCAACAGCAGCTTCTGGCCGCGCCTGAGGGTCGCCGCGCCGTTGCGGTCGATGGCGAGGCGCGGCAGCTCGGCGAGCCCGGCTTCGACCGGCAGCAAGGCTGCGGCGCGCGCTTCGGCCGAGGCTTCCGCCGCTTCCAGCCCGGTCGCCGCGTCGGCGCGAAACGGCCCGACCCGCAGCCGGCGCAGGAACACGACATGGCCGTGGCAGCCCAGCGTTCGGCCGAGATCGCGCGCCAATGCGCGCACATAGGCGCCCTTGCCGCAGTCGGCCTCGAAGCACGCCTCGTCGCGATCCGCCGCGACGAGCGCGAAGCGATGGATGACGACCGCGCGCGGCGCGATCTCGAACGTCTCGCCGTCGCGCGCAAGGTCATAGGCGCGCTCGCCAGCGATGCGGATCGCCGAGAAGGTCGGCGGCGTTTGACTGATGACGCCGACGAAGCGCGGCAGCGCCGCTTCGATCTCGGCCGGCGTCGGCCGCGCGTCGGCGGTCGCCACGACTCGCCCCTCGGCGTCGTCGGTGTCGGTCTCGACGCCCCAACGCACCGTGAATTCGTAGGCCTTGGCGCCGTCCTGGACGATCGGCACCGTCTTGGTCGCCTCGCCGAAGGCGATTGGCAGCACGCCGGAGGCGAGCGGATCGAGCGTGCCGGCGTGGCCGACCTTCTTGGCGTTGAACAGCCGCTTCAGCCGCGCCACCGCCTGGGTCGAGGTGACGCCGACCGGCTTGTCGAGATTGACCCAGCCGTTGACCTCGAGGCGCGGCGGACGACGGAACTGCGGCTTGCGCCCCGTCGTCGGCGGCTCGGCATTGGCTTCGTCGCTCACCGTTCGCCCTCGTCGTCGTCGTGGCGCAGATCGCGCGCGACCCGCGGCGATTTCAGCAGCGCGTCAATCGCGTCACGGGCGGCGAAGCTGCTGTCGAGCTCGAATCGCAGCTCCGGGGCGAACTTGAGATTGACCCGATGGGCGACCAGCGCGCGCAGAATCTTGGCCTGCGCCCTTAGCGCAGCGATCGTCGCTTCGGCGTTCCTGCCGCCAAGCGGCATCACCGCGACCGTCGCATGCTTGAGGTCGCTCGACATCCGCACCGTCGGAACGGTGATCGCCTGGCCGTCGAGCGCCGGATCGGCGATTTCCCCGCGCTGGAGAATGTCGGCAAGCGCGTGACGAACCGCCTCGGCGACCCGCTCGAGGCGATGCGAGGGACCCGCGCGATTGAACTCTGGGCGAGACATGGGCGACCTGAACTCGATCAAGCGGGAAGGCGCCCGCCGCCGGGAAATCGGCGGAGGGGCGCGGTTCGGCGTCGGAATGCGCTCGACGGGCGACCGGCGCGCGGCGCTTCGGTCACAGCGTGCGGCGGATCTCCTCGACGTTGTAGCATTCGACGATGTCGCCGACCCGCATGTCCTGGTAGTTCTCGAACGCCATGCCGCATTCCTGGCCGGCCTGGACGACGGCGACCTCGTCCTTGAAGCGCTTGAGCGTCGACAGCTTGCCTTCGTGAATGACGACGTTGTCGCGAATCAAGCGGACGTGCGAGCCGCGCTGGACGACGCCGTCGAGGACGCGGCAGCCGGCGACGTTGCCGACCTTCGAGATGGCGAACACTTCGAGGATCTGCGCGTTGCCGAGCATGGTTTCGCGCAACGTCGGCGCGAGCAGGCCCGACATCGCCGCCTTCACGTCGTCCACCAGGTTGTAGATGATGTTGTAATAGCGGATCTCGATGCCCTGCTGCTCGGCGAGCTCGCGCGCCTCCTTGTGGGCGCGCACGTTGAAGCCGAGGATGACCGCCTGCGACGCCTCCGCGAGGGTGACGTCGGATTCGGTCACGCCGCCGGCGCCGCCATGGATGACGTGGGCGACGACCTCGTCGTTGCCGAGCTTCTCCAGCGCGGCGGTGATCGCCTCGACCGAACCCTGGACGTCGCCTTTGACCACCAGCGCCACTTCCTTGCGGCCCTGCGCCTTGAGGTTGCTCATCATGTCGCTGAGCGAGGTGCGCACCGACTGGCCGCGCGCGGCGAGCTTCTCGCGCCGCTGACGCTCGCGATATTCAGTGATCTCTCGCGCCCGCGCTTCGGTGTCGACCACCGCGACGCGGTCGCCCGCTTCGGGCGCGCCGGAAAAGCCGAGCACCTCGACCGGGGTCGACGGCAGGGCCTGCTCGAGCGCCTCGCCCTTGTCGTTGACGAGCGCGCGCACGCGGCCCCATTGCGAGCCGGCGACGACGATCTCTCCGACCTTCAGCGTGCCGCGCTGGACGAGCACGGTCGCCACCGGGCCGCGGCCGCGGTCGAGGCGCGCCTCGATCACCGTGCCCTCGGCGCTGCGGTCGGGGTCGGCGACGAGGTTGAGCAGCTCGGCCTGCAGCGCGATCGCTTCGAGCAGCTTGTCGAGATTCGTGCCCTTGGTCGCCGAAACTTCGACGCTGAGCGTGTCGCCGCCGAACGCTTCGACCTGCACGTCGTGTTGCAGCAGTTCCTGCGTCACGCGCTGCGGATTGGCCTCCGGCTTGTCCATCTTGTTGATCGCCACGATGATCGGCGCGTTGGCCGCCTTGGCGTGGCGGATCGCCTCGATCGTCTGCGGCATGACGCCGTCGTCGGCGGCGACGACCAGCACGACGATGTCGGTGACCTTGGCGCCGCGCGCGCGCATCGCGGTGAAGGCGGCGTGGCCGGGCGTGTCGATGAAGGTGATCTTCGCGCCGTTGGGCGCGGTCACCTGATAGGCGCCAATGTGCTGGGTGATGCCGCCGGCTTCCCCCGCCACGACGTTGGCGTGACGAATGGCGTCGAGCAGCGACGTCTTGCCGTGGTCGACGTGGCCCATGATGGTGACGATCGGCGGCCGCGGCACGGCGGCGCCCTCGTCGTCGGGCCGATCGAACAGGCCCTCCTCGACGTCGGAATCGGCGACGCGCTTGACGGTGTGGCCCAAGTCTTCGGCGATGATCTCGGCCGTGTCGGCGTCGAGCGTGTCGGTCAAGGTCACCATGCGGCCCTGACGCATCAGCAGCTTGATGACGTCGACGGCGCGCTCGGACATGCGGTTGGCGAGTTCCTGGACGGTGATCGTCTCCGGCAGCACGATTTCGCGCGAAATCTTCTCTTTCGCATCCTGTTGGCCGTGGCCCTTGAGGCGTTGGGTGCGGCGGCGGAACGCCGCGACCGAGCGGGTGCGCTCTTCCTCGCCGGAGGTGGCGCTGGCGACGGTCAGGCGGCCGCGATTGCGCTGCTCGCCGCCGCGGGCCGGCCGCGGCGTCGGCAATTGGATCTTGACGGCGGGGGTCAACGCGCCGGGACGGCGGACGATGCGGCGAGCCTCCTCCTCCTCGGCGGCCGGACGCGCGGCGGTGGGGGCGGCGGCCGAAGCGGGTGTCGCGGCGACCGCCGAGACGCCGACCTTGCGCGGCAGCGTCGTCGCCGGCGTCACGGCGGGCTCGCCGCCGCCGAGCCGACGGCGCGCCTCTTCTTCCGACTGGCGCTTGAAGGTGGCGTCCTGGGCGCGGCGCGCCTCTTCGTCGCGTTTGCGCGCCTCGGCGGCTTCGCGTTCAGCCTTGTCGCGCGCCTCGCGCTCGCGGCGGATCTCGGCCTCGGCTTCTTGGCGGCGACGGTCCTCTTCCTCGCGCGCTCGCGCGTCGAGCAACGCCCGCGCGCGCGCTTCGCGCTGCTCCTCGGTGAGGGTGCGCAGGACGACGCCGGTCTTGGGCGGCGACGCGGGCTGGGCGGCGGTCGGTCCGCGCGGCGCGACGACAGGGGCCGCGGACGGAGCGGGAGCGGAGACGGCGACGGCCGGCGCGGCGGATTTGGCCGCGGCAGGCGCAACCGGCGCGGGCGCCTCGCCCGGTCCGACGACGCGGCGCTTCACCTTTTCGACCACCACCGCCTTGCTGCGGCCATGGGAAAAGCTCTGGCGCACCGTGCCCTGTTCGACCGGCCGCTTCAGGTGAAGGGTCGGCTTCGGCGGCGAGCTGGCGGTCAAAGTCTTGTCGCCGCTATTGTTCGTTTCACTCATGCGTCTTTCCGAAATCCCGGCTGGTCGTCGGTTCGCTTCAAACGGATGGGGCGGCGGCCGCGCTGGCGCTGGCGGAACTGGCCGCCGGCGCCGAAGGCGTCGCGACGCCCGTCCGAAACTGCATCAAACGCTCGGCCTTCGCCAGGAAGGCCGAACTCGCCGCCCCCGCGACGAGCGCTGCATGTATCACATTTGTCTTCCCCAGCGCCAAACCCAATTGGTTCGACGCGAAGATATTGATCGGCGGGGGCGTCGCGCCCTCGCCCGAGCGCCCGCGCAGCAGCCGGTCCAGCTTCCCGGACCCGTCGGCCGAGCCGTCGCTGGCGTGGATGAGGCCGACAACCTTGCCGGCGGCGATCGCCGTCTCGACCTTGGCGGCGCCCGCGACGACCTGTCCGGCCTTGCTCACCAGCGACAGGAACTGCAGCGCGTCCGCCTCGAGCAGGCGGTCGATCTCCTCGGCGAGTCCCGTCGGCGCCTCGGCTTTGGCGCGGAAGGCGCGCGCGAATACCTGCCTCGCCGCCGCCTGGCGGACGGTCGCGGCGTCGAGCCGGATCCAAACGCCGCGGCCGGGAAGGCGCCGACGGATGTCCGGCGTCACCACGCCGTCCGTCGACAGTGCAAAGCGCAGCAGGGCCTCGGGCGGACCTTTGAAGCCCGTCGCCGCGCAGGTGCGCTCCGACCCGCTTTCCTCGTCGTTCGCGTCGCGTTTGGCCAAAAGCCGCCTCGCCTAGCCTCAGTTCGTCGTCGTCGGCGCTTCGTCGCCCGCTTCGCCCTCTTCGGGCGCGGCGAGCGCCGCCTCGTCGACCCAACCGGCGCGCACCCGCGCCGCCATGATCATCGCGTCGGCCTGTTCGCGCGACAGTCCGAATTCGCTGAGATAGCCGACGAATTTCTTCTCGCCGGCGTCGCTGCGCTCAGTCCAGCCGATCAGGTCGTCGCTGGCGCAGCCCGCGAGATCCTCGACCGAGAGGACGCCGTTCTGGCCGAGCTTGACCAGCATCGGCGTCGTCAGGCCGTCGATCTCCTTGAGATCGTCGGCGACGCCGAGCGCCTTGCGCTCCGCGTCGTGCTCGGCCTCGATGCGGGCCAAATGACCCTGAGCGCGCGCCTGGATTTCCTCCGCGGTCTCGGCGTCGAAGCCCTCGATGCCCGCCAGCTCGCGCGTATCGACGTAGGCGATTTCCTCGACAGTGCGGAAGCCTTCCGAAGCGAGCAGCTGCGCCACCGTCTCGTCGACGTCGAGCGCCGCCATGAAGGCGCTGGTGCGTTCGGCGAATTCCTTCTGCCGGCGCTCCGACTCCTCGGCCTCGGTGAGGATGTCGATGTCCCAGCCGGTGAGCTGCGAGGCGAGCCGCACGTTCTGGCCGCGACGGCCAATCGCCAGCGAAAGCTGGTCGTCGGGCACGACGACCTCGATGCGGGTCGAGTCTTCGTCGAGCACCACTTTCATCACTTCCGCCGGCTGCAGCGCGTTGACGATGAAGGTCGCCGCGTCGGCCGACCACGGGATGATGTCGATCTTTTCGCCCTGCAGCTCGTTGACCACCGCCTGCACGCGCGATCCGCGCATGCCGACGCAGGCGCCGACCGGATCGATCGACGAATCGTTGGAGACGACGGCGATCTTGGCGCGCGAGCCGGGGTCGCGCGCGACCGCCTTCACCTCGACCATGCCGTCGTAGATCTCCGGCACTTCCTGCGCGAACAGCTTGGCGGTGAATTGCGGGTGGGTGCGCGAGAGAAAGATTTGCGGCCCGCGCGCCTCGCGGCGGACGTCGTAGACATAAGCGCGCAGCCGATCGCCGGGGCGGAACATCTCGCGCGGGATCAACTCGTCGCGGCGCACCACCGCTTCTCCGCCTGCTCCGCCGAGATCGACGACGACATTGCCGTATTCGACCCGCTTGACCTGGCCGTTGATGATTTCGCCGATGCGGTCCTTGAACACATCGTATTGCTTGTCGCGCTCGGCCTCGCGGATCTTCTGAACCAGCACCTGCTTGGAGGCCTGGGCGGGGATGCGGCCGAAATCGAACGGCGGCAGCGATTCGGCGATCCAGTCGCCGATCTGCGCGGAAGGGTTCTTCTTCTGCGCTTCGGCGAGGGTGATCTGGGTCGCGTCGTTCTCGACCAGGTCGACCACCAGCAGCAGCCGCGAGAAGCGGATTTCCCCGGTCTTGGGGTTGATCTCGGTGCGCACCTCGGTCTCCTGACCGTAGCGGGAGCGCGCCGCCTTCTGCATCGCGTCCTCCATCGAGGCGAGCACGATCGAGCGGTCGATCGACTTTTCGCGCGCGACGGCGTCGACGATCTGCAAGAGCTCGAGTCTGTTGGCGCTGACGGCCATCGTTTTCTCCTTCAATCCGGCTTGCAGCGGCGATGGGCGGCCGCCGGGCCGCAAAAACCCTTCAGTTTCGCGTGTCGCGCCTTGCGGGCGCGGGTTGCTCCGCGGCGCGCGGAGCGACGGCCTTCGCCGCCGCGCCGGAACGCTCCGCCTTGGTCTGTTTCTTCGCCGCCTTCTCGCGCCTCAGCGCGGCGCGGATCAGGTCGTCGGTGAGCACCAGCCGCGCTTCGCTCATGTCGGCGATCGCCAGTTCGGCGCTCGCCGCCTCGCCGTCCTCGTCAGGAGGCAGGCGCAGCCGCGCGAAAGTTCCGCCCTGGCGCGCTTCGACCGCCTCGAGCGCGCCGCGGAAACGCTTGCGGCCGTCCACCGGGACGGCCATCTCGATCTTCATCTCATGGCCGAGCGCGCGGCGGAAATCGGAAACGCGCGTCAACGGCCGGTCGATCCCGGGCGAGGAAATCTCCAGCCGATAGGCGCCGTGCACCGGCTCCTCGACGTCGAACAACGGCGACAGCGCGTCGCTGGCCCGCTCGCAATCGTCGATGGTCATGAGTCCGTCCGGCCTTTCGGCCATGATCTGCACCGTCGCGCCCTGGCCTGCCGAGATCTTCACCCGCACCAGGCGAAGCCCGAGTGCGCGCAGCGTCGGCTCGGCGCTGCGGCCGATCCGCTGGGCCAGGCCGCCCTCGACGATCAGCCGCGGCTCGTCGAGACCTTCTTCGGGCGCGAGCGCATCGGGCGCGGAGACTTGGTCCATGGGTCCTTGCAGAAATAAAAAAGAGCGGGTCCCGGTCGGGGCCCACTCTCAAAATCTCTTCCGATCGTCACCGACCGGAAGCTATGAGAATTCTTACCGGCGACATATAGGCGAAGGCATACGCGATTGCAACTGGAAACGCCGCCGCGCCGCTGCGGCGCTGCCGCGCCATTGGCGCGAACGCGCCCGTCAAGCGCAGGGCGGCGTCGAGGGCCAGGGCGGCCCGGGCGGCAGACGCTCGCCATCGCTTCGAGCGGCGGCGGGTTCTCCCCGGCCTCGACGCGCTTGCGTCGCAACCGCCGAAGCGGTTGCGCGCCGGCGGTCACGCCGTCGGCAGCTTGTAGTCCTTGAACGCCTCGCGCAGCCTGAGCTTGTTGATCTTGCCGGTTGCGGTGTGGGGGATTTCCGTCACCGTCTGCATGTCGTCGGGCATCCACCATTTGGCGATGCGGCCTTCGAGGAAGCTCAGCACCTCGGCGGAGTTCGGATGCTTGCCCTCCTTCGGCACGACGATCAGCAGCGGCCGTTCGTCCCACTTGGGATGGGCGACGCCGATCACCGCCGCCTCGGCGACGTCGGGATGGCCGACGGCGAGATTCTCGATGTCGATCGACGAAATCCATTCGCCGCCCGACTTGATCACGTCTTTGGCGCGGTCGGTGATCTGCATGTAGCCTTCGGGATCGATCGTCGCGACGTCGCCGGTGTCGAAGAAGCCGTTCTCGTCGAGGACGTCGCGCTCCTCCTTGAAATAGCGCCTGGCGACGGCCGGACCGGCGACCTTGAGGCGGCCGAAGCGTTTGCCGTCCCACGGCAGTTCCCTGTTCTCGGCGTCGACGATCTTCATCTCGACGCCGAAGGGCGCCCAGCCCTGCTTGATCTTGCGGGCGAAAATGTCTTCGGCGGTCGCGCCTTCCAACGTCGGCTTGATCGAACCGACCGAGCCGAGCGGGCTCATCTCGGTCATGCCCCAGGCGTGGCGCACTTCGACGCCGTAATCCCGCTCGAAGGCGCGGATCATCGACGGCGGGCAGGCCGAGCCGCCGATGACCACCGACTTCAGCGAGGTGAGCTTCTTGCCCTCCTTCTGCAGATAGGCGAGCAGCATCAGCCACACCGTCGGCACGGCGGCGGTGAAATCGACCTGCTCGGTCTCGAGCAGTTCGTAAACCGACGCGCCGTCGAGCCGCGCGCCCGGCATCACCAGCTTGGTGCCGCGCATCGGGGCGGTGAAGGCGAGACCCCAGGAATTGGCGTGGAACATCGGCACGACCGGCATCACTGTCGATTCCGGGCCGACCGCCAGACAGTCGATCCCCGCGCTGATCAGCGAATGCAGGACGTTGGAGCGATGCGAATAGAGCACGCCCTTGGGATTGCCGGTGGTGCCGGAAGTGTAGCAGAGGCCGGCGGCGGTGTTCTCCTCGAATTCGGCCCAGCGGAAGTCGCCGTCGACCTCGGCCAACCATTCTTCGTAGGGCACGGCGTTGGCGAGCTTCGTCGCCGGCATATGCGCGGCGTCGGTCAGCACGACGTAACGCTCGACCGACGGCAACTTCGCCGCCAGCCCCTCGAGCAGGGGGACGAAAGTGAGGTCGACGAACACCAGCCGATCCTCGGCGTGGTTCATGATCCAGCCGATCTGGTCGGGAAACAGCCGCGGATTGACGGTGTGATAGATCGCGCCGAGCCCCGAAATGCCGTACCACGCCTCGAGGTGGCGGTGGTTGTTCCAGGCGAGCGTCGCCACGCGGTCGCCGAGCTTGATTCCGTCGCGCGCGAGCCGCTGCGCGACCTTCAGCGCGCGGCCGCGCAGATCGCGATAGTTGGTGCGATGGATCGGGCCTTCGACAAGCCGGCTGACGACCTCGCGGCCCGGATGCTGGATGGCGGCGAAATCGATGATCTTGTGAATCAGCAACGGCCAATCTTGCATCAGCCCGAGCATCGCAGTCCTCCCGTTTCGGCGCGCGTTCTTCGCCGGCGGCGCGCGGTTTTCCTTGATTTCCGTGCTATTACCATGGTCGCCGAACGCGCGCCAGCCGCTCCGGTTCGACTTAAGTCGCGGCCGGCGAGGCAAATTGCCGGGCGATGCGCGCCGCTATAGGCTCGGGGCGCACAAGCCGGCGACGCGCCGGAGTTGGAGGCGCATGACCGACGAAGAATCGAAAGAGCGCGCGATCCGCGTCTGGTTCCGCTTCCTCAGGCTGGAAAGTCGAATCCGGTCTGCGGTCGCCGACCGATTGCGCGCGATCGGCCTGTCGGTGCCGCAATGCGACGTGCTGACGACGCTCACCGAAGCGGAGGGGATCAGCCAGCAGGAGCTTGCGAAGCGGCTCTATGTCACCAAGGGCAATATTTCCGGCCTGCTCGATCGGCTCGAGCAGGCGGGCCTGGTCGAGCGTCGCTCGATCGCCGCCGACCGCCGTCAGTACGCGATCTATCTCACCGCCGCCGGCCGCGAAGCGGCCGAGCGGGCGATCGCCCTGCAGCACCAGTTGATCGGCGCGACGCTCGGCAAGCTGGCGCCGGAGAAGCTCGCCGCCTTCGAGACGTTGCTGGTCGCCACCCGCGACCTGGTGCGCGCCGATCGCGATCGCGAGGCGGCGGCGACGATTTGAATTCCTCGCCACACGATCTCCCGATTTGCGCCGCAGCGTCGCCGTCCGGTTCGCCCGCTGAACCGCATCGGGCTGGTTAGGGAACGTTGAGGAGACCACCAGTGAGCGCTGATAAGCGGAAGGGCGATGCGGGAGGCGGCGGACTTTCGTCGCGGAGGCTTGTCATCGCCGTCGCGATCGTCGTCCTGGTCGCGGCCGGCGCTTTTCTCGCCGCCCGGCCGGCGCGCAACCCGACCGCCCTGATCGGCGGGCCATTCTCGCTGCAAACCGCCGGCGGCAAGACGCTCACCGACGCCGATTTCAAAGGCCATCCGTTCCTCGTCTATTTCGGCTACACCCATTGCCCCGACGTCTGTCCGACGACGCTCGCCGACATCGCCGACGCATTGCGCAAGATTCCCGACGCGCCGATCCGCGCGCTGTTCATCACTGTCGATCCCGAACGCGATTCGCCTGCGTCGATGGCCGATTACGTCAGCAGTTTCGGCCAACGCTTCGTCGGCCTGTCGGGTTCGCCGGAGGCGATCGGGGCGGTCGAGAAGGCCTTTCGCGTCTACGCGCACAAGGGACCGACGCAGAGCGACGGCGGCTATAGCATGGACCATTCGTCGGTCGTCTACCTGATGGACAAGAACGGCGACTTCGTCGAAACGCTCGACCTGCAGCGCCCGGCCGGCGACACGGCGAAGGAGCTGTCGGCGTATCTGTGATGCGAGCGCCTCAGTCCATCCGCATCGGCACGCCGGCCGCCGCCATGCGCGCCTTGGCCTGGCGGATGGTGAATTCGCCGAAATGGAAGATCGACGCGGCGAGCACCGCGCTGGCGTGGCCCTCGCTGACGCCGGCGACGAGATGGTCGAGCGTGCCGACGCCCCCCGAGGCGATGACCGGCACCGTCACCGCGTCGGCGACGGCGCGGGTCAGCGCGAGGTCGAAGCCGAGCTTGGAGCCGTCGCGGTCCATCGAGGTCAGCAGGATTTCGCCGGCGCCGAGCGCGACGACCTCGCGGGCGTAATCGACGGCGTCGATGCCGGTCGGGCGGCGGCCGCCGTGGGTGAAGATCTCCCAGCGCGGCGGCGCGCCCGGCGGCGTCGTGACCTGCTTGGCGTCGATTGCGACGACGACGCATTGGCTGCCGAACTTCTCCGCCGCGGCGCGCACGAACTTGCGGTCGGCGACGGCGGCGGAATTGATCGACGCCTTGTCGGCGCCGGCCAGCAGGAGATTGCGGATGTCGTCGAGCTTGCGCACGCCGCCGCCGACCGTCAGCGGCATGAAGCAGACTGCGGCGGTGCGGCGCACGACGTCGATCAGCGTGCCGCGGTTCTCGTAGCTCGCGGTGATGTCGAGGAAGCACAATTCGTCGGCGCCGGCCTTGTCGTAGGCGACGGCGCATTCGACCGGGTCGCCGGCGTCGCGCAGGTCGACGAACTGGACGCCCTTGACGACGCGGCCGTCCTTGACGTCGAGGCAGGGGATGACGCGCGCCTTAAGCATTACTCAGCGGCCGATTCCAACGCAGGTCTCTTGATGAAATCCCAGAAGATTCCAAGCATGAGGCCCGCAGAGTCGGACGAAGTGACGTCGGCGACGAAAAACAGGCGGGAGCCGGCGAATTTGAGGAACCGGTCTGAAATTTCGGAAGCCGAGAGACGACTCTTCAGAAAGCATACGTGACCGTCTAGCGTGTACATTTCAGCGCCCGCGTCGAGCGAATCAACAAACTTACGCAGGTCAAGTTCGCTGCCGCTGCCATCGTCGAACACAAGAAGATGTCTCTTCACGGCTTGTCTCCGTCGCTGGTTCCACCGGTCAACCTCTCCGTTCGCGGAGTCTCGCGCGTCACATCAACTCTTTCGGCGCTCGCCCCCTGTCTGTAGAGCATCTGCAGTTCCCGTTGTCGGATTACGAATTCCTCAGATTGTAGCCGATCTGGATGCTTCAAGGCGAAGAAAACGCCGACCGACAACGCGATCAGTAGTGGGAGTGCGGCAAGACAGAGACAAGCGTAGCTCTTTATCGGGTCGTCCTTAAGGAAATAGGTCGCAATAAGGAAAGCCACCGTCCATACGAAGCACCAAAGGAAAGGGTTCAGAGCGCTTCGAAC
>Ga0182013_10002568_pt1 | contig 23685 bp, 29 predicted proteins | sample 612S2MmetaG_FD_120487 | JGI IMG/M metagenome (GOLD analysis project Ga0182013, IMG submission 120487) | Permafrost microbial communities from Stordalen Mire, Sweden - 612S2M metaG | ecosystem: Environmental > Terrestrial > Soil > Wetlands > Permafrost | place: Sweden: Stordalen | collected...
ACCGACGGCGAACTGCTACGCGAGCTAACGCTCGACCCCACCCGCGACTACCAGCCCCTCGGCCAAGCCTGAGCTGTCTACGATGTCCCGAGACATCTGTCTCCGATGTCCCGAGACTTCACAATACGGAGGGGGAGGGATTCGAACCCTCGTCAGACCAATCAGGCCTGAAACGGTTTTCGAGACCGGCACAACCATACGATCGACGTGCCAGTTTCTGGCTCTGACACAGCGATTATCGCCTTCCCACTGGCGACGCCGTGGTTCGGGGGAACGGCTGGGGGAACGAACGCGTCGGCCGTCTCGCTCAGCAACGGACGGTCAGTGCGCTATCCGCGAGGGTCCACAGTCGTTGGCTCGATCGGGCGGGCAGTGACTCGAACGTCGCTTCGGGCCGTCGCAGCAACCTTTCGGAATCGAACCAGCTTTGTAAGGATGATACGCTAACCTTACAAAGTATGGGCAACTCCGAAAGGAACGCCACGGTGCCCCCCACTGAGCATACGACGAGGACGCCTCTCGGCCATCTCGAAGCGCGCTACTGGCCCGCCGACCCGACAGCCCCCCCTGGCGGCCAGCGCGGCGGCGCCTTCAACGTGTTCGTCCCGGACGCCATAGCTCGGCGCGAGTTCACCCTGGACGGGGAGGCGATAGCAGCCGTCGTCGAAGCGACGAAGGCGCTGGGGCAGCTCAACGACACACGCCCGGAGCTGACCTCGCTGGCTGCGCTGGCCCGTAACCTGCTGCGCACCGAGAGCGCCGCATCCTCGCGCATCGAGGGCGTGAAGATCTCACACCGGCGACTGGCGCGCGCCGCATATGCCCGCACCCGAAGCCGACGCGGCGACAACCGTGCCGCCGAAGTCCTCGGGAACGTCGAAGCGATGGAACGCGCGATCGAGTTGGGCACGAGCGGCGAGCCGTTCTCAGTCGCAGACATCCAAGACATCCATCGCACGCTGCTGCGGTTCACCGACGACCGGGACATAGCAGGCGTGCTGCGCACCAAGCAGAGCTGGATTGGCGGCAATGACTACCACCCGGTCGGCGCAACATACGTCGGTCCCCCCCATGAGCAGGTCCCCGAGCTCATGGTGGATCTTTGTCGGTTCATCAGCCGCGACGACGTTGCCGCCGTCGCGCAGGCGGCGATCGCACACGCGCAGTTCGAGAATATCCATCCCTTCGCCGACGGTAACGGACGCGCGGGGCGCGCCCTCATCTACACCGTGCTTCGACGTCGCGGCGAGATCACAAACTACATCCCTCCGATAAGCCTCGTGCTCGTAGGCGAACCCAAGAACTACGTCGGTGGCCTGGGTGCCTACAGCCAGGGCAAGCTCAGCACATGGTGCGGGCGATTCGCGCATGCCACTGCGCGCGCGGCAAGCGAAGCGGAGCGGCTTGCGCAGCAAATCGAAGCGGTCCAGAGTAAATGGCTAGAGCGCCTCGGCGAGCCACGCCGTGACGCGGCCATCCGTGAAGTCATCAGTGCGCTTCCTGCCCAGCCCGTCATCGACGTCCCCGCGGCCCAGCAGCTGACCGGTAAGTCCCACGTCGCCGTTGGAAACGCCCTCATCCAACTGGAGGAGGCCGGGATCCTGAAGAAGCTCAACGAGAGCAAATGGGGGCGGGTCTGGGAGTGCACCGAGCTGCTGGGGTTGGTCGATGACTTCGAGAAGCGCGTCTCTACGCCGTAGCCCCGTCGAGCGCTCGACATGTCTGTTGAGGTTCGCGAGAACCACCGGCCGTGGAGCATGATCAGGCGGTCGTGGCAATCACGGACAGCTGCGCCGTCAGCCATGCGTCCATCTGTGTCCTTGCCGTCTCCATCGCGTCGGGCATCACGTGCGTGTAACGCGCCAGCGTGATCGGTGCAGCACCCAACTGCCGGTCGGGCGTCGCATGGCCCATCAAGACGGACGCAACCTTTGGGGACACGCCGGCAGCGTCGAGCCAGGTCGCGGCGGTGTGACGGCACTCATGAAGACCGATCGGCTTGAGCTTGTTTTTCTTCCACGCGGCGTTGGCTCGTACCGTCAGACCGCCGGTGTGAAGCAGCCCTTCCACGGCGGCGCGGCGCGGCGGACAGACCAGCTCATCGCCAGACGGACGGCCCGCGGCGATCCAGGCGCGCTTCAGAAGCGTGAGCAGGGGCTTCACGGTCGGCACCACACGGCGCGCGGCCGGCGACTTGCGCGCCTCCTGCTCCACCCCCCACTCGATCGCGCCGACCTTCAGATCGACATCGCGCCACCTGAGCCGCTGGATCTGCGCCCGCCGACCCATCGCATATCCGGCGAGCGCATACGGAACGGCGTCCTCGATCTTGAGTGCCCCGAGGAGCGCCTGGAATTCCCGAGGAGTCGCGACTCGGTCGCGGGCGGTGGCGTTCATGGCAGGTAGCCGCACCAGCGCCGCCGGGTCGTGCGCCACGAGCTCACGGTCCTGTGCCCACCTGTACAGCGAGCGGATCGCATTCACGATCGAGCGAACCCGACTGCCGCTCAGCTTCGGGGTCAGATCATCGACGAGCCGCTGCACATCGGCGCGTTTAACGTCGCCCAGGCGCCGCGGCCCGAGCGTCGGTATGACGTGCTTGGCCAGGCACTCGTCGATGTCCTCCCATGCCGACTGCTTGTAGCGACGCCCGTGCTTGTTGAGAGCTCGACCCTCTCTCGCGGCTGCGATGAAACGCTTGTGCGCGTCTCGCACGCGTTCGGACGGGTCGTGCGGGAGCTCCCCGCGCTGGATCATGTCGAGCAGGCTTTTGCGAGCACCGCGCGCAGCCGCGATACTCCCGAAGCGCTTCGTCGCCGTGTGGCGTCGCCTCCCGCGGTCATACACCTTGCCGTAGTAGGACGGCTCGCAGTCGCAAGCTCGAGCCACGTCGGCGAGGGTCACCCCTGAGGGAAGTCGCTCGACGGCACACCCTTCGCGGTGACGCACGAAGACTCCCTGCCAACGAGTTCGTGTGTCGCGCCCTGGCATCGCTAGTCGCCGGACATCATGCAGCACGCCCGTTGACGGTCGCTTCGTCCTCGGCCCACCGTTCCAGATCGCGCAACGGGTAGAGCGTGAGCTGGCCGCTGCGGACGCAGCGCAGGTGCGGTTGGACGTGACGCTCGAAATGGCGGACACTCATGCCCAACGAGCTGGCTGCTTCGCGCTTGCTGAGCAGGAGGCGCGGCTGGGGACGCGGCGAGGCCATGACACTACTGACCGCGAGCGGGTCGAAACGGCCGTTTACGACGCGGGCGATCATGTGGCTCTCCTCCTGTCCCACCCGCCCGATGCGGGGTTGGTCCCTGCCCTGCGCACGCGCAGCGTGCGAAAATGGGCGGGCCAACCCCGCGTGCGGCTAGCTGCCCCCGAACCACTCCGGCGGTGGCGCCCCCGGCTTCCAAACCTTCGAGACGCCTCCGCCCTGCTGGCGAAGCGTCTGCGCGAAGTCGGCGAGCTGAGTCTGGAAGGCAAGCTCCTCGCGGGGGCTCTGCCCAGCGTCATCGATCTCGCCGCGCCAGACGGCCAGGGCGCAGAACATCTCGGTATGCGCATCGTCTGTCCACCAGCCATCTTTTAGCGAGTCCAGGTGCCGGGGATAACGGCCGTGCAGGGCGACAACGGCACCCCACATCTCCACGCGCCAGCTTCGATCGCCGCCATAGGGCTCAAGCCAGCGGGCTCGCTCCCCCTCGCGCCGCCCCGCGAGCGGCCTGCCCTTTCCCTCGCCGGCCGCGTTCGCGACGCCACGTCGGATCATCTGCGCCGCGAGCGTGGACGGGGCTTCCCCGGCTGCGGCCGCGAGCTCGCGCAGCTGGCTCGCAACGGGGTCGGGGACCACCACCTGCAGCCGATGGCTCACCGGTCCCTCCCGCGCGTCCTGTCAGCCGGCCGACGGAGCTCGCGCAGACGGTCCGTCTCCAGAGAGACCCGCGGATGCCCGCGACCCAGCGTGATGTCCGGCGCTGAATCCGGAAGCTCTCGGTGCTCCAAGGACGGGGTCTGGCGCTTGCTGCGACGCATCTTTACCGCGAAACGCTCGATGCGGTCGGTGTCGTGGCCCTCCTCGCCGAGCTCGCGACGATTCACATACCAGTCGGTGCCCTGCCGGGCACGCGATGCCTCCACGTACGCCGGCTCCTTGCTCGTCTGCCAGCCACCGGTCACGACGAGGGTGCGGGTCACCGTGGCGCCCTGCGCGCGGTGGATGTGCTGGGCGTATCCGAGACGCACGCGCTCGAGGTCGTCTCCGATCAGGGTGCGCTGCTGGCCCGTGACATCGAACTCGATCAGCACCTCGCCGCCCGGCTTGATCTCGAGTATCTCACCGAGACTCCCGTTCTCGACGCGCTGCTCACCCGGCTCGTGGTGCTGGCCGATCATCGCCACCCGATCGCCCCGGCGAATGCCGTAGTGCACGCCCGGCACGTCGATCTCCAGGTCACCGAGTTCGCCGCGCTCGGCCCGGTAGTGCTGAGCGCGAGCGTTCAGACGCGCTATCTCCTTGTTCGACGCGTCGGATATGAGCAGGACCTCCTCGATCGCGTGGGTCTGGGTGAGGGTCGCCCAGTTTTCCACCGCGTGCTCGATCGCCTCGCCGCGCGTGTCAGCAATGTGCAGGCGACCGTTGGCGAGGTAATGCGCGATCGCCCGGTCGGTGCGACCCGCGCGTAGATCTCGCCAGGCCTTCTGCTCGTCGCGGTCGCGCGTGCGGTGCACCGTCTTCAGCTCAGCGCACGGGGCGATCTCAGCCAGCCTGTCGAACATGCCGCCTGCACCGATCGACGGCAGCTGCTGGCCGTCGCCGATGACCACGAGCTTTGCGCCGGTGCACTCGACCATCTCGGCCAGGCGCTCCAGCCTCGCCGTGTCAACCATGCCAGCCTCGTCAAGGTAGATCGTCGTGTCCTCATCCACGGCGAGCCGGCCGGCGTCCACGCGGGCGATGAGAGCATCTAGCGTGAGTGTGCGGTCCTGCAGCGCGGGGCTGTCGCGCCCGAGCCGCTGCGCCGTGGAGCCGGATACCGCGATGCCGAGCGTGTCGCACTGCGCGATCTGCTCGGCGCGGGCGGCGGCGTCGATGACCACGCCCTTACCCGTTCCAGCAGGACCGATCACGATGGCTGCACGCTCCGGTCCGGTTATCACCTTCAGGGCATCCATCTGCTCGTCGCTCAGGCGGGCGCCGATGCGCTCTGCGACCCGGTCGCTCGCGTCGGAGCGAGCCCTGTCGCCCACGTCGCACACGCCCGGCCGAGCCAGCTCGCGAAAACGCGCCTCGATACCGTGCTCGCGGTCGCGCACCTGCTGCGTGGTCATCAGCCCGGCCTCGAGTCGCAGCACATGGCGATCGGCGAGCATCCTCTCCGCGAATGCCATCGCCTCGCGCGGCGGGAGGTCTCCGACCGACTGCTCCAGCAGCACCGCTCGGAACTCGCGGCCCTCGAACGTCGCGGCGCGCTCGGTGAGACGCCGGCCGACGCGATCCTCCAGCGCCTGCTCGGAACGAGAGCCCTCGGCCCCGGCGAGCGCATGGGCGAGAGCACTGCCCGTCAACTCGAACTGTGCGCCCGTCTCGTTCCACGCCTCCTGCAGGTCGACGCGTGTGACAAGAACCTTGTCCTTCCGGTTTTCGAGCTTCAGGCGTCGCAGCTCTCCGCGCTTGGGCTCGCGACCAAATTCTGCGTGAAAGCGCTCCGCCGCCCTGGTCACCTCTCGCGCGCGCGCCGAAAACGCCTGCGAAACGCCGCGGGGAACGCCTGCGATCTCGAAGTAGCGCCCCTGGTTGCCGGTGCAGGCATCGATCGCGTATCCGCGCTGCGAGAGCTCATGGGCGAGCGCGGAGCGATAGGCCGCGCCAACCTCCCGAGAGGCGCGAAACACGGGGCGCGAGGCGAAGGCGACGATCTTGTCGTCCCCCCTGATCGCACAGGTCACCACAACATGGCTGTGGATCTGCGGGTCCGGCGCGTCCCCGGCCAGCACGCCGCGCGCCGTCGTGTGCCTGTACTCCGCTGCGACCAGGGACTTGGCGTGCTCCTCACGAACCTCCTTGCCGACGCGGCGACGGACCGTCGGCACCGTCTCTACGAGATACCTCGTCGCCTCGCTGACCGCGGCGGCATGCGCGTCGGTCATATCGCGTCGCTGGGCCGAGTCCCCGAGCGCCCACACTGCGGACACCGACTTCGGGGCACTGAACGTGAGGTCAATGCCGCCGCCGCGCGCGCCGGTCGCGCCCGCAGCACGAAGCCACTCGTCGGTCCGCGGGTGCCGGCCCTCCATGAGGGCGATGAAGTCGGCCCCCTCGACCGTGCGCCCCTCAATGCCCAGCCGAGCAAGGGCCTCGGAGGACGCGAGCCACCGGCCGGGGGCCTGGGTTGGCTCTCCGCTCGGGCTCAGGTAGTAGTCACCGCGTTCAGGGGCAACTGTCTTCGACTCCAGGTACCGGGAGTAGTCGCCGCCCTGGGCGGCTCGGATGCTCGAAGCGGTCAGCAACACCCCTATAGACCCCGAGGAGCGTCAAGCGGCCATGTAAATGCGGCACATCGATCACACATCAATCGCACACGGTGCATCTAGTCTGTTCGCAGTTGTTGTTGAGCGGAGCGCAGCGACGGGGGGACGCCGCGGGTCGGGCGGGGGCGCGGCCGTGTTGACCGTGACTGCGGAGATTGACGCGGTCAGACGCGGCCGGGAAACGCCGATGCTGGAGTTCGGCCGGGCAGGGTCGGCCGACGTCGATTGTCGTGATTGGCGTGGCCTGCGGGAACGAACACTCCGCGCGTCGGAGCGGTTAACCTCCTCACGATGGGGTGGTTCAGGAAGGCTAAGGCTGGGGCCTCGGCGTCCGGCGACGCTCCGACGGGCCCGGGTGAAGCGGCTCCCCTCCGGACCGCCGAGATCAAGAGCGAAGCGCGGATCGAGCTCGTGGAGGACGGGCGGGTCGTGTACTCACAACCCGTATTCGAGCTCCCATCGTTCACTCCGCCGTCAGGGCCGCTGCGTGACGTGAAGGCGGACCTCCGAGCCGGGCGTGGACTCGCGGCTGGAGGGTTCGTCGCGCTCGACTTCGAGACGGCGACGAGGGAGCGCGACAGCGCGTGTGCGGTCGTGCTCGCAGCCGTCGAGGGCGGCCGCGTCACCGATGTCGAACGCTGGCTCATACAACCTCCGGGCAACGAGTACGAGGGGTTCAACACGTCGATCCACGGCATCACAGCCGCGATGACCGCGGACAGCGGCTCGATGGCGGAGGTGTGGCCCGAGGTGCAGCGGTGGATGGACGGGCGGCCTCTCGTCATGCACTACGCACCGTTCGACCTCAGCGTGCTGCGCCACTCGCTGCACACCGGTGGGATGGACGGGCCTGAGCTGACTTACTACTCCACGTGCGCGCTCGCGCGACGTGCGTGGCCCGGACGCCTCTCGTACCGGCTCCCGGACCTCGCGAGCGAATGCGGGATCGTGTTCCAGCACCACGAGCCCGGAGCGGACGCGACAACAGCCGGGGAACTCGCGATCGCGTGTTGCGGGATGGCCGACACCGCCACGGTCGACGATGCGTGCGAAGCGCTGGGCATGCTCGCTGGGCACCTCACCGGGCAGGCATGGAGCCCGAACACGCTCGCGGGCGTTCGGCCGGCGGACCTCAAACCCACCGTCGACAGCATTCCCGAGGACAGCGAGTTCCGCGACCGGCTCGTCGTGTTCACGGGCACACTTTCGTGTGGCCTCACGCGCCGCGAAGCCTGGCAGCTGGTTGTCAACGCGGGCGGGACGACCGCGAGCAGCGTCTCAAAGAAGGTGAACTACCTCGTTCTGGGCACCCAGGACGGCTACAGGCTGAAGGATGGCGAGCACTCCACGAAGATGCTCAAGGCCGCAGAACTGCGAGCGGCCGGACAGCCGATCGAGCTGCTCGCGGAGGTCGACTTCCTGCGGATGCTGCCAGCCGAGCTGCTCGGCGCCTAGCGGTGGGAAGTGATGCGCGCGAGCGCCAGAGCGTCCTGGAGGCAGGCCTCGCGCATGCGCTCGGGCGTGATCTCGAAGGTCTCGGCGACGCCGGGGGCGGCCTCGCGGATGCCGACGCCGACGCGGGCGAGGTGCAGCGAGCCGAGGACCTGCGTGTAGATCCTGTTCGCCGTGAAGGCCGGGTCGTCAAGCGCGAACAGTTCCTGCTCCGCGCCGGCGGCAAGGATGCGCTCGAGGGGGGCGAGACAGGCCGCTATCGAGCGGCCGAGACGGTGCCATGTCGCGCCGGAGACCTGGCCGCGCAGCTCGGCAGCGGGACGCTGCATGAGTGACAGCGCGCAGTCGAGGAACGCCGGGTAGTCGAGGCAGAAGTCGACGTAGCACTCGCAGGCGAGACGCAGCGCGGCGACGGGGTCCGCGGGCTCTGACAGGTCGAGGGCGAGCGCCTGCAGCTCGGCGAGATAGTCGGTGACCGCCAGGACGAAGATCTCGTCCTTCGAGTCGAAGGATCGGTAGATCATGGCCTTGTTGACGCCTGCGGCGTGCGCGATGTCGTCAACGGGGGCGTCGCGCCGGCCGCGGTCGTCGAACAGCGATCGCGTCGCCGTCACGATCGTGCGCTCGCGGTCGCGGCGGCGCTCTGAGCGGGTCGCGCGGCGCGGCTGGTGAGGGCTCCTGGTGGCGGACACACGCAAAGCGTGACAGGAGTTCAACTAGAAGTCGAACTTTGTGTTGCACGTTTCGATTCGAGGTCAGAGCGGGCTCATCGACGCGTGTCTGTCGCCCTCCGGCGGAGGTGCCTCGTGGCCTCTGAATCGGCCCAGGCGCGCGACACGCGCACCACGGCGGCGCCCCGCACCCGCTCTCGGGGTGCGGGGCGCCCTGTGGTCAGGCCGCCACCGGCTCCCTCTTCCTGCGGGAGGGCTTCGCCTCGGGCTCCGAGGCGACGGCCTGCTCCTCGACGGGGCGGGGTGCGGTCAGGAACTCGACGTTCCCCACGACGGTGTAGTCGTGGCGCTTCTCGCCACCTTCCGTCTCCCACTGGCCCAGCTCGATGCGACCGTCCACGGCGACGAGCCAGCCCTTGGCCAGGTACTGGGCGGCGGCCTCTCCGGCCTTCCCGAAGACCGAGACGTTGATGAAGCCGACCTCTCGGCCGCGGCCCATCCCGTCGACCGCCAGACGCAGCTGGCAGACAGACAGATCCTCCGAGACCTTGCGGAGCTCCGGGTCCTTCGTCAGGCGGCCCGTGCAGATGTACTTGTTGATGTTCATGGTGTTCTCCTTCGTTTGGTTGGTGCTAGTGACGCAGCCCGAGAACGACGCCGACCGGCGAGCGGAACCGAAGCCCCGAAGGGGCGCAGGGGAACCCCCCTTGCGGGGGTTGCAGCGCCAGTCCGGCGGTGTCGAAACTGGGGCAAGACACGTAGGCGCCACCAAACCGAAGAGAGCGCCCGAACAGGTCCACATGTGCGAGCGCCCGTCATCGAAGGGGCCGCGAAGACCCCGCCTCAGAACGAGATGACCCCACTGCGGGCGCTCCGGCAGAGAACCACGGGCACTCCCCGGCCGGCCCGATAGGCCGGGGCTTCGCGACGACCGCGTGCGGCAGGTAGCAGATGATCAGGGCGGCGGCCCGGTGCCGATCGCCCTGCGCCCAATTTGCCATAAACAGCATCAATGACTTTGCCATGAGATCTAATGGCATTCGCTAGCAAGCCGTAAAACCTCTTGGCACATGGGCGTTTCTTGGTACGGTCCTCGCGTGCCCCAAGTTCGCAGCGCCAAAATAAACGTTGCTGGTGGCCCGCGGCTAAGCGCATGGGTTCGGTGCCTGTGAGCGCCGGATCCGGCGCCGTGACGCGGCGGGCGCGGAGCAAGGCGAGCAGGTCGGATGCCCCAGGGGAAGGCGAACTGCGGGGCGAGCACGAGCGCGCATGGCGCGCCGCCCTGAGCTTCCGCGACGAGCGCGAGCGCCGGATAGGGCAGGCGAGGACCTACACCCTCGACAAGCGTGCCACGCTGAGCTCGCTGGGCCAGGAGTTCGGGATCACGCGCGAGCGGGTTCGGCAAGTCGAGAACGCGATGCGGGCCCGCCTTGAGCAGGGAGTCAAAACCGAGGCAGCCTGTGCGCGCGTGCTGGACCTCGCAGCGGACGTGAGTCGGGAGCTCGGGAGCATCGCGTCCGAGGAGAGCGCGGCGAGGATTCTGCGGGCCGCGTGCCCCGACGGGGCCGACGCAGCGATGCGGCGTGCGTGGCTAATCGCGCTGGCCGGCCCATACACGCGCGGGGATGGCTTCTGGCAGCACGGCGGAGCACTCGCAGAGCTGAGGGCCGCCGTCGCCGCGCGGGCCGCCGGGCCCTTCAGTGAACGTGAGCTGATGCAGATGCTGGGCGCGGCAGGGGTGTCGAGCTCCCAGCGCGACGTCTGCATCGCGGCTCTACCGATCACGCTCTCCGGCGGCCGAGTCCTGCCGGCCGACAGGTCGCTCGGCGAGCATGCGGTGCGTGTGCTGCGCCTGCACGGCGAGCCGATGAGCGCTGCCGAGCTGTGCGCTGGCGTGGGCGGGGGCGTCGGCCGCGGGGCGATGGTCGCCCGGCTCAGGCAGGACCCGCGCATCAGACGGATCGCGCTGCACAGCTATGCCCTCGCAGAGTGGGGGGAAGACGCTTACTCGACGGTCGCGGACGAGCTGGCGCTCGCCATCGGGGAGCGAGGCGGGCGCGCGAATCTCGCGGCGCTGGCCTGCGAGCTGGCCGACAGCCTGGGCGTGGCGCCGGCCTCGGTGCGGGCGCAGGCCTCCACAGGGCGGTTCTTGCGCCTGCCGGACGGGACCGTGACGGTCCGTGATCACTGCGACGCGCTGCCGCCGAGTCCGGCCGTATGCCCGGGCCTTGACCGTGATCTCGTGCGCGCCCGTGAGGGCTGGGTCGTCAGGCTGGGCGTCGAAGAGCAGGTCCTTCGCGGCTCGGCACGGCCGCTGCGCACCGCGATCCCGCGCGCCGCGCGAGTCGCGCCCGGCGAGGCCCGCACGATCACCCTCCGCAACGGCTCCGTTGAGATAACCTGGCGGCGCAAGAGGCCGGCGATCGCCTCCACGCGGCCGCTGGTGCAAGCGCTGGGCTGCGCAGATGGCGACCGGGTGTTCGTGCCGCTCGCGGATGGAGCGTCGGCGTTCGCAGTCCGCGCACGCGAGATCCGCAGCGCGGCAGGCATGACGCGCGTGGCGCTCGAGGTGGGCCTGCCGGCGCGTGCCCCGATCTCGCGTATCGCGCACGCGATCGGGCTGACCGGAGGAGCCAGCGCTCAGCAGGTAATGCAGCGACTGCAGGCACGCGGGCAGCATGAGCTCGCAGAACTCGTGGCGGGCACATAGCAGGCCAGCCGCGGGTCGCAAGGAGCCGCCCACCGCGCGGTCAGAGGTGCCGGCGGCCAGCGTGCCGCACAAACGCAACGCCAGCGTTTATCGTTTGGGCGCGGGGCGCGTGGGGACAGAGAGGTGAGGGTGGACCCCACGTCGCGGATCAGATGCAGCCGGAACGTGTGCGGTCGACTATGCGGGAGGACTGATGGTTCGGCGAGACGCGTCGGGCGTGACTGAGATGGCCCTGGAGAACTCGGTTCGGCAGGGCCGCGAACTCGTCGTGTGGTGTGACGCCGTCTGTGACCAGGCTTCATTTGAGTGCTGGCGCGGAGCGAGACTCAGATGGACTCGCCGTACGGCACGGATCCTCTCCGAGCAGTTTGACGCCGAGACGGTCGAGGAGTTCCTGCGCGCCAACACGACGTCGGGCGCGGCATGGGAACGGCTGCAGCGCGCAGACCTCCGGGCGATGGAGAACGCGATCGAGCTGCTCGTGCTGCTCGGCAGCACGCTTCGCGGCTAGCACGAGACACGTCCAGACACGGAAGGGCGGCCGAGCGAGACGCGGATCGTCCGGGGTGAGCACTTGTCACCGCAGGAGACACGCGCTTCTCGCAGCGCAGCGAATGCCCACCGGCGCCGGGGCTCGGTGGTTCCGCGGTCGACCCGGTCACGGTCAAAGCTGGCATGATCGCCGGTTCGTGGGCGCCGGCTTGCACGGCGGCGCCCGAGCGGATCGGGGCCTTACCCTCGCGCGATGCGCACGGGCGTGGGCACCGCGATCGACAGCCGGCTGGAAGAGCTGGTGCTCGCCTGGATGCGTCGGCGCTCGCCGCTCTTGCGACTGGTTCCCGCTCGATGGATCCGGCCAGTGATCAAACCGACGGTAGTGCGGCTGCGACGCTCCCTCTTCCGGAGGGCTGTCGCCTTGACGGTGCCGGTCGGCACCGTCCTCATGCTGCTCATCTTGATGCGGTAGCCAGGCCATTTCGCTCGATCAGGGTTCTGAGCTCGTCTGCGGGCGACGCGCCGAAAATCACCCGACCCCCGCAGCCCACGTCGCTGCCGCTGCCAGCGCCGGCCCTGCCCGCAGAAGGCAGACTCAGCGGGTCGCCTGTCGGGCTGCGCGGCCCGCCGGGGCTGGCGATGGGCAGATGGGAGTTCTGGCACCCCTCAGGAGCAGTCGATGGGCTGGCCTATGGTCGTGGCCGTGACGGTCGCCGCGGAGCGGAGCCCGCGAGGCAGGGATGCCGGACCTCGACGTGCTGCTCAGCGCCCTGCGCGTGTCCATCGCCGAACGTCTCTGCGCAGCCGTGCGAGCATGAAGGTCCCCGCGGACGTCGCGCCGTGAGCTAGGGCCGACTGCGGCCGAGCAGGTCGCGTGACTTGACCCACTCCTTGGCGAGGATCGCGTAGCCGAGCGAGAGCTCTCTGCAGAGGAGGGTGGCGGCGATGATCTCAGCCAGCTTGCGGACCTCCGGCTCCATAGCAGCCGGGGAGCTCTAGGCATTCGCTGGGTCGCCAGTCCAGGGCCCGGCGCCGTAGATCGCGACGATCAGCGAGGGGAGCGCGGGTTCGTTGCACGGCTGGATCGGGAGCGGCTGACTTGAAGTCGGCCGCTCCCGGCGGGCGTGCTACTTCGCGTCGCCTGACCTGCTCAGCGACCTGCCTGCGCTCTCCATGACCTTGTGCAGGAACTCTGCCTGCGTGTGCACCAGCTGCTGCGCCATGACCAGGGCGGAGTCGGTGATCTCCTCCGCACGGGAAGGGCCCTCCCCGTGCGTCGGCAGCGCCTCATCGACGGTGCCGAGGAACTTGCGCACCGCCTCGATCGCGCTCTGCGCACCGTCCTCGAGCTCCTTGAACACATCCTCTGAGAGCTCCGTGGTCCGCTCGACTGCGCGCGTCTCATCGGCGGTGCGAGGTCTGCGAGCAGTAGCTTTCTTCTTTGCCGGCGGGCGACGTTGCGTCTTGGGCTCGGGCATGAGCTCAGCACCTTTCAGGATTGGTAAACGGCAGCATCGCAGGCCAGCCTATCCTGCGAACGTCGGTTGGTAACCGTAGTTTTGCGCTGTCTCGCGCGTGCAGATAAACGTGTTCGGTGGTGACATGGTGCAGACTATCGGGTAGTTTTCGGTGACCAGCCGAACGGCCGGACACTGTGGGGCCCCGCCGTCTGCGGCGGTGCCCCGCGCCCCGTCCAGCCACAGCACCGCGATGCCACGCCTGACAGACCAGCTCCCGCCCCCGCCCGCGTCGCTCGACCGCACGTGCGACGCGGAGCTGAGAGCCTTGACCGAGCAGGCCCTGCGTCGGCAGCGCAGCGAACTCGCGCAGGCGATCGACGCGGCGCTCACCCACGTCCCGCTCCCGCTGCGCGGCGTCGTGCGCAGAGCGCTCGGGGCGTGAGCCGCACGTCCGCGAGCCGCGCCGAGGCAGCCAAGCTCGGCCGCCTGCTCAGGGTGGACAGTCCGCAGGCGCTCGCGTTTCTGCTCCCGGTTCCGGCCACGGAGCTGCGCGCCTACCGCGAGGCCGTGACGGACCTGCTCTACGACGACGAACGCGAGCTGCTGCAGCGCACAGCTGACGTCGCCCGGCTGTTGCCGACGCACACGCTCGCAAGGATCGGTGAGCACGCGCTCGGGCCGCTCATCTGCGCGCGCCTGACGGGGATGCTCGATCCGCGCCGGGCAGTCGAGATCTCAGCCCACTTCACGGTTGACTTCCTCGCGCAGCTGGCCGGCGAGCTCGACCCGCGCCGCGCCGCCGAGGTGGTGAGCGGGATCGCAACCGACACCGTGGTCGCCGTGTCCGTCGCGATGGCCGCCAACGGCGAGCACGTCGCCATGGGGCGGTTCGTCGCCCGCCTCGACGAGGCGGCGCTCAGCGGCTGTGTCGAGGCGCTCGGCGACGAGGACCTGCTGCGGGTGGTGTTCGTGATGGAGGGAGACGAGCGCCTCGCGTCGGTCTTCGAGATGATCGGGCCCGAGCGCGCTAAGAGAATGCTTGCGGCGGCGCAGACGAGCGGCCTCGCCGAGGAGGCGCAGGACGTTCTCGGGCGCCTGCACTGCCTCGCCGGCGAGGACGACCCAGGCTGACATTCGCCGGTCCGTCGCATTGATGCGCATCTCGGGAAGCGCTAGCTCTCCGAGAACCAGGCTCCCCTGCGCGGCACCTTGGGGGCCTCCTGGCCGATCGCCCGGGTGAGCAGCCACAGGTCGCCGAGCGCAGGGTGCAGCATCGGCTTGCCGCTCGTCATCAGGCCGACCGTGATGGCGCGCTCTGGGTCGGCCCAGCCCAGGACGTTGGTGAACCCGAGATGCCCGAACGCCTCGTCTGTGTCCGGCCCGAACAGGCTGAACGCACTGGCGCCCAGCATGAAGCCGCTGGCGTGACGCAAAGGCGCAACCAGGCTGAAGTCGATCTCACGGAACGCGCGCTCGGAGATCGCACGGCGGATCGTGCGCGGCTGCAGGATGCGCACCCCGTCGAGTTCGCCGCCCTGTAGCAGCAGCTCGAAGAACCGCGAGAACTCGTTCGCAGTGGTGATGACGTTGGCAGAAGGCACCACGGCGGTCAGGAAGCGCCGGTCGTTGGAGAGGACGGTGACACGGTCCGGTGGAAGGCCGAGAGCGCGCTCCAGCACGGTGGACAGCGGCGGCAGCGCCGGGGGGCCGGTGGGGTAGCTGAGGGCGACCCGCCGCACGTCCCTGGCGCCAACGCCGTAGTTGCCCCAGCGAAAGTGAAGCGGCCCGAGGATCTCCCGGCCGAGCACGGTTCGGATGTTCCTGCCTGTGACCCTTCGGACGATCTCGGCGAGGATGAAGCCGCCGGAGACCGCATGGTAGGAGAGCAGCTTCCCCGGCCGCGAGCGGGGCTTGGCGGCGCACAGCATCTCCAGCATGAACTGCCGGTCACCCAGCCGTTCCAGGTCGAACGCGTCGGCCGGCAGGTTGGGCACACCCGCGCGGTGGGAGAGCAGCTGCTCGATCGTTATGACGTCCTTGCCGTGCGGGGCGTACTCGGGGATGTACTCGCACACACGGTCCCCGACGTGAAGCAGTCCGCGCTCCTCGAGCAGGTGGACCACCACGGTCGTCATCACCTTCGATGCCGAGAAGACCGGGAAGGGCGTCCCCGGGGTGGCCGGCACGCGCTTCGCGTCCTGGCGGTCTGCCGGCCCGTTGCCGCGGGCATGCCCGATGGCCCGATCGAGCACGACCTCGCCCTGGCGGCGCACACACAGCGCGATCGCCGGATAGAAGCCGCTGCGGTACAGGCGCTCCACCCGCGCCCAGATCCGCTCGATACCCTCGGGCGTCATCCCGAGGGCCTGCAGGTCGCTCGCCTCCTGCGAGCGTGCGGTCACGGAAGCGAGGTCGCGGGGCACCCGGATGCGCCGCAGCGGGTCCGGCACCAGCGGCAGGCGCGGGATCGGAGGGATCGGCAGGCTCTCCAGCGACATCACAGAGATCAGGCGCTCACGGCCGGCACGGTACCTGCGGATGCTCCGACCGTGACGTGAGTGTCGCGCATACGCTCAGGCCGCAGCGAGCGGCTTGCGCGGGGCGGCCCTGGAAGCCGGCGGCGTGCGCCTGCCCGCCTTGGCAGCGGGCGCCTTGCGCGCACGTGGCTTCGGAGCCGGCGGGTTGCGTGTGCCCGTCTTGGCGGAGGCCGGCTTCTGCGGCGCCTGCATAGCGGGCTCGCGCGGGACGGGCTCTGAGCCCCTGAGGCCGGGCAGCGGGGGCAGCGCGAGCTTGACGATCTTGCGCACGACGCTCCCGAACTGCCTGTGCAGCGGACCGGTGTTGTAGGGGATGCCGTAGCGCTCGGTGATCTCGCGGACCTCCTCTGCGATCTCGGCGTACCGGCGGGCGGGCAGGTCGGGGAACAGGTGGTGCTCGATCTGGAAGCTCAGGTTGCCGGCCAGGATGTGGAAGAGCTCCCCGCCGGTCAGGTTCGCCGAGCCGAGCAGCTGACGGTAGTACCACTCGCCGCGTGTCTCGCTCTCGGTCTCCTCTTCGGTGAACTGCTGCGTACCGTCCGGGAAGTGGCCGCAGAAGATGATCGTGAACGCCCACAGGTTGCGCGTGAGGTTCGCCGTCGCGTTGCCGGCCAGCACGAACGGCAGCGACGGACCGGACAGGATGGGGAACAGCACGTAGTCCTTGAGGGTCTGGCCGCGCACCTTGCGCCACACCGCCTGCAGCGTGCCCCGCTTCTCCTGCAGTGTGCTCTCGCCGGCGGCGATCTGCTCGGCCTCGACGTCGTGCATCGCGACCCCGTACTGGAAGAGGGCTGCGAGCAACGCCGCGTAGATGGGGTTGCCGAGGTAGTAGGGGCGCCACTCCTCGTCCTCGGACATGCGCAGGATTCCGTAGCCGATGTCGCGATCCTTGCCGACGATGTTCGTGTGCGTGTGGTGCATGTAGTTGTGGGAGTGGCGCCACTGGTCGGCGGGGCACGCGGTGTCCCACTCGAACGTCTTGCCATTCAGACGTTCATCGCCGGTCCAGTCGTACTGGCCGTGCATCACGTTGTGGCCGATCTCCATGTTGTCGAGGATCTTCGATAGCGACAGGGCGGCGGTGCCGCCGATCCATGCGGGCGGCAGGAAGCCGGCAAAGAGCAGGCCGCGGCCGGCGACCTCAAGGCCGCGCTGGACGCGGATGAGACGGTTGATGTAGTCGACGTCCTCCTGGCCGAGGTCGGCGACGACACGGGCACGGATCGCGTCGAGCTCCTGGCCGAAGGCATCGAGCTGCTCGGGCGTGAGCTGGAGTGCAGGGGTGGACATCGCTGGCTCCTTCTTGGGGTTGGGATTCAGAGGTCGAGCACGACATCGCCGACCGGCACGGACACGCAGATGCGGATCTGCTCCTCCCCGGCGCTCGAGAGGCCGCCGGAGATGACGTTGCGAACAGTGCCGGCCGTCTTGCGGCAGCTGCACGTGTTGCAGATGCCCATCCGGCATCCGTGGTCGGGAGCCAGACCGGCGTCCTCGGCCTGCTCCAACAGGGGCAGCCCGCTGTTCGGAGCCTCGCGCCCGCTGACCGCGAAGCTGACGAGACCCTCGGCGCCGGCGGCATCGAACGCCAGGGCCGGCGCCGTGAACGTCTCTATCGCCGGCTCGGGCAGGCCGTCTTCGGCCCAGACGGAGCAGACCGCGTTGATCAGCGCCGGAGGGCCGCAGACGAACGTCGCTGGCGGGGCGTCGTCGGATATCACGGCCGAGAGGTGCTCGCGAGTGAAGCGCCCGCTGAGCTGTGGCCCGCGTGCACGGGTGTAGCCGCGGGCGACCCGCAGCCCCTGGTGGCGCAGGGCGAGCGTTGCCAGCTCGGCCTCGTAGAGCGCGAGCTCGCGCGAGCGCGCGTAGTTCAGGAAGCCGATCTCGCCATGGAAACCCTCGTCGCACAGCGTGCGAAGCAGCGCCATCACCGGCGTGATGGCGCTGCCGCCGCTGATCAGCAGCACCCGCTCGGGCCTCGGGTCAGGCAGGACGAAGTCGCCCTGCGACTGCGTCAGGCCGACGATCATCCCCGGCCGGGCGTGGGCGCGCAGATGCCGCGAGACCCTGCCCTCCGGGTGGGTGGAGACCGTGAGCTCGAGCGTCCCATCCTCGGCTTGCTCGGAGCCGGCGGGCGAGTAGGGGCGCGTCAGACGGACCCCGTCGACCTCGACGCTCACGCCGACGAACTGTCCGGCGCGAAAGCCGCGCCAGTTCTCATTCGGGCGCAGCGTGAGCGTGACGCTCTTGGGCGTTTGGTGGCGCACGGCCGTGACTTCGCCACGGACGTCGTCTTTGAGCAGGAGCGGCCGCACAAGCTCGACGTAGCGGTCCACCCCATGCGGATAGGTCAGCGCGCCGAGCAGCCTGGAGTGCAGCACGCGACGTGCGAGCCGGCCCGAGGACGCGGGCCGGGGAACGTCTGTGGATGGGGCTGTGGTTCTCGACATGCGCCTCCGTCTCGATGCTCGTGCTGTTGGCGTCACCTCACCTACCCCGCCCATGGATCGATGTTACATCATTTGATGGTCCGATCTTTGATGTGTCGACGGATGCCGGTATCGTGGAGCGCGTGGCAAGCCAGAACACCCTGACGATCGAACAACTCGCAGCCGACAGCGGCATGACTGTCCGCAACATCAGGGCGCACCGCGCCCGCGGGCTGCTGCCGGCGCCGGAGGTGCGCGAGCGGGTCGGCTACTACGGCCCCGAGCACCTCGCTCGGCTGCGGCTGATCTCACGGATGCAGGGCGACGGGTTCAATCTGCGCGCGATCGAGCGGCTGCTGGACGCAGGGCAGGCGCGGCCCGAGCAGCTGCTCAGCCTCACCGATGTGATCAGCACGCCATATGACAGCGAGGAGCCGCGCGTCTTCACCGCTGCGGAGCTGCAGCAGCGTTTCGGCGAGCAGGCCGATGCCAGGTCGCTGGCACAGGCCGTGCACCTCGGGCTGCTGACGGCGATCGGCGAGGACCGCTACGAGGCGCCGGTGCCGTCACTCATCGACGCGGCCGAGGAGGTCGTCAGCCGCGGCGTGTCGCTGCGGCACGCCCTGACGGTCATTGGCAAGGTCCGCGAGCAGTGCAGGACCGTCGCAAGGGAGTTCGTCAGGCTGTTCCTGGAGGACGTGTGGAAGCCGTTCGTGCAGGAGGGCTACCCGGAGGAGCGCTGGGCGGAGGTGACCGAGTCGATCGACCGGCTGCGGCCCATCTCCTCACAGGCGCTCCTCGCCGCGTACCAGCTGACGATGTCAAGCGAGGTCGAGACAGCCTTCGGTCGCGAGCTGGAGCGCCTGAGCAAGCATTCGCCGCGCAAGGCATGACGGTTGGCAGCGACGCTGCGGTAGGCCGCTCAGGCGAGACCACCGGCGCCTGCGCGGTGTGCGCTCGCTGCCCGCGAGGCAACCTGATCGCGCAAGGCTAAGCCGTCGTAAACGCTTGCAGCGAGCGAGCTGTGAGCCCTCGACTCGGTCTGCTCGAAAAGGGCCTCGACGACGCTGACGGGCGCGGGAGCGTGCCGGCTGCGCGACTCGCGGTGCGCCGCCCCGTGCTGCCACTCGAGCTCCCAGGCGCCGTCGGAAGCGATGACGAACGCATCGGGCGCCAAATGGCGGCAGCGCAGCAGGATCGAGGTGACCGCGATGTCGTACGGCTTGCGCGCGGTCTTGCAGAAACCCGTCACGAAAGCGCGGTCTGTGCGGCGCTCGAGGTCCTGGCGCGCGAGGTCGGAACCGCCCTGCGGCTCGCGCTCGTGCCGCGTCTTCGGAGGCGCAGGGTCGATCAGGAGCGTCTCGTGATGCAGATCACCCGACCGAGTGCCGTTGAGCCAGATGCGACGTTCGGATAGCTCCGGCTCGCCGTCTCCGAAGCCGCCGGCAAGCCGGACCCCGAGCGAGCGCTGGACGTGCGTGGCGATCAGGAGAGCGTCGGTGACCATCTGCGGCCACGCCGCCACGAACGACTCAGCGTTCGGGTCATACGCGAAGTAGTGGGTGTATCCCATCAGTGAACCTCCCTGCGCTGTGAGAACAATCGGACAGAGCTGCGGTGCTCCGCGTCAGGAACCGCGCCGGCCGGGCCGGCACGGTCACGGGAGGCGCCTGACCTTCATCTCCTGGACCTGCAGCACGAACTCGGCGAAGTCCGGCAGACATCTGGGGTAGTGGTCGATCTCATCGCCGGTGAGGACTTCGGAGTCGATCAACGCAGCGGCGAACTGGAGCGTCGCCGCCCGCCACTGGGCGAGATGCCCCTCGAGCTCGTCGAGCGCCTGCTCGCGATCCCCGTCGACTCCGACGATGACGGCGATCTCATTCATCGCCCGGTGCAGGGCCTGCGTCTGGTATGCGCCAGGCTGCAGCGCCCGTCTGACGAGAGTCCGCACCTGTTCTGTGGCCGCGTCGGTCAGGGTGCTCATGAGGAGACGCTCCCGTCGGGTGCGATGCCGCACGTGAAGCCGCCGACCACGAACGTCACGAGCATGTAGCCCGCCGGCAGGTCGAACGGTTCCCGGACGATGCTCACGTTGCTGTTCGTCCGCCCACGCATCAGACGCGCGAGCGCGATTGCCTGGTCATCGGTCATTGGTTGCCTCCGTGCTTCAGAGCTTCATGTGCCAGCCGCGCGCCGAGTTCGCCCTTGAACAGGTTGACCTCACTCTCGTGCAGGTCCGCCCGCTTGACCTCTATGCGGTCGATAACGATGCCGTCGGGTGTCGCGAGTGTCACGGCCGCGAAGACCGCGCTGTCTTCGTACTCGCGCTCCTCGCTTGTCGTGGAGGAGTCTTGGCTTGCGTTGATCATCGTTTCTCCTTGGTTGAGGCTTCCTCGAGATGACACGCGGGCTTGGGATCGAGCTTGCGGGCGGGCAGCCTGTGGGCCACACGGGGCGTGGACGATGCAGAGCTCTCAAGCTCCATCGCCAGCCTGCGAGGGCTGTTCATCCACGGCTCGGGCCTGATGCAGCGAAGCCACTCCGACAGGGACGGAATCCGGCCGCAGTCCTCGACGACGTGCTGCTCTGCGATCCAGCGGACAGGGATCTCACGGCCGGTCGAGATCCGGAGCGTGTGTCCGAACACCCGCTCGGCTTCGAAGATGCCCTGGGCGTGGTGGCGCAGCGCACGGTGGCGAAAGTCGCCGTGGTGTTCCTTGGACTCGTCGAACCAGCTGCGCTAATGGATGGCGAGGTAGTCGCCTACCTGCCCTCCCCATTTGCGCTGACTACTCACAGCGTGGTGGTAGGGGTTTGCCATCTTGCATCACCTCCTTGGAGCGCTCGGCCACCTGGCAGGCCCATGCCAGAAAGTCGGCTGCGCTCATGTTCGACTTGGCTCGGTTGCAGAGAAAGCAGGCCGGGACAACGTTCTCGGGCGTATAGCCAGCCGCCGAGTCCACGCGGTCGAGCCCGAGTAGCCGGTGCCGTTGCGATCGCGTGTCCGGTTGGCCGGGCCCGTGCCGCAGTAGTGGCACGGCATGGCGGCGAGCATGCGGAACTGCTGGCGAGTGAGTGTCCACACTCGGCTCCTCTGGCGGGCGTTGGACTGGTAGTTGAGGAAGATGAAGTTCGCCGCTTGCTCGCCGGGCAGATAACGCCGTTTGGCGCCTCGGTCCGCGCACGGAAAGCGGCCGCATGCACGCGAGTTGCCGTCGCGCAGGTTGTGCTCCGACACCACGCGCTGCGCGCCGCACTCGCAGACGCAGAGCCATCGACGCTTGCGGGTGGCCGACGGCGGCGCGCCGGCGAGCACCGTCAGCTTGCCAAAACTTAGTCCGGCGAAGTCATCCATCGCCTTCACCCCGGTTGCGCCCAGCAGTCTCGCGCGAGATGCCGAGGGGCTGCTGGATCACGAGCGCGAGGAGGTGGGGTACCCGCATCAGAGGTAGTCCTCGGAGTGCACGTAGTCTGAGCGCTCGTCACGGCTCATTTGGACGGTCTGGGCCTGGACGTCCCAGATGACCTCACCGGTCACGTCGAAGTCGCCCGCGAAGGTGTGGTAGACGTCGAACACCGGCTCGCTGAGCGCGTCGGCGAGGCGCGCGAGCGCCTGCTCCTCTGCGGTTTGATCGCCGCCGGCCGGCCACGACGGCAACGTCCCTACGGTGACTTCGCCGCATAGGAGCGTGATGGAGTCGGGTCCACCTTCGTCGTTGCCGCCGCTGAACTCGATCACTGCGCGGTCGGCGCCCCGCGCGGTGAGCGCCGCGAACACATCCCTTCGCGTCATGGACTTCTCTGTTCTCCTAGGCACAGTGGATCATTCCTTTCAGTGGTGGCCCCGCCCGGTGCGGCGCCGCTGCCCGCCGGACGCACGCGCAGCGTGCGAGCATGAAGGCGGGCGGCCCGCACTCGACAGGCGCCGTTCTCCTCGAGGGGCGACGGCCCCAGTGCTCGCGGGGACACAGCCCGGGGGCGGGAAGGGTCATCGCTGCGGATCCCGTTCGCCGGTGGGCGGCAGGGTGAGCGACCAGGCACCGACGGCGTTCGCGTCGCGATCGGTGACCAGGCCCTCCGTGTAACCGGTGCGCAGATCGAGCACGACGTCCTGCAGGGCGATCGAGACGTCGAGATCGTCTGTCATGGAGGCCTTACCGAGCTCTAGCGTGAGGCGGAAGCCGGGTTTCGCGTCGCCCGGCGCCTGCCCGTATGGCAGGACGTTTCGTTGGCTGAGCAGGAGAGCGAACGTGTGGATGACCTGGAACAGGGGCCGCTCCGCAGCGTTTGGCACGAGCTTGCCGCGGTGGGATGCGAGAGCGCGCCGCCAGGCGCGGTCGATCGTCTCGGGCTCCATGTGGGCGAGCGCGACCGGGAGGTTGCCCGCGCGCCATTCACACTCGTGGCAGCCTGCGCACAGGACGGCCTCGACGTCGTCGTGGATACCGTGGCTCGCCATCACGCACGCGCCATGGTGAGGAGCGGATCGCTTCCCCAGCGATCGCGGTCGTGTGCCGGGTCCCCGGACAGGTGCAGGTGAGTCGTGATCATGTGGGTAGCTCCCTCTGGATCGACGTCTGGCTGGGTGGAGGTTGCCGGCGGCTCGAGGCGGGAATTACGCGAGCGCTGCGGACCGACGGCGGAGACGCACGCGCTGCGGCGTGAGTGCACCGTTCGCTCGCGGGCGACGTGAGACGGTCGGCGCGCGCGGTCACAGGAGGTCCTCGATCGTGAACGCAGCGGCGCCTGAGATCTCCTCGTCGCCGAGCATCTCGTAGACCGCGGCCGCCACATCGGCGGTGCGCTGCATCGCGGGGCTCTCGGCCGGCTGGCAGGAGGTGCCGCCGATCGCCGGCAGCGCGGCGCAGCCGCGGCGGCGGAAGTCCCGGGTGACGTCGCGCAGGATCTTCTCGTAGCGCCGTCGGTCGCCCTCGGCTCCTCTCGTCTCGGCCTCTTCGTGAAGGGTGTAGGTGTCCCAGGGCTCACCGCAGCTGATGCAGTAGATGTCAGCCATCAGCTCACCGCCTGAGGAGACATGGGCGGCGGCTGCTGGGCGCGATTGTCGGCGAGCGCGTTCATGCCGCAACCTGCGCCGGAGCGGCCATCGCCTCAGGCTGCGCGGACGCCAGGGTCTCTTCGATGCGCCGTGCGATCCCGTCGATCGTCTCCGCGTAGCCACGGATCGCATCGAGCTCTCCGCTCTCGCCCCAGCCAGCCACATACGGCACGCTCGATCCGGAGGTGTCCAGGCCGACGGCGCCGCACACGATGAACGTCACCGTTTTATGCAGTGAGTGGAGCGTTTCGGGGTGTATCCTGGATGGCGGTCGGGAGCGTGGTGGGTTACGGGTTTGTGCTCGTGTTACCCACGTGAGCGTGTGTGCCCGGGGGTGCCGCCGTCGA
>Ga0182013_10002570_pt1 | contig 23681 bp, 23 predicted proteins | sample 612S2MmetaG_FD_120487 | JGI IMG/M metagenome (GOLD analysis project Ga0182013, IMG submission 120487) | Permafrost microbial communities from Stordalen Mire, Sweden - 612S2M metaG | ecosystem: Environmental > Terrestrial > Soil > Wetlands > Permafrost | place: Sweden: Stordalen | collected...
GCCGCCGTCGTGTCCGTTATCAGGGGTCTAACTGCCGCCAAGGCTTACGGTCCGCGAGGCAGTTGATGACCCAAACCGGCGCTTCGCCGCTATTAAAAATCGCACTGCGATAGGTTCATTCGATCACCGCGTCGGCACGGCCGAGCAGTATCGGCGGAAATTCAATGCCGAGCGCCTTCGCTATTTTGAGGTTGATCACAAGCTCGAAGCGCGACGACGGAACAACTGGCAAATTTTCCGGCTTGGCGCCCTTAAGTTTTTGACCGACATAAATCCCTATTTGCTGTCCGCTCTCGGTTAGACTGCTGCCTTAACCCACCAACCCACCCACGCACACGAACAGTTCAGTGGCGTCCATGTCGAAGCCGCAGCCAATCAAGCGGCTGCAAAACCTGACAACTGTCCCAGATCAGCCGGATCAAAACCGCCCAGAAGCATAATGCCAGCAGAAACAGCTACTTTTCAACAAACTTGTTTGCTGCTTAGCTGACTATCGGATACATTTTTTCTTGGGGGTTGATTCGGTCATCATTCATCTGCTCCGCCATTTGTTTTGTCGGCGCGTACCGGCCGTGTCGTGGCGCGTGCGGTTGACTTAATCAATGACATCGCAGGGGACGTGACCTGATGACATCCAGTCTCATCACAATAAACGTGTGCCTACACCGGATGGAAACCAGGGCGCCATTCGCATCTAAACATTCTTTAATGAGTTCGGCTGCGTGTCGGCGCGCTCGGATTAATGGCGCCGGCATAGCCTTGATCGCCGTTCTGTCGGTGGCTGCGGCCGAGCCGGCCTGGTCGGGCGGATCGAATACCAGCAACCCACTCCCGGCGCCGGCGACACCGACAGCCGTCACGCCCAGTTTGAACCAAACCTCTAACGTCAATTCTGCCACTTGCGGTGGGCAGCTTGCCAACGCGATCAATACGGCCAACGCGACGGGCCTTGCGTTGAATGCCGCCGGTACTGCGACTATGGCGATATCCGGCTTGCCGCCCGCGGTGATCGCCGGCGATGCGCAGATAGCAGCCGGTATTGCTTCGCAGATTGCCGCGCTGACCTATACGACGGCCCAGACTCAAGTTCCAAACGGCCTGCCAAACTGCGACGCAACCTTTACCGGTACTGTTGCGGTCACCGCCGGTGGCGTCAACGTCTCGGGAAATTCCATTTTCAACAACAATGTCGCCTTCGCTAGCAACGCCTCCGTCACCGGCACGTTGTCCGCGAGCCAGATAACGGCGAGCCAGGGCATTTCCGCATTCGGTGGCGCGATCACGATCGGCGACCCCAGCCTTACGACCTATTCAAGCGGCATCACGCTCGGTGGCGGTGCCTTATCCGGAGCGGGCACGGGCGACGGTCAGGCTTTTACCGGCAATGTCACCGCGATCGCGATCGGCAATAATGCGCAAGCGACCCAACTCGGGTCGGTGGCTCTCGGCGAGAGCGCACAAGCGACCGGGGTCGAGTCGGTGGCTCTGGGCGAGAATGCGCAAGCGACCCAGCTCGGGTCGGTGGCTCTCGGCAATAACTCACAAGCGACCGGGGTCGGGTCGATGGCTCTCGGCAACGGTGCGCAAGCGACCCAGCTCGGGTCGGTGGCTCTCGGCGATAATGCTTTTGCCACCGGCATGTCCGCGGTCGCCGTGGGCAATGCTTCGCAGGCGCTCGCCGGTTCAACGGTGGCGATCGGTTATGGCGCTATGATCTCGGCTGGCGTGGGTGCGGGCTCGTTCGCGGGCGGCACCTCCATGGTGCTGAGCGGTACCGGCGCAGTCTCGATCGGCAATTTGAATATGGCATCGGGCAATGGTGCCGTTGCGATCGGCGATCCCAATGTTGCGACGGGCACGGGCGCGGTGGCCATCGGCGCCAATAATGCCGCTAACGGTCAGGGCGCGGTCGCCATCGGCAACCAAAATACCGCTACCGGGGTCAGCGCCGTGGCGGTCGGACAGGGGGCCACTGCGTCGGCGCCAAACGCGATCGCGATCGGGGGCGGCGCCACAGCGACAATCGCTAATTCAGCGGCGTTCGGCGCTGGCGCCACAGCGACTTTCGCCAATTCGACGGCGATCGGTGCCGGCGCGACGGCATCGACCAACAATCAGGTCGTGTTGGGAACCGGAAGCAATACCATCACTGCTCCAGGCATCGACAGCGCGCTGAGCAGGGGGCGTCAGTCGGGTCTCCTTGGAGTTGTCACCAGCGACAGTGCCGGCAATCTGGCATCCGATGGCGGCGCGCTTTACGAGCAGGTGGCGACCATCAAGGCCGGTGCCGCGGTCGCGATGGCGCTCTCGGATCCCACTCTCGGCGGTAAAGACAGGTTCGGAGTCAAGCTCAACTACGGCACCTATGACAACGCCAACGCGATAGGCATGAGTGCAGCGGGCCTTGTCTACTCGGGCCTGTTCAATATGAAGAATAACCTCGTCGCTTCGGCTGCAGTCGGCTATGGCACCGCGTCGGTGCAAGGCTACACCCAAAATGTGGTCGGCGGCCATGCCGGCCTTCAGCTCTCTTGGTAAGCGCGATGGCGCTTCGCCGTAAAGCGAGTTTAGCGCGTGTCATTTTACTTTCGAGGGGACGATGCCAAGCTTATTTGCTCGTTGTCATGGCGAAAGCTTGATTGAAGTCGGCACGACGGGCCTTCAAGACGCAGAACCCTCCGAGGCAAGAGACAGTTCGCAGGGCAAGCTTATTGATAACTGGCAGCCCGGGGATTCCACGTCGGTGCCGCAGCGGCGAGGCCGTTCGCCGCCCCAGGAAAATACGGGGATAGGGTCAGATCGGGTGGCCTTACACCAACGATTTTCCGTGGAAAGACACGGCGATATGCTGCTGTCGCGGACACAGCTCTGCATGTTGCACCGGCCTGAAGACGCCGACGAAGTGCTGGCGTATTTGGCAATCGCCCTCAACAAGCCGCAGCCGTTACGATTAGGCCACAGCACGATCGCCAAAGCCGTTTTTGGCATTGTCTTAATCGCCGCCGCCGTGGGTGCCGGAGCTTATGGCAATGTCATAATAGGCCACGAGAACGAATTGTCCGCCCAGCTGACGGAGGTGCCCGCCGTCGTTGGTCCAAAGTTGACGGTGCAAACCACTGCAATTCCACAATCCCCAGCGCTGGTTCCTGCAGCGCCGGCTGTTGCCGTCCAGGCGCCGCCTGCTCCAGCTGCCATTAGTCTGCAAGACCAAATTGCCAGTGCCGTCATTCAGATGCGAGCGAGCTTACCGAAGAAAATAGATGCGGTGACTTCGGCGATTGGCGTGGAACACCAGGGAACCATGATAATTTACAAAGATCAAATTGCGATGGACGGCGCCAGAATTGGTGACCTCAGAAAACGCGAACTGCTCCGCTCCATCGTCGCGAACACATGCAGTGCGCCGGGCCCGCGAAGCCTTCTGGGCCTCGGCGTTTCATTTCGCTACGTGTATTTTGATCTGAACTCCAAGCCGGTGATTACGGTTGACGTGACCAAACAAGATTGCGTTTAGAAGGCCCCGCCCGTGATATTGCCGCCCGGCCGGTTGAAGTTGGCGACCAGTCGATAACGAACCGGAGCACTCCCGTTCGCGAAAACGATCGGAATTATGCTGGTCGCAGACTTAGCCGCGATCGCCGACATCATGTTAGCAGATCCAAAAAATCGCCGCGATCTGACGGTTGACCGGCTCGACCGCCGGCGTTGGCAAACGATTGTAATGATAGCCAGCCCCTCGATATTCGATGGTCAGATTTTGGCCGTCGGTAGAGCCGGCTTGCCCGCGCCCAAGGGCATCCGTCGTCCGATGTAGGCTCGCAATGTGCTCGACCGCGCGAAGTCAGAGACATTGCAACGACCGAGCTGACAAAAAAAGGCGGTCGTTTTTCCGCAGTGCGGGAAGCGGTTTGTTGCCCTTAGCTGCCGCGATTGTGGCAGACCGACGCGGCAGCCTTCGGGGCTAAAGCGGACGTCGACCGATCGCCAGCCGACCTCGATCTCGGAGCAAGCGGAAGGTGGACGGGCATCGTACGGAGTGTGATCGGATTGCGAGGCGCCCGTCATTATTATGGCGACCATGTCCTTGACATGGGTCCCCACTCCAATTACGTACCCCACCATCTCGCCCAAGCTTCGGACGCCGGCAGGGAGGGTACTTTCTGACGGTGGAGCGAGTGCGGTGCCCGCGGGGGGCCATACACCCCGTTCCCGGGCGGCTCGGGCATCATGCCCTCCGGCACTATGACCGGAGCGTGAGGTGCCGCACTGGACTGGGATAGGCGAGCGCGGGTAACGCCCGCGTAAGCCACGTCCCAGGAAGCCCGGCCTGACGCTGAGCCACGGGGATGAAAAACTCCCTGTGGCGAGAACCGCGGTGGAACGCCGACAGACGAGCCCCCTTCGCTAAGGGGGCGCCGCATCCGCAGATGCGGCGGTTGGACTACGCGCCTGTCGGCGTTCCGCTTCCTTTTTTCTTATCGTCATTGCGAGGAGTGCAACGACGAAGCAATCCAAGGCGGCGTGTCAGAACTGGATTGCTTCGCTAACGCTCGCAATGACGGGCTTAAATAACGGCGAAACAGGGCACAGCGAACAGCGACGACGAGGCACCACCCCTCGGTTTTCCTTTTCCTCCTCAAGTTTCGCGCTTCACGTGACGGGGTGTTTTTCAGTTCGCGCGCGCGAAAAGCGTGGCGCGAGGACGGGAGAACTCATCCACCTCTCCCCGCACGCGGGGAGAGGGAGTCGTTTACCCCGCGATAAGGAGAACTGCTGTCGTGTCAGGCACCGAGCAGAAAGTCACGAACGGCGCGTGTGAATTCCACCGGCCGATCCATATTGGCGATGTGGCCGGCGCCGGGAATTTCGACGTAGCGCGAGCCCGGAAGCTTCTCGTTGAGCTTGCGCATGGCCGGCGCGGGGCCATCCTTCTCGCCGACCAGGAACAGCGCCGGGCACTTCACCGTGGCGACGGCGGCGGCGTAATCGTGCGCGGCGAGCGCCGCGGCGCAGCCGATGAAGCCGTTAACCGGCGTGGCCCTGATCATGGCGCGCACTTTGTCGAGATACGGCGGATTTTTCGCCACCGTTTCGGCCGGAAACCAGCGCGCGATGGTCGGCTCGACCAGGGCCTCGATGCCCTGTTGTTGCGCCACCGTAATGCGGTCCTCCCATTGCTGGCTCGATTGCGGCGTCGATTGGCAGGGCGAGTCGCAGACGATGACGCTTGCCAACCGTTCGGGATGACGTTCGGCCAATCCGAGCGCGGTCGCGCCGCCCATGGACAGGCCGGCGAAATGCGCTTTGTCGATTGCCAACGCGTCGAGCAAGCCGAGCGCGTCCGCAAGCAGCGTGTCGAACGGATAGCGGCCGGACGGCGCGTCGGTGCCGCCGTGGCCGCGCTGGTCGTAGCGCAGCACGCGAAAGCTGTCCTTGAGTGCCGCCGCCTGCTCGTCCCACATCGCCGTCGAGGTGGCGAGCGAATTGGAGAACACCAGCCAGGGCGCTTCGCTCCGCCCGCCGTCCGCGCCGTCGATCTGATAATTGATGGTGATGCCGTTCGCTTCGATTTTCATGGCGGCGCGTATCTCCCCGAGAAAGTGTTGCTTTTTAAAATTTCCAACCGATGACGTGGTCGAGTGAATAAAGCCCGCCGCCATGAATGAAAACCCAGAACACAGCGATCGTCCACATCAGAGTATATTCGAGCCCAAGCCGGTTCCAAAAATATTTGCCGATGCGCCAGCGTTCGATATTGGTGACCGAGAGAAAGACCAGAACCACGGCGGCGACCGGGCGCGTGAACAATCCGAGCGCCAAGAGCGGTCCGCCGACGAGCTGGGTGATCGAGATCGCCCGAGCCCAGAATTTCCCGGGGCGGTAGCCGGAGTCGTCGAGATGTTTTGCCAGTACGGTCAAATTAAGGGCCTGCGCACCGGTGTTGGGAAACAATCCGAAGGTGTTGCGCAGCCCATGCGGGATGAGCGCAAGCCCGACCGCGATGCGCAGGAGCGCATCGGCGAACGGCGCGAGTGTTTGCAACAAGGGAGGCAATTGCGGGATCAATGCGCCATCAGCACGGGCAGCTTCGCGTTGGCAAGAACGTAGCGTGTGGTACCGCCGAAGATCATCTGACGCAGGCGGCTTTGCGTATAGGCGCCTTTGACGATGAGGTCGCAGCCGAGTTCATCCGCTTTAGCGAGAAGGACCTCACCGGCACTGCGTTTCCCGGGCTTGATTGTCAGGGTCTCGGCGGCCATGCCGTTCAGCTTGAGCGAATGGGCCATTTGCTCGCCGCTCGGTCCCGCGACCGTCGCGCCTTCGACGGTCAAAATGGTGATGCGCTCGGCGCGGCGCAAAAGCGGCATGGCATCGGCCGTGGTGCGGGCCTGTTCGGTGCTGCTGTTCCAGGCGATCAATATATTCGTGCCGAGCGACCGCGGCGAGGTGGGCGGCGCGATCAGCACCGGGCGTCCGCTCTCGAACAAGGCGGATTCCAGCGTGATCATCGACGGGCTCTGCCATTCGTCGCCCGGCCGCGCCAGCACGATCATGTCGAAGACCCGGCCGTAACTGCCGACGAAATCGTGGCCGCTCGGCGCATCGGGGAGCCAGGAGCATGACAACGACGCTTCGCCGTCGGCACCGTGCGGCGGCACGCGATGGTTCTCCATGAACGCGCGGAACAGCATTTCCGCCTGGCGCACCATTTCCGCGTCGTTCTCCTTGACCGCGACCATGGTGAGCCCGCTGTCGGGATCCATGGCGACGAGGTCGGCGACGGCCGGGCGCAGCGGAAAGCCCTCGATGCAGCTGTCGAACTTCTGCGCCAGCAACAGCGCGGTGTCCAACGCCGATATCATCGCGGAGCCGTTCTCGGTCGGTACAAGAATCGTCTTCATGCGCGCGCCCCACATGCACTCGGCAGAGCCGACGGACAGCTTTTCCCCTGGAAGGCGCCCCTTGCCGGGGTCTTGGGCTTGCAATCATACTGCCGCGCCAACGCTCTGGCCGCAATATGCGGATAATCGGCTGGATAACGGGGTGCGGCGACGCCAGGGCGACCATTTGCTAAAATACCGGCGATTCGCGCTCTCCAGACTCGCGCAACGGGACGAACGCCATGGGGGACACCCCCGACATTCGGCAAATTCGATCGGCCGCCCGCATTATGCTGATTTGTCCCGATTGCGGGCAGGAAAATTCGGAATTGGCCGACCGATTGCGCGGGATGAACTCGTATTCCTGCCGCGGCAACGGTTGCGATTACAGTTTTATCCTCGGGGGCCGGCGCCAGGATATCGGCAAAGGGTTTGTCGAGGCCTGCAAGAGGTTCTACGCGGCTTTTTACACGATGCGCGGGCAGGGCGCCCGTTAGCGCTCACCATATCGTCCGCCGCTGCGGCACCGCGCCGGCTACGCCAGGATTTCAAGCGTTAGCGGCTTGAGCCGGAAATTATTGCAGGCATTGAACAGGATCGGACAATTCGAGACAGCGACGATTTGCGGCATCAGCGCGCGGAGCGTGATGTAGTCGCCTGGTTTTCCTTTAGGCGGTCTTATCTCCCACACGCCATTCTCGTCATAGGCGACGGTCATGAAGACGTTGAAGCACGCGTCGATATTAAAGCTCCAGCGGTCCATGCCGTAGCCGCGAATGGCGGCTTCGAGATTCGATTGGCAGTTCGGCGCGCCGGCACCGGACGCGCCGTAGCGCGCGACGTTCAAATGCTCGCTGCAGTAGCCGCCGCCGCAATAGTTCTCGCCCGTCAGGTCATCCTCGATCTGCCACATCTCGCGGGTACGATTTGAGTAGAGCAGATGCGGCGCGGTCAGCTTCCAGCTGAGATTCACGGCGCGGCTCGAGTGCATCGAGAGCAGCTCGCGCATGTCGGAGCGATTGAACGATATCAAGTCCGCGACCTGCTCGCCCTCGGGCTGGGCGAGCCGCAGCCGTTGGCCAGTTTCGACCTCGAAGCTGATGTTGCCGGCCGGTGCGAGAGTGACCGGAACGCCGGGCTCAAGGACCGCAGTGGCGCCACTCATGCGGGGAGCGGATGTCCCTTGGTCTCGGGCAGAAACGGCACCGCGACGATGCCGATGACGAAGACGCTCGCGAGCGTCGTTGCCGCCGGTCCGTACCCGCCGAAAAAGGCGATCAGGCTCGAGGCGAGGATCGGCCCGAACATCGCCAGAAAACGCGCGGAATTGAAGATCAGGCTGATCGCCGTCGAACGAATGCTGGTCGGGAATATTTCGGGCGGATGCACAGCGAACCAGCCATAGAGCCCGCCGGTCAGGAAGCCGTTGGCCAGTTGCAAGGCAACGACGATCGTCGCGTCGTGCACCCACAGGAATACGATCGGGGTGATGACGATCGAGCCGCCGAGATAGAAGACGAGCGTCCAACGCCGGCCCCAGGTTTCCGCCAACAAGCCGAAACCGATGCAGCCCAGAATTTCGCCGATCGCATAAAGCAGTCCCGCCAAGCCGGCGTAGTAGACGCCGCTCTTCGGGTCGGGCGCAAGCGTTGCGACATATGTCGGTACCCACGACGAAATCGCCCAAAAACCGAGCGTGATGGAGATCGACACGATGATCGCGAGGATCAGATTGCGGGCATTGGCGCGCAGCGTCGCGCCAATCGTTGCCAGGGAGTGATTGACCTTCACCCAGCGCTCGGATTCCGGAATGTCGCGCGCCAACAGCGCAACAAAAAGCGCGGGCAGAATGCCGACCGCATACATCCAGCGCCAGGACGCCCCGAACGAACCGCCAAGCACGATCCACAACAGCGATGCGACGACAAAACCGCCGGAGAAGGCCGCTTGCAAAACGCCGGCGCCTTTGGTGCGCAGCCGCTCCGGCCATATTTCCTGCAGCAGCGAGGTGCCGACGCCCCATTCCGCGCCGATGCCGACGCCGGTGAGGAATCGGGTCAGCGCCAGAATCTGCCAGTTCGGCGACAGTGCGCTGGTTCCAGTGAAAATGCTGTAGAGCACCACCGCGCCGATCATTGTCCGGCGCCGCCCGATGCGATCGCCGAGGACGCCGCCAAGCACGCCGCCGACGGCCCAGCCGAACAGCGTAATCGAGATGAGATAAGCGGCGACCCGCGGCAGCGTGCTCAATGCATCGGCTGGCAGCAGCTGGTGCAGGGAGGGGCCGATCGTCAACAGCAAGGCGTAGGTTTCATAGCCATCGAACAGCCAGAACAGCATGGTGATGCCGAGTACGGTCCACTGACGACGCGTCAGACGTTCCACATAATGTGCGGCGATGTCGGTGGCTGCCATGCAATTGATGCTCGCTATCAAAAAGGTCCGAAACCGAGGTATATTGTACGCTCCGCTTAAGCGTCAACGCGAACAGCAAATGTCGGCCCGTCGGCGGCGCCGGCAGTGCCTGTTTCTTCCGCTGAGTGACCGTATTTTAAACCGCTATTGCGCAACGGCGCCGCACACGAAGCAAATCTTCTACGCTGCGGGCGCATGGCAGCCTTGATGACCGCCGACGGCGCTAAACTCGCAATATTTTAGAGGCTCCGTGGCGATCCGAAGCTTCCGTTGTCGTGATTGGCATAGGGCAGGGCGTTCACTGTGGATCGCTCGACCGGAATGTTGCGGAATGCTAGCGTTATGACCTGGAAATGCCCCCGGCATCCACCGCGTCACTCCTCGGATCAGCGATGAAGCTGCATTGGTCGCCGCGCTCGCCGTTTGTGCGCAAGGTCATGATCGTGGCGCATGAGTGCGGCGTCGTCGACCGCCTCACTTGCGTGCGCACGGTTGTGGAAACGACCGTGCCACATGCCGAGCTGATGCGGGAGAACCCGCTATCGAAAATACCGACGCTCGTTCTCGACGACGGCACCGTGCTCTACGATTCACCCGTGATCTGCGAATATCTCGATGCGCTGGACGGTGCGCCGAAACTTTTTCCGCGACAGCCCAAAGCGCGCATCATAGCGCTCTGCCGGCAGGCGCTCGGCGACGGCTTTTTGGATCTGCTGGTGCTCAACCGCAATGAGCGTGCGCGCTCGCAGCCCTCGGACGCCCATCTGGCGAGCGCCGCGGTACGCAAAGCAGCCATCCTGGAGCATCTGGAGCGCGAGGCCGAAGCGCTCACCGTCACGCCGTTCGGCATCGGCCACATCGCTATCGGTTGCGCGCTGTCCTATCTCGATTTCCGCTATGCCGACGAGGATTGGCGCAAGGCCCACCTGCAGCTCGCCAATTGGCACGCCGCCTTCACGGCACGCCCGTCGGTGCACGCCACCCAGCCGGTCGATGATTCGTGATTCGCGTACGCTTGGTCTGCGGACACTCGACCCGGGTACGCTCGATCGGCGCACAATTGGCCTTTTCGTTTTCCTGTTTTTCCCGACGGGGAGTACACCTTGACGCGGACACGGCGGCCGGGCAAGCCGCGACGGATTGGAGACGTTCATGGCCGTCTATACCGACGTCACGGCGGAGGATCTCGGCCGCTTCCTTGCCGGTTACGACATCGGCGAGCTTCGATCCTACAAGGGCATCGCCGAGGGGGTCGAGAACTCGAATTTCCTCGTTCATACCGGCCGCGGCCACTACATCCTCACGCTCTACGAGCGGCGCGTCGCCGAGCGCGACCTGCCGTTCTTTCTGGCGCTCATGGAGCACCTGGCGAGCCGCGGCCTCACCTGCCCGCAGCCGGTGAAGAACCGGGAAGGCTTGGTGCTGGGCCGGCTCGCCGGGCGGCCCGCCGCGATCGTTACCTTCCTCGACGGTCTGTGGATCCGCCGGCCGAACGCGGCCCATTGCGCGGCGCTCGGCGAGGCGCTGGCGCGGCTGCATCTTGCCGGCGCGGATTTCGCCATGCGCCGCGACAACGCGCTCTCGGTCGCCGGTTGGCGGCAGCTCTACGAAGGTTGCCGCGAGCGCGCGCATAAGGTCGAGCGTAATCTCGAGACCCTCGTCGCCGGAGAACTCGAAGTGCTGGAGCGCGACTGGCCGAGCGGACTGCCGCAGGGCGTCATCCACGCGGATCTATTTCCGGACAATGTTTTTTTTCTCGGCGACAGGCTTTCCGGGCTGATCGATTTCTATTTCGCCTGCACCGATACGCTGGCTTACGACGTTGCGATCTGCCTCAACGCCTGGTGCTTTGAATCCGATCATTCCTACAATGTCACAAAAGGGCAGGCGCTGTTGGCGAGTTACATGAAGACGCGACCGCTGTCGGAGGAGGAACGCGAGAAGCTACCGCTTTTGGCGCGCGGCGCCGCGCTGCGCTTTTTGCTCACACGGCTGGTCGACTGGCTCGACGTGCCGCCGGGCGCGCTGGTGCGGCCAAAGGATCCGCGCGAATATGCGCGAAAACTCCGCTTTCACCAGAAGGTCAAGAGCTGGCGCGATTACGGAGCCCAAGATTACGGGATAAATCTGCCGTGAATGCCGAACCGCCGCAAGCAGTGCCCCAAGCATTGCCCCGTGTCGTCATTCACACCGACGGCGCCTGCTCCGGCAATCCTGGGCCCGGCGGCTGGGGCGCAATCCTGACTTTCGGCGATCGCGAGAAGGAGCTCAAAGGCGGCGACGCCAACACCACCAACAACCGCATGGAATTGATGGCCGCGATCTCAGCGCTCGAAGCGCTCAAGAAGCCGTGCCGCGTCGACCTGCACACCGACAGCCAATATTTGCGCAACGGCATCATGTCCTGGATCGCCAACTGGAAGCGCAACGGCTGGCGCACCGCCGACAAGAAGCCGGTGAAGAACGTCGATCTGTGGAAGCGGCTCGACGCGGCGCTCGGCGCGCACCAAATCCACTGGCACTGGGTGAAGGGGCACTCCGGCCATGACATGAACGAACGCGCCGACGAATTGGCGCGCGCGGCGATAGCGGAGATCAGGGCGGCGGCTGGGGCGGCGAAGCGCTAGAGTTACTCCAGGCTCGCGGGCTTACACCCGCGGCCCGGCATAACGCGCGATTACAGCGACTTCAGCAGATTGTCGGCACCCGAGATTTCGGCCTTGCCGGGTGAATCCTCGAGGTTGAGCGTCTTTACCACGCCGTCGACGACGACGATGGCATAGCGCTGCGAGCGCACGCCGAGACCGCGCTCGGTCAGGTCCGCCGTCAGGCCGAGCGCCTTGGCCCAATTGGCGCTGCCGTCGGCCAGAAATTCGATCGCGTCGGCGCCGGAGGCCTTCTTCCAGGCGTCCATCACGAACACGTCGTTGACGCCGGTCACGGCGATTGTGTCGATGCCCTTGGCCTTGATCGCCGCCGCGTTCTTCGCGAAGCCCGGCAGGTGGTTTTTGTGACAGGTCGGCGTGAAAGCGCCCGGCACTGCGAACAGCACCACTTTCTTGCCTTTGAACAATTCGTCCGTCGTCAACGGCTTTGGCCCATCGGCCGTCATCACCGTGAAGGTGCCGCTGGGTACGCGGTCGCCAACCTTAATCGCCATGATCGTGTCCTCTCGTGTTCGCAATCTAATTCTTCGTCCACCGACGCGGCGGCGGCATAACCTAGCGTCCCGTACGGATTAGTCGAGATGGGTCTCGACTTCGATGGCGTCGTCGCCGGAGACGGCGGTGAAGGTGAGCGCGGCGCCTGCGGCATGCGTATCCGGCGGCAGGCCGTCGAGATCGAAGCTAAATTGCCGCGTGGCGCCGTCGCTGCCGGCAGATTGCGCGACCGGTTCCGGCAGCGGCAACGACCAGTCGGGCGTCGGCCCTTCGACGAACAGATCGACCGGCCCACCGGCCGGCGCCGCGACCTCGACCACGACGCGCTCATGCGCGCCGCCGGGCTCGCGATGCACGGCGAGAATGGCAAGACCTTTGCTGTGACCGTTTTTGCTCAAGCCGCCTTCGCCGAGCGCGACGCGCCGCGGCACGCGAATCTCGGCTTTCTCGATGGTTGTTTCTTCCGCGCCGTCGCCCCTGAGCCGCAGCTTGAGGCTGGCCTCGACCGGCACGCACATTGTCCCGCAGACGTCGTAGCCGAGCTTGATTTGCAGCGACGATTGCTTCGCGGCGTCGTTAGGCGCGATGCGTAGCGGCAAGATGACACGATCGACATAGCCGATCGAATTGCCGCCGGCGCCGTCGGGGAATCGCGCCGGTGCCGGCCACAGCACGGTAACCGCTTTCACATTGTCGGAGCCGGAGAAATCGAGCGTCGGTGGCATGCCGGAATCGCCGGGATCGCGCCAATAGGTCCTCCAGCCGGGTTCGAGCTTGATCTCGATACCGGCCCGCACAAATGTGGCGTCGGTGGTCTTGGTCATCGAACCAGCGAGAAGGCGCGTGGCGGTGTGGGCTTGCGCATCCCAATCGGAGACGTCCTGCGCCCGCGCCGCTGGCATCCCTGGCAGGCCGATCAGGGTTGCCGCCGCAAGTGTCGACAGACGAGGTAATAGACGAGATTGCATGACCGCTGTTTAGGGCGCGCCGCGGACAAGCGCCACTGACATGATTGTGACCGTACGGCAAAGTGGTACCGCCCCACAACGGCCGGAGCCACGCATTGGCGCCTTAGTCCATACCGTGAACTTTTAGCCTCGTCGTTCGTTTGCAATTACGCATCTATGGGCTAACCTTTCCAGTTATGAAATTGCCGCGCGGCACATCGGGGAAAAATCGGCGCCGAGGCTATCTCGACGGCCAGATGCTAATCGCCATGCCGGCGATGCTCGACGAGCGCTTTTCGCGTTCGGTGATCTACGTTTGCGCGCATTCGTCGGAGGGCGCGATGGGCATCGTCGTCAATCATCCGGCGCCAAACATCAATTTTTCCGATCTCCTGGTGAAGCTCAACGTGATCCCGTCAGCCGACGTGATCCAACTGCCGGTGCGAGCCGACGTGGTCAAGGTCATGCGCGGCGGACCGGTCGAGACCGAGCGCGGCTTCGTCCTGCACTCGGCCGATTTTTTTATCGAGAATTCGACGCTGCCGATCGATGACGGCATCTGTCTCACCGCCACGATCGATATTCTCAAAGCGATCGCGCGCGGCGACGGACCGGCCAGCGCCATCCTGGCGCTTGGCTATGCCGGCTGGGCGCCGGGCCAGCTTGAAAACGAGATACAAGGCAACGGCTGGCTGCACTGCGCGGCCGATTCGGAACTCATTTTCGGTCCCGACATTGGCGGCAAATACGACAAAGCGCTCAAGAAAATCGGCATCGATCTCGGCATGCTGTCGAGCGAAGCCGGCCACGCTTAACCGAAAACATGCGCGCTTTTTAGCGTGCGACTGCCATGTTGCGATCGGGTTCGAGCAGCGCGCGCGCCCGCTCGGCGGTCATCGGCTCGCCGAAGACGAAGCCTTGCGCATATTCGCAGCCGAGCTGAAACAGTTCGACCGCATCGGAGTCGGTTTCGGCGCCCTCCGCCACGACGTCCATGCCGAGATCGTGGGCGAGCGTGATGATCGAGCGCAAAATGACAGGACGCGTGCCTTTGGCAGTGGTGCGCACGAACGACTGGTCGATCTTGATCGTGTCGAACGGAAACCGCTGCAGATAAGACAGCGACGAATAGCCGGTGCCGAAATCGTCCAGCGCCAAGCCGGCGCCTAGCTCGCGAATCCGGTGCAACATCTGGGCGGCGTGTTCCGGGTTTTCCATCACCACCGATTCGGTGAGTTCAAGCTTGAGCGAGCCTCGGGTGAGCGGCGAGCGCGCCAGCACCGTGCGCAGATCCTGAATCAGATCGTGGCGCAGCAATTGGCGCGACGACACATTGACGCTGGCGAACAGCGGCTCGCGCTGGCGCAGCGTACGCTGCCAAGTGCTGAGCTGCCGCGCCGTGCGGTCGAGGACGAACAGGCCGAGCTCGACGATCAGTCCGGATTCCTCGGCGATGTTGATGAAGTCGACCGGCGCCACCCGGCCGAGCTTCGGGTGATTCCAGCGCGCCAGCGCCTCGAAGCCGGCGACGGCGCGATCCTCGAGCCGGATGATCGGCTGGTAGAGGATCGCGATCTCGTCGCGCTCGATCGCGCGGCGCAAATCGGATTCGATCGAGAGCCGGTCGGTCTTGCGCGCGCGCATGGCGGCCTTGAAGATGTCGATGCGGTCACCGCCGCCGCGCTTGGCGTGATACATCGCCAGCTCGGCATCCTTGAGCACCTCTTCGCCGCGCTGCGGATCGCTGTCGCTGAGCGTCAATCCGATCGAGGCGGTGAGAAATATCTCGCGGTCCTTAAACGTGATCGGCGCGCGCAGCGTTTTACGGATGGTTTCGGCAAAACCGGTGATGCGCGCTGATTCGCGCTCCGACAGCAGGATCAGGCCGAACTGGTCGCCCGATAGCCGCGCCAGCGTATCCTGCGGCTTGATCAGGCGACCCATGCGGCGCGCCAATGTGAGAAGGATCGAGTCACCGACTGCCATGCCGACGGAGTCGTTGACCTGTTTGAAGCGATCGAGATCGATCACGATCACGGTTGGTCGCATCGCCGTTTCGGTCTTGGCGAAGCCGAGCACGGCTTCGAGCCGGTCGAGGAATAGTTCGCGGTTGGGCAGCCCGGTGAGATTGTCGTGCACGGCGTCGTGTAACAGCCGCTCTTCGGCGGTCTTGAACTCGGTGACGTCGGTGAGCGTGCCGACGAGGCGAACCACTTCGCCGTCGGACCCGACGACGGGCCGCGCCCGCAGCGCGAACCACAGATAGTGCCCGTCGGCGGTGCGCATGCGGAAATCCTGCGCCACTCGTCCACGCCGCTGTTCGATTACGCTGTCGAGCGTGGCGCGGAAACGGTCGCGGTCGAGCTGGTGCAAAACGTCGAGCCACTTGGCCGCCGGGCCGTCGAGCGAGCCGGCCTTCAATCCGAGCGCCGTTTCGGTCTCGGGACTGGTGAAGACTTTGTCGGCGGCGACGTCCCAGTCCCAGATCATGTCGCCGGCGCCGGTGAGCGCCAGCGCGCGCCGTTCGACGTCGGACACGATGCCGCTGGTCGACCCGCCGGCAAAGGCGTGTTGCATGACCGTAAAGCCGATCAGCATGACGATAAGGACAAGGCCGCCGAGCAACGCCGGGCCGACAATGTCGTTGGTGAGAAACCCCAATACCGTTGCCGCGGCGGCGATCACCCAGACGAGGAGGAGAAGCCAAGTCGGGATCAACATGACGGCGCGATCGTAGTCGTGGGTGGAGAGATAGACGACGAGCGCGAAGCCGAGCACGGCGACGAGGAATAACGAGATGCGCGCGATACCGGCGGCGACCGCCGGCGAGAACAGGGCGACCGCGACCAGCGCGCCAAGGAAGGCGAGCCAGCCGACGGTGATATGGGCGTAGCGCACGTGCCAGCGATTGAGATTGAGATAAGCGAACAGGAACACCAAGAGCGTCGCCGCCAGGATTGCTTCGCCAGACGCGCGCCAGATGCGTTCGGCGCCTGACGACATGTCGAAAACCTTAGGCCAGAAGCCGAAGTCGATGCCGATATAGATCAGCACCGCCCAGCCGAGTGCCGCGGCGGCGGGGAACATCACGCTGCCTTTCACCACGAATAGAATCGTTAGGAACAGCGCCAGCAACCCGGCAATGCCGATGACGATGCCTTGGTAGAGCGTCAGCGAATTGACCTTGTCCTTGTAGGCGTCGGGCTCCCACAGATAGAGCTGCGGCAGGTTATCGGTGCGCAGCTCAGCGACGAAGGTAATGACGGTGCCAGGGTCGAGCGTGATGCGAAACACATCCGCGGTGGCGTTCTCCTGCCGCTCCGGCGGATCGCCCGATGATGGCGTTATGGAGACGATGCGCGAAAGCCCGAGATCGGGCCAGATCAGTCCGGAGCCGACCATGCGATAATGCGGCGCGACGATGAGGCGGTCGATTTGCTCGTCGCCATTATTGGCGAGCGCGAACACCGCCCAATTGGAGCCGGCTTCGCGCGCGCGCACTTCGATGCGCCGGATGATGCCGTCTGGGCCCGGCGCGGTGGAGACCTGAATGCGGTCGCCATCGGTATGCCGGAACTCGACCGCGTCGGTCAGGTCGATGGCTTGGGCGTCGGTGCGGACATTGACGGCTTCGACGGCAAGCGCCGCGCGGACGCCGACGAGCGCCGCGAATGCGACCGCGAGTACCGCGCAAAAAGTCCCCGCGCTCGAACCGGCGGCGCGCAGAAATGCCACGAGACGACCTCCCAGGCCGGCAACAGGCGCCGTTCGCGCCACAATCAAGTCCCCCAAATGACTACCTAACGGGCTTTACGCCGAATTCGCGGCCGCATGGTCCCGTCGCGCCGCATCGGCGCCGGCCCGATTGCGCCGCAACTGCCTTTAGTAGCCTCTGACGGGTTGCGGAGCAAGGATATTTCCCGTTTAGTTTCAAAGGGTCAGGACAATTTTGTCATTGTGGTTGCTGGCCGCGACATGTTGCGGTTTGGGCGCTGCCGCGGCGGTGTGACAATGGCTGCCGCTGCCGGTAAAAGTGCCGTGCAGGAGGCAAAGGAAAGAATGCCCGCCGTCGACGACGAGGAAAAACCCAAAAAGAAGCTCGCGCATGAGATCGGGCAGGATCTGACGCTGTTATCGGCCGGCGAATTGACCGACCGGATTAGCCTCCTCAAGGACGAGATCGCGCGGCTTGAGGCCGACAGGGGAAAGAAGCTCGCGCTAAAATCGGCTGCTGATAGTATTTTCAAAAAGTGAGTATTTTTAACATCTTAGCGTTAAGCGCAAGCCCCAGGTCGCGGCCCTATACGAAGGCTTTGGCAAGGTAGTGCGATTTCTTAACTCTTGGTTAAGCTTTCTCGTTCATTACAATTCATGTCCAGTCTTCTGGACATTGAGTGGCTCCTGTCCACTCTGTTTGACGCCTCCCTGTTATCACCTTGAGCCGCCGGCAACGGCGGCTCTTTTTTGTTCATCGCTCCCGCCGGCAAGCGCCTTATCGGCTCAAACGGCGCCGGCTTTTTGTCCGGGCACGACCATTCCGAGAAACGGTGCCGGTTTTTAGGCGTCATGCGCTCGGTCTCAACTATGTCGGAAGCTTCCTTGCCCGGACCGCTGGACAGCGCACGCGGACCGCGCGATGCTGCGGGCTGTGTGAGGCGTATATGTCCGAGAAGCGTATGGTGGAAGCCGGCGCGGTTTCTTTTAGCGAGCGGCTGGCGAACTCGCAGGTCTTCGCGACCTTGTTTCGCGACGGCATGGCGTTGGTCGAGGAAACCGCGAGCTATCTCGACGGCTCCGGACGGCAAGAATCCAAAAAGCTCGAACGCAACGCCGGTCTCGTCTATGCGACCGAGAGCATGCGGCTGACCACCAGGCTGATGCAACTGGCCTCGTGGCTGTTGCTGCATCGGGCGGTCAAGGAAGGCGAGATGACGCTCGCCCAGGCCAACAAGGAAAAGAGCAAAGTGAGGCTCGCCGCCTGCGAGCCGGGCGATGCGAAATCGCTCGAGTTGTTGCCGGCAAAGCTGCAGGAACTGATCGCGCGCTCCACCAAGCTCCAGGCCGAGGTCCGCCGGCTTGACGCCACCATGCATTCGCCGCCGCCGCCGCGCGTCGCAACCGACAACCCGGTCGAACGTCAATTGGGGTTGTTGAAGGCGGCGTTCGAGTCCGACGGCTGAACAACGGCCGCGCATATTCAAAAGCGCGGCCGGAACGAAGTTCCGCTCTTCTCGATATAGCCGGCGAACGGGGCGCCGACATGTCCCGGAAACACCAGCGCACCGCTTGCGGCGCAATCCTCGAGCACGCGGTGACGGCTCGCTTTGGCATCGTCGGCGTTAGAGTTCTTCGGAAAATTCCAGTCCGGATAGAAGATTTGCAAGAGGTGATGGAAGACGTCGCCCGTCACCATGGCGCGATGGCCGCCGCTGTCGAGCTTGAAGACGAAGTGCCCCGGCGAGTGGCCGGGCGCCGGCAATATTTCGATAAATTCGTCGAGCCGGTGCGGTCCGGTGACCAGATCGGCGCGGCCGGCTTCCACGATCGGCAATACGCTTTCACGAAAAGTTCCGAATTCCGCAGGCGCCGTGGCTGGGTCGAGATCGAGCTGTCGGAAATAGTCGAAATCCGGCTTCGAGAACACATAGCGGGCCTTGGCGAAGGTCGGCTCCCAGCGTCCGTTTTTCAGCCGCGTATTCCAGCCGAGATGATCGTGGTGCAGATGCGTGCACATCACCATGTCGATTTCGTCCGGCCGCGCGCCCGCCGCCGCAAGCCGATCGAGCCATGGCGTGTCGAGCATGTTCCACCATGGCCGCAACGGGCGGGATTTCTGATTGCCGCAGCAGGCGTCGATCAAAATCTTGCGGCCATTAAGCTCAATGAGCCAACTGTGAACGCTGAGCTTGAGCTTGCGGCTGTCGGGATCGTAATGGTTCGGCACCAGCCAATGGCCGTGCTCTTTGAGGTGAGCATCGGTCCACGCCGGAAACAGTTCCGACGGAGGGTAGATCGCGAGATAGGTTTCCTCGATGCGGGTGACGGTTGCTTTGCCGACTTTGAAGACCGTCATGGCAGACCGCCAAAGTCGGGAACCCGCGTCGCGCCTATTTCTTGAGGAAGCCCTCGAACTTCTTCTGGAAGCGCGACAATCGGCCGCCGCGGTCGAGCAGGTGCTGCTGGCCGCCGGTCCAGGCCGGATGCGACTTCGGATCGATATCGAGGTGCAGCGTATCGCCGGGCTTGCCCCAGGTCGTGCGCGTGGTGAATTCGGAGCCATCGGTCATTTTGACCGTGATCTGGTGGTAATCGGGGTGGATATCGGTTTTCATGGCGATGCTGCCGGTCTGGCCTTGCTGGAATCTCGGGGCGATTTGGCGGCTCTATAACCCGGCCTCTCCGGCGAAACAAGCCAAGGCTGAGCCAAGGTGAGTAAAGGTTGCGGCCGAAGCCCGCACTTTGCCGGCCGAAGTCGGTGGTTGACCAGCGCGTCGCGGGAGCGGCATTGTCCGGCCGCGCCGCGGTTGGACAGCAAAAGGGCCTCGCGGTGCAGGTATTTGTCGGGAAACCGCGATGAATTTGCGTGCCCAGAACGGAGCGGCGCCGACCGCAGCGGGTCAACCGGTCGAGGTGACGGTTGAGCCGCAAGCGCCTGCGGCAACGGTCGCGCCGGCCGCCGCCGCGGCCAAGCGCAAGGTCAATCTTCGCCCGCTCGCGTCGCTGTTGCCCTATGTGGACCGCTATCGCGGCCGGGCGATCGCCGCGCTTGGCGCCTTGGTTCTGGCCGCTTTGACGACGCTGGTCGTACCCATCGCGGTGCGCCGCATGATCGATTTCGGCTTCACCGCGCGCGGGCTTGAGCTGATCAACAGCTACTTCCTGGTCATGATCGGCGTTGCCGCAGTCCTCGCCTTCGCCAGCGGCGCCCGCTACTACCTCGTCACCACGCTCGGCGAGCGCATCGTCGCCGATCTGCGTGGCGACGTCTTCGCGCATCTGACCTCGCTCTCGGCCGACTTTTTCGACGAGGCCAAGACCGGCGAGATGATCTCGCGGCTCACCGCCGACACCACGCAGATCAAAGCCAGCGTCGGCTCCTCGGTTTCGGTGGCGTTGCGCAATCTCGTGCTGTTCGTCGGCGCCAGCGCCATGATGGTGGTGACGAGCCCGCGGCTGTCGGCCTTTGTGCTCGCCGCGATCCCGATCATCATCTTGCCGCTTTATGCGTTCGGCCGCGCGGTGCGCCGCCGCTCGCGTTTCGCACAAGACACGCTTGCCGACGCCTCGGCCTATGCCGCCGAACTGATCGGCGCCGTGCGCATTCTGCAGGCCTTTACCAATGAGCGGCTCGGCATCGCGCGCTTTCGCGACGCGGTGGAACGCGCCTTCGAGGCGGCGCGGGATTCGATCCGTGCCCGCGCGCTGCTCACCGGCTTTGCCATCTTCCTGGTCACATCGAGCGTCGTCGTCGTGCTGTGGGTCGGCGCGCAGGAAGTGATGGCCGCGCAGATCACGCCAGGCCGGCTCGGGCAGTTCATTCTCTACGCCGCGTTCGCCGCGGGCGCGCTCGGTTCGCTGTCGGAAGTCGGCGGCGAGATCGCGGCGGCTTCCGGCGCCGCCGAGCGGCTGTTCGAGATCCTCGCGATCAAGCCCGCGATCTTTCGGCCGGCGCAACCGCTTAAGCTGCCGTTGCCGCCGCGCGGCGAGGCCGGTTTCGAGGGCGTCGTGTTCTCCTATCCGACGCGTCCTGACGTATCCGCCTTGAATGACGTGACGTTCCGCGTGCGGCAAGGCGAGAAGCTCGCCATCGTCGGTCCGTCCGGCGCCGGCAAGAGCACGATCTTTCATCTGTTGCTGCGTTTCTACGATCCGATCGCCGGCCGCGTGACGCTCGACGGCGTAAGCCTGGCCGATCTCGACCCCGCGGACTTGCGCGCGCGCATCGCGCTCGTGCCGCAGGAGAGCGTGATGTTCGCAACCACGGTCGGCGACAATATCCGCTTCGGCCGTCCCGACGCGACCGACGCCGAAGTCGCGCGCGCCGCCGAGCATGCCCATGCCGCGGGTTTCATCGCGGCGCTGCCGCGCGGCTACGACACGCCGGTCGGCGAGCGCGGCGTGACGCTGTCGGGCGGCCAGCGCCAGCGCATCGCCATTGCGCGCGCCATTTTGCGCGACGCGCCGCTTCTGCTGCTCGACGAGGCGACCTCCTCGCTCGACGCCGAAAGCGAAACCCAGGTCGCAGCGGCGCTGGCCGATCTGATGCGCGAGCGCACCACCATCGTCATCGCGCATCGGCTTGCCACCGTGCAGTCCTGCGACCGGATTTTGGTGCTCGACGAAGGCCGCATCGGCGAGGAAGGCACCCACCAGACGCTGGTCGCCGAGGGCGGCCTCTATGCGCGGCTGGCGAAGCTGCAGTTTCAGGGCACCTAAAGCAGCGTCATTGCGAGGCGTGAAACGAAGATGCAATCCGCTTCGCTTCGCTCGCGATGACATTAGGGCCGCCAGCTCATGGCGTGAATGGGCTTGCCGCTGATCGGATTTTTGCCGGCGCCGCTGACGGCAAATCCGGATTTCTCATAGAACCGAATGGCGCGCGCATTGTCGGTGTTGACGTCGAGATCGAGGCCCTTTGGCGAGATGCGTTTCGCCTCGGCGATCAGCGCTTCGGCGACGCCCGTTCCCCAGCGCTCCGGCGCCACCACGATCTGGTCGAGATAAAGCGTGTCCGGGTCGACCGTGACAAAACCGATCATGATGCCGGCGGTCTCGGCGATGACGATCGTGGTGTGAGGTACAAGTTCGTCGCGCCACCACCTGCGCCACCAGTCGAGCCGCGCTTTAAAATCGATGTCCGGATAAGTCGCGGCCCAAGTCCGCAGCCACAGCGCGATCGCGTCGTCGTCGTCGTCGCGCGCCTCATACGGCCTCAGCAAAAAGCCGGCGCTCACGGCGCCGACGCTTCCTTGACGGCCTCTTTGCCGGCTTCCTTGTGCGCTTCTTTCAAGAGGCGAAGCAGTTCGTGGTGCATGGTGTCGTTGCCGGCGACGACTTGCCCCTTGGTCAAGATGGCGTCGCCGCCGTCGAGGTCGGTGACGAAGCCGCCGGCTTCGCGCACGAGCAGCGAGCCCGCCGCGATATCCCACGGCGACAGATCGCGCTCCCAATAGGCGTCGAGCCTGCCGCACGCGACCCAGGCGAGATCAAGGGCGGCGGCGCCATAGCGGCGCAAGCCGGCGTAGTTCTGTTGCGCAGCGGCGATTTCGTGGCGCGCCAGCACCAGGTCGCCGCGCCCGTAATGCGGCAAGCCGCAGGCGACCACGGCCTCGGCGAGCCGCTTTCGCGCCGCCACCCGGATGCGCCGGTCGTTGAGATAAGCGCCCTTGCCGCGTTCGGCGAGAAACAGGTCGTCATTGGCCGGATTGTAAACCAGGCCGGCGACGATGGCGCCGTCGCGTTCGAGCCCGATCGACACTGCGAAATGCGGGATGCCGTGGAGGAAATTGGTGGTGCCGTCGAGCGGATCGACGATCCAGCGGTGCGACTTGTCGGCGCCCTCGCGCGCGCCGCCTTCTTCCCCTAAGAAGCCGTAATCCGGCCGCGCCTTGCTGAGTTCCTCGTGCACGATCTCCTCGGCGCGGCGATCGGCGGCGGTGACGAAATTGCGCGGGCCTTTGAGCGAAACCTGCAAGTTCTCGACCTCGCCGAGGTCGCGCTTGAGGCTGCGCCCGGCGCGATGCGCCGCTTTGACCATGACATTGAGAACTGCGGAATGGAGCATGGGGCCCTCGGGTACTCGTCATCACGTTCCGGCGCAAGCCTGCGGCATATATCCCGCCCCGCGATAGCGGGCAGGGGGGACCGCACGAAGTGCGGTGGGAGGGGCGACTGACTCGCCGCGACATTGCCGTCGCAAGGAAATGAAAACGTCATCGCCGGTCTCCCCTTGCATCGTCTCAGTCTCGTGGAGTCCCGCGCCCCCTCCACCACGCTTCGCGTGGTCCCCCTCCCTCGCTATCGCGAGGGCGGATAAGCGCTCCCGTCCTCGCGCCACGCTTTTCGCGCGCGAACTGAAAGAACCCCCGTTACGTTCAGCGCGAAACTTGGGAAGGAAAAGGAAAACCGAGGGGTGGTGCCTCGTCGTCGCTCTTCGCTACGCCCGGTTTCGCCGTATTTAAGCCCGTCATTGCGAGCGTTAGCGAAGCAATCCAGTTCTTAATCGCCGCCTTGGATTGCTTCGTCGTTGCACTCCTCGCAATGACGATAAGAAAAAA
>Ga0182013_10002572_pt1 | contig 23671 bp, 18 predicted proteins | sample 612S2MmetaG_FD_120487 | JGI IMG/M metagenome (GOLD analysis project Ga0182013, IMG submission 120487) | Permafrost microbial communities from Stordalen Mire, Sweden - 612S2M metaG | ecosystem: Environmental > Terrestrial > Soil > Wetlands > Permafrost | place: Sweden: Stordalen | collected...
CCCTGAGGGACGTTCTCCGTCCAGCCACGCCACTTTTTTTCGTGTTGCCGCAATCTTCTGGCGGCTACAACTGATCACTAACCACTGCCCTCACTCCCACCGAAACACCCGCGCCGCAATCGCCGTGAACACCACAAACAGCACCATCAACCCAGCCACATCGCCGCGATGTGCCCACCAGCTCTCGCCATTCCAGATACCCTCAAGCAGACTCACGGAATACGTCACCGGAAGCATGTGCGCCACTGCACGCAACCACGCCGGAAACACCGCGATCGGCACAAACAGCCCGGACAACGCGAACATCGGATAGAGCACCACCGCCCCAATCGGCTGCGCAAACCGCGCCGTCGGCACAATGCTCGCAATCAGAAAGCCCACGGCTAGAATGCTCCACGTGCTCAGCACCAGCGCCAGCGTGAACGAAACCCATGGCACATGCGCGCCCGTAGAAAAAGTCCGCTGCCCCGCCAGAAACATCAGCGCCAGCGTCATCGCCGTGAACAGCAGCTTCACCACAACGTGCGCGGTGAGAATCGTCTCCGGTCGCAGTGGGGTCGCGCGCAACCGTTTCAGAATTCCACCCTCACGGTAAATCGAGATGATATTCACGAGCGAAAGCACGGTACTCACGCAGATCAGCAGCGAGATCAACACCGGTAGATGCACCGCGGAAAACCCGCTCCCTGCAAACGAGGGAGCCGCCGGCCGTGACCCAACAATGCGTCCCAAAACTACGTACAGCAGCACAGGAACGACGATCGTGCCAATTGCGCCCAGCGGCTCGCGCAGGAATACCTTGATCTCGATCCACGTCAACTTCCAAAGTCCGCGCAGCATCTCAAGTCCTCACTCGCGAATCGAACGGCCCGTCAGTTTCAGAAACACATCTTCAAGGTTGGGCAGGATCGTGCGAAAATCCGTCACCCGAATCCCGTTCTCCGATAAACAATGAATCACCTCGCTCACCAGGTCCTCGCCATGTCCGCGAATCGTGAACCGCTGATCCGTCGCAGTCACCGACTCCACTCCCGGAATGTTCCTGAAGTGTGCCTCGGCCCCGCCATCGTCCGTGCGCAGCACCACGGTCCGCTCCGGACAATGCCGCCGCACCATCGCCTCCGGCGTGTCAATGTCGATAATGCGTCCATGTTCCATGATCGCTACACGATCGCAAAGCCGCTCAGCCTCTTCCATCAGGTGCGTCGTCAAAAACACGGTCTTGCCGCGCTCGCGAATCCCGCGCACAAGGCCCCAGATCGCATGACGCGACTGCGGATCGAGTCCCGTCGTCAACTCATCCAGAAATACAACCTCCGGATCGTTGATCAACGCCAGTGCAATAAACAACCGCTGCTTCTGCCCGCCCGAGAGATTCATGAACCAGGCGTTGCGCTTTTCCGTAAGCCCCAGTTGCTCCAGCAATCCCGCCGCATCCACGGCACTCCTTCTATAGAGCGACGCCCACAGGTCCACCGCTTCCCAAACCTTAATGCGCTTCTGCAACTGCGCCTGTTGCAACTGCACGCCGATGCGTTCCTGCAGTTGATACACCTGGCGAAACGGGTCCAGGCCCAGCACAGTGATCGCACCGCCATCGGGCTTGCGCAGCCCTTCAATGCACTCCATCGTGGTTGTCTTGCCCGCTCCATTCGGGCCGATCAGCCCGAAGATCTCACCTTGCTTCACCTCGAACGACGCCTCTTCCACAGCCACGGTCTTCCCGTAGACCTTGCGAATTCCCTTGACTTCAATCACTGTCTGCATCGTCTTCGTGGCCCAGGTGGTGTGTGGGCGATCCTGATGCGGAGTGTACATGACACGGCCACGATCTCTGCCTCACCCTTCCTCGGTTGCATAACGTGCCCGCGTCGTCGACACTGGTTGGCGATGCGAATCCGTCTTTCATTCGTAGTCTGCGCTGCACTTGCCCTTCTCGCGGCGCTTCCTGCCGCCGCCTCGCACCTCGTCACTGGCAATGGCTACGGCTTCGCCGTCGTCTCTCCCGATTCCGGCGCAATCACTCGCTTTTATGCGCATCCCTACAGCTTTGCCCAGCCCAATCCAAACAACCCGCTCAGCGAAGGCATTGAGACCACCAACTTTCTCAAGCAAATCACCTGTGGCCCTTTGACTCCGCAAAACCCATCCACTGACTACGATTCCGACTCCCACATCATTCGCATCCACAACCCAGCCGGCGAAGAGCGTGTCTTCATGCCCTTCGGCCTCGAGCAGGCCGCGCTCATCCTCACTTGGTCTGCAAGCAGTGCCTCTGCCAGGCAAGATGGCTGTCGCGTTGAGTGGGCACATCCCGTTCGCTCCACAACCGTGATCCGTAAGGCTGCCGTCGAAATACGACTGCTGCAATTCGACGGAGCGCCAGAATCCCTCCTCCTGATTCCGCTGGAAGCACAGCAAGGTCCGCGCAGTTCGCACGGCCAGGACTTGAGCGGAAGCTCCTCGTGGGCGATCCTCTCGCTCGAACCCGGCAGCGAGATCGACGCAGCCATCGGCGCATTCCAAAGCTGGTGCTCCGGCCTTGCCCCATCTGACCTCGTCCGGCGAGAACTCGCCCAGCTTGAGCATTGGCGCGCCAGCCCCACCGTTCATTTCGAAAGTGACAAAGAGCATCACCTCTGGCGTCAAAGCGAAGTCATGCTGCGCATCGCACAAAGCCGCGAGCCCAATCGTCCCGGTCGTAACGGGAATGGCCTCATCGTGGCTTGCCTTCCCGATGGCGTGTACTTCACGCCATGGGTGCGCGACATGGCCTACGCCCTGATGGCGTTCATCCGCATGGGCCATCAAGCCGAAGCGCGCGCAGGCCTTCTGGCGTACTTCAACGCCCAGCCCACCGGCAAAATGCGCGCGCAAACCGCCGATGCCGATTACCAGGTCTCCGTCGTTCGCTACTTCGGCAACGGCGCTGAAGAGCCCTTCTTCACGCAGGAAGGCGCCATCAACATCGAGTTCGACGACTGGGGCCTCGCCCTATGGGTGCTCGGCGAGTACGCGCGTACCTTCAACGATGCAGCGATTCTCAACACGGCAACATTTCGCGGCCCTCTCTATCCGAGCGCTCGCGATTACATCATGAAACCGCTCCTCAAGAATCTTGAGAGCTACGGCTCCGGCCAGATCGTCGCCGCGGACACGTCCATTTGGGAAGAGCATCAGAAAGACAAGAAGCACTTCGCCTGGTCCACGGCCCTCGCCATCATGGGCCTGCGCGAATTCGCTGACATCGCGCACCGCGCTGGGGATGAACCTTCACGCACTGAAGCTCTTGATCACGCCGCCCGGCTCCAGTCAGGATTCAACACCGCATTCATTCGCGACGGCCACCTGCACGGCACCCTGGAGCCAGGCATCAAGAACGACATCGATGGCGCGCTGCTCGCCATCATCAACTTTGGCATCGTCAACGATCCTGCCCTCATGCGCGACACCGTCGACCGCATGCAGCTTCTCCGTGTGGCCTCGGGTGGCTATCGCCGCGTACGCGGCACCTACACCGATCCTGCCATCTTTGAATATTGGTACGAGCAGGAGGAGTTTCTCTTCGTCGACTTTAGCCTCTCCGAAGTCGATCGCCGCCTCGGCAATCTGGCCCAGTCGAAGGCCATCCTCGACCGCATCGTCGACAAATCGGCAGCCGACCACAACATCGTTCCGGAGATGTACGTCGCCGTCCCCTGCCAACTCTTCTCCGGAAGCGTTGGCGATCCCACGGGTGCGTTGCCCATGGTTGGTTACGGTGCAGGCGAATTTATCCTCGAACTCGAAGCCCGTGAGCAACTGCTAACCAAGCCATGATTGAAGGTCCAGATCCAAATAGGCGCGCAGCCCCTTCAGTCTTCCTGCATTCGATGCAGCACCAGCACAATGCCCAGCGCCGTCAGTACACTGGCCAGCGCAAACAGAAAAGCGCTCGCATAACCCCACGCTCCAATCACCGCGCCCGCAATCGGGCCCACTAGAAAAAAGGAAACGTCCGCAAACCCGGTGAATACTCCCAGCGCCGTGCCGCGATTATGCACAGGCACACGCTTCACAGCCTCGACGCCCAATGCCGGAAACACCAGCGAGAAGCCGAAGCCCGTCAAAGCCGCACCGCCCGAAGCCATCCACGGCGACGTTGCACTCCACAACAGCAGAACGCCCACCGACTCCACCGAAAAACACGCCACGGCCACGCGGAACCCGCCCCACCGGTGAATCGAGTGGATGAACAGCAGCCGCACCACGATAAAGGCCAACCCGAATGCCGTTAGGCAAAGCGCGGCCCCATTCGGGTTCCAATGTTTGCTGAGGTAAAACAGCGTGACAAACGTTGCCAGCACGCTATAGCCAATGCCGCCCAGCGCCAGCGCCATCCCATGCGGTGCAATCCGCCCCAACACGGCCCTAAACGGCAGATGCTCTCCAACCGTGATCGGCACTGGATCTTTGCGCTGCGCGAGAAAAAGGCTGAATCCCGCAAGCACTGTCGTCAACACACCAAGCGACGCCAACCCCAGGTGCTGATCGAGAATCACACCCAGCGGCGCGCCCAGCGCCAGGCCTCCATACGTTGCCACGCCGTTGAACGAGATCACGCGCGCCGTATTGCCAACGCCCGCGCTCGTGATGCCCCACAACGTCGACCCTGTCGATCCCAGGCTCTCGCCCACGCCCAATGCCAAACGGCTTGCGATCAGCGCGCTAAGCGTTATCCACGCGTTCGAGTGAGCGGCCGTAGCGGCCAGCAGCAAGATCCCGCTCGCGGTGCACGCGCCCATTCCCCAGAGCACTGAAACCTTCGCGCCCGCCGTGTCGGAAATCCGGCCCGCCCATGGCCTGCTCAAAAACGTCGCAATGTACTGAATGCTGATCACCATCCCAGCCAGCGCCGCGTGCATGCCCATGCGCAAATGCACAAACGCTGGCAGAACTGCCAGTGGCAACCCGATCGAGAGATAGCAAACGAACGTGAAGTACACGTAGCCCAGAATCGAGCGCACCGAGCCCACCGTCACAAAGGAGGGCGTTGCGATTGCTTCTGAAGGGGTGAGTGAAGGCATGCGTCGGGGGGCCGATGTTGAAAGGGAAATCGGCCTCCGTCAAGTATATCGAAACCGCAAATCTCCTTCTTCTTAATTCTCTCCGCGTCACGGCCCTCTACACTGGATTCATGCCCGCGTTTCACATCGAACACTTCGGTTGCAGAGCGGCACGCGCCGATGGCGAAGCGGTCAGCGAGCGTTTGCTCTCCGCCGGTCTCGGCCAGCGCACGCCCACTGAAGCCGACGTGGTCGTCGTGAATACCTGCAGCGTCACTGCCGAAGCTGATCGCGCCGCCCGCGCCTTCATCCGCCGCACGCACCGCACCAATCCAGCCGCGCGCATCGTCGTCACCGGCTGCTATGCGCAGCGTGCACCGGAGGAGTTAGCGCAGCTTCAAGGCGTCTCTGCTGTTGTGGGCAACAGCCACAAAGCCTTCGCGCCCGAAATTTCATTGCGCCTCGCAACTACGCAAGACCCTTCCTTTACCACGCAGTCCTCCGCCTTCGTGAGCATTTGCTCGCTCCTAACACAGAGTGTCGGTGAACGCAGCGTTCCCATTTGGGCCGACGATCGCTTTGCGCACTCGTTCCTTGAAGAAGCCGAGCTTCTACCGGGAACGCAAACCCGCCCCAATCTCAAAATTCAGGAAGGCTGCAGCAATCGGTGTACGTTTTGCGTCATCCCGCAGACGCGCGGCTTTTCGCGAAGCCTTCCCGCCGTAACGGTTTTGCGTCATGTACGCGAATTTGTCGCCGCAGGCGGCAAGGAGCTTGTCCTCTCAGGCATCAACCTCGGCCGCTGGGGCCACGACCTCGACAAGGCAAGCGATACGAGACTCTCGGCACTCGCACGGCGAATTTTCGATGAAACCGCGCTGCCTCGCCTGCGCCTCAGCTCCATCGAGCCCATGGACTGGAACCCTGACCTCATCAGCCTTCTTCGCACTTACGGCGCAAGTGGCCGTCTCGCCCGCCACGCCCACCTGCCGCTTCAGTCCGGATCAGATGCGGTCCTGCGCCGCATGCACCGCCGCTATCGTCCCTGGCATTACGAAGAAAAAGTCTGGGCACTGGTTCAAGCTGCCGGCCCCATGCTCACTCTCGGCGCAGACGTCATGGCCGGCTTCCCCGGCGAGACCGATCGCGAATTTGAAGAGACGCTGGACTTCGTGCGCAAGCTTCCGTTCGGCTACTTGCATCTCTTCCCCTTTTCGCCTCGCCCCGGTACCCGCGGCTGGGCTTTCCACGCCGAAAGTCCCGTTCTTCCGCAAGCGGTCAGCGAACGCATGGAAGCCCTCCGCGCGGTTGCGGCTGAAAAGAGTCTGGCCCATCGCAAGCGATTTATGGGCCACGAACTCGCGGCCATCACCCTGCATACCTCCTCCGACCTCTGGGCTAAAGAGCGCTCCACTGCTCTCTCTGATAACTTTCTTCCGATCGAACTCCATGGCAGCCACGCCGCCAATAGCCTCATCTCTGTCTGCGTTACCAGCGTCACGCCGGAAGGTTTGTTGCGCGCCAAGCCCGCCTGCCTGCCTGAAACGCCGTCACCCAACGCCACAGGTCGGCAGTGAGTTCGCCCCTTCCCGGCCCTAAGTTTAAGGCTCAATAAACCCGGCCAGATGTTATACTCAGGGTGCGTCCGTTTCCCGCCCCGGCACCGAAAAGGTGCTGAACGCGGGTCGACACAAATCTTGGAGGAGCACCATCGCACTCGACAAACGTTCCGCAAAGTCCTTTATTCGCATCAACGATCGAATTCGCGCGCGCGAAATCCGCGTCATCGACGAAAACGGCGAGCAGCTTGGCATCCTTCCGCCTTTTGAGGCGCTGAGAATCGCCCGTGAGCGTGGTCTGGACCTTGTCGAGGTTTCCCCCAACGCTGTCCCGCCCGTCTGCCGCATCCAGGACTACGGCCGCTTCCTCTACGAAAAGGAAAAGAGTGACCGGGCCGCCCGCAAGAAACAGAAAGTCATTACGGTCAAAGAGTGCAAGTTCTCCGTCACCGTCGACGAGCACGACTACCAGACCAAGAAGAATCAAGCCGTGCGGTTCCTTACCGAGGGCGACAAGGTCAAGGCCAGCCTCCGTTTCCGCGGCCGCCAAATGGCCCACCGCGAGCTTGGCTACGCCATCATCAATCGCCTGATCCAGGACATTGGCGACGCCGGCATCGTGGAATTCATGCCCCGTATGGAAGGCACGATTCTCCATGCCATCCTGGCCCCGGCCAAGAAGCAGGAATCCCCGAAGCCCAAGCCCGCAGCCGTTCCTGCCGCTCAGGCGCAATAAGAATCCGCTCTCAAGTGAGTTTCTCAAAAAGCCGTCTCTCGTGGACGGCCTTTTGCTTGATACACTCGTGCCATCTCGGCTAACTCCTGCTTCCCGTCCTGAATCGCGCCGCTCCCGTGCTGTCCCAATTCCGACTCCCAATGGAGGCCCGCTCATGCCTGTCTTGAAAGCAACCGCATTCGCCCTTCTGCCCTTGTTTGTTGCCTCCACGCTCCCCATCCCTGCCCAGGAACCTGTCTCCAAACCGGAAGCAGCTCCACTCTCCGGCTACTCCACTGCGGCCTCAACAACGGAACGCGATTGGGAAACCAAATTCCGTGCATTGCCGTCTCCCGAAAACCTGCGTGCCAACATGCAGCACCTCAGCGCACGTCCACACAACGTCGGCTCGCCCTACGACAAGGACAACGCCGGGTGGATCCTCGCCCACTTCAAAGAGTGGGGCCTCGACGCCTCGATTGAGACCTTCTACGTCCTCTTTCCAACTCCCAAAGAACGCGCCCTTGAGCTTGTCGCCCCCACCAACTTCACCGCCAAGCTTCAAGAGCCGCCCATCGCCGGCGATTCCACCTCCAACCAACAAGCCGAGCAGTTGCCCACCTACAATGCCTACAGCATCGATGGCGACGTAACCGCACCGCTCGTCTACGTCAACCAGGGCGTACGTGCCGACTACGACGAACTCGATCGCCTCGGCGTCTCCGTCAAGGGAGCCATCGTGATAGCCCGTTATGGCGGTGCCTGGCGCGGCATCAAGCCAAAGGTCGCTGCCGAACACGGCGCCGTCGGTTGCATCATCTACTCCGACCCCAAAGACGACGGATACTCCGCGGGCGACACCTTCCCCGACGGCCCCTATCGACCCAAAGATGGAGTACAGCGCGGCGCAGTCACCGACACACTTTATGAAGGTGACCCGCTCACCCCCGGCTACGGAGCCACGAAAGACGCCAAGCGCTTGCCCATCAAAGGCAATCCGCTCATCACCAAAATTCCGGTCCTGCCCATCTCTTACGCCGACGCGGAGCCACTGCTCGCAGCCATCGGCGGCCAAACCGTTCCCCGCGAATGGCGCGGCGGCTTGCCCATCACGTACCACCTCGGTCCCGGTCCCGCCAAAGTCCATCTCAAGGTCGCTTTCAATTGGGATATCAAGCCCGTCTACGACGTCATCGGCCGCATTCCAGGCTCCGAATTTCCCGATCAGTGGATCATTCGCGGCAACCACCACGATGCCTGGGTCAACGGCGCCGAAGACCCGCTCTCCGGCCAGGTAGCCCTCATGGAAGAAGCCCGCTCCATGGGCGAACTCCTCAAACAAGGCTGGAAGCCCAAACGCACCATCATCTTCTGCGCCTGGGATGGGGAAGAGCCGGGGCTGCTTGGTTCCTCCGAATGGGTTGAGACGCATCAGGACGAGCTGCGCAAAAATGCCGTCATGTACGTCAACTCCGACACCAACGGCCGCGGTTTTCTCGGCATTGAAGGCTCGCACTCGCTCGAGCACTTCATCAACGGTGTCGCCCGCGACGTGAAGGACCCCGAGACCAACCTCACCGTCTGGAAGCGTGACCAGTTAGCCGAGATCGACCGCGCTAAAAGCGACTCCGCCCGCCAGGCACTCCGCAGCCATGGCGATCTCCACATTGAAGCTCTCGGCTCCGGCTCCGATTACACTCCGTTTCTCGACTTCTGCGGCATTGCCTCCATCAACCTTGGCTTCTACGGCGAGTCCGGCGGAGGCATCTATCACTCCATCTACGACGATTTCGACTGGTACACCCACTACGGCGATCCTGATTTCGTCTACGGCCGCGCTCTCTCGCAAACCGCCGGAACCGCCCTCATGCGCATGGCCGACTCCGAGCTGCTCCCCTTCGACTTCCACAACTTCGCAGATACTGTCCACACCTACATCGGAGAGATTGAGAAGCAGCTCAAAGATCAGCAGGCGCAAATCATCGAGACCAACAAGGAACTCGATGAGGGTGTCTTCACCGCCATCGCGGACCCCCGGAAAACATCGCTGCCACCGATGCGCAAACCAGTGCCGCCCTTCTTGAACTTTGCGCCGCTGGAGAATGCCGACGCCAAGCTCACCGCCAGCGCCGAACGCTTCACAAGGGCTCTCGCTGAGGCACACGCGCAAGGCTCCCTTAACCTCGATGCTCAAGCTCTGGCCTCTGTCAACGCCCTGCTCATCGAGAGTGAACGCAAGCTAACCACCCCCGAAGGATTGCCCGGGCGTCCCTGGTTCAAGCATCAGATCTACGCTCCCGGCGCCTACACCGGGTACGGCGTCAAGACCCTGCCCGCCGTGCGCGAAGCCATGGACCAGGAAGACTGGAAGCTCGCCCAGGACCAGGTCCCCATCGTTGCCAAAGTCCTCGAAGACGAGTCCGCCCTCATCGACCAGGTCACGGGCCTCCTTGCCCCTTAAGCGATCAGGTGCCCCATCCATGACGCACTTTTTGCGGCATGGGTGGGAGAGCACAGACCTCCTGCGAGCGCATCGCGAGCGTCTGCCCCACCGCAGGTGGCAGGTGGCTCCTCTTGACAGTCAAGAGGAATATCGTTTACCTCTTGATTATCAAGAGGAGAACCAATCATGGGATCGAACCCGGGGGACGTAGTCCAGGGCACACTCGAAATGCTCATCCTCAAAACGCTTGCCCTTGAGCCGATGCACGGCTACGGCGTGGCTCTGCGCATTGAGCAGGTGAGCGAGGGCGTCTTTCGCGTCAACCCCGGCTCGCTGCTCCCCGCTCTGTTGCGCATGGAACGCGCCGGCAGCGTCAAAAGCGAGTGGCGTTCCACTGAAAACAATCGCCGCGCCAAGTACTACATGCTTACTGCGCGCGGCCGCAAGGCGTTGAAGGACGAAACCAGCGCATGGGGCCGCCAGACCGCCGCCATCGCTCGAATTCTTGAAGCTTAGATTGCTCAAGGAGAGGGGTGTGTCATGGGAATCTTCACAAGAATATCCGCCGGTCTGCGGGCTTTGACAAACCGCGGTCGCGTCGAGCGCGAAATGGATGAAGAACTCCGCGGCTTCATCGACGCCTCGATCGAACAAAAGCGCCGCGCCGGCCTGACCCCCGATGAAGCCGCTCGCGTCGCTCGCATCGAGATGGGCAGTCCCAACGCTGTCAAGCACCACATCCGCTCTGCCGGTTGGGAAACCGCGATCGAAAACCTGTGGCAGGACACGCGCTTCAGTCTGCGCGGCCTCGCTAAAAGCCCCGGCTTCACAGTCATCGCGCTCTTGTCTCTCGCTCTCGGCATCGGCGGCAATACAGCCATCTTTACGCTCATCAACCAGGTCCTCCTGCGCAATCTTCCCGTGCGCAACCCTGAGCAACTTGTCACGTTTGGAAGAAACAATGGCTCAGGCATCGCCGGCGGCATCGACCTCGGCAGCTACGGCCTGTTCCCGTGGTACTTCACGCGCCATCTTCAGCAAGACCCCGGTCCATTTCAGGGCATCGCTTCCTATTGCAGCTTTTCTGACAAGGTCAGCATCCGGCCACCTTCCGCAAACGGTGTATCCGATATGAGTTCCCCCGCAATCCTTGGGCCGGCCAGCCTGGTCTCGGGAAATTATTTCACCATAATAGGCGCCCAACCCTTCATGGGACGCGCCTTAAATCTAACCGACGATGCCACTCCCGGTACCGGAGCCGTGGTCGTGTTGAGTCATCATTTCTGGCAGCACTCGCTCTCATCCGATCCCGCCATTCTCGGCAAAACCATCAGCATCAATGGCACGCCCTTCGCCGTCATCGGAGTCATGCCCGAAGCATTCCACGGACTCAAGCAGGAACTGGAACCGCCCGATCTGTGGGCTCCGATCTCGATGCAGACCGTCGTCCTCAAACAGCCCACCTTGCTCACCGCCAATGACGGCGCATATTTTCTTCACGTCTTCGGTCGCCTCAGCAAGGAAGCAACTGCTAACCAGGGCGCTCTCGCGCAAAGCCAGAACTGGCTCGACCAGCAGATTCGCGCTGACATCCGCTCCCACGAAGGCGCCAAACTGACTCCCGAGCGCCAACAGGAAATCAGCCGCATCACCGTCCCGCTCATCTCGGCCACGCGCGGCGTCTCAACCCTCCGCAATCGCTACGGGGGGACCCTGACGATTCTTATGTGCGTCGTTGGATTGGTGCTCTTGATTGCCTGTGCCAACCTCGCCAACTTCCTGCTGGCCCGCGCCGCCACGCGCCGCCGCGAGATCGCCACGCGCCTCGCTCTTGGCTCCAGCCGCGGCCGTATCGTTCGCCAAAGTCTCATCGAGACTTTTCTGCTATCGCTTTTCGGCGGCCTGCTGGGCCTCGGCCTCGCCTTCGCCGCGACCCGCGCGCTTATTACGTTCGTCAGCCATGGCAGCGCTTATATCGCCATGGACCCCGCGCCCGATGCGGTCGTGCTCGCGTTTACTCTTGGCGTATCCCTACTCACCGGCTTGCTCTTCGGACTCGCCCCGGCAATCATCGCCGCCCGCACCGGGGCCGCCGCCAATCTAAGCGCCGGCAGCCGTACCGCACAAAGCAGCGGCGGCAAACAAGCCCGCTTCTGGCCCAAAGCGCTGGTCACCGCACAGGTCATGCTCTCCTTGCTCTTGCTTGTGGGCGCGGGCCTCTTCCTCCGCACCCTCCGCAACCTTGAGAATCAAGACTACGGCTTTGAGCGCACTCATCTGCTCATCGCCAATTTCAATGCAAAACTCGCTGGTTACAAACCCAGTCAGACGCCTGCGCTCCATCAGCAGTTACTCGAACGACTTTCCGCACTCCCCGGCGTCCAGTCCGTCGCCCTCGCGCTTACTCCACCCATCAGCGCCGGCAACTGGTCCTCCAATATCGATGTTCCGGGCTACACCCCCGCGCCCAAAGAAAACACAAATACAAATCTCAACCGCGTCTCCGGTACTTACTTCCAAACAGCCGGCATCTCCATCGTCGCCGGGCGCGCCATCAACGACGCCGACACACTCAATCGCCAAAAAGTAGCCGTGATCAACCAGACCGTCGCAAAGCATTTTTTCCCCAAGGGCGACGCCGTTGGCCGAACGCTCCTCATAGGTATTGGCGATGTCAAAGGGCCCTGGCAAATTGTCGGCATTGCGCGCGACACCAAATCCAGCGATCCTCGCGAAACCGAAACGCAGCGCATGCTCTATCTTCCCCTGGCGCAGATCGAACCCTTGAGCGCCGTCGATCCAACCGCGCCCACCGGCACCGTGCCGGAAGAAAATCAGGACCGCTTCGCCGGCCTCATCGTCCTCCGCACCACCGGCGATCCCGCGCATTCCATCATCGATTTCCGCGCCGCGGTCGCCTCCGTCGATCCCAACCTGCCTCTCACCAAAATCGCCACCATCCGCGAAGAGGTAGAAGACTTCATGTCCCACGACCAGCTCATCTCAACGCTGACCGGCTTCTTTGCTCTGCTGGCTCTTCTGCTGGCCGCCATCGGCCTTTACGGCGTCATGAGCTACAACGTTGTCCGCCGCACCAGCGAAATCGGCATCCGCATCGCGCTCGGTGCACAAAAATCCGTCGTCCAGTGGATGGTCCTCGGCGAGTCGCTTCTTCTTCTCGCCATCGGCGTCGGCGTCGGGCTTCCGCTCACCTACGCTGCCACGCACTACATCGAAAGCCAGCTCTTCGGCCTGCGTGCCTTCGATCCGTTAACCTTCAGCATCGCCCTCATCGTCGTCAGCTCGATGACACTGCTCGCCGCATGGCTGCCCGCGCGACGAGCTTCGCGGGTCGATCCCATGGTGGCTCTCCGATGCGATTGACGCGCACGCCGAGTCCTGAGAAGAACCTCCAGGTTTGGGTGCCCCCGGTCTCGATCCTGAGACCGGGGAAACCACCAACCCCTCCCCCTGCCGCAGCTCCGCGCCACCGATAAACCGCAATTTACCCTAGCTTGAGCGCGATGAAAACCATCCCTGCGCGTGTATTCTTTCGCCATGCACTCAGCCTTCCCCTTCGCTTCCCTTGCTGTTGTCGCATTTGCGGTTTGCGGGCCCGTCTCCCTGGCGCAATCGAGCGCGGCTCCTGCCGAGCCGCACTATCCCACGACCGAAGACCTGCGCCACCTCAAGTCGATCAATTCTCCGTTGCTCTCTCCCGACGGAAAGCTCGTTGTGTTTTCCGTCGCGGAAGCTACGGCCGACGGCGGCAAGACGCACTTCTGGCTGGCATCCACTGCAGCCGGTTCCGACAAGGCACGCCAGATCACTTTTGCTACGCCCTCCGACAAGCGCGGAGAACGCAGCGCGCAGTGGGCGCCCGATAGCACCGCGATTTACTTCCTTGCCAAGCGCGGAGAGCAGACGCAGTTGTTCCGCCTCGACCTGCGCGGCGGCGATGCTTCTCCCTACGACTTCAAAACTCTTCCCGCAGCAGATGAGTCAAAGATCCCAGGCGCAATCCCTCCTGCGGATGCCGACAATCTGACAGCCAACGATGAAAGCTCCGACAAGCCCGCCGCTCCCGCCAAGAAGCCCGAGAAAAAGCCCGAAGCCGCTCCGGAGCCGCTTCCCCTCGACATCGGCGGTTATGCGCCCTCAGAAGACGGCAAATGGCTCGCCGTCTGGGCACGCGATCCTGAAACCCCCGGCGAGAAAAAACAGAAGGACGCAAAAGCCGACGCAACCCGCGTCAACCACGAATTCCACGGCACGCGCCTCTATCTCGCCGCCCTCAAATCCGATGGCTCCGTCGACGGCCCTCTGAAATCCGTCGCCATTCCTCCCGATGTAGGGGGTGCAGTGTGGTCTCCTCTGGCGAATACGCTCTTTGTCATCGCGGAAGAACCGAACGACGCCTCCGATCTTGGCCCCGCCGGCGCAGGGTGGGTTGTCGACGTAGCCACGCCGGACAAGCCCAGAAGGCTGACCGCCATTCCGCCGACCGTGGGACGCACTGCCGCCTGGACCGCAGATGGCCAGTCACTCGTCTTCGCCGCACAAACTCCGGATGACGCTCCCCCGGGCTACGAAAATCTCTTCGTGCTCCCCATCGAGAGCTCCGCTCCTCCACGCCGTCTTGCCGCCGGATTCAATGGACAGATCGATGGCGTTCTTATTCCCGAGAATCAGGGTGCCTCCCTCATCGTAGAGGCAGCCATCGGGACTCGCCTCGCGCCAGTGCGTCTTTCTCTCGACGACCACACCCCGGCCACTCCGCTTGACCTCGGTGTTCCCGTCGCTGCCAGTCTCGCCACCAACCGCAAGCAGACGGGCTGGGTTTGGCTCGCCGACGGCGGCGGCATCCCGCAGAAACTCTGCTATGCCGCGCGTCTCGGCGACGCTTGCCAATCGCTATCGACCCCAACTCTCGCCCCCGCAGACCTGCGCTCCGTCAAGCCTGAGCTAGTTAAGTGGACGAATGGCGCAATGACAATCGAGGGCCTTCTCTACATGCCGGAGGGCGCGTCCGCAAAAGTGCCGCTCGTCGTCGACGTCCACGGCGGTCCCTTCGGCGCCTTTGAAGATCGCAATGACCCCTTCGCCGCATTCCTTGTCGGGCAAGGTTGGGCTATCCTCCGTCCCAACCCGCGCGGCTCGTCGAATTACGGAGCCAAATTCGCTGCCGCCAACAAAAACGATCTCGGCGGTGGGGACTATCTCGACGTGATGGCCGGCGTTGATTTCGCCCTGGCTCACTATCCACTCGACCCCAATCGCATGGCCCTCATGGGTTACAGCTACGGCGGCGAGATGGCCGGATTTGTCGAAGGCAAAACCGATCGCTTCAAAGCCATCGTCAGCGGCGCACCCGTCATCGACCAGTTCAGCGAGTACGGCACCGAAGGCGGATCCTGGTATGATCGCTGGTACTTCGGCAAGCCCTGGGAACACCTCGAAGACGCGTGGAAACAGAGCCCTCTTGCCGGCGCTGCCCATGCCAAAACGCCCTTCATGCTATTGCAGGGCGAGGGCGATACCACCGATCCCCTCGGCCAATCGCAGGAGATGTACCGCGCCCTTCGCCAGGAGGGAGTGCCCGTCGAACTGGTTACCTATCCGCGCGACAATCACGGCCCTCTCGCCATCGGAATGTTCGGACGGCCCTCCTCTGAACCGTGGCACGGTCTCGACGCCCGCCAGCGCGTCGTCGACTTCATCGAAAAAGCCTTCGCATCCGCGGCACTCAAGCCCTGACGCGAACGCGCTGCGAAGAACGAGCCCAGGCATCGCAAGAGGTAGTTAGCGTTTGCTCACCGCCAATGCATGGCAAAGCACGAACTCTTGGAACTGGGTGCCCCATCCTTGCGCGTTTTCCAGCGCAAGGGTGGGAAACCTCGAACCTCCATGCGAGTGAAAAGCGGGTGCCTCTGATCCCTCGCAGTTGGGGACCAGGGAAAACACAAACCTTATGCGAACGAATAGTGAGCGGCCGCCCCACCGCAGGTGGTCAGTCGAGCCAGCGCATGCTGTTCAGCCATGCCAGATTCGGCGGCCGCGCCGGTGGCAACGGAAGCACAATGAATCCCTCCCTCCAGTGCCCATCCTCCCGTCGAGGCGGATTGCCCACAATGCGCGCCGCTGCTGCGTTCCGCTCTTCGAGCGCCAATCCCGGGAGTCCGCCGACAATCGCCTGAAGCTGATCGTGATTTGGCGGGCGGCTCGCCGTTTCGACGGAAGCGGCTTCAACCCCAGCGATTTCCAGGCCGCGTGCGGGTAGCTCTCCACCAGAACACGCTCCTGCTCTGCGCCAGGCTGTTCTCGCGTCTCAAGCCGCCGCCATCCACGCCGACAAAAGGCGTCGTACACGTCAAGGCAGAACTCCGCGAACGCTCGGTATGTCACTGGCTTCACCATCCCCGGCAGGCCCGTCTTGCCCGCCGTGTTCAGTTGCTGCTCACTCACGCGGCAATGCTTCAACCCGTTACCGCACGACTTCCAGGCCTGCGGTCCATCCAGCAAAATCACCCGAATGTCGCGCACCGCGCACAGGCGATTCAACCGTCCCGCCAGGATTTCCGCGTCCACTGGCCCAGGACCCTCCTCCCACGCCATTGGAATCACCTCGCAGGCAATCGGACGCGGCGCCATGGACCTCTGCCCCATCGCTCCGAACAGTGGCGGCGGAACAGAACTCATACCAGCGAAGGCGGAAGCCGGCGACTGTAGCCCTCCTGCGCGATCTAGAATCACAACGCCCAGATCCGACCAGCGACGATATGCAAGATCAACCGAGAGGATGGCCATGCCCACACCCTACCGCCGCCCTGAAGTCAAAACAAGAGGAGGATCGTTGAATCCGTGGGGCCTTTGACACAATCGGAACGCCGTCCTATCTTGGAAATCGCTGCCTCCCGAATTCGGCCGTTTAAGATCGGACCCTTGCGGGCCCGGTTGGGCCTTCGCCTTGAGGCATCTCCTGCCCCTGGCCCCCCTCGATCCCTGAACCGATGGCTGACGCAACCCTCCTTAAACCGGCGTTCCTGCCCACCTCCCCATGATTCTTCTCCGCGGAGGCTTCCCCGACGGCAGCTGTAACCCATTTTGCGGTATACTGTCTGAAGCCCCAAGAGGGCAGGGAAGTCCCTGTCTTCGCGGCAACCTACCGGCGCGTCCGACGTTACCCGGCGCCCGGCAAGCAAAAGAGAAGACAATGCCCAAGTTGAAAACCCATACGGGCGCGAAAAAGCGCTTCAAAAAGACTGGCACCGGCAAAATCACGCGTGGCCAGACCAAGACGCGCCATATCCTTTCGTCGAAATCACCCAAAGTGAAGCGCAAGCTCGGCAAAAAAGTGCTTGTCTCCGACGGCGATTACAAGAAGGTCGCGCGCATGATTCCCTACGCCTGAGGTGCTTCGGACGGTTCTCGTTTTTTGAGAACTGTGCCGAAACACTGGGCCGAAAGGCCCCCGCCGGATGCGAAACTGTTCCGCACCGGCGAGAGATTCAGGCTTGCATAGCGAGTGAAGAGGTTTACCGCCGTCCCGTCAGGGACTGCCTCCTGCCTCCAGCCGCTTTACCGAAACACCAAATGGAGAAGAAACAATGCCTCGTGTAAAACGCAGTACCAAGCGGAATGACCGCCGCAAAAAGATTCTTGAACGGGCAAGTGGGTACTTCCTCACAAAGTCCAAGCTCTACCAGGCAGCGCAGGAAGCCGTCGAACGCGGCCTCAAGTTCGCCTACACCGGCCGCAAGCAGAAGAAACGCCAGTTCCGGTCTCTCTGGATCGTCCGCATCTCCGCCGCCGCCAAGCTCAACGGCGCCAGCTACTCGCAGTTCATCAACGGCCTCAAGAAGGCGGGCATCGAACTCGATCGCAAGATCCTCGCCGACATTGCCGTCAAGGACGCCGCCGGCTTCACCGACCTGGTCAACAAAGCCAGGGCCGCCTTGGCCGCCGAGGCCTCCGAGAAGAAAGTCGCCGCGTAAACCAAAGAACCGCGCGCCGCATTCGACTGAAAAGCCCCGGAACTCTCCGGGGCTTTTCAGTTGGACTTTTTGAAATTCGCTCCCTCTACTTCCCGCCCACAAATCCCTCCACGGCCTGCTCCCACAAATCGGGCTGGTCGACAAAGTTCATGTGCCCCGAGTTGGGCAGAATCACCAGCTCCGATCCCGCGATCTTCTCGTGCATCTCCCTGCTCAGGCTCGGATCGCACTCGTCATGATCGCCCGCCATTACCAGCGTCGGAACCTTGAGCGTCGCCAGCCGGTCCACATACTCAACCGACTTCAAATTTCCGTCGATGACGAACTCTCCATGCTCGCCCCACATCGTGCGGTAAAGCTCCCAGCTCGTGCCCGTTTCCTGCCCTTGCGGGTCGTATGTCGGATCCGGCCGCGCGCCATACAGAAACGGAAAGTACCCCGGCCCCCACGCCAGTCCCGCGTATTCGACCGGGTAGCGCCCATGCTCCCACGCCTCGCCCTTCCCGAACAGTCCCGCAGCCTCCAGCTCGTTCAGCCGCTTCAGCTTGTCCGGCGGCATCTGCGACTTCTCGCGCGCCAGCACCTCGTTCATCTGCTTCGTCGACGGGAATGTGGAGTTCAGGATCAGGTGGCTCAAATTCGCCTGGTATTTCAGCGCATACGCCTGCGCCAGCACGCCGCCGTAGCTGTGCCCCAGCAGCGAAATCTTGCCCAACCCCAGCGCCACGCGCACATCTTCCACGTCTTCCACCATGTTCTCCACGGTGTATTGGCTCGCATCCTGCAACCGCTGCGATCGCCCCGATCCCCGCTCATCGATAAAAATCAATCGGTGCTTCCTTGCCAACGGCAGAAGATACGGCAAAAAGTAGGTATGATCCGCTCCCGGCCCACCATGAACCACCATCAGCGGCGATCCGCTACCGAGTGACAAGTAGTAAATCAGCACCCCGTGAGCGTCCACGAAGCCCTCTTGCTGCGCAACAACGGCGGGGGCGGTTTGCGCCTCCGCGCTCGGCATCATCGTGGGTACGGCAAGACACAGCACAAGCAGGGTAGCAGGGAGGTTTCGGGTCATGCGCTCCATCCTATATCCTGACAATTACGCATGACGAATCAGGAGATACCCAATCTGACGGCATTCGACGATGCCGCACTTGACCAGGCCTTCGCCGCCGTCGAGGCCGAGGCCCGCGCCGCCGCGTCCACCCTCACCGACGAATCCTCCGTCGAAGCTTTCCGGCTCCAGTGGCTTGGGCGCAAGCAGGGCCGGCTGACGGAAATCTCCGCTCGCTGGCTTAAGTCCGCGCCTCCTGAAGCCAAAAAGTCCCTCGGTCTGCGCTTCAACGCGCTCAAGGACGTCGTTGAAGGCCTGCTCAGCCAGGCCGCCGGCTCCGGACCAACCGACGCAGCCCTCGCCGCGGAGATTATCGACATCACCCTCCCGGGCACCCGCCGCCTCACCGGCGCCGAACACCCCATCACCCGCACGCTCAATGAAATTACCCGCGTCTTCGCCGCTCTTGGCTACTCTGTTGGCGTCGGCCCCGAAGTGGAGACCGACTTCTACAACTTCGAGTCGATGAACTTCCCGCCCGGCCATCCCGCCCGCGATACGCAGGACACGCTCGTCGTGGCCAACCAAGAGCGCCGCCCGCTCCGCGACCGTCTCCTTCTGCGTACCCACACGTCGCCCGTGCAGATGCGCACCATGGAGTCGCAGCCGCCGCCCGTGCGCCTTATTATCCCCGGCAAGGTTCACCGCAACGACGCGCAAGATGCGACGCACTCGCCCATCTTCCACCAGGTCGAAGGCCTCTGCGTCGACGCCAACATCACCTTCAGTGACCTCAAAGGCACACTCGACCACGCCATGAAGGCCCTCTTCGGCTCAGCCGTCAAGACGCGCTTCTTCCCGTCATTCTTCCCCTTCACCGAGCCAAGCGCCGACGTCCAGATCAGTTGCATCTTCTGCGGCGGCAAAGGCTGCCGCAAATGCAAAAACTCCGGCTGGATCGAACTGCTCGGCTGCGGCATGGTCGACCCCGCCGTCTTCGTTTTCGCCGCCGAAAAACAGCCCGCCTACGATCCGAAGAAGGTTTCCGGCTTCGCCTTCGGCATGGGTGTCGAACGCATCGCCATGATGAAATACGGCATCAGCGAAATCGGCCAGTTCTACGCCGGCGATATGCGGTTCCTCGGGCAGTTCGTTTAGCAGGTCAGCAAAATGAGCAGGACAAGGCACTATCGCGATTTGATCGCATGGCAGAAGGCAATGGATCTCGCACGAATGATCTACGCGCGAACGGAGGAGTTTCCAAAATCGGAAACCTTTGGACTCCGAATGCAGCTTCGCCGATCAGCAGTAGGCGTTGCCAGTCATAGCGCCGGGGCGCACGGGCGACTGAACGATTCCGAAATGCGAAAGGGCCTCGGATCAGCTCGTGCTGCAATCAATGAACTGCAGACACAAACCGAGCTTGCAGCAAGCCTGGGCTTTTTCGAGACCGCGACCGGTGAGGAGATCTTGGACTTGGGCACACGGGTGGCAAAGCTGATCAACGGGCTTCTTGGAGTGCTTGACACAGATCATGAACCGCCGTCTGACCGCGAACTTGCCAGCTCGCCATCGCGCGCAGCGCGCCAACCTGCGAAGAGAGAACTTTAGACAATGAAGATACTGACAAAATGGCTTCGCGCATGCTTGCCCGATCTCCCCATCTCCGACACCCAGCTCGCGGAGGACCTCACCCTCCGTGGCATCGCGGTCGAGGGCGTCTACGATCTAGGCTCCGGCAATGGCTCGCTCTACGAGATGGACATCACCACCAACCGGGTCGACGCCATGAACCACTACGGAGTCGCTCGCGAGGCCGCCACCATCTACGGCGTCGAACTCAAGCCGCTAAGTTTCCCGCTGCCCGCCGCCCAACCCGCCGCCTCGCCGTTCAACATCCAGATCGAAGCGCAAGACGCCTGTGGCCGCTTCACCGCTCGCGTCCTGCGCAACATCACCATCGGTGAATCCCGCGACTGGTTCCCCGGCGCCGAAATAACTACCTACTTCGCGCTCCTCGAGCAGAAGAAAATCTCCAACGCCGTCGACGCAACAAACTTCGCCTGGCTTGCCATGGGCCAGCCCACCCACGCCTTCGACCTCGACAAAATCGAAGGCGGCATCGTCGTGCGCCGCGCTCGTAAAGGCGAAAGGCTCAAGACTCTCGACGGCGTCGAACGCATCCTCGAACCCGAAGACCTCATCATCGCCGACCACGCCAAGCCCCTTGGTCTCGCCGGCGTCATGGGCGGCTGGGACACAATGATTACGCCCTCCACCACCAACGTCCTCGTTGAAGCTGCCTGGTTCGAGCCCATGGCCGTTCGCCGCACCGCTCGCCGCCACGGCCTCCACACCGATGCCAGCCACCGCTTCGAGCGCGGCGCGGACTTCAACGCACCGCCCATCGCGTCCGCTCTTGTCAGTTCCATCCTGCTCGCCAATGGCGGCCACCTTGAAGGCGATCTCGTCGACGTCCGCGTACCTGCCTTCCAGGCCCGTACCGCCGAGCGCCCTTCCGTCTCTCTAGCGCTCACAGAAGTGCATCGTCTCCTCGGAACCACGATCGATGCCGAAGGAATCACTGCCTCCACCGTCGAAACCGTCCTCACTGCCCTCGGTTGCAACCTCGCCCCCAGTGGCTCGGCATCTTGGCAAGTCACCTTTCCCAGCTGGCGTCTCGATCTCGACCGCGAAATCGATCTCATCGAAGAAGTCGCGCGCGTCTATGGATACAACCGCTTCGCCAACACGCTGCCCACCTCCGGCGCAAACGTTCTCCCGATACCAACGGCCGAAATGGAGAACACGGTACGAAGTACCCTGCTCGCCGCGGGCTTCCACGAGGCCATCTCCAGCACATTCTGTTCCGCCGCCGAAGCTGCCCTCACCGCGCCGCAGCCCGGCCTCACCGTGCCCCTCGGCAACCCACTCAGCGATGAAGCCGGCGTCCTGCGCCCCTCGCTCGTTCCCGGCATGCTCGCCATGATCGCGGGCAATCTCCATCGCGACGTCAGCGATGTACGCCTCTTCGAAATTGGCACCGTATTCAGCGGCACGACAGAAAAGGTCGAGGAGCGCCCAGCCATTGCATTCGGCGCCGCCGGCGCCGTGCCCAATCAAAGCGCCCTGCACGCCTCACGCGCCATCCAGTTCCACGATCTCAAAGGTGTCGTCGAGCAAGTCCTGGAACGGTTCCAGGCTCGTACGCGTTATTTCGATCGCTTCCCCGCCGATGCCGGTCTCACACCGCCGTGGCTTCATCCCTATCGCTCGGCGCGAGTCAACATCGACGGCCTAACCGTCGGCTGGTTCGGCCAACTGCATCCGCGGGAAGCTTCGGCGCGCAAGCTCAAAGAAACTGTCCACGTCGGCGAAATCTACCTCGACCGCCTCTACAAGCTGCCGCTGCGCAAGCCCAGCGCTCGCGACATCTCCCGGTTCCAGCCCGTGCGCCGTGACTTCTCGCTCATCCTCAATCAGGGCATTCCGTGGGAGGCAGTCGATCAGGCGCTCACCGCATTGCACATCCCCGAGTTCGTCGAGTGGCACGTACGCGAGGTCTTTCACGATGCGCGCCTCGGCCTCGAAGACTACTCTCTTCTTCTCGGCGCCACATTTCAGGCTCCCGATCGCACCTTGCGCGAAGACGAGTTGCAGGGCTTTCAGGAGCGCATCATCGCGGCTGTCGGCAAAGCGGGCGCCCGGCTCAGAACCTGATCGCGATTTCCCACACGCTAAAAGCGAAGGCATTCTCCATTTCAGCGTCTGAAACTGCGACGGGAAACGGTTTTTACTTCAGAAATCCACCGCCTGAAACGCCGATAAACGTCAGCAGCCCCAATCCGAAATGCTCTATACTGACTCGGTTATGCTCTCTCATACGTCACACCGATTCATAACGGGGGATTTTTGATGTCAGATTCAAACGGGGAAGGGAACACGACCCCTGAAACACATCACCAGGCCATCGAGTCCGGTGTACTCACGGTGAGTGTTCACGATTTTTCGGCCCTTGAAGAGCGCATCCTGCGCGCTGTCGAAGTTGTGCGCCGCGAGCGCCAGACGCGAGCCGCCGCTGAAGAACGCGCTACCAAGGCCGAAGGTCAGTTGCACGAGCAAGCGTCCCACATCGACCACCTCGAAAAGGAATTGGGCGCTCTGCGTACCGAGCGCGAACAAGTGCGCGGGCGCGTCGACCGTCTGCTCGGGCAACTCGACGCACTCGAGCTTTAAAACCCATCGCCGTCTGGAGGGGAGAAGCATGGCTGACGAAAAATACGGCAATGCCCACAACTACGTGACAGTTGAGATTTACGATCAGATCTATCACCTCTCCGGCCAGAACCAGGCCCACATCCGCGAGCTCGCCGCACGCGTCGACGGCAAAATGCGCGCGGTCGCCGCGCATGGCCGCACCGTCGATTCTCTCCGCGTCGCTGTCATGGCGGCCCTCAACCTTGCCGATGAGCTCACGCAAACCACCGCCGGCGGTGTGCATCCCGGCCAGGATCGCGCCGCGAACCTCAGCGTCCTCCTCGACGAAGTGCTCGAAGAAGAATTGAAAACCGGCTCGTAAATCCGAGTGCGCACTCTCTAAGCCTTGTATAAAGATCGAGATTGTCATCCTGCCGGGTGCCCCAGCTCTCGCGTTTGAGACCTGGGAAACACGCGCCTCAGCCCCCCAATCCGCTTAGCACAACGCGCGTAACTTCGACAAGACTTGCAATTCTCCGCGCGGACCCATACTATCCGCAATAGAAACCGGCCTGCAAAGCAGGTGGGTAGTCAACGCAGGTTGAACCAACATTCAATGAACAGGGGCTCGACTCGACAATCGGTTCCGTGTGCCGTGTCC
>Ga0182013_10002574_pt1 | contig 23656 bp, 18 predicted proteins | sample 612S2MmetaG_FD_120487 | JGI IMG/M metagenome (GOLD analysis project Ga0182013, IMG submission 120487) | Permafrost microbial communities from Stordalen Mire, Sweden - 612S2M metaG | ecosystem: Environmental > Terrestrial > Soil > Wetlands > Permafrost | place: Sweden: Stordalen | collected...
ACCTTCGTTCTCCTGTCCATCGGCCTCCCTGTCGGCTCCGCCGACAGAGTAGCCAATTAGTCGATGAAGGTGGGCCAAATCAGACGCGCACAAGTGGGCCAGATCAGAGTAGCGAAATCAGCTCCGGCTTGTTTTTTCCCGCTGCCGCTCAAGTGAAGAAAAAAACAAGCCGGAGACGGCGCGAAAGATGGGATGAGAAGGCGCTAGCGTACGGCTCCGTGCTAAAACGCTGGCGAGGAGGACATCCCATGGCGAAGAACGGCATTCTGGCAAAGAGTAGCGATTTACAAACCAGCTTTCACGCAACCGCTAGTGATATCACGATTGGCATCGATCTCGGCGACCGTTTCAGTCATTGCTGCATCCTGGGCCCGGACGGTGAGATTCTCACCGAGGGCAGAGTGCGATCCACCCCAGAAGCGATGGCTCGCCACTTCCAGGAACTCCCGCCTTGTCGGATCGCCATTGAAGTCGGTGGCCATTCCCGCTGGCTGAGTCAGTTGCTGGCCGAGTGGGGACACGAGGTGATCGTTGCCAACCCGCGCAACTTGCGCTTGATCAGCGACGGCACTCGAAAGTCGGATCAGGTTGACGCTCGCATACTCGCGCGGCTTGCCCGCGTGGACCCGACCTTGCTCTCTCCCATCGCGCACCGTAGTCAGAAGAGTTACCCCGACTTGGCACAGTTGCGAGCTCGCGATCTGCTGGTGAAGTCCAGAACGCGTTTGATCAATGCGGTCCGGGGCATCTTGAAAGCGGTCGGCCTGCGAGCGCCGGCTTCCGGAGCCTTTTCCTTCACCAGCAAAGTATCGGTCTGTGTTCCCGACGAGCTAAAGCCCAGCCTGATGCCGCTGTTGGAAACGATCTCCCACTTGAACCAGCAGATCTGTGCCTTCGATAAAGCGATCGAACATCTCGCTACTTATCGCTATCCCGAAACCATAAGGCTTCGCCAGATCAGCGGAGTTGGCCCCATCACCGCCCTGCAGTTCGTACTGACCATCGATGACCCCAACCGTTTCCCGCATTCCAGAGCTGTAGGACCCTATCTCGGCCTGGCGCCCCGCCGCCACCAGTCGGGCAACATCGACCAGCAACTAAGAATCAGCAAGGCCGGCGACAAACAACTACGTTCTCTTCTGGTGCAGTGCTCGCAGTACCTGCTGGGACGATTCGGACCAGACAGCGATCTGAAACGCTGGGGAGTACACCTGGCCATGCGCGGCGGCAAGAACGGAAAGAAGCGAGCGATTGTGGCCGTAGCGCGCAAGCTCGCCGTCCTGCTGCATCGACTTTGGGTGACCGGCGAGAGCTATCAGCCTTTACGAAACTCGGCGCTGGCCGGCGCGGCATCGTGACTTCCGGTGACTGCGGTTTTCCACTCGGCACCAAGCCCGCGGTAGAGATTGCAGCACCCCCAGTTACAAAACACGAACTACCAACTTTGAGCTGACCGACGACGATGCGTGTTCCCGGTGACTGCGTGTTTTTTCCCAGGCTGTTGAAGCCGTGCGAAAGATTGCAGCACCAACTGTTACTGAGGACCCCAGTGTGCACCCCACGCCTATAGCGGCTGGAGCAAGTGCGGATGGAAGCGTGCGATCAGTAGCGGACAAGCAGAGGCAACGGCAACAACAACAACAAGTTCTCGGTAGGTTTCACATTTTCTCTTTTCGTTGAGCGCCCCCGCTTTCTGAGGCTTTGTACGGGACGAGCGCGGAACCCGTCAAGGCTGCCCTGCGGCTCGCTGCGCTCGGCCTTGACTGAACCCGCCCTCGCCCCTTCGGCGCCTCCTATCCATAAACCGGGGGCGCTCAACAAAGAAAAATGTTGTTGACTGCAAAGCGCCTTCTCATGGAAGGGAAAAACAATGAAATTAGAGGAAATCAAGAACAGAACCAAAGACGCGGTGGATTATCTCGTGCAGGCGCTGGAATCCGGGCGCAGCGAAGTGCTCACCCAATACCTCGGCACCATGGCTCGATTCCATACCTACAGTTTCGGCAACGTCATGCTGATTGCGAGACAGAAGCCGGATGCCAGCAATGTTGCCGGGATTCGCACTTGGAATTCGCTTGGCCGCTTCGTCAAACGTGGCGAAAAGGGCATTCTCATTCTGGCTCCGATGGTCGGCAATCGCAGGCTGCGGCAGGAAGAAACCGCAGCCGATACCACTACCGACGCGAAGGAAGAACGCAAGCAGCAACTCGTGGGCTTCCGCGCCGTGTACGTGTTCGATATCACCCAGACCGAAGGCAATGACCTACCGACCCTGACCGAGATTCAAGGCGACGTGAGCGGATACCGCGAGCGGCTGTTCGGATTTGTAGAGGCTCAAGGCATCGACCTCTCTTTCTCTGACCGGATTGCGCCCGCAAAAGGTCTGTCTCATGGCGGGAAGATCACGCTGCTTTCCGGTATGCAGCCTGCGGAGGAGTTTTCAACGCTGGTTCATGAAATCGGCCACGAAATGCTGCATCGAGGCGAGCGCCGGACGTTGACTACCAAGCAAGTCCGTGAGACCGAAGCCGAAGCAGTGGCTTTTGTGGTCTGTCAGGCAGTCGGCCTCCAGACCGGAACCTCCTCTCAGGACTATATCCAGCTCTGGCATGGAGACGCTGATCTGCTGCGCGAGAGTTTGGAAGCCGTCCAGCACACCGCTGCCGTAATTCTCGGGGGCATTGCCCCCGAGCCCGTGGCGGCGACCCAAGCCGCATAACCCGCAAGTTACCGCGCGACGATTGGCGCTCATGCCCGACTTGTGCGCCGGAACCACCACCTACAAGACCAAATCATCGAGGAGAAATCGAGCCATGCACAGAACCCAGAATGCAGCGAACCACAACGAATACCGCAGTATCCCCGTTACCGCCCTTTTCGAATCAGCCAGCAATCCCCGCAAACGCTTTGACGAAACCAGTCTGAACGAACTGGCAGCCAGTCTCAAGACGCAAGGGGTTCTAGCCCCTCTATTGGTGCGGGAGGCGGACGAGAACAAGTATGAAGTCATTGCCGGAGCACGCCGTCTCCGAGCAGCCAAACTCGCCGAACTGCCGAGCATTCCGGTTCGAGTCGTCAAATTGACCGATGCCGAAGCAATCGAGGCGCAGTGCGTTGAGAACCTGCAACGTGAGGACGTACATCCGATGGAAGAAGCACTCGGCTTCAAGTCGCTTCTGGAACTTGGGCAGCCGTACACCGTCCCTCACGTTGCTGGCAGAGCGGGAAAGAGTGAGGCGTATGTTTACGGTCGTGTGAAACTGACCGAACTCATCCCATCCGTGGCTGAGGCCTTTCTCAAAGACCAAATCGCCATCGGCCACGCCCTGCTAATCGCCAAGCTCCCGGCTTCCCAACAGCAGGAGGCTTTTGCCGCCGCTTTCCGTAGCATGTGGACAAGCGAAGGCAACACCCAGGTCATGATTCCGGTGCGGGAACTGGCGGTTTGGATTGAATCCAATATTCTGCTGCAATTGGCTGCGGCACCGTTCGACAAGCAGGACGAAACGCTTGTCCCCGAGGCAGGTTCCTGTACCAACTGCCCCAAACGAACCGGATTCAACAAACTGCTCTTTTCCGATGTCCGTAAGGACTCCTGTACCGACCCGCAATGCTTCCGCGCCAAGGTGGACGCTCACGTTGCCAAGACGATGGAGAAGAAGCCCGAGTTGGTACAGATTTCCTCGGCTTGGAGCAGTCGCGAAGGGGCGCCTCTCGGACGCAATCGCTACGTGGAATTGGAATTGAAGAAAGGCAAGACCCAGACCCAAGCTGCGAAAGCACTCCCTGCCCAAAAGCCCTGCGAGAAAATGACGGAGGCGATTGTGACGGATGGCGGGAAACGCGGTCAGATCGTGAAGGTGTGCGCCGACCCAAGCTGCCGGGTACATCATGGTGACAAGCCCTCAGCGCAACAATTGCAGCGCGAACGAGCCGAGGAGCGGAAACGCATCGAGAAGCAAAAGCAGGCAATTACCGTGCGGCACCGTATCCTCGCGGCCGTATTGGAGCGTGCAGCCGCGCCGATCAAGAAAGCAGACTTGCTACTGATCGCACAGTACGTGATTGGAAATCTGCCTTACAACCGCATTCCTGTGCTGGCCAAGCGACACAAGATCGATGTCGAGAAGAACGGCACATCGCCACACGAACTATTTGCGAAGCACGTGGCGACGTTGGACGAAACTGGCCTTTGCCGTCTGCTGTTGGAGGCCAGCCTGATCGAATCCGCCTACGCTACCAGCGGCAAACCGGACAATGACAGCCTTCTGCACACAGCGAAGCGCTATCGCATAGACCCGGAGAAGATTCACAAGGCAGTTGCCCAAGAATTCGCCGCCAAGGTGAAGAAGAAGGAGCAGAACGCAAGACCAAAGAGCGCGGCCTAGATAGTTCGATTCAGATCAGTGTCGGAGGCAGAGGGCGAGAGCTCTCTGCCTTTACTCTTTGCGCCGATGCCAATTTATGCGGTTTCACCCAGCGACATCTGAGTTGCTAACAACGATTGACGTGAGTACTTCTTGAGAAATTCCATGCCGAACTGATTGATCAGACGGGAGGTTTCAGCCCTCGTTACGAGACATGTATCGAACGACAGTGACTCATCGCAGAGCGGCTTAAAGACGACTCCGTCAATGTGCGTACTGAGTGCCGTCGCCTTAGAGACGAAGGCTATTCCGCTTTGCTCGGTGACCACGTGAAATGCGTCAGGAGCACCCAACACTTCGTGAATTTCGTGTGGAACGATCTTGTCTCTTTGCGTTAGACGCATGATTGCATCGTGCGCGTTGGGATTCGCCTGCGAGCTAAACAAACCCCAGATGTCCCGGTTCAGGTCGTGCAGCCTTACTGCTTCTTTGCGAGCCGCTCTGTGGCTTTCCGGCAAGGCCACATAAAGTGGAATGCGAGCGAACACCGCCGCCGTGATCCTGGGGTCGTTCGGTGGCGCAGTCACAATTGCCAAGTCTAGTTCGCCGGAGATTACACCGCGTGCCAAATCCATTGCGAAGCGGCTCTTGAGGCGGGGATGCAAATTGGGATAGAGAGGCAGCCGGATCGCCAGAAGCGTTGAAATCCATGATCGATCTGCAAATGGTGAATGGCCAACCGTGAGCACGGTTTCCGAACCGTGACTGACGGAGCGAGCCAGGTGCACCGCACGCTCGGCGTGGAGCACAGCCGATCGTGCTTCCTCCACGAACACGCGACCAGGCTCAGTGAGGTCCGTGATTCTCTTGCGGTCGCGAACAAAAAGCTGAAAGCCAAGCTCATTTTCGAGTACGGCTATCTGCTTGGTCAGGGCAGGTTGGCAGATGTGCAACCTCTGGGCCGCGCGCGTGAAATTCAGTTCTTCGGCCAAAACGATGACTGCGTGCAGGTGACGCACTTCGACGTTTGGGAACAACACCTCAAACCCCCTATGGACCGCTCAAGTACTAGGGCTTGCACGTTCATTCGTCACCAACGGACCCGGCTTTCAGGCACTCAGGTGGGGAATTTCCACAGTATGTGGAAACTGAGCAGTATTGTCAACCTGAATACCCCCTTTGGGAGAGAACCTCAGGTTTACAACGTATCTGCCCTAGTTCCTTTGAGCGCTACGGTGTCAAATCCGTTAATACTCCGAGAAAAAAAGGCCAGTCGAGAGGACATGTTACTGCGGTAGACTGGCACGTCGCATCGCAGAGAAAGTCCCGCGCTGCTGTCCAATTCAACCCAAGGTTTTCACAATTTCATGAGTAATCAGACTGTCTTCGTCTTGGGAGCGGGTTTCTCTTGCCTTGCCGGCATTCCCCTAATGTACGAGCTGCGCGCTGAGGTCCTCAGCGATCCGCGCGTCCAAAACCTGCCCGCGCTGGCAGATCAAGACAAGCAGCGCAGCCTCGAGGAAATACTGCTCGACCTTCGAGGGAGAGCAGACGAATCGGCTACACAAGCCCATGACGCAATGCTGAATGCCTCTTTGTGCCTGCTCTGGAAAAAGCATCAAACGATGCCCGATCTGCCAGAGGCGTATGCACGTTTTGCTCGAGTGGCCGGTGACGGCGTCGGAATCGTGTCTCTCAACTGGGACTTGGTGTGCGAACTGGCTCTTTATGCCGCCGACATCAAGTGGAGTTATTCGACAGATCGTGGAATTCCAGTGGTTAAACCCCACGGCTCGATCAACTGGACGAATCATCCACAATTATCCAAGCAGAAATGGAAGAGCGGCAACGGATTCGCCCAAATCGTCGATGAACGGTCCATCTCTTACCGCCCTGATGATCCGTTTCGAGACCCGCTTCTCGGATACACGGATAGTGATTTCAAGTACGTAACCTTTCCGGGGCTTCTTCAGGAGAACCCCGAAGCAACTAATCGGATCTGGGCAGAAGCGCGCTCCTTGATAGTCAAAGCGTCGCGAGTCGTGTTTATTGGGTATTCACTGCCGTGCTACGACACCCGTTCCAGGAGCGAGTTTCAGACTGCATGTTCGGGGAAAGAGGTTTTGGTCATCGATCCGTCAGAACAAGCTCTCGAAACCCACCAAAACCATTTCGGCAAAGGCGTCGTGGGTCGGCTAGGAAAATTCGATGAGAGCGATCTGTAAAGGGCAGCCAACTCTCAAGCCGCTAAGCAATCTACAGCACATTTCTGGATGCTGGCGCGCTTATCATCACTGACCGAGGCGACTATGCCTACCGCAGCAATAGTTGTCATTACCAACAACATCTGTAAACCCGTGCGCCCATTCTTGAGGTGCGCCGCTAACAACTATTCTGGATGGCGTGCGAAGTAGAAGAAGGCAATGCAGAATAAAACGAATTACGAGGGCGTTCCGCAGAACGACCCACTGGTTCGGTGTGCCTCGTGGATCCCCTGTGCCGCACGCGCCTGCAACCGCATCGCCGTTTCTGTGATGAGAGCGGCTATTTCGTTCCATTGGCCTTTTGCTTCGAACCCGCCACCGAAATGCCCTCGGAAATCCCTGGACACGGGCTATGCGTTGCGGAACTCCTGTGGAATCGCCGGCTGATTCCTCGTGCAACGTGCTGAATGTGCGTTATGCGTCGTTGCGGGTCTACTGTGATAGAGTTCTGCAACTTGAATCGCAATGACAATTCGACTCGTCTGGGGTCACCGCCTTCTGATCAGACCCCACCAGTTGGTAGAATTCAAGTCGTCGCTCCTGACGACTCCACCCACGAGCCCCGGTTGTGACAAAAGACTACATCGAGCATCTTCGAACTGTACATTTCTCATTAATCGCGATCTGCATCGCACTCGGTGTCGTAGTGTCCTCGACGAACCGAAGCGAAGTGTCGCGAGCTCGCGACCAACTCCAACTGATTAATGAATCCTTGCGTTCCTGGAACCCGGATGCACTAAACTCATTCGCCAAGCTTCGCATGGCTGAACTGAGTAAGCAGTCGGGGACCTCTCTACCCACGAGCCTGTTCGTGCCGGCACCCCCGAATGCGAACGTTATGGTCATGGACTCGGAGCCTGCTAAGCCCGATTTGCTTGCACTGCACTTCACCGAGCAGAATTGGATGATCGAGGGCAGCGTCAGATCTATTCCGTCCCTCCTTCATCGGCAGTGGCTATTCCCAGGCCAAAAGTTCTCCACCCTCTATGTCGATCACCCGTACATCACTATTTCAGCCCCAGAGACGTTGACACAATTTCGTCAACTTTGGGACGCACTTGCTTCGACAAAGAGCATCGTTGTGCCAACGAAGCTGGCGACGACGTTGTATACGTGGAGAACCCCCGAGGGGGATCGTGAGCACCCCTGGAACGGAAGAGCCGAGTCGTTGTCTATAACTAAAAGAGGCTTTCATTTAGAAGCGACAGCCTCTGCTCCGGAACAAGACACATGCACATTTCAGCTAGCAAGAACCGATCCGAGCGAAGATTCCGTTTACAAGGCCATTGCTGCCGCTCTGGCGAAGTCGACGCCATACTTCTATGTGTGCCTGGAGCTGACGGACAACAACAATTTGTCATTCGTTCCTGTAACAGATTTTCGGACGATTGACTTCGATTCTCAAGGCGTTCTACTTGATCTAATACGTTCACAACAGGTAACCAGGAAAGATGGACCTCTCGTTCCCCACGGAACCTTCGAGTATTCCTTTTCGAGCCTTAACGAGATCACCAAAAACTATCAGCAACTATCACTCAATGCTTTCGGCCCTATTTTGGAATCAGAGCAGCAAAGAGCGGGAGAATCCTTCGAAGCTCTCGGGATCAAGTTTCCTGCGGACCAGGTAACACGCTGGGGATTATTGATTCTTTTGGCGGTTCAGTCTTACTTATGCGTGATGCTTCGCGAAAGATCGCAAGGACTACCTTCAAGCGATGCAGAATGTGGCGTGCCGTGGGTAGGGCTGTACGGTTCTTTGCCAGCTCAGGCTGTCTGCTTTCTGACCGTAGTGATTCTCCCCGCTGCTACATGCGGACTGGTAGGGGTTAGAGGAGCCCGCCTCATCGGCTTCAATTGGGCAGGCGTGATGCTCATCGGTTCGGGCAGCATCGCGGCCAGCCTCGTGCTTGCTCTGCACGCATGGAGCAATCTCCCTTCGAGAGTTCATTCCCTGAGGCAGAATGATTTTCCACCGCGGTGAATATCTTTGCCATAAACTGCGCGACTTATGGAGAAGACCTTGGTGTATTGGACCCTGATGCTCCCGAGTGATGTGGAGGCAGAACGCCGAATCAGCGTCCCCAAGTCCGAGCGGAAGAGCATATCCCAAAGCTCAGATCGGTATCGGGAAGTCGGTTTCTCATCCGCCACACTTGACTGAGGGAGGTTCATGATGCCCACCCCGACCTGACCAAGCAGGCGACCTCAATAGGTAATCGGTGGCCGGCGCGACACTTTTAATGTTTTAGGACACTGGTAATCCGGAGGTGGGTACAAAATTAGTCGCGCCGACTATGTTACGGTCATAAGACTTTGCCTTCCAAAATCTCAATTTAGATTGTCCTCATTCTGCTCCGCATGTTCCGCCGATCGAGTTGGCTAAATGGAGCAAGAATCGCGTTCGGCACGGTAATACTGAGATGCTGCAGCTTGGACGCGGTTCTTATTGTTTGTCGCTGCAAGCTGTTCGAGTTTACTGGGGGGTAGTGGCTCAATTTGAAATGCAAGCCTATCGCGCCCCGTGAGAATCCGTGGCATCATGGATGTATGCCGAAACCGTTAGGCGGAAAGCGCGATTTTTTCCAGATTGCCCGGGAAGTAGTTGAGCAGGCTATCGGTGAGCAGATGGACGGCAGCCCGCTCCCTGATCCTAACGCTGGTAAGAATCCATCTGCCGTTGCACTCGGAAAGCTCGGGGGGGCTAAAGGCGGCTACGCCCGAGCCAAGAAGCTCAGTCCTGCTAAGCGGAAGGCAATCGCCAAGAAAGCCGCATCTTCGCGCTGGAAGAACCAAGACTCATAATAAATCATTCCGATTCCCTTCCAATCCATCTTCCACGAATCCCGATTGAATCATTTGACAATCCATCGACTTGCGCGATACGATTGCGACAGTAATCGAGGATTTGCCAATGTTAGACATTCGTCCCGAGCTTAGGGAGAGATTAAAGAGGAATCAGGATAGGCGCGAGAAATTGCGCCAAGAACTGGCCGAATTGGATACGAACGACGAGGGATTGCGCACAGTCCTAGAATCCGAAACGGCCATCTGGAATAAACTCTCTCCACCTCAGCTTATTTTGCCGCAGCCCGACATTCCGGCCAATGGTAACAACGGCGCTGGCACCTTGCCAGAGTTATTGCAGGAGCTACTGGCCAATCGAGCGCAAACAATGGAAGAACTGAAGACTGAGCTAACTCGTCGGGAATACCCGTTTGGGGAAAAGTCTCCTGGTCGCGTGGTGAACTTTGCTTTGGTGAATTTACAGAATCACGGCGTAGCCAGAAAACGTGAAGATGACAGTTGGGAGCTTGTCGAAGGAGGAAGACCAATAAATTAACGGGCTGCTCACGTGTGGCAGCCCGTTTATGGCGGTGTGGCGAAATAGCAAACGCGGCGGTCTTTAAAACCGCTTTCCGGCAGGAATTGCGGGTGCAAATCCCGTCACCGCCATTTAGTTCTAGCTGCAGGCTTCCGAGGACACAAGCCAAGCCGTATTGGAGGACGGCATAGCAGTGAGTCTCGGAGGAGAACAGGTGACCAGTGGTAAGAACACTGTCCACCGTTATAACCATCAGATCGGGTGCAACCGTTCTGACCATTATCCTGACGGCCTCTGTTCACATCGTGAATGGGGAGCCGTCAGGCTCTTTGATGCTTGCTTCCCTAGTATAACCGCTCAGTCAAATTTCTCTTCCATAAAAGACTTGACATCTTGCACGCTCAAGCATATATTTCAATTACGATGAATCGACTAAGCAAAGAACAGCAGACACGAGTTGTGGCGGCACTGGTGGAAGGAAACAGTCTCCGCTCCACGTCCAGAATGACGGGCGTTGCGCGGAATACCATCACCACGCTGTTGCTGGACTTGGCTGATGCCTGTGCGGAATATCATGACCGCTGCGTTCGCAATGTCCGCGTGCGGCGCTTGCAGTGCGATGAAATATGGGCTTTCGTCGGAGCCAAGAAAAAGAACGTGACCCCAGAACAAGAGCAAGTGGGATGGGGAGATGTTTGGACGTGGACGGCAATTGATGCCGACACCAAGCTTTGCCTCAGTTATTACGTGGGCGACCGTGGAAGGCACTCTGCGTACAATTTCATGAGAGATTGCGCCAACCGCATCACTGGCCGCCCCCAGATCACCACAGACGCGCACAGGCCCTATCTACAGGCCATTGAAGATGCGTTCGGAACGGAAGTGGATTATGCTCAGCTTCACAAGATTTTCGGAGCTTCCCCAGAGGAAGGGCGCTACAGCCCGGCAACGTGCATTGGCTGCGAAATGAAAACCGTGATGGGAGACCCCAACCCGAAGCATGTCAGCACGTCGTTCGTGGAACGTCAGAATCTCAGCATGAGGATGGGCATACGACGTTTCACACGTTTGACCAATGCGTTTTCTAAGAAAGTTGAGAACCATGCCGCGTCGGTCGCGCTTTGGTTCGGATATTATAATTTCTGCCGTGTGCATCAAACCCTGCGCGTGACACCGGCTATGGAAGCAGGCCTGTCCGATCACGTTTGGACGATGGACGAATTCGTGGCCCTACTTCCCAAGACTGAATCTGTCAGCAGGAAATAAGGAAATCTCTGATTCTAAAAGCTTTAGCTTAAAACATTGACAAAAGTGCTAAACTGTAAGGTTGTTGGACCACCTCCTCTTGCTCGTCACACGACATCGAACAGATTGGAAGAACTTATATGGCAGACGTACACGATGTAGCCGCGTACATCCTGCGAGAACGCGGTTCCATGACCGCGCTGAAACTCCAAAAGCTGGTTTACTACAGTCAGGCGTGGTCCCTCGTTTGGGACGAGGCCCCCATTTTCCCTGAGCGGATAGAAGCATGGATTAACGGACCCGTTGTAAGGGACTTGTACGAGATTTACCGGGGACAATTTCGTGTGACAGAAGACTCTCTCGGAGACCCCGACGCGCTCAGCAAAGATGAAGAAGAAACCGTCGATGCGATCATAAAGTTCTACGGAAAGATGTCTTCCCAGCAACTCAGCGACTTGACGCATCGTGAAGACCCTTGGAGAGACGCTCGTCGCGGTCTCGCTCCTACTGATCGCGGAAGTCGTGAAATCAGTCATGCCTCGATGGCTGAGTATTACGGCAGTCTCTAGCCCTCTCATCGCCGTGGGAAAAAATAACAAGAAACTGCCAACAGCTCGGGACGTTCCATCGCGGGAGAAGTTACCAAAATCTTCTCCCGCAGAGAGCTTTTATGATCGCCGTCCATCGTGGCGAGTCGGGCGAATGGAACTAATTGATCCTTTCGGATGGCATAAAGTACCTGCTGCTAAGCTATACGAAATCCGCGACAAACTTGCAGGGTTTGAAGGGCAAACATGGGGCGACATCATCATGAAAAGCCAGAACAACCACCATTTCATGACCTCCACAAGCATTTGTGATGAAGCCCAGGGGCGCTTGGGTTCGCTTCATATGGAAGACACCGATTCTCTGTTTTCGCTTCGACTGACCGGCCCTGAGCGAATCTGGGGAATTTCTCGATAACGGGGTATTACTCCTTCTATGGTGGGACCCATTTCATCTGGTTTATCCGGTTCCACGCGGCGGGCGATAGCCCCTGTTGAAATCAAACTGAGCCACTACCTACTGGGGCGATTTGTTGACAGGATGGAGTTCAAGGTTGAGAAGGTATTTATCGCATGTTTTTGGCTGCGCTGTGGGCTATAGCTGACAGATTCAGGGGATTTGACGATACCGAGTTCTGCTGAACTAGGCTAGGACAGCCCGGTTACAAAAATGTTATGCAATTACTCGATCGCGGACTATATTGAGTTCCCTAACCAAGATCTGAGTGTCGAAAGCCGAGTTAAGCATGTCCTATCTTCTCTTGCTGGACCGAAGGTCCTCAGCTACCCGTTTCACGAATGCGATCATCAGTCTCCTTCTTCTGATGATGACCGGGTGTGCATTGCCTCGCAGGGCAGTGGTGCTGCTCGCGTCCGCTCCGGACGTCCGATTCGCCCACAACTTGGATCCGATTCCCGGTGCATGGAACGATAAACTCCTGCGGGTAAATACTCTGGATGCGCGGGGCAAGAAGACCCTCCCGGAAACCGGCGGCGACCCTACGCATCACCATCCCTTTGAGCATCAGCATACCGCCACTTCCGGAGCGGCCATTGGGGCCCAGCAACCGCTCGGTCTGCAGAACCAGGGAGCGAGCGCGACGCATGTTCACGTCATCCAAAGCCAAACACAGTCGACCACCGTAACCGGCGACGCCAGTACGGTTCCGCCGTCGACGGAATTATTAGCGTACATCCTACAGAAGTCACTTCGTCATGTGCATCCGGGCGTCATCGTTGCGTATACAGGCTCAGTCGTTCCGCCGGGATGGAGCTTGTGCGACGGGAGCAACGGGGCGCCGAAACTCAATGACATGTACATCGTCTTGCGGAAAAACGGGCGATCGAACACGCCGGTCGGAGAGAACGATCCACGCCACGATGCGACCCACAGCCACACATGGTCGACGGCTACAACCGACCCCAATGTCGGTACGAACACGGGCTTCTTTGGGGGGATGCCGGGACCGCAAAACGGATTTTCTGTAAGCTCGCTTTCTCATCACCATGCAGCGACCGAGCCCACGGCGTGGCAGGGTATGACAGAACCGGACGAAACTCCGCCGCGGCCTCCGACGCTTGCGATCCATTTCATTATGGCCGGTGCCGCGGCCAAGAAGATGCCTGCAGGGGCAATCTTGCCTTATATGGGGAAATCCGCACCGTCGGGTTGGTCGCCTTGGACAGCTTGGAATGGGAATGCAGTTCAAGGGCGGTTTCTTGCAGGGGCTTCTTCGGTAAATGCTCCAGGAAGGACATATGGAACGGAGACTCACACGCACTTCGTAGTGATGAACCACCACATTGAAATGAGTGCACCCCAGGATGACACCGGCACGCAGGTCGCCAGCGACAAAGGGCCCGCGATGGCTATCGCCGCCCACGCTCATGTTGCAAACACGGGCGGGACGTCCGGTAACGGCGAGAAGGTGGAAACCGGGCCCGCGACCAGCATTCCGCCGTTTGTTTCGCTGCTTTTCATTCGCAAAGACAAGTGAGGACCGCATGTCGAATACCAGCGTGACATATCACTACCAATTTGGAGTGGCTCTTGATGAATCCGGGTTCAACCTCGTGAGCGCGGGGCTTTGGACGTCGCGGCCCGAGCTGTTCAGCTACTCGACCGACATCACCGTCAAGCCTGCCGATCAAGGTCCACCGGCATCGCTCGCGCACGTGCTGACGGTGTATGCCGTGGCGCATAGTCCTTTCTCGATCAGCTTGTATCCGGTAGCGGCCCTGCCCAATCTTCCGCAGGACTCGTTTCTGCTGCAAGGTGATATCGATTTCAGCCTTACCGACAACATCCTGGGCACGATCACAAGGATCGGAATTACGTTTCAATCGCAGGCAAATGTTCAGCTTTCGAATGGTAATGCGCAGATCTTCGTCCTCAAGTTCGACTTGACAGACATTCGCGGCGAACAGCCTGCCCCGGCCATTGCGCCCGCAGTCCCCGCCGCTGGAGCACTCGCCCCGGCAGACGATGGAGCTCTAGGACGCACATTCGTAGCCATCGTCCAATATCTTTCCCAACTCTATCTGCAGGTCGCCCTGGAAAAGGCGGTGGTCCAGTTTCCTGTGCCACGTCTCGACCAAATTGCAGGATTTGGGATGCTGGGCGCTCTTCCAGTTGACGGAATCTATATCCGGAACAAGGCACTTTACATCGATGTCGGCCAGGATCTGGGGACGCCTATGGCGTTTCCGCTCGCCCCGGCCCAGCCCGTAGACCTTCGAATAGGTATCTCCGCCAGTGGAATGACTAGGATCATTGGAGCTTTCCTGCCGGTGCCCGTGCCGCTGGAACTGGGCAACAACGGAACGACGCTTCATCTGACCAGCAACCTGGTTATTCCGGAGATTGATTTCAAGCTGACTGCTGGCGCGGGGAAGATACCCGTGGCTGTGCACCTGTCAGGCGCGATGAACCTTCATGTACAGGTGCCAATCCCAATCTTGGGCGGTACGTTCAGTTTTGATGTGCCCATTCCTATCGATCCTCTCACTCAATACGCGGGGAGCGTAGTGGCTACGCTTCAGGTCGATCAGTATCCCGCGGTGCAAGGCGCGCAGATCAAGCTGCGCGTCACTCCCGATGTGCATTTTTTCGATGACTGGTATGCGCTTGTGGTCACCGATTACCGCGACTACCTTAGGAAAGCCTTCCAGAACGCAGCGAACAATGCGGTGGATGAATTGGTCGGAAGCAGCTTCTGTCACATTCCAATTTTGGGGTGGATTGTCTGCGGAACGATCAATGTGATTGCGCAGGTAGCTGGCTATCTTGTGGGCGCAGTGCTGGATTTCTTTGCATCGACCTTTCTGACCGGAATCCTCAATACGATTGGAAGGATCGTGATCCAGTTTTTTCAGACGCCCGCATTCAATCTTCTGAGCTACGATCAGGCATCCATTTATAAGGTCGTGGGGACCTCGGTTGCGAGCGGCCAGGTTGTAATCGTGGACAACGGCCGCGATGCTGACCTTGAAGCCGACCTTTGGTTCCAGCCGCAGGGACTGCCTGTGCCTCCGATTCCGCAGCCTGTGAACCCACTTCCTGCTCCGCAGCCGGAACCTATCCCACCGTATCCTGCTGCACCGGTGTTGCCGATCTATGGAGCTGCGGCTTTTGCGCCAGAGGTTGTGCTGCCCACCCCGGTGTGGACCGATGGGCAGACACAGCATTATGCGATCACGGTCCAGTCGCCGCAGGTCAATGTGATCGGCGAGGGAGTGGTCACATTTTCGCACACGGGACATACATGGCAACTGCGCCACACAGTCACCGACGCGAACGGCAATAAGCTAACGGATGCCTTCGCCAACTATGATGATGCGACGTTCCATCCGCTAACAAGCAATTACGCCAACATAAACGGGAAAACGACTCTACGTGAAGCCGTCGACTTCGTGACCTCGCCCGGCAACGCCTCGGCTTCGCTGGGCTTCGATGGACAGGCCAGCGATCAATACTCGGTAGTGCTGGCAATCGCTGTGGCCACGGACTTCGATGAGTTCTGGATCTATCGCTGGGCACACGGGACAATCTCCGTGGCGCTAAGCGGGAAGTTCGGGCGCATTGCCATCGTAAGCCCGACGGCTGCACAGAATTGGGCACGTGAGATCCCGGTAACTATTTCGATCGCCGCCGGAACTTTGAATTGGGCAGCGCCGGGAGAAGTTGCGGCTCCGACTCCGGTCTGGGTGATCACGGCATCGGATGAGCAGAATCAGATCGTGGCGCAGGTCGCAAAGGATGGTACGGGCCTGTTGCGAATGGTGATCACCGCCGGTGGTACGACTTCTACGGCGGTGCGCCATTAGCCGCTTTGTCTAAGCAAGACAAGAGACATACGCGCAGCTCGAAAGGAGGCCGTAATGCGGATGCTGGTTTTGGGCGATTCCGTCCCTTGGGGCCAAGGATTACTCGATGTGCACAAATACAGCGCGCTGGTCGAGGCGGCACTCCCTGCAGAATTTCATGGCAACCGTGTGAACCTCTCCCACTCCGGCGCAACCATCGGTCAGAGAACGCAGACAATCAGCCACGCTGACGGGGAGGTGCCGATCTCCTGGCCTACCGTTCGGCAACAGGTGGAAGCGGGAGAGCCTACCGACGTGGAGCTTGTGCTCATGAACGGCGGCATCAACGATGTGGACATCCGTAACATCCTAAACCCATGCACCGACTCGATGGATCTCCGGGATGATATTCACAGCTATTGCTACCAGGACTACCTCCAGCTTCTAGCCCAGGCGAGGACGCGTTTTCCCAACGCGTGGATCGTCACTACCGGGTATTACCCAATCCTGAGCGAGCAATCGGATTGGAACTTGCTCTTCCAAGCACTCCCGAGCTTTGGCATCGCAAATAACTTCGTTGCGCCGCGACACTCGGTGCTCGCCAAAATCGTGGCGCTTAGTGAACAGTTTGCCGAGGAGAGTGAAACCGCACTAAAGCAGGCTGTGACAGACGCGAGGGATGTGCGGTCCATCTTCGTTCCGCTTGGGTTTGGACCCGAGAACGCGGTGTTCGCCAAGGAAGCGCTTCTCTTCGGTCTTCAGCCCACTTCACTTGCGCCTGAAGACGAGGTGATCCCGCAGCGAACGACTGAATGCATGACATACTTCCATGATCCACTTGACGTGTTTTCGTTGTTCCAGTGCATCCACGCCTCCGTCGGCCACCCGAACGTAGAAGGCGCGGCGGCAATTGCCAATGAGGTTAACCAGGCGATAACGCGCAACTGTCAGTTCAAATAGCAGAAAAGGAGAGAGACAATGGCGGACCCGCAGGTGGTGATACGGTTTCAGTCGCTAAAGGAGAGCGTGTATGGCACGGATGGATCACTGCATGAGGCGGTCGATGGTGCGCTGGGAGAAGTTGCACAGGACGATCTTGAAAAAGCTCGCTTTGTTGCTGCCTTCAATAACGGGATGGCGGCCCTGCAGCAATCTGACACGGGCGGCACCGTGATGGCGAGCGCGCAGAACGATGTGGCGTCGCGTATCCAGTCCGCGGTGGAGCAGTACGCCCGTGCAGGCGGTCATTTGCAGCAGGTCCGTGCTGCGCAAACGGTCAGGGTGGGTGACAAGACCATCGAGCAGCCCGAACTGCTGGAAGTCAAGTTCGACAGCTTTGACTGGACGCAGTGGGCTTACATGTGGGCCAAATACATGATCTTTAAGCCCAAACGTGCGAACTGGGTTCCGCCATCCGAGGCCCCAACGATCATCCGGGATGACGCAACTGTGGCGGTATTCGGTGATTGGGGTTCGTGCCTCTACGGCGCCCCGCCAATCAGCCAAAGGATCGAGGCGATGGACCGGTGTGATGTGGTACTTCACCTGGGAGACACTTACTACGCCGGGGCTTCGGACGAGGTTGCGCGTCGGCTTGTGGGCAACTGGCCCTTGCGAACGGGCAAGCCGACCCTTCACCGCACGCTGAACGGCAATCACGAGATGTACACAGGCGCGTCGGCTTACTTCGCAGCGCTGCAGGCAGTCCCCTTTGCCGACCAGAAGGCGAGCTGCTTCGGGCTGCAAAATACGAACTGGCTGATGCTTGGGCTGGACACCTCTTTCACCTATGGCGACCAGCACGGCGACATGGATCCGGAGCAGCTGGCCTGGGTCGAACGCATGATCGCCCAGGCCGGGCACCGCAAGGTGCTGCTATTCTCGCACCACCAGATCTACTCGCACTTCGATGCCACCGCGGGAGCTAACCTGCAGGCGTCACTCGGTACCTTACTAGCGAAGAAGGCCATTTACGGATGGTACTTTGGCCACGAACACCGGCTTGTTATTTTCGAGGAGCAGGGGGACTGGGAATTGAAGGCACGTTGCATGGGTCACGGAGGGTTTCCAGAATTCCGGGATACCACGCTGAACGGCTACGATGCCAACAAGTCGCAATGGATTACGCTTGGGGCTCAGGCCCACATACCTGCGGCTACCCTGTGGGACGGCCCGAATCCGTGCATTTGCGACGAGCCATCCGATCCGGTGAAGTACATCCCCCACGGCTATATGTTGCTGAACTTCTCAGGCAACACCGTCAGCGAAACCTTCTTCGACCCAGCAGGGGGCGTTGTTCGGGCAGAGGAGGTGCTGTGAACGATTCATATTCAGATAATCTCAAGGCCCGTTTTCAGAAGACCTTCGGCTCACTGCAGGCAAATGCGCTCGCAATGCGCTCGCGCGCGATCGTCGGAACTGACGCCCTTCCTGCCTCACCACAGGGACAGCTTGCGCTAAGCGCTCTGGAGAAGTTGCGTACGGGTGCCGACCCCGGACCGACGCCAGCGGAGTTCGCCGCGCTCGAGTACATGATTCGCGCCATGCGCCCCTCACCGTTGGTTCACCGAGGTGTGATCGACGCGCAGACCGATCCGGACTTCCTGGCCGCGTTCTCTGACTGGCCCACGTTTACGGCGGGATTCTCCCAGTACAGTTCGTCCGTGGGATGCTTGTTCAAACTGGCTGCCGGTCAGCCGCCGCAGGGTGAGGGCACGGGCTTTCTGGTTGCAAAGGATGTAGCTTTGACGAACGCACACGTACTGGACGCGCTCTCAATGGGAGTTCGCCAACTACAGAAGGGGCAGGCGATGATCCGCTTCGGCTGCGAGGCCGGCGTGTTCGATGCCGATCCGCAGATCGACGTGACCGGCGTACTGGCCGTGCACGCGCTGCTAGACGCCTGCCTGCTCTCGCTTACACCGGATGCAGCCCACGGCACGGCGCTGGCCCTCTCCACGGCAACCGCCAAAGGGGGACAGGATGTGGGCGCAGTCGGCTTCCCCTATCCCGATCCCCGCGACCCAGCCTTTGTAGCCAGCACCTTCGGAAACCAGTTCGGCTTCAAGCGTGTCTCTCCAGGAATGGTCACCGGCCTGCAGACACCTGACCCGACGTCGACCGGCGTTTTTTATCACGACTGCTCTACGCTAGGCGGTAACTCTGGTTCACCGCTCTTCTCGCTAGCAAACGACGTAGTGGTTGGCCTGCATACCGGAGGCGCTTTCATGTGGAAGAACACTGCGATCGACATGGCCGCGCTCACCCCTTGGATCCAGGAGCAAACTGGAGTCGGGAAGCATGCCTAACCGCGCGCTCATCGTCGCGATCTCGAAGTACCCGATGGCGCAGGGCTTGGTGAGTTATAACCTAGACCTCATCCAGCAGGCCGCGATCTCATTTTACAATTGGCTGCGGAGCGCCAAAGGCCTTCAACCGCAGGACATCTTCATTTGTCATGACGGCGTAAGTTTGCCTGATGACCAGCCCACCCAGGTTTCGGATAGCAACGGTGACAACATCCAGCTCGTCTATGGCACGCAGGCACAGGACGTGCGCAACGCTGTGACGGCGCTCCTCACGCTGGGCGCGGACCAGACGGATGAACTCTGGGTCTATTGCGCCGGGCATGGATACAGCTACGGAGCCAATCCAAACGATCCAGGCGTTGGCTTTCTGATTACCTCCGAATTCAGGAACTCGCAGACCAGCGGCGCTGCTTCCATCAACATAAGCTATCTGCAGGCCTTCCTCAGAACTCGGCTCTCGGGCAATCGGCACTTTTATTTCGTGGATGCGTGCCGCACGACCTTCGATGCGGACTCAATCGATCCACCAGGCTCAATCGGCGTCGCATGGAAGGCCTCAAGCAATACTCAGACCCGCGCCTTCAGCCTCTACTCCGCTCCGCCCGGCTACCCGGCTCCTGCGGACAACGCTTTTAACCAGGCGCTGGTGGATGGCCTAAAGGGGAAAGGGCGGGCCAAGATGTGGCTCAGCGACCAGACCTTGTGGGTCACCTTCTCGCGCCTGAGCGACTATGTCCAGCAGGCCCTCGGCCGCCCGGTCGACGGCACGTCGCAGATTGGCGACCAACTGCTCCAGATCAACCCTACCGGCCAGCCTTGCTCCGTGCAGATCTGCAATGCCGTAAACCCAGGTGGGTACACGCTCCGGATCGGCCTCGGGCAGTTCACCCAAACCCAGACATTCGATGCACCAACGTTTAAGGCCCTTCTCGACCCATCGGACCATCCCTACACTTTCACTCTCATGCAAGGGCAAAGCGCCTTCAACCAAAAGTCGCCCGCAGCCACGGTTGCCATCGACATGTACGACCCATACGACCTTGTCTTTGAGCTGCACGCACCCTTGCAAGCTGCCGCTCAATTAGCGCCTGTGCTTGCTGTCGTCCAAGCCGCTCCGTCCGCAGTGTCGGAGCGAGCTTCAGATGGAGACACCGTTAAGGAGACGGCAGCCCCTCTTCCTGAACCGCTCCTGCGACAGGACGCTCTTCCGCAGGTCTCCTTCACTGTAGCCGACAATCCAGAGATACTGGCGACTTTGAGTGTGAATCCGGACTTCCTAATTGGAGACGGAGACCCGCACCCCAGCCGCACTGTGTTGGTGGACAATGCGCTTAAGCTCGTGGATAACGAGAAGCCGCAGAGCGTGAAAGTGATGCCAGGCAGCCATTCTGTCTTGCTGATTGAAGATGGCAGACAGGTGTGGCAGGCGCGCATCACGGTATCACCCGGCGAAACACGGGTCGTGAATGTCGGGTCCACCGCGAAGCTGCGCTTTCAGAGAGAGCTGCTGGCAGCACTCAACCAGACGAACTTCCGGACGCCGGACCTGGCGGACAGTCTGGGGCCTAGTGCGGACTGGGATCCGAACTTGTGGCTGGCCTGGCTGGCCGTTGTGTGGCTGCGGCCAGTCGCCGAACATGCGCCCGAGTTGGCTGCCTTCGCCAACGGCTTCGGCGATCCGCCGGCCGTCACGAAAGGCGGTTCCGCTCTCGCAGTCCTCATCGTCGATGAAGATGGTGCACCTAGTTTCGCGCTTGGCTCTCCCGAGAAGCCAGAGTGGCAGCGACTCGCAGCGCATCCTTCGCTCGGTGGGATGTATTACGTAGTGACGGAAGCTACCCCAGGAGCAGACTACCTCTCGATCCGCATGTCCAAAGGTTCCTCATTCACCTACGCCACAGCGTTCAGTCCGGACGCAGTCACCGCCGCCACAATCTCGCAGGGCGCGACCATGCGCATCCAGCAGTTTGAGCTGCCGATTGGGCCCGTCGACCTCGGCTGGCCAGCACCTGGGTTAGACGATCTTCAAACCATTCGGCTCCTGAGCTCCGCGCAAACCATGTTCTCGCATAAACGGCCGGTTTGGAACTCGGGCTTAATGGCCGCCGCATCGTGGAAGATGTTCGAGCTGGGGCAATGGAAGAATGCTCAGTTGGCCGCGCTATGTGCCCTCGAAGCACGCGCGACGAATTACCCTGATGTGCTGGCGAAGCTGCTAAAGACGTATGCGGCCGGGTCGGTGTTGGGGCTAGGCAGCGACATCGATCTTCTGCGCGAATCTCCACCTATCTCCGCACTCGCCCGTCCGCTGCTGCTTGCCGCCTTTCTCCTAAACTCTGACAGCGAGAAGGCCATCGGTTTACCCAGCGGACTGATCGATTACCACGGTCTGTGGCTCTCCTGGTACGGAATTGCGGCATCGAGCCATCGGTGAAAGCCTTGTAACAGCTAACACGGCGTTCAGAGTTTTCGCCGGGCTCTAGGGAATCTCTGAATTACGCTCGTGGATAAGGCCGAGACTGAACTTGAAGGCTAAATACAGATCCGCGGCTTGATTCATGCTCGCGATTTGTGTCCTCGGAGTTGCCGAAGTGGGTTTTCAGGCGTTCTCGAAAGACACTATGCCACCGGCTATAGCAGCTTCTTGCGAACCATGTACAGGTTTACCAAGGCACAGGTGGCAAACAATCGGTTAGCATTCTTCGCCAGTCCTCGGTAACGCACCTTCACGAATCCGAACTTCAGCTTCATCACCCCGAACACGTGCTCCACCTTGGAGCGCACCGTCGACTTGACCCGGTTCTTCTCCCGCTCTACTTCGTCGGTGTAGTACTTAAACCGGTAACGGCGATGGGTGCAGTCCTGCGCCTGCGGTGCACATTCACGAATCACCTCGGTCTGCCCGCGATACGCCTGATCGCCCCACACCCGCGTCTCCTCTCCGTGCAACAGTTCCGGCAACACGGTCGCATCCGCCACATGGGCTGGCGTCACCAGCGCGGTATGAATCAGCTTGGTCTTGCTGTCCACTCCCACGTGCGCCTTCATCCCGAAATACCACTGCTTGCCTTTCCTCGTCTGGTGCATCTCGGGATCGCGCTGCTGCTCACGATTCTTGGTCGAACTGGGCGCATGGATGATGGTGGCGTCCACGATCGTTCCCGTCGTAATCCGCACTACCCGGTTCTGCAAGTGCAGGTTCACCGCTTCCAGCATCTGCCCTCCTAGCTGATGCTCTTCCAGCAGGTGGCGGAACTTGCACACCGTGGTTTCATCCGGCACCGGCTCCCGTCCCAGGTCAATGCCCACGAAGCCGCGCATCACCGCCGAGTCGTACAGTGCCTCTTCCACCGCCGGATCCGACAGGTTGAACCACTGCTGTAGAAAGTAAATCCGCAGCATCCGCTCCACTCCCACCGGTGGTCGCCCGTTGCTCCCTGTCGGATAATGCGGTTCGATCAGCCCACACAACTTAGCCCACGGCACTACCTGTTCCATCTCTTCCAGAAACAATGCCCGCTTGGTCTTTTTGCCGAACCGCCCAAAGCCAGTCGCCATCGCCAGTGTCCTCTGCTTCATGCTGGCCTGACTCTATCGATATCTTCTGTGGAAAGGGAGAGCTTAATCAGAGTCTCCCTAGGCAGAGTTTTTACGGCTTCGGTCAACAGCGACGTTCAACTGCGAAGTGCTCTCCCAGAAGCTGCTTGCTTCGACTCTATTGGGTTGCATCGCATCACTTCGGTTTGTCGACACGATTCAAAGTACTTGGCAGAAACGATTCGAGCGTGCCGACGGCTACACGTCCCGAATCTCCAACTCCATGGCCAAAGCTGAATGGCGACAGCATCCCGTCCTTTCTCCTATATTGCAAAAAGCCGACTTCCCAATACTCGCGATAACTCCATGTTGCGAATAGCATTATCAAGGCTCTTTGATCCACGAAGTTCTCTCAAAATTTCGGAGTAACGATAAGCGTGCATTTGCCAGACAGACGCAAAAAAAACGGTATTTGTTCCTTGGGAGCATGCAACTGGCTCGCGTTAAGCAGGGCGGCAGCTACAGCCCGCGCCAACATTGGTGCTTCAAAGAGAGCCCGCTTTTGGGAGCAAGGGTCTGGGGCCTGCGTACAGATCATTGATGACGTTCGGCCAAGCCGACGATCGCGTTTACGAGTTTACTGATTCCGGTAGTTTGGTCTGGCCCAGCTGTGGAAGTTAAGTTTGGCCCACCTTCAGAGTAGCGAGATACGCTGCGTGGCATGGAGCGACGCAAGCGTAGCTGGCTAACCAGGAGGCAGAAG
>Ga0182013_10002575_pt1 | contig 23652 bp, 21 predicted proteins | sample 612S2MmetaG_FD_120487 | JGI IMG/M metagenome (GOLD analysis project Ga0182013, IMG submission 120487) | Permafrost microbial communities from Stordalen Mire, Sweden - 612S2M metaG | ecosystem: Environmental > Terrestrial > Soil > Wetlands > Permafrost | place: Sweden: Stordalen | collected...
GGCCGCGGCGCGCTTCGCCGTTGACGGAAAGTTCGACGGGTACGTTTCCGTCGGCGGCGGTTCGGCGATCGACACGGCCAAGGCGGCGAATCTCTACGCCACCTATCCCGCCGACTTCATGACCTATGTCAACGCGCCGATTGGGGACGGACGGCCCGTGCCCGGTTCGCTCCGGCCGCACATCGCGTGCCCGACGACGAGCGGGACCGGCAGCGAGAGCACGGGGATCGCGATCTTCGACCTGGTTGCCATGCGCGCCAAAACCGGGATCGTTTCGCGCCGGCTCAAGCCGTCACTGGGTATCGTGGATCCGGACGTGACGCGCACGCTTCCCGCGCAGGTCGTCGCATCGAGCGGATTCGACGTGCTCAGTCACGCGCTCGAATCGTACACCGCGCTGCCCTTCACGCGCCGCACGCGGCCGGCCAACGGCAGCGCGCGGCCGCTCGCGCAGGGCGCCAATCCGTTCAGCGACATCGCCTGCCTCGAGGCGCTCAGATTGCTCGGCCGCCACATCGTACGCGCGGTACACGATGCGAACGATGACGAGGCGCGCGAGCAAATGATGTTCGCCGCGACGCTCGCCGGCATCGGTTTCGGCAACGCCGGCTGCCACGCACCGCACGGTATGTCGTATGCCGTCTCGGGACAAGTTCGAGATTTTCGACCCGCCGGCTACCCGCAGGACGAGGCGATCGTTCCGCACGGCATGTCGGTCATCGTCAGTGCGCCGGCGGTCTTTCGATTTACGGCCCAGGCGTGCCCAGGCCGCCACCGCGAAGCGGCGCGCGCGCTCGGCGCGGACGTCAGCGGCGTGGACGACCAGGATGCCGGACTCGCGCTCGCCGGACGGATCATCGAACTGATGCGCGCAACGGAGATTCCCAACGGATTGGCCGCTCTGGGGTACACGCCGACCGACGCCGACGCCTTGACGGAAGCCGCGTTTCCGCAGCGCCGCTTATTCGCAAACAGCCCGCGTGAGGTCTCGCGCGAAGATCTTCATCATTTGTTCGAGGCGGCGATGGACTACTGGTGACACCTTCTCGCCGACGCTGCGGCGGTTGACATCGCGCAGGACGGGATGCTAACCTGGCGCATGGTCTTGTGCCTGCATCTTGTCACATGTCGCTGTTGCGCTTCACGGTCGATACGGAAGAGCGTTGTGGGCGGGTAGCTTCTTCTTCGATTTCTCCCTGCTGCGCAACCCTCTGCCAAGTCCGGCGGGGGGTTTTCCGTCTCTTCGAGGTTGAAAGGCAGTCGTATTGGATATTGCGTCGACGCGGGCGTCACCGTCGACCCGGACAAAAAGGTGGTTCCGCGCCACGGCTTACTCGAATCAGCTCTTGAGCATCGCCTCTGTTTGCTTGGGGTTTCTTGCGTGGCAGCTGCTGCACGCCTCGGCGATCATATCGCCCGAACTGCTGCCGGGGCCGGGTGACGTTTTCAATGCATTGGTTGAGATCGTGCGGACGGGCTATCGCGGAACGACGCTTGGACAAAACATCTTATCGACGCTGGGCCACTGCGCGAGCGGATTTCTCTTGGCTTGCATCACGGGCATTCCGCTCGGCCTGTGGATGGGAATGAGCCGCCCGGTCGCCGCCGCGGTTGATTACATCGTGCAGTTCATGCGGCCGCTGCCGCCGCTCTCGTACCTCATCCTGCTCATCCTTTGGTTCGGAACGGGCAATACGTCGAAAATCGGCCTATTGTATTTAACCGCCTTTCCGATCATCGTCAGCAGCGCGATGGCCGGCGTTCGGAGCGTGAAAACGCAAAAAGTTCAGGCTGCCTTCACGCTCGGCGCGTCGCGTTGGCAAGTCTTTCGTTATGTCGTGTTCCCGTCGGCGCTGCCGACAATTTTCACCGGCACGCGAATCGCTCTCGCCGCTGCCTTCTCGACCGTGGTCGCAGCGGAACTCATGGCCGCCACCGACGGGCTAGGCTGGATGATCGTTTCGGCGAGTCAATTTCTGCGCAATGACATCATCATTCTGGGCATCATCATTCTCGGTGTCATCGGGTTGTCGCTGAACCGGCTCGTGCTCGCGCTCGAGCAGGCAACGGTTCACTGGCGCGGTGTCGAATGAATCGCGCTGCCGCGCGTATCTTCTCTGGGGGCGAATGGCGCTTCACGCTTTTGAGCGTTGCGATTTTGGCGGCGGCATGGGTGGCCGTCACCTCCAGCGGCCTCGTGCGAGATCTGTTCCTCCCCGGGCCGGCGCTGCTGTGGTCGGGATTGGTCGATCTGGTCGAAAACGGCTACAAGAGCCGCCCGCTCTGGATGCACTTCGCGTTCAGCATCGAGCGTGTGCTGCTGGGCTTCGGCACGGGAGCGGTGTTCGGCATCGTGCTCGGTCTCGCCATGGGATACTATCGCAAAGTCGACGCCATCTTCAGCCCGTACGTCGAGTTCCTGCGGCCGCTGCCGCAGCTTGCGTACCTGCTTCTGCTCATCGTTTGGTTCGGCATCGGCGAAACGCCGAAAATCGTCCTGCTTTTCCTCACGGCGTTCCCCGTCGCCGCGGTCGCAGCACGTGATGGTGTGCGCAATACGTCGCAGCTGCGCATCAAAGCAGCCCGTTCACTGGGCGCGAACGAATTCCAAATCTTTCGCTATGTGATCTTTCCATCGGCGCTCAGCGACATTTTCACCGGTGCACGACTGGCGATCGGCATCGTCTATGCGACGTTGATCGCGGCCGAGATCATCGCGGGCAGCACCGGCATCGGCTGGATGGTGTTCGACGCGGGCCGCTACTTGCGATCAGATTACGTTTTCGTCGGTATCGGGCTGATCGGCCTAACGGGGCTAGCCCTCGATCGGCTGATTCTGGCGATCGAGAAGCGCACGATCCACTGGGCCGGAAAGTGATTGACACGGCGTTCAACCGAGTGCTAATCTGGCTCATGACCTCGCGCACATGTCTCTGCCCGTGCAGCTGTCGCGTTCAATTGACGCGGACCCGGGAGAGTTTTGTACGCACGTAATTTTCATCGATCCATCGCCGCTGCGTGAACCCTCTGCCGAGTTCGGTGGAGGTTTTTTTTGTTTTGCCGTTTTGTGAAGTCCACCAACGAAACGGCCCTTTGAAAGGAACCTCGTGAGCGCATCTCTGTCAAAGTCGAGTCGCACGATCGACCGTCGCACGTTCTTGCAAACCACCGGGCTCGGCGTGGGAGCGGCCGCGCTCGGCCTCCCGCTTTCGCTACCGGCATCTGCCGCCGCCCCCGCCACGACCAACATCGCCTTTTTCACGGAGACGAAGCCGACCGAGATCGCCAAGGGTCTGGGCTGGTTTGCCGAGGGGACGAAGGGCAAGATCAACTGGAGCGAGGTCGGGAGCGGCGCCGAAATCAACACGGCAATCGCGGCAGGCTCCGTCGACATTGGCCTCGGCATCGGCTCAGCACCCACGGCGGCGGGCATCAGTCAAGGCATTCCCTACCAACTCGTCGGCATCATCGACAACATCGGTCCGGCCGAGGAATTAACGGTGCGCAAGTCGGCGAATATCAAGACGCCGGCCGACCTCAAGGGCAAAAAAATCGGTGTCCCGTTCGGGTCGACGTCGCACTTTCGTTTGTTGGGCTTCCTTAAAGAGAACGGCTTGACGGAGAGCGACGTGACCGTTCTGGACCTGCGGCCGGACGCACTGGTCGCGGCCTGGATTCGGGGCGACCTCGACGGCGGTTACGTCTGGAGCCCGGCAAAATCGAAGCTGCTGGCTAACGGCGGCGTTGCGTTCCCCACGTACCAAAAGCTCGACGCGGCCGGCTATGTCATCGCCGACCTCATCGTCGCGCGCACCGCGTACGCGCAGCAGTATCCCGAAGCGGTCAGCGGTATTCTGCGGGCCTACGGCCGCGCACTTACGTTATGGAAAACTAAACCCTCGGACGCGGCCGAGATCGTCGGCAAGCAGGCCGGTGTGAGCACCGAAGTTGCGCGTCACGACCTCGACGAATACGATTTCGTGCCGCTTCGCGAGCAGCTGTCGGCGACATGGCTGGGCGCGCCGGGGCATCCCGGCCAGTTCACCGCGGTGCTCAAACGTACGGCGGATTTCTTGGTCGAACTCAAGAGCATCCGCTCCGCGCCCGACCTGGCCGCCTTTCAGACCGCGGTCAACACGAGCTTTCTCGCGCAGGCCGCAAATGCTTGATCGCACGCTCGCGTGCGTATGATGCGCTGGTCCCGTACGTGACGAATGCGCCGTTCGTCGAATTCGACGATCTGTCGATCGAGTTTACATCGAGTGACGGACCCGTCTTAGCGCTCGACCACGCTTCGCTGCACTTCGAGGAAGGCGCGTTCGTCTGCATCGTGGGACCGTCGGGCTGCGGCAAGACGACGTTGCTCCAAACGCTCGCGGGATTTCTCAAGCCGACTGGCGGCAGCGTTCGGCTCGACGGCCGGGTCATCGACGGACCCGGCGCCGACCGCGGCGTCGTCTTCCAGCAGCCGGCGCTTTTTCCGTGGATGACCGTGGCGAAAAACGCCGGTTTCGGTTTGATGGTGCGCGGCACCGCCGAAAGCGAGCGGCAAGCAGCGGTCGAATCGTACCTGCGGCTGGTGGGTTTGTGGGATTTCCGCAACCGTTATCCGTACGAACTCTCCGGTGGGATGCAGCAACGACTGGCGATCGTGCGCGCGCTGGTCAACGATCCCAAGGTGTTGCTCATGGACGAGCCGTTCGGCGCCCTCGACGCCTTAACGCGCGAAAAAATGCAGGAAGAGCTGCACGCCGTCTGGCGCCGCACGAAGAAGACGATCGTTTTCATCACACACGGCGTTGAGGAGGCGGTCTACCTAGGCACCGACGTCGTCGTAATGTCGCCGCGGCCCGGGCGGATTCTCGAACGCCTGCCCCTTCCGTTCGCCCGCAACGGCGAAGACCGTGACATTCGCTCGGTCAAGTCGAGTCCGGAGTTCGTCGCGCTGCGCGAACACGTCCTGTCGCTGATCTGGAAGACAGCCGACGCCTTCTAGACACGCGGCTTGCGGCGAAGCCGCCCCTCTACACCGCGATCGTCGTGCCGTGCATCGACTGCGCCGGCGGGAATGCCATGGCAGCGACAAAGACCTTCGTGAACTCCGGATCGGTTGCAAGCTCGGCCGACTCGACGGCTCGGGTCACGGCGAGCAGCGCGCCGCGGGCATCCGCGTTGACGAGCAGCGATTCGGCGCCGGTGCGCGCGGTGTTGCCGACAAACGTGACTTTGCCCTCGAGTTCGGGCGGAAACAGACCGATGTCGATGAGGCTGCGCGTCGTGAGGTGGTAGCCGAATGACCCTGCGACCAGTGCCCGGTCGAGTTCCGCGGGCGCAAGACCGTTGCGGGCGAGCATCGTGTCGATGCCGGCCCGGACTGCCGCCTTCGCCAATTGCACTTGCCGGATATCGCCTTGGCTCAGATACACGTCGCCCGCCAAGTGAAAAACGGTTTTGCCGTCGCGCTGGCGGAAGCGAGCACGCAGCGCCGGCGAAAGCTGCGTGACCTTGCGCGTGAACCGCCCCGAGCTTTCGATAACGCCGGCAACGACCATCGCCGCGAGGGCTTCGATCAAGCCGCTGCCGCAGATCCCGACGGCGTCCGCATCGTCGATGGTCGCCAAGCGGATGTCGTCGCCGTCGAGCGCGACGCGCTCCACGGCACCGCGAGCGGCACGCATGCCGCAAGCGATGTTCATGCCCTCGAAGGCCGGCCCCGCAGCGGTTGACGTCGCTTGCAGCCGGCCGTCCCGCGCCAACACCATCTCGCCGTTGGTGCCGATATCGACGAACAGCGTGACCCCGCCGGTGTTCGGCAGATCGGTCGAGAGCACGCCGGCGGTGATGTCCGCGCCGACGAATCCCGAGATGAGCGGCGGGAAATACACCTCGGCGCACGCAGCCACACGCAGACCCAGCGATCCCGCGGCACGCAACTCGTCGCCGGCGAGCGCCGGCGTGTACGGAAAGCGCCCGAGCGGTTCGGGACTGACGTTGGCGGCAAGATGCATCATGCAGGTGTTGCCGGCAACGACCACTTCGTAGATCCGCCGGCGCGGAATACGCGCCTCCGCGGCGAGCAAACCGATCATGCGGTCGATCTCGGCCATCAGCTCGTCGTGCAGCAGCGCCAAGCCGTCCGCTTGCGATGCGATCTGCACGCGCGACAACACGTCCTGAGCGTGGGCAACCTGGGGATTGAGCGCCGCGACGGAACCGACGCGCGCTCCGGTGCCCAGATCGAGCAGCGAGGCAACCAGCGTCGTCGTTCCGATGTCGACCGCGACGCCGTAGAGACGGGTCGTGGTGTCGCCGTTTTCCTCGGCCAACGTCCGATCTCCCGAACACACGATCGTGCGCCGCCGCTCGCGATCGTAGCTTTTTCGAATGGCCGGCCGCACCGGCAGATCCAGTCGCAGACCGTCTTCGAGGATCCGCAGGCCGCGCTCGCCCGAGCCCGGCAAGATAACGTCAAGATCGCCTTCGACGAGCGTACTGCACAAGAGTACGCCGCCTTCCGCGACTTGTTCGGTCGAAAGGCCGCGGGTCGAAACGATGCGCGCTCGCGTCTGCCCAAGAGCGTCCAAGCGCACGCGGCACTTGCCGCACGTGCCGACGCCGTTGCACGGTGCCTCCAAGCGCACGCGAGCCAGTCGCGCGGCATCGAGCAGCGTGCCGCCGACGGGAACCTCCGCGCTCGCTCCGGCGGGCAGGAACGTGACGATCGGCATGCGTCAGGCGCGATGCCCGGTTTTCACCGCGCCGGTCATGGCCCGAATATTGTCGAGACCCGTCGAAGTGCTCAGTCCGCAGGCGGGGGCGACGATGTCGACGCCGTCGCGCACGAGCCGCTCGGCGCTGCGCCGAACCTTGTCCGCGTCGCCGAACTCCAGCAGCGCGGTGCTGAGGTTTCCCATCGTATTGATGTGCGGGTAGTCCTCTTTGAGCCGCACCAGGCTCACTTTCGCGTCGACGCTGATCGCATCGGCATGCAAAGCGGCAAGGAAGTGGCGACTCCGGCTCATATCGCCACAGATGTGGACGATGACGGGCTTGCCCGCCGCATGCACCGCATCGCACAGAATGTTGAGGTAGCGCACCGCAAATGCGCTGAAAATCGTCGGCCCCAAGATCTCGCCGGTCGCCGTGGGATCGCCGATTGCGATCACGTCGGCGCCGTTGCGAGCAACTTCTTGCGCGTAGGCGACGAGCAGCTCCGTGATATAATCGAGCACGCGATGCGCGTCGCGCGGTTTGGTGCGCAATTCCTTGAGGAAGGTGAGCGGATCGACGACCGAGGCAGCCGTGCTGATCGGTCCGGAGAGGGTCGCGATCACCGGCACGTCGGGGTTGCGCGTTTTGAGGGCATAGGCGGCTTGAATGACCGTCCCGATGCGTCCGCTGCGCACGAGTTGCCGAACGTCGTGAACCTCGACGTCGCTCGACGAGGAGTACGCCTCCGCCGCGATCTTCGGCTCGCACGAAAGCGACCCGGGGTCGATGCGGCTGCCCAGCACCTCCGGCTCGACGGTCATGCAGAACGGCACCCCGAGATTCTCGAACCCCGTGGTCGCGCGCACGCGTTCGGCGAGTTTGGCCATGCTCTCGGACGAAAAATGCGCCGCCGGGAGTTTGGGCGAGTCGTCATCGTCCATCACGCCGACGACCGCCGCATTGAGCATGCCGCCCGTGCAGATCACGGGAGGCCGGTCGACTTGCTCGTTGGCGAGCACGCGTACAAGACGTTCGCGCGGCGCAAGCTCAAGCACGAGCGGTTCCCTCCCGCGACAAGACCGCCGCCGAACCGGTCACGGCATCGGTCAGCGCGGCGATGTTGGCCAGGCTGGTGGCACTGGCCAAACCGCATGCCGGCGAGACAACGTCCACGCCACCGCGCGCAAGGCGCGCGCCGACGTTTGCAATTTGGCTGGGCTCACCCTGATGCAAGAGATAGGTGCTGACGTTGCCCACCACGGCCAAGTGCGGAAACGCCTGGGCGAAGTACTGGAGCGATACTGCGGCATCCGGAATGAAACCATCGCAGCGCAGCGTGCGGAGCTGCGCCTCGACCCGGTCGAGGCTGCCGCACATGTGCACGAGTACCCGCGCGCCGGTCTGCGAGATCGCATCGACGAGCCGCTGCAAATGCGGGAGAACGCAGCGTTCGAAGATGGCCGGCCCGGCCAGAGCGGGAGTTACCGTATCTTCGTGAATGGCAATGACGTCGGCACCGGCCGCGACCAACTCACGCGCAAAACCGATCTCGAAGTCCGTGACGTGCTCGACGAGCGCGCGCACATCCTCGGGACGTCTGCGCAGCTCGCGAAAAAACGCATCGGGACGCACGGCCGCGGCCGCGACGCTGACGGGTCCGATCAGATTTCCGATGATCGGCAGATCGTTCGCGGTTGCGGTCAAGCGGCGCACGGCCGCCACGGAGATGCCGATGCGCCCACGCCGCAAACGCTCGTCCGGCGGTACGCGCGGCACATCCGCGCACCGCTCGTAGGGTTCGCGCACGACCCGTGCTTCCGTGGCCTCGTCACCGAGATCGATGACGGCATCGAATGCCTCCGCCTCGACCGTGGTGCAGAGCGGAACGCCGACCGACTCGAACCCGGTGAGACGCGCGGCTTCCAACGCGAGGCCGGCCATCGCCGCCGCATCCGAATGCGCCGCCGGTAAGCGGTAGCCCGAACGGAGGACGACTTCCGCGGGGACGCCGCTCATGCTGCCGCCGGTGCAAACGATCGGCGGGCGATCGACCGGAAGGCGTGCGAGCGCCCGCAGCAAACGGGCGCGACGATCCGCTGTGGCGCTCACCATGCCCTAGTAACGACCGTAGAGCTGGGCGGCCTTGACGATGGTGGCGGCGCTGAGCAGATTGCCGTTGGGCGGAAACTCGCAACCGCTCGAGAGGATGAACCCGCCCTCGGCGATCCGGAACGTCTCGATTTGCTGACGGCATTCTTCGAGCAGATCCGCTTGGCTCAATTCGTGACCGGCCTTGGCGGGGTCGATGACGCCGATGGTCACGACCTTCTTCCCCCACGCCTGCGCATGCGCCGTGAGGTCGGCCGAGCCGTAGGCCGGATACGCGTGCGAAATCGCAACCGGCTTGATGTGCTCGATCACGGCGTCGAAATACACCCCGTTACCGCAATTGTGCACGACGACGGGTACGCCGGCGGCGCGAATCGCGTCCGCGATCGGGGTCATGAAAACACCTTCGAAATCGATCCACGTCTGCTTCTTGAGAATCGAAGCCGAGGAATACAGCGGGTCGAGGACGATGGCGTGCGCTCCCGCCTCCACTTGCGCGACCGCGTACTCGACGAGCACGCCGGTGATCGTGTTCACCGCTTCGAGCACTTGCTCGGGATGGCGGATCAAATCTTTGAACAGTTCGGCATGGCCGCGAATCTGCGACAGCACGCCCAAGGGACCATAGACGAAACCCATGATCGCGACGTCTTTGCCGCGGGCTTCGGCGAGGCCGCGCACGATCTCGATGACGCCGCTGGTGCGGCGCGCTTTGCGCGGATCGAAAGCTCGCACTTTCCCGTAGTCCTGCGCCGTCGGGATGAACGGATTGTCGAAGTTCGGAAGCGCCGTGCTCCAATCGGGGAACAGCACTTCTTGGCCGAAATCTTCGGCTTCGACCGAGAGGTCGACCAGGGTGAGCCAGCCGTCGAAGCCGATCAACTCTTGCGCCGCGAGCAGGCTGGCCGTCGCGGCCTTTGCATCCTGCGACCAGCGCCCGTACGAGATGCCCAAGACCCGGCCCGAGGCGCCGCAGACGAGCGGCGCCGCCGGCACCCGATCGGGCTTTTTGTATTGCAGGGCTAGTCCGACCCGTTCGAGCGACGTCAGCTGATCGCGCTGAGCTGTGGCGGTTCCGTTGGTGCTCATGCCGCGTGCACGACCTCAGTCAGGCGTTTTGCCAGCTGCACGGCGAGCGTCGCCTTGGGCGCGTAGCCGTCGGCTCCGATGCGATCGGCGAATTGCTGCGAGAGCGGAGCGCCGCCGACGATGACTTTGAAGCGATCGCGGATGTCCTCGGTTCGCAGTATCCGAACGACTTGCGCCATCTGATCCATCGTCGTCGTCATGAGCGTCGAAAGTGCGATCACGTCGGCATTCACCTCCAACGCACGATCGACGAACGCCCGGGCCGGCACGTCACGGCCGAGATCGAAGACCTCGAAGCCGGCGACTTCAAGCATGATGCGCACCAAATTCTTGCCGATGTCGTGAGTGTCGCCGGCGACCACGCCGATCACGACCCGGCGACCGCGCACGGCCGATTCCTGGCGGATATGCGGCCGCAGAATCGCGAGGCCGGCGTACATCGCATCCGCGGCAATCAGCAGTTCGGGAACGAAGTACTCCTCCTCGTCGAAGAGCTTGCCGGCCGCGTTCATGCCGGCAATCAAACCGTGTTCGACCGCCGCCCAAGCGTCCAGGCCCAGCGTGACGACCTTCCGCGACAGCTCGGCCGTCAACGGCTCGTCAAGCTCGAGAACCGCGTTGGCCAGGGCCGCATGCAGCTCGTCAGGATCTACGGACATGAAATCTCCTTCTGTTGTGAGCCGCGCGTCCGGACGGCCGCGCGGATTTAGTCATCAGCGAGCTGCGCGACACCGTTCACGAGCTCGATTCTTCCGTGGCTGCAGGCACCGGCGCACGCCCCGCATCCCGCGCAGCGCCCGCTATCGATGCTGATAATACCGTCGACCCGCTCGACCGCATCGTTGAAGCACACTTCCGTGCACGGCGCTTCACAGACATGACAAACCGTACCGGACGGTCCGCGCTCCAAAGCTGGTTGACCGTTACCCGACGACGCGACAAGGGACGACATTGCGCAAGCGGTCTTTCCAATCGAGGCACCGGTGCTCAGAGTGTCGAGCAATCGCGTCGAGCGCTCTGAAACACCGTATCGACATCGACGTTGCAAGCGGGCGAGTCGACGGTCGCGAGATGCTTTCTCAACGAAGGTCCGCCGACGGGACGTGGGCCGCACCCGCCGGTCACAGAACCTTCGAACCATGCATGAGTGTCAAACGAAAGAAGAAATAACGAAGCCCCTCACCGAACCGGCGAGGGGCTTCGTTGCGGAAATAGCGCGGTGCGCTAGTCCGCGGTGAAACTCACCGGCCCGCTACAAGAGGCCTGGTACACCATTGCGATTGCGCACGAAAAAGAAGCATTGGTTCGCATAGTAGCTGCTCGACCGTTCATGTGTCAAGCAGATGAGCGCACTTACTCAAAAGCATGTGCGGTTGCCATTGAATCGTTCGCTCCGCATCTTGCGGGAATGCTCCTCCCGCGCCCTTGGCCGAAATGCCGCGCTGCAACAATCATTCGGCTGCAAATTAGGGACGGCTATAATTCGAGGTAGGTCGTCAAAACACGCGAACGCCCTCGAAATGATCGGCGAGAAGGATCACACCGCAGCGGCATTCCATCGTCCCGGTGCGCGCGTCGCGCTGTCGCAAGTCGCTCCGTGCGCGGGGAGAGAGCGGGAGCGTTCCCGGCCGCTGGACTCCCGCTGCGGTTACCCTCAAATAGGCCGGTCGCCGAGAATCGTCGCACGGCGCATTCGCCGATGCGCCGGATAGTAGTCGGCAAGGGCGTAGTGCTGCGTAAAGCGGTTGTCCCAGAATGCGACCGCGTTGGGCGTCCATTTCCAACGAACTTGGAATTCCGGCTGGGCGATGTGCGCAGTGAAGTAGCTGAGCAGAGCGGTACTTTCGCGGGCGCTCACACCGAGAATGTGCGAGGTGAAGTTCGCATTGACGAAGAGCGCCTTACGCCCGTTGGCCGGATTCGTACGCACGACCGGATGGACGACGGGCGGGTTGTCGGCGTACGTTTTGTCGACGCGATCGGCGATGCCGTACTCAGCGAAACGCTCGGGCCGAAAGGCGCGCGAGAAATCGTGCACCGCTTGCAACTCGGCAGCCGTCTTTTTTAGCGGCTCGGACAACGCTTCGTAGGCCAAGTACGCGTTCGCCCACAGGGTGTCGCCGCCGATCTCCGGGATGATGTCAGCATACAAAACCGACGCTTGCGGCGGCGTTTGGATGTACGACACGTCACTGTGCCAGACATCGTTGTGCCCTCGACGATCGGCATCGTATTCGAGGATCATGATCTCGGGCAATCCGGCCTGCCCCGGATACAGCGGGTGAACGTAGAGTTCCCCGAACCGGCGGGCGAAATCGCGTTGCTGCTCCGGCGTCCAGCTTTGGCGCTCGAAGAACAGCACCAGATGCTCGTCGAGCGCCGCTCGAATCGCAGCGATCGTCGCGGCGTCGAGGTCTTGCGCGAGGTCGACGTGTTCGACGACCGCACCAAGCGCGGGAGCCAGGCGGCGTAGCGAAAACGGCGCAGTGCCGGCGAGCGGACTTTCGACGGTGGTCATGTTATTTGTGTGCCTCCCGAGTTGCAGTAAGTGCGCTGCGCGGCGTCCAGACCACCTGACCGATAACGATAGGGTGAGGAATGAGCGCAAGCTCGCTGAACGTATCCGCGATGGCTTGCTGCTGCCGGACAACTTGCGGCGTGATAAAGGCGATCTCGTAATTGCCGCGCGCGGCGACGACTTTCTCCGCGTCGACGGGCACGCCCGACGCGTCCGCGAGCACGGCGGCAAGCTCGGATTGATGGTGCTCCGCCCAGTGCCAGGCAGCGGTCGTTTCATCGACGATCGCGGTCACCACCGAAGGATAGCGGGTAGCAAAACTCCGCGTCGCCAAGAAGAAAGCGTTCGACGGCGCGACGCCCTCGGCGGTGGTCAGGACATGAACGCCCGGGTAACGCTCGCCCAAGGCATAGAACGGATCCCAGATCGACCAGGCATCAACACTGCCCGAGCGCAGCGCGGCACCGGCATCAGCCGGTTGCAAATAGACCGGGGAGACGTCGGACCAGCCGACATTCGCCTTCTTGAGCACTTGCACGAGCACATTGTGAGCGCTCGAGCCTTTCACCAGCGCGATCTTCTTGCCGCGCAAATCCGAGAGAGCATGGATGTTCGCATCGTCGCGCACGAGGATCGCGTTGCTTTTGCCGGGCTGCGGAATCGATGCCACATAGACGAAGTCGACTCCGGATGCCTGCGCGACGATCGGCGGCGTATCGCCGGTGTAGCCGAAATCAATGGCACCGGCATTGAGCGCCTCGATGAGCGGTGGGCCGGACTGAAACTGCACCCACCGGACGGTGATGTTCTCGCCGGCGAGCCGCCGCTCGAGCGAGCCCCGCTGCTTGAGGATCAGCAGGGCGCCGATCTTCTGATAGCCGATGCGCAATTCGCGCGGCAGTTCCGCCGCGCGTGTCGGTGTCGGGGCAAAACCGAGCGATAGCGCGAGTGCGAACAGCGGCGCCACGATCAAGCTGGTTCTTCGCTTCATGATATCTCCAATGATACGGCAACTTTTTCAGAGGTGGACCGCTGCGCCGATCCGGTTTGAACGCCGAGAAGCGCCAACAACTCGCGGCGCTGCATCACGAAGGCTGCGGCAGTCGGATCGCGCGGACGTCGAGCGGCGACGTGAATCTGCGCAGCGATGCGGCCATCCTCCAGAACGACGGCGCGGTCCGCCAGCAGAAGCGCTTCGTCGACGTCGTGGGTGACGAGCAGGATCGAAGGCTCGTGCAAGCGCCATAACTCAACGACGAGATCGTGCATGCGCAGACGCGTCAGCGCGTCGACTGAGGCAAACGGCTCATCGAGTAACAGCACCTTGGGTTCGCGGACAAGCGCTCGCGCGAGGCCGGCGCGCTGTGCCTCACCGCCGGAGAGCGTGAGCGGCCACGCCTGGGCGCGCCGTTCGAGCTGGACTTCGCACAGCGCCGCGAACGCGCGTTGCCGGACATCCGGGCCCCGTAAACCGAGGGCGACGTTCTCCCAAACGACTTTCCAAGGCAAAAGACGCGGTTCTTGAAACACCACCGCTCGCGGTTGCGGCACGTGCATCGTTCCTCGGCTCGGCTCTTCCAGCCCGGCAAGCACCCGCAGCAGGGTCGTCTTACCCGAACCGCTGCGTCCTAGCAGCGCGACGAACTCGCCGGGCGCGATGTCGAGGTCGAGATCACGCAGGACCTCCGCCGAGCCGAAGCTCAGCGACAGACCTCGAACCGAGACGCCGACCTGGCTCACCGGCTGGGCCGCAGCATCGACGGTCGCCAGGCGAGTGCGTACCGCTCGACACCACGCACGATGGCGTCGGTGGCCAGCCCGAGGATCGCGTAGATGAGCAAGCCGACGATGATGATGTCGGTTCGCAAGAAGTCACGCGCATCCATGATCAAGTAACCGATGCCGCGATCGGCATTGATCTGCTCGCCCACCACCAAGCTCAACCACGCCGCGCCGAGCGAATAGCGCAGGCCGACGAGCGCGGGCGCCAGCGAACCCGGCAGAATAACGTGCCGAATCGTTTCCCAGCGCCCGAGCCCGAAAACCCGTGCCGCTTCGATCAGCTTTGGATCGACCGAGCGAATGCCGCCAAGCAGCGTCATATAGACGGGAAAGGCGGACGCGAACGCCACCAGCGCGATCTTCGGCGACTCGCCGATGCCGAACCAGAGAATCAATAGCGGCGTTAGGCCGAGGTACGGCAACGTTCGAAGCATCTGCATCATCGGGTCCACGACATCGTCACCGATTCGTGAGAGTCCGACGATCAGCGCGAATTGCACGCCGATTGCGACGCCGATGAACAGCCCGATCGAAACACGCGTCAGGGAGACGGTGAGATGGCGTAGGAGGTCGCCGGAGACCGTCAGCGTCCAGAACGCGCCGAGAACCGCCGACGGCGGTGCCAATTTCGTCGACGGAATCCAGCCCATCATGGAGCCCAGCTGCCAGACGAGCACAAATGCAACCGGCGATCCGAAGCGTCGAATTGTCTGAGCATCGACGCCGCGCATCACATCAAGGCGTCGTGGCCGGGAGAGAAGAGCAGCGTTTCGCATGACATTGTCGATCCAAAAAATGAAACCCGGGCGCCCAAACGTTCGGACCGGCGCTGCACGGAGATCGTAAAAGACAAGACTGGGCGCAGAACTTGAGGCCACGGCGAGAATCGAACCCACTCATAGCGGTTTTGCGGACCGCCGCCTTCCCACTTGGCTACGTGGCCACGCTGACGGCCAACGTCCGATGCGTTGTCAGTGCTACGCTGCGTCGTAGCGCCGTAAATAAAGAAGCCTCTCACCACAAACGGTGAGAGGCTTTTTCATGCAGCGCCGAGCGCTAGATGAAACGCGAACACTCACCGATCAAAACGAGCGGGGCAGCGACAACAACATGACCGCAGGGTGTCCATTGCACCGCATGATACGGCGGCCGAGGCTCCCGCGTCAAGTCTCGACCGCATCTTTCTTCGGCTCGATCGCCGAGTTAAGCGAACGGCGCGGGCGCCTTCTCTTACTTGGCGCGATGATCGATTTGCTGCGTGACCCGATCGCCGCCGGCCTGAACCGTGCAGACGAACGCGATCAACACCAGCACGACGGCGATCATCACGGTCGTCTCAAAGCGCTGATACCCGTAGCGGATCGCGAGGTCGCCTAAACCGCCCGCGCCGACGGCACCCGCGACGGCAGACTCACCGATGAGCGAGATCAGCGTCACCGTAAAGCCCGCCGAAAGCCCCGGAAGCGCCTCCGGAACGAGGACTTCCCACACGATCGTGGCGCGGTTCGCGCCCATCGCGCGCGCAGCTTCGATGAGGCCGGCGTCGACTTCCCGCAGCGAAACTTCGGCGATGCGGGCGAAGTACGGGATCGCCGCGATCGACAGCGGGACGATCGCCGCCAGCGTGCCGATCGACGTGCCCGCGACCAGCCGCGTAAACGGAATCAGCGCGACCATCAAGATGATGAACGGGATCGAGCGAAGCGAATTCACGACCGCCCCAAGGCTCCGGTTGACCGTCGGTTGTTCGACGATTCCGCCGCGATCGGTGCAGACCAAAACCAGGCCGATCGGCAAGCCGATGAGGAGCGCGATGAGGCCCGATGCGCCGACCATCAGCAGGGTCTCGAGCAGGGCCGCAACGGTGAGATTAACGATCTGGGTTGAGATAGCCCAGCACCTCCACAGAAGAAACGCGGTGTTCGACGAACGCGCGCAGCCGCGAAGCCACGTCCGGGCCGGTATTTTTCACGCTCACGAACAAGGTTCCGATCGGCTCGCCCTGCACGTGCTCGACTCCGCCCTCGAGCAGCGTCGCCGGGCCGAAGACTCGCGAGAGGTCGGCCAGAAGCGGTGAGCGCGCCTGGTCCCCTTGCACGTCGAGGCGCACGACAACGGCATCGCCCGTCGCTGCGTGCAGCCGTGCGGCGATGAGTTCCGGCAACTCCGGCCGCAGCGCGCCGAGCAGCTTGCGCGTCCCCGGCGCCTCGGGCGCGGCGAAAACCCGAGACACGGGGCCCGTCTCGATGACCCGGCTATTCTCGAGCACGACGACCCGGTCGGCGATCGCCCGGATAACGCTCATCTCATGGGTGATCAGCACGATCGTGAGCAGCAAGCGGCGGTTGATCTCACGCAGCAATTCGAGAATTGAAAGCGTCGTCTCCGGATCGAGCGCCGACGTGCCTTCGTCGGAGAGCAACAGCACCGGTTCGGCGGCCAGCGCGCGCGCGATGCCCACCCGCTGTTTCTGGCCGCCCGAGAGCTGCGCCGGATACGCATCACCCCGTCCCGAAAGATTGACGAGGTCCAGCAGTTCGTCCACGCGCCGGCGACGCTGAGCAGCGGCGCGCCCGGCGATTTTCAGCGGCAAGGCGATATTCTGCGCCACCGTCTTGGACGAGAGCAGATTGAAGTGCTGGAAAATCATCCCGATCCGGCGCCGGATCGGCTGCAGCTCGCTCTCCGAGAGGCGGGCGATGTCCACGCCTTCGATCTCGACCGTCCCGGTGTCGGGACGCTCGAGACCGTTGAGGCAGCGAATGAGCGTCGTCTTTCCCGCGCCGCTTCGGCCGATGATCCCGAGGATCTCGCCGGGCTGCACCGCCAGCGAGATCGCATCGAGCGCAACGTACTCGCCGAACCGCTTACCGACGTTGCTCAGACGCAGCAGCGCACCCGGCGCGGGTTCGCCGCCGGCAGGCTGCTCGCGTGCAGCGAACGGCGACGCGGAAACCTGGCTCACCAGCCCGGAACCGCCGTTCCGTGGTACACCTTGACCAAGGCGCTCTTGATGTCGTCGTTCTCGTACGACGCCACGAGCGTGCGCACCCAGGGTTCCTTCTCCTCACCCGTCTTCACCGCGATGAAGTTGCGGTATGGGTTGTCCTTCGTCGGCTCGGTCGCGATGCGGTCTTTCTTGGTGAGCTTCGACTTCGCGGCCCAGTCGGTGTTGACGACGGCGGCGTCCACGTCGTCGATCGAGCGGCCCACGATGCCGGCGTCGAGTTCGCGTATGACGATATTTTTCGGATTGCTGACGATATCGGTTTGCGTCGCCGTTATGCCGGAACCTTCGCGCAGCTTGATGAGGCCGACGTCCTCGAGCAACACGAGCGCGCGGCCTTCATTGCTCGGATCGTTCGGCACGCCGATCTTCGCGCCGGTCGGAAGATCGGCGACGCTGCGATGCTTGTGCGAGTACAGACCGATCGGCCAAATCGCCGTGTAACCGGCGATCACGATGTGATAGCCGCGCGTCTTGATCTGATTATCGAGATACGGCTTGTGTTGGAATGCGTTGGCATCCAATTCGCCGTGTTCGAGTGCTTCATTGGGTTGCGTATAGTCGTTGAACGTAACGACCTTCACGTTCAGACCGCGCTTCTTCGCCTCTTGCACGACCACGGCCCACAGGTCCTCATCCTCACCGCTCTCGATGCCGACGCGGACGGGATTGGGGGCGCTGTCGGCATGCGCGACGAGCGGCAGCGAGCCGCCGAATAGGACGCCGGCTGCGAGTACGGCGACAGCCCAGCGGCGATGAATCTTCACGACGGGCGGACTCCTTAATGAGTGCAGAGTGAAATGACATGAAATAAAAAAGCCCTCGACCGATCGGTTGAGGGCAAAAACCTTACGCTTTCGCGTTGCTACACGCGCGCAAACCTCTTCCGACCAGCTCTGTGCGTCGACGAACAGCGACACATCGCGACGGCGGAAGAACTCATGGCGCTTACGCTAGCACCCCGTTGCCCGGCATGTCAACCACTTGCCGCGAACCCGCACGGCCCAGAGGCGACGCCTCGGAGCAGCACCTCGGCCGAGATTGCTCGGCGCGAGAGGCCAGATTGGGCACTTCATCCGCTATATTGGACGAGCGGGGGCATAAACCAGAATCGACGTCGTGTGGGTGTCCGGAATTCCGTTGTAGCGGACAGGGACGCTTCAATCTGCCATTTGTCGCGTTGAATACCCCTTACAGGCGCGTTACACTTGGACCACCAGCGCGGCCATCGCACGATGGTCGCGCAAACGAAACCACTACTATTCACAGCGAAGGACGCAAGAACAATGATGCCTGCGATGCAGATGCCGACGAACGGCATGATGAACCCGATGATGAGCATGCCGATGAACCCCATGATGCCGATGAACCCCATGATGATGAACGGCATGATGGGCATGCCGATGAACCCGATGATGATGAACATGATGGGCATGCCGATGAATCCCATGATGATGAACGGCATGATGGGCATGCCGATGCCAATGCCGATGATGATGTGTACAATGACCTGCGAGATGACGCCCGAAGGCATGGTCTGTACCATGAAGCCGATGGACGGCATGGCGATGGACATGATGAAGGACTGTTGCGAGCGCATGAACGCGGCGATGTCGATGGGAATGCCCGCGATGATGATGTGTTCGAATATGCCTATGATGATGATGTGCATGCCCGCCAAGAAATAGCTGCCTGACGCACCCGGCGGCTTTTTTTATCCGCTCGGGTCGACGGACGTCATTACTAAAAACATGAGCGCTTCGATCTGGCCGACGTTTCGATAATGCTGCGAAACGTCGGCCTCGAAGAGAATCGCATCGCCGGCTTCACCACTTGAGGTGGGTGGTCGAAACACTGAGGGACCTTTCGGTGTAAGATAGAACCGGCGAGCCGATCGGTCGCAAAGCGGGGCGAGCGAGGATGCAGATGTTTCCGATGCCCCGTAATTGGCAGCTCAACCGACTCGGTCATGAGTACGGGCGCATCGGCTGAGAAGCGTCTTCTCTGCTGAGAAGCGCCTTGTCTGCGTCTGGCCTTCCGAACCCGCTTGCGGAGAGGTTTAAGATCGGCGGGCGCCCCAACGATCGACAAGCGATGCAGGATCGCTAGCGGGCGCCTCGCGCGGCGCGGCCTCGACGAAACCGGAACGAAACCCGGCGATCAAGGTCAAGGAGCCGGCACTCCGCGAGACTGCCGCCGACGATCTGGCTAAGGTCGGGGGCGATTTGACTTAAGCTCCACAGTACCCGCGAAACTCAGCTTCCCGCTCGGACCGCCGGTGCCGGCGGCGCTTTCGAGCGTGAGCACCGCGAGTAGCGGATTGCACTTTTGCCACGCAGGTTGTTCGCTAATCGGCCAAACGAATGGTCGGGTGATCGGCAAACATGGACCGCTCATTCGCACCTTCCGAACAAGCTGAGCTCAGCTATCAGTTGCTGCCCGAGAACAGCGCGCAAGCCGTTGCAGAGCGTTACTCGGCGATTCCATAGCAACGCCGGCCTTCATCTCGCGTGCGTTTGCACCGATACGAATAAGAAGCGTGCTTGCCAAGCGCGCGCAGAATCCGAAATCTCCGACGTTATCGAAAAGGGCCACCATGGTACTTTCGGTTGAGACCGCCGACGCGACGCCGTTGCGCCACACGCTCCTGACCTTCCTCTCCGCACTCATTGAGGGCGAGTTTCTCGACTTGAGTGCCAGGGTCGTGGTTGCTCCGGAGGCACATGCCGACGACCGCCGTATCGGCGAGCTTCTCAACCGGTTTCTAGAAAAAGTGCACGACGATCTTCGCTCGCTCGCGGGCTTGGCCAGCCGCACATCCATCGCCGCAGCGAGCAATTCCTTTATCCTCGACGGCATCGCGCATAGCGCCGAGCAGACGGCTGCCCGGCTCAGCGAAGTCACCGTGGAAGTTCAGCAGAGTGCCGCCCGGGCCGGCACGGCCGCCGCCTCCGCCGCCGATGCCCGCGAGCTCACGCACGATATGCAGGCGCGCACGAGCGCCTCGTTTGCGACGATCGGCGAGTCGTTGAGCGCCCTCGCTGGGCTGCGCGATCAATCCGCCGGAGCAGCCGCGGATGTCGCGGAACTCGTTAGCTCGACCTCGGCGATTGCCTCGATCGTCGACGTGATCGAGGACATCTCGGCGGCGACGAAGTTGCTCGCCCTCAATGCTGCGATCGAAGCAGCACGCGTGGGCGAGCACGGGCGCGGCTTCGCGGTTGTCGCCGACGAGGTACGCAAGCTCGCTAATTCGACCGTACAATCGACGAAACAGATCGCCAAGACCATCAAACAACTTAACGCGACGGTCGCGCGTGTGCACAGCGTCGTCGAGGCCAACGCGAAGAGTGCCGCCAACGTCGGGGCGAGCGCACAGCACGTGCGCGACGATCTCGGCGCGGTCGACGCGCAGATCGCCGAATCAAATGCGCGGGTCGCCGAGATCGCGGCGGCAGTTGAGCAGCAATCGACGAGCCTCGCGCAGGTCTCTCGCGACGTCGAGATCGCGAACGGCAAAGCGACGGAGAGCGCGCGGCTCGCGCAGCGCGCCACGGAGCTCGACCTGGTGCACCTCTCCACCGACGCCTACGGCGTGCTCTCATCGTATGACCTCGATTCAAGTTTCGATCGGATCGCGCGCCTCGCGCGTGAGGCCGCGCTTGAGGTCGAAAATCTCTTTGAGCAACTCCTCACGCAAGGGCGCTTGCAGCCGAACGCGGTCTTCGAAACCACTTACGTCGAGCTGAAAGGGCCGAACATGCTCCGCCTCGGCCGCCTCTTCGACATCAGCCGCGCCGCCACGACCGGCTTCGTTCCGCCGAAATACGGAACGAGCTATGACGAGGCACTCGACGCGGGGCTCGCCGAGATTGTCGACCGCTACGCTGCCCAGTATCCCATCCTCGCCTTTGTCTGTGTCGTCGACATCAATGGCTTCCTGACGATGCACGTGAAAGCGCACCGCCAACCGATTACGGGTGACGCCCAATGTGACATCGTCGGCAACCGGATCAAACGAATCTTCGATGATCCCGTGGGCCTGCGCTGCGGCCGGGCCGGCCTCCTCAACGCGGACCGCGTCGGAAAGCGCGTCTCGCGCGAGGAGTTTCGGCGTCAGGGCGTCGATTTGCGTCAGCCTGCAGGACGCCGTCGTGCCGTCCTCCAGGCCTACGCTCGCGACACCGGGTCGGTGCTCAACGACGTCGCCGTTCCGATCTACGTGCGCGGCGAGCATTGGGGTGGCATGCGATTTGCTTACGATCCGGCGAATTTCGGGGACGGACCGTCCGCTTAGGCTTCCAGGCAAGAAAACCTGGCGAGGCGGGGTATGGCTCCCTTGCCATTGCAGACAGAACGTTGTCGCCAGGGGAAGTAAAGTGGACCGGCTACGCCACCACGTAACGTCACTCCGAAGTCCGACCTCCGGCAACAACATGTTGACGGTCCGTCACAGGACTTTCCCTGCGCGCTCGCCTTCGAGAAGACTTCACGCGACGATTGCTGCGACCTCATTCTGAGCCGGACATTACACTCCGTTTGACAAGATCGGCGCGACTTTTCAAGCCATGCGCGGCCGCCGGCTCGCGCGTATTTCCGCGCGCAATGTACTTCGCGTAGTCACGGATTACGTCGAGCGCGCACGCACCCATAACGCAGCTGCGCTCGCCGGCCAGAGACGGCCAACCTATTTCGCGTTTTAACACGCGCTTATGCATGCTGGTCCATCATCTTTTTCGCATCTCACGTCGGTGTCGGTACTGCTCAAAGATAAGGAAAGAACTCGCGATCCGACCCCAGCATGTGCCGGGCGACCACGTCGTGGGCCAAGAATTGAAACAGTTCGCCGATGCCGAGCTTACCGGCGTGAAAGAAACCGGCCAATTGGACCGCACGACCGACGAGATCGTGATGGGTGGCGGCGTGTTCGGCGGCGCCCGGGAAGCCGGCCGCCGTGAAAATCCGCTCCTCGTCTTGGAAATGCTGGACAATATCACGAAGCAAGGCGTCGATGACGCTGACGACTTCATCCGTTGGGCGTCCGGAGAGCGTTGCGGCGAGGAGCTCGTTGACGTGACCGAAGAGCGCTCGATGCTGACGATCGATAACCGGATGGCCGGATTCATAGGCCGGATGCCAGGCCAGCTGCACGAAATTCGCCGAGACGTTCTCCCCCGCGCCGACTTGTTGCGCGCTCTCCGGCGCAAATCGCACCTGGTTGCGGCCGCAGGCCTTGGCCCGGTAGAGCGCCCGGTCGGCCCGGGCAAACCACTGTTCCCAGACTTCCCCTGACAAGCATTCGGCTACGCCGATGCTCGCGGTAATGTTGATGACGGCCGGGAAAACCGCCCGGGCGATCTTTTCGCGCAACCGGTCGGCAAAGATCGTTGCACACGAGACCGTCGTGTTGGGGCAGAGTACGACAAACTCTTCGCCTCCCCAGCGCGTCAACGAATCCATGATGCGAACATTTGATTGAAGCAGTTTTGCCAACTGCGTTAGAACCTTATCGCCGACTACGTGACCGTGATTGTCGTTCACGTTTTTGAAGAAATCGATATCGACAATCATCAGGCTCACCGGGTGGTCGTACCTTTTCAGACGCTCCATCTCGTTGGTCACGGCCTCCTCGAGCCGCCGCCGATTCCAGGCTCCGGTCAGCTTGTCGGTGCTGGCCAGCCGATCAAGTTCGGCCAACGTTTTTCGCAATTCGTGATTGGTGCGCTGCAATTGCTCCAAGAAGCGCCGTGATTGAGCGACTGCTTCGTGGTGGGAAATGTCGAGAATGAGCGCACCGACGGCAAGGAGATCCCCGTCAGATCCCCGCACGGGAAACTTGAGCCATAAGCAACGCCGGGTGATACCGTCGACGGCAACATCCAGTTCGATCTTCGCTGCGGCGGCACCGTCGGAGATGGCTTGGTCGGAGGCCTCAAGCTGGGCGGCGATTTGGGGTGAGAACAGATCTTGGTCGTTCACTCCGGCGATCTGTTCGGCACTTTTGCCGACCAGAGTCTGCATGCTTGTGTTTGTCAGCTGGTAGCGACCATCGAGGCCCTTGACCCCGATCCCGATTCCTGTAGTCTGCGACAGCAGCGATAGCAGACCCGAAGCCTCAACCGATGCCTGCTGCTTGAAGAAGGTTCCCAAGCTCATGGGCGTCATCGCTGATTGTCGCTTGAAAAGCTCATTATCCCGTGTGCGGATGCTGCGCCGCCTTAGGGAACGCTCTGCATGGGGTTTCATACTACTTCCAAATTCGGCCGGAGCGTTGCGGGTAGTGAGGCTTTCCGTCGGTATATTATCGTATATGGACCCGAGCCGCGCGACCTACGCGGCAAGCACCGGGAGCTGGCGCTGGCCGCTCAAGGCCTCATTGCCCTCGACCCCGACGTTCGGCGCGCCCCGACGCCTCATTGGGCTACCCGGATCGCAC